>Ga0255049_10000204_pt1 | contig 36216 bp, 28 predicted proteins | sample JV7_2_3_MG_FD_183615 | JGI IMG/M metagenome (GOLD analysis project Ga0255049, IMG submission 183615) | Seawater microbial communities from Jervis Inlet, British Columbia, Canada - JV7_2_3 | ecosystem: Environmental > Aquatic > Marine > Inlet | place: Canada: British Columbia | collected 2016-10-06 | reverse complement strand
AATGGCGAGGGCCTCCCGGTGCGTTTCCACCGCTGGCAAATTCGGACTATCTCCAGGAAGACCCGTGGCGGTCCATGCAGGCGACTGTGCTTGGTCTGAGCGGCCCGATCACGGTGAACGGTGAGCAGTACGACAGCGTGATGCCCGCCTCGAGCTATCTGACCGATGCCGAGCTTGCGAGTATTCTGACTTTCGTCCTGAACAATTGGGGTAACCCCGGTGGCAGTTTCACCGCGGATCAGATTGCGACCTACCGGCGTGCAGCGGGCGTCATGGCTGGTGAGGGTGAGAGGCACCTCGCCACAACGGAGGTGGAACAAGCCTTCGAGAGCGCGCCCCTCGCGCTCGCCGGTGAAGATATTGGTGCGACAATCCATATCACCCCCGGCGCACCCTCGTTGACGGAAGCTGAATTCGAGCATGCCTCGCAGTTATACTTCCAGCGCTGCGCGGGATGCCACGGCGTCTTACGCAAGGGCGCTACCGGGAAACCGTTGACACCGGATATCACCCAACAGAGCGGGACGGACTATCTGAGAGCGCTGATTACCTTCGGCACCCCGATGGGCATGCCGAACTGGGGCACTTCGGATCAGCTCAATCCGGAAGACATCGATATCATGGCCCGATTTCTCCAGCATGAGCCGCCGATGCCCCCCGAATTTGGCATGGCGGAGATGTTAGCCGACTGGAACGTCCTGGTCCCCGTGGAAGACCGGCCGACGGAGCCGATGAATGACTTGAACCTCGACAACGTGTTCTCGGTCACGCTGCGGGACAGCGGTCAAGTGGCGTTGATCGACGGTGACTCGAAGGAGATCGTGACGATCATCGAAACCGGCTACGCGGTCCATATCTCTCGGATGTCGACTTCGGGCCGCTATGTGTACACCATCGGCCGGGACGCCAGGCTCAACCTTATCGATCTGTGGATGGAGACGCCGGGCACCGTCGCGGTGATGCGGGCCGGTCTCGAGGCGCGCTCGGTTGAGACCTCGAAGTACGAAGGGTATGAGGACAGCTACGCGATGGCGGGTTCTTATTGGCCGCCGCAGTACGTGATCATGGATGGCGCGACACTGGAGCCACTGAAGGTCGTGTCCACGCGCGGCATGACAGTCGATACCCAGGAGTATCACCCGGAACCTCGAGTCGCAGCGATCATAGCTTCGCACCAACATCCGGAGTTCATCGTCAACGTGAAAGAAACCGGGCGCATACTGCTAGTCAATTATAGCGATATCGATAATCTGTCTGTCACCACCATTAACGCTGCCCGATTCCTGCACGATGGCGGCTGGGACAGTACGAAACGATATTTCCTCACTGCCGCCAATCAGTCCGACAAGGTTGTCGTCATTGATTCGCTTGAGCGCAGGTTGATCAGGCTGATCGACGTCGACAGCATTCCGCACCCTGGGCGGGGCGCCAACTTCGAGCATCCCGATTTCGGCCCGGTCTGGGTCACCAGCGCCCTGGGCAACGAGAAGATAACGATGATCGCGACCGACCCGGTCGGCCATCCTGAGGTCGCGTGGACATCGGTTGGCGTGTTGTCCGGCCAGGGCGGTGGATCATTGTTCGTCAAGACCCACCCGAACTCCCGGAACCTGTGGGTGGACACACCCCTGAACCCGACCGCTGAAGTCAGCCAGTCGGTGGCCGTATTCGACATCGACGATCTCGAATCCGGCTATGAGGTGCTACCGATCGCCGAGTGGGCGGACCTCGGCGAGGGACCGAAGCGCGTCGTCCATCCCGAGTACAACCAGAGCGGCGATGAGGTCTGGCTATCGGTTTGGAACACGCAGGAGCAGGAGTCGGCGATTGTGGTGATCGATGACGCGACCCGTGAACTCAAGCATGTCATCAAGGGCGAGAATATCGTGACGCCAACGGGTAAGTTCAACGTCTACAACACCATGAACGATATTTACTGACTGAGAGCTGAGAGCCGAGCTGCGGAGGCTGTAGGTATATCTACGAATGGCGACGCTCCTATACTGAGACCAGGCTCTATTCGGGAGTGGCAATGTCACGGGATCACAGATGAGAGGCGAAGCCCTTACCATCTGTTCTGGCGCGGCAGCAATTCTATTGTTCTCCGCGGGATCGTCTGCCCATCATGGGACAGCCACCGCGTACGACCTAAACCAGACGGTCAGCATTACAGGCACTGTCACGGATTTTCAGTTCACTAATCCACACGTGCTCATTTTCTTCGATGTGATGGACCAGGATGGAGTGGTTGTCACGTGGTCGGCTGGGCTCACGAGCCCACTCCGCGTAGCCCGAAGCGATGGCTGGTCCAAGGATACACTGAAGCTAGGGGACCAGATCTCCATCACGGGGTTTCCCGCCAGGAGCGGTGCGCCGTCATTGTGGGTTGAGCAGATCTTCCTCGACGGCAAGCCACTGCTCGGCCGATTCTATCGGTATACGACAGGCTGAGTGCGGGCTATCGGCTCTAGTCGCCGCGCAGGAACTGTCAGGCTGCTCCGGCCTGGGAGATGAACCGGAGCGCCACGCCGTTGTTGCACCATCGCTGGTGCGTGGGCTGAGGCCCATCGTCGAACACGTGCCCGTGATGTCCGCCGCAGCGTGCGCAGTGGTACTCCGTCCTCGGAAATATCAGATAGAAGTCCTGTTTCGTACCGAACGCGCCAGGTATGGCTGTGAAAAAGCTGGGCCAGCCGGTACCACTGTCAAACTTCATCGCGGAACTGAACAGCGGCAAGTCACACGCGACACACACATAAACTCCAGGCCGATGCTCATCATTCAGCGGGCTACTGAACGGCCGCTCGGTATCTTCTTCGCGCAGCACCCGATACTGGCCCGGTTCGAGCAGTTTTTTCCAATCTTCTTCGGTATGCGTCAGCGGATCTGAGGCGTCCGAGACGGATGCGTCGGCAGAAAGAAACTCCCGCCAATTCTGCAACAGCTCTGCCAGCGTTGCAGCGTAGATACGGCCACTTGGCACCCACGCCACCATGCTCCCAAGGCATCCACCGAGAAACGTTCGTCTAAGCATCGGGAAATTAGGGCACCGATGGCCAACTCAGTCAATTACTAATGTCCCTTATCGCTATACGGGATTCCCCCATTTATAAACAGGCCGGATTAGCGGCATGAATGGCATCATCGAGTGCGCTATGCTTCTCCACGCGGCCTCCGGATACTATACGAACTCCCACGCAAGATCTCGGGATGCAAAACTCCAGAATAGAGGTTTGAGGCGTGCGTTGTGCCAACCGGTTGAGCCGTCAGCCTAAACAAGAGGAGGAAATCTGTGTCTGGCGCAAAGAAAAAATTCGACTATAAAGTCGCCAGAATCCTGCACTGGGTGACAGCTTACCTTGTTGCTACTAATTTGTTGTCTGGATGGAGGCTTGGAGCTTTTCCACTGTCTACTAAGCTGTCGCTCGTTATGCTTCACTCAGGAATAGGCACCACGATATTTTTCCTGATGCTGTTTCGTTGGTGGTGGCGACAATCCCACCGACTCTATGCATCACCAGGATGGTGGAGAAAGCCTTCTATACTTATTCAATGGATTTTCTATCCACTATTATTCATACAAGTGATTATTGGGGTGGTGCAGGCCGCTTTTATCGACTATGAAGTTCTCGCGTTTGGTTTTATCAACTATTCGGCTATTGCTCCTGACAACGAGACCTTGCATAGCTTGTTCCTCCAAGCACATGGACTGACAGCCGCGTTGCTTATTGTGCTCATTATCATTCATGTGGTGGGAAGATGACGACCTGGCCCGGTTTGAACGTCTCGGAGTCACGACGTTGTCAGGACTTCTACGCAACGATCGCCAATTCTCTCTACAAGCTCCCCGATCTTCGTCAGGGATAACGCACGAGACCGGGCGGCTGCCAACACATCGGCTTCTGCCACGGGCGCTACGGCCACCAGCAGACCGCCGCTTGTTTGCGGATCGCAGAGAATCTGTTTCTGCTCCTCGGATATCCGTCCGATCTTGTGTCCGTAACTATCGAAATTCCGCTGGGTACCACCCGGGATACATCCTTCACGCCTGTACCCTTCTACCGCTTCCAGTATAGGCACGTGTTCGAACGAGACTCGGGCGCTGAGCTGACTGCCCTCGCACATTTCACAGAGGTGCCCCAGCAGACCGAAGCCCGTCACGTCGGTCATCGCCATCACGCCTTCGATTTTCGCAAGATCCTCGCCGATGGAGTTGAGTTCACACATTGTGTCTCGCGCCAGATCCCGATGCTCAGACCGTAGTTTTTTCTGCTTTTGCGCTGTGGTCAGGATGCCAACACCCAATGGTTTGCTCAGATAGAGCTGGTTACCGGCCATAGCCGTGTTGTTTCTCTTGAGATGCGCGACAGCCACGGAACCCGTTACGGCAAGTCCGAAAATCGGTTCAGGGGCGTCGATACTGTGACCGCCGGCCAATGAGATGCCGGCGTCGTCGCAGGAATGTCGTGCGCCGTCGATAACGCGTCGCGCGATCTCGGGGGCCAACGTGCCGACCGGCCAGCCGAGAATCGCAATCGCCATGATCGGTCTACCGCCCATGGCATAGACGTCGCTAATAGCGTTGGTGGCAGCAATTCGGCCGAAATCGAATGGGTCGTCAACGATCGGCATGAAGAAATCCGTCGTGCTGATGACCGCGAGCCCATCACCCAGATCATAAACCGCTGCGTCATCTCGGGAGGCGTTCCCAACCAGCACACGCGCATCGTCGCGACGAGCGCTGTCGCTCTGCAATATGAGATCCAGCACTTTAGGTGAAATCTTACAACCACAACCAGCGCCGTGGCTGTATTCTGTCAATCTAATTTCGTCGGACACGATAGTGGCATAGCTTGAACGGTTGCCCAACGATCATGAAATACGTATTCGCCACAATGGAGAGGGCTGTGGTCGGGCAACGCTACTGGGAGGCAAACAGGACGATTCTCAGCGGCGATATAGGCAGGCAGGGTATCGCTACCGATAACGTCTATCACGTCGTCCTGGGCAGTCTCGATAGCGTTCTGGACGGTTTCACGGTCAGAGACGGCCACGCGAACGCCGTGGATCCGGAAACCGTCCACACAGACGAGAGTTCCAGCATAGCCCGCGAATAGCGACGAGGCCGTCGCCCCTACATCTCGAATTCGCGGCTAACGTCCTGCGGCACAGAGTTCGTTCGGGGTCACGCCGTCGTCGACAGTAACGCGCTCCAGATAACAGGTGAGATCCATACGCGCCTCAAAGTCCGGCAGGCCACGAAATACCATTTTCGTTCCCCGTACCATGAGGGCGGGCGAATTCAGGAATGCCTGCAGCGTCGCTACTTCCCAGGTCAGCCCGGACGCCATCATCTCCTCGCTGTAACCACCGCTGTAATCTTCGGTTCCAGCCGTCCTGCCGAACACGCCGTTGAGATTCGGCCCGGATTTATCCCGAACACTCTCGATGATGGTGTGGCAAGCGGCGCAGTGCTCCTCGAAGAGAATTTTGCCACCCTCGATGTCGGCCGCGCGCCCCGTCACTAGGAACAGACCGGCCACGAGGACCGTCAGACCTCGAACGCCGAGGCCCGAGAGTCGCCCTGCCGTACCGATAGTCGTCGTCATTCTAGGCCTCCGCCAGTCGTGTCAGATAACGATGTATCGACTTCCCTTCGTCATCGAGGATCACCCAGGCGGCGTTGCGTCCCGCAAGCCCGTTAACCGACCCGCCCGGATGGGAGCCGGCACCGGTCAAGTAAAGACCCTCGATCGGCATCCGGTGGCTAGCCCAACCGAAAACGGGGCGCATCTCACCGTCCTGTGCCCAGTAGTTGGAGCCGCCGTGGCAGCTACCGCCTACGTTGTTGATGTTGCGTCCCTCGATATCCAGCGGGCTCTGCACATACATCGCCGTGATATTGTCCTCGTCCAAGTTCTTGACGTACTGCTGCCACTCCGCCAGATGTTGCTTCGCGACATCGTATTTAATCCTGTCCCACTCGACTGCACCGCCGTCGGCCAGTGCATACGGATAGTGCGTAAGGATTCTGACCGCATGTCCACCGTCCGGACAACGCGTTGGATCTTCCAGCGACTGGACGATCAACTTCGCCCCAACGCCCTCCGGTGTAACCACCCCGAGACGGCAATCAGCCAGCGTGCGGAGCTGGCTCTCGAACGTATTGATCGTATTGCCGCAGCCGGGCCGCCAATCTCCATGCACATTAAAGAGCGGCGGCTCCTTCACATCCAGCATGATGCTGTACATGGAAAGAATATCGGGCTTCCAATATCTCAAATTATCCGTGAAGGTCTCCGGCAGGCTGCCAGCCGGTGTCATCGTCTCGAGTTGCTGCACATGAGCGCTCGACACCACGCCCCTGCGCGCCCGATAAACATCGCCGTCGGCGGTAGCCACACCCGTCGCCCTACCTCGCTCCACGAGTACCTCGACCGCAAACTTCTTCGTCAGAACAGGGGCGTCGAATGAGTCGAGCAGGCGGGTCAAACCCTGCGGGATCGCTCCCGTGCCGCCGATGATAGTCGTGTTACCACGCCGCTGGCGGCCATACATATCGCCGACACCCGTGCCCGTACCGACGTCGTCGACCGGCTGCCGGCCGCGCGCGTAGTCCAACACCCAGGCCCTGATGTATTCATTCTCATAGTAGTCATTGACACTATCGACACACCGTTGGCGCATGAGCCGCATCCAGGTGGAGCCCTTTGGGTGCGCCGCGCAGATTTCGGCAAGCGACGGCCCATAACCGATCGGGGTCTGTCTAAATTTTCCAACATCCGGCCCCGATTGCAGCTCGTCCATGAGTCGCAGGTAAGTCTGAGCATCGCGGCGTGAGAAACGAGCGATTTCCTCCGCGGTCTGTTTCGGATCGACCCACATCGGCAGAATTTCACCGTCGAAGAACTGACTGAGCCGCACCATCCCGTCGAGCATGGAGATGTCGGTGAAATTTACACCCCATTCGCTCAGCTCCAGCTCATGATAGGCCGGACTATTGTAGAGGCCGCCAGGCGTGTTACAGCAGGGTTCGTGAATCATGCTGGTGCCGGTCATGTGCTCGCTCGTGGTGTTGCCGCCGGCGATGTCCTTAGCTTCCAAGACGGCAACGTCGAAACCCGCTTTGGCCAGATAGGCCGCGCAGATCAGTCCATTGTGACCGCCGCCGACGACGATGTAATCGAAGGTCCCTCCGGTCGCGGCAGACGCCTGCGCGTATAACGGCCTGGCTTGCGTCGCAACCAAAGCCGCACCGCCGGCAACCGTGGCGAGCTTCAGGAAGTCCCGGCGTGTTTCATTCGGTTTCTTCTCGGCCATCAGTGCTCCTCCAGTGCTAACACCCGATCTGGACACTTACTCTCTACGGACTTCAATAGACGTTCGCAATTCGTGAATCTACGTATCCTGGCCGCGATAGACGCGCAGCTAACCGGGTTTCCCATCAACTCTCGATCCAAGGAGTACAGGGCAATACACGGCCAGGTAGATTGCGAAACCCGTCACCCACAACCCGCCGGCAACGTAGATCGTGTTCCACAGGTACGCGGGCAGTACGACCGGTCCCCATACACGCGTTGCAGCCGCGGTGCTAACCAGAAGATAAGCAATGGTGATGGCCTTGGAAGCCTCGAGCGCACGGCCGGTATGTCCCAGGGCAGCCCGTGTCGTGACCGCCAGGATCATCGTGCCGAATGCGCCGCTATTGAGCGCGTGCATCCAGTTAACCGCCCAGTAACTCGCAGTCAGCAACCACCAAGCCTTGAGGGTGAGTGCGACAACGATCCACCCGTAGCCAAGATGCAGGACCCACAGCAACGGCACATCCAGTGTACGGTGTCCTTGCCAATGCGCGAGCCGTCCGAAGAGAAGCAGCGCCGCGAGCGCGGCCAACAGACCGCTACCCGTGCTGTCCTGGGCGAAAATATCGACCACGACCAGCAGCGCGACCGTACCGATCGCAGCCGCATTGAGCCACGATGGCGCTTTAGCCTGTACCGGCCGGCCCAGTTGTTGCAACCCACTTTGTGTAAAAGCCGGAATGATGCGTCCCCCAATGATGACCACCATCAAGAGCACCACGTTCAACGCCAGTCGCAAACTATCGAAAGGCAGGCTGCCTATCAGGCCGTGAAGCTGAGCGTGGAATAGAAAATCGGCCGCGAATAGCAGGCTCAGGAAAAGCAGGAATACCGCATTGGAGATTTTTTTCGCTCGGAACAACGGCACCGCCAAGATGAATGCCAGCGTCGGCAGAAACGCAATTTCCAGAGGTAAAGCCAAAGCGACGGGGAGATCCACCAACGGGCTGACCACGAGACGCTCCGCAGCCCAAATGGCTACCAGTGCCATGAGTCGCGGTCCGGACACGGCCTGCTGCCCAGTCCAACTGGGTACGGCAGTCAGCAGAAAGCCGGCGACTGCTGCGATCACAAAACCGAAAATCATCTCGTGAGCATGCCAGCGAAACAGTGGAATCGTGTCACCGGGCCAGCTCTGTACACCGAGCGACCATAGCAACGTCACCATGGGCACGATCGCCCACAAACCGGCGAGAAGAAAGAAAGGTCGAAAGCCGTAACTAAAGAGAACGACGCGCCGACGAGACCGGGGACCCTCGGAGTTCGCCGCTGCATGCCGGCGCATCACTGCCACTGTGTATTTTTCCCTGTCGGTCGTGTGCGGGAATCAGATTACCTTCACCATGATAGCAGAGGTCACAATGCCCCCTCGACGAACTCACTTAAAATCGCGACGAGGCCGTCGCTCCTACAAGGGCGTCGCTAGACCCTCGGTTTGTACCTAGTTTTTTTCCGTGTCTACACGGGTACCGTGATCGCAAGAGCCGACGAGCATACCGATTGACTCGCAACAAACAATTCCGTCTATACACGCTCACGAACCGTGTGCTTGTGGTCGCGGCCTCTTTCGCGTTCCTGTCTCCGACATTCGCCCAGACCGTATCGCGACCCGGCACACAACAAGCCGATCTATCCGGAGTCTGGCAAAGGAATTTCGCCGGGGACGCTGAACTGATCCCCGAGTTTCCACTGACGGATTGGGGACGGGAGGCATTCGATTCGGCCAGACCCCTGCATGGACCCAGAGCAACCTCGGGCCTGGAATCGAATGCTCCCTCACTTCGATGCGAACCGATGGGAATACCGGCAACCTACTTTCGACCCCGGCCATTCGAGATTATTCAATTCTCCGATCGTCTCATCATGCTATTGGAGATCGAGAACCTCTGGCGCATCATCTATACAGACGGGCGTGAGTTTCCCGAAGATCCGATACCCACGTGGAATGGCTACGCCATCGGGCATTACGAAGGCGACACCCTGGTCGTCGAATCACGTCACTTCAGAGGCTGGGAGTCCGAAGACAAGCCACGCTGGCTCGATCGCCTGGGCCATCCCTTCAGTGACGAACTGATCCTGATCGAGCGCCTGCGACGCCTCGACCACGGTACGTTCCAGAACGAGATCACTGTCGACGACCCGGTAGCCTATGAACGGCCGTGGACGGCGACAATGAACTTCAGACTGAGGGAGGGGGTCGAGCTTGAAGAATTCATCTGTCAGGAGGGTGACAATCAGGCCTTCAGAGAGTTCGAACGGCAACTCTTGGATTACGTGCCAGAACCGCCTGAATGACCGCCGCGTGCACCCGGTCCCTCACTCGTCACGGGTGAAGGGAACAAAACGCACGGGTAAAACATCGGTCGTGTCGATCCGGCCGGCCGCATCCTTCTCGAGTACTTGTAGGGACTGGGGAGCACCTACGGGACCGACCGGTATGACGAGACGGCCGCCCGGCCGCAACTGCTCGATTAACGGCTCGGGGACCTGATCCGGGGCAGCCGTGACGATGATCGCGTCGAACGGAGCGTACTCCGGCATTCCGCGATAGCCGTCACCGATCTCGACCGTCACATTCCGGTAACCGAGCCGGGCGAGCGTCTCGCCAGCTTGCCGTCCCAGCGATTCGATAATCTCGATCGTATAGACATGCTCGACGACCTCGGCCAGTACCGCCGCCTGGTAGCCGGAGCCCGTGCCCACCTCGAGAACGACAGAACGACTGTCGACATTCGCAAGATCGGACATCAATGCGACGATATACGGTTGAGAGATCGTTTGCCTGCTACCGATCGGCAGTGGCCGATTCAGATAGGCTAAGTTCCGTTGCGCCGACGGCACGAATTCGTGTCGCAACACGGTTGCCATGGCGGTAATAACGGCATCGTCGAGCGTCGCTCGGCCGGTGTAGTGGCTCGTGTCACGAACGTTCTGCTCGATTTCTGCGACCATCTGCAGCCTCTGCTCGTAGAATCCCGGCTGGGAGCATGCCGGAACCGCAAACAGTGCGACGACGATACATCTGAAGAAACCGGCGCGAAGCTCCCCTGATATCGCTGGTCTGCAAGATCGCCCGCAACTCACAATCTCTCCCGGGCCGGATGTCCGCCGGCTGACCGACCGTGTCTGCACATTAGCCAGTAGAGCGGCACACCCACGAGTACGGTCAACAGACCTAAACCCGCCTCGACCGGCTGTCGCACGGCCATGAAGATCGAGGCCGTTAGCACGAATACGACGAAGATGCCTTGAATCCAGGGGAATCCGGGAACCGGAATCTGTTCTGGGCCTATCTTCCAGCGTAACCAGATCAAGCTCGCGACCGTCGCGGCCGCGGACAGGCCGAGCGTGAAACCGATGTAGCTGAGCAACTCACGCAGATCCGCTATCCAGACGACGACGATCGCAAAGACGACTTGAAATAGCACCGCCGCGGACGGCACCTCGCCGCGAGTCTCGAACCACTTCGGAAACAGCCCGTCATCAGCCATGCGCGCGTAGATCCGCGGCCCGATCATCACCATCGCCGAGATCGACGTGAATAGCCCGAGCGAGATCATAACCGACACGAGCAAGCGAAGTTGCGGCCCACCCAGAGCCTCGGCGGCAATCGCTGCAACCTCGGCTCTACCGGCCAGCTCGGCGACCGGCGCACCGTATAGAAAAATCGCATTTAACGCGAGATAGATGAGCGTCACCAGGCCGGTTGCGAGCCACAGCGACAGATGCAGGTTGTGTTTCGGCTCCCGCACCTCCCCGGCGACATAGACCGCTGCATTCCACCCGGAATATGAAAACGAGACCCAGATCAGCGTTACGGCGAACGCGCCGACTTCGACGTCCGCCAGCGGCGTCAAGGTGGCCGATGGTGTCGCAACGCCGACTATGCCGAAAATTATGAACGCGCCGATGACCAGCAACAATAGACCCACCGCGATGTTCTGCAGTATCAGACCGGCCTGAAGTTTACGGCCGTGCAGCAAGCCGACCGCAACTAGCGCTATCGTGCCGATCCATTCCGGCTGCAACGCACCGCCGAGCGGTGCCGCCAGGTAGGCGGCCAGTGCCAACGCGGCGGCGGCGATCGGCACCGTGAAACCAACCAGCAACGAGATCCAACCGGCCAGGAAACCGGCCAACGGATGCACGATCCGGCCGAGGAATGTGTACTCACCGCCCGACTCGGGGATGTGCCGCGCGAGCGCACCGTAACTGAGCGCGCCGAACATCGCGAGCACGCCGCCGACGAGCCAGGCGAGCAAGACCGCTTGTCGCGACTGCAGGTCCGCCAACGCGAATCCGGACGTCGTGAAGACGCCGGTGCCGATCATGCTGGCGATGACCAGCGCAACCGCAGAATGCAGGCTGAGGCGCCGGCGCAAGTTAGGCATGGGCCAGGTGACCGGTGTCTACGGCCGGCGGAAAATTGCCAGGTAGTTTTCGTCGAAATCGAGGTCGACGTCTTGTTCCAGCGTGAATCCGGCGGCCTCGATCTCGGCGATCGCTTCGACTTTACCGACACGCAGGTGGTCCATCCGGCCTGGCGACGTCACGCCCGGAATCCTGTCGTAATCGAGCACAACCCAACGGCCACCGGGCCTTAACGCCCTATAGATGCTGGCCAGGCTCGACTGCGGAAACTCAAAATGATGATAAGTGTCGCTCGCAAACACAAGATCGATCGAATCATCAGGTAGCTCCACGGAACGCTCGCCACCGAGGACGACGGTGACGTTGTCGAGGCCCTCAGCCGACACCATCTCGTTCAGGTACTCGATCCAACTCGGTGCGATCTCAACCGTATAGACTTTGCCGTCCGGCCCGACCGCAGCCGCCATCAACTCGGTGTAGAAGCCTGAACCTGCACCGACATCAGCAACCGCCATGCCGGGGCTGAGATCCAGCGCGTCGAGGACATCGTGGCGCCGGGAATAAACCTCGCGGTTCTCACTTTCGAAGCCCGCCGCCGCTCTGGTCGTGTCAAGATCCGGATCGATAAAACGCTCGTTGACACCTTCTCTGACGCTCTGCTCCTGCCCAACCGCGGTTAGCGCAACCAATACCAACGGGAGTAAAATTGGAAACCGCGCGTATACTGAGATGCCTGCCATACTGCTACCTCCACCCTTTAGTGACTGCCGCCCTCATTGTAGAGCAGCGACGCAGGCGAAGCAGTAGGTAGTTCTCGCGTATCGGTGCCGCTGGCGTTCCGCCTGGAGGTCAATTCAAAGCGACCGCCACACAGTCGCCGGAAAGCGTTCCAATCCTGATAAAATAGAGGTCGCTCCCTCTGATGACTACATCGGGAAGTCGACTCAAGTACCAGCACATAAACCAGATAGACAGGAGACCTCCATGGGCGACCAATATGCTGTAGTTAAGGTTGCGGCGGTACAAGCCGCATCGGTTTTTCTCGATCGCGAGAAGACCGCCGAAAAGGCCTGTGACCTGATTCGTGAGGCGGGTCGTAACGGTGCCGAGTTCATCGCGTTCCCCGAAGGCTTTATCCCCGCTCATCCCGTCTGGTATCACCATCATCCCGCGACGAGTACGGTAGTCAACGAACTGGCAGTGGAACTCTTCAAGAACTCCGTCGAGATCCCAGGCCCGGAGATCGACGCGCTGTGCGAGGCGGCACGTGACGCGCACGCGTACGTCGTAATGGGCGTTTGCGAAAAACTACCGAACACACTCGGCACCATGTTCAACTCACAGGTATGGATCGGGCCAAATGGCGAATTTCTCGGCAAGCATCAGAAATTTATGCCGACGGTGGGCGAGCGGCTCGTGCACATGGGCGGGTTCGGCAACACCTTTGGCGCTTTCCAGACCGAATTCGGTCCGGCCAGCGGCTTGATCTGCGGCGAGAACTCCAACCCACTGGCCGTGTTCGGCCTCACAGCCGAAGGCACGCGACTCCACGTCATGAGCTGGCCCAACCATTTTCCGACTAGTGGTGATCCGTTGCGTAATCGCGTAGCGATCGACTCGCAAGCATTCGCACAGATGACGAAGGCCTACGTCGTGTCCTCCTGCGGCACCGTCGACGACGACATGATCGAGAAACTCAAAGTCGGCCCCGAAGGTGAGAAATTCCTGCGCGATCCTGACTGTAGCGGCGGGAGTGTCATTGTCGCACCCAACAGCCACATCATCGCGGGCCCGATGGGCGCGGAAGAAGGCATTCTCTATGCGGAGTGTAACCTTGAGGCCGGTATCACGATGAAGTTACGTCACGATTTCGCCGGCCACTACAACCGCGCCGACATTTTTCAATTACACGTCAACCGCAGCGCGCCGCAGCTCTACACGACACATGAGACAGAGGACTCAGCCGCGGCGGCTGGCACGACGCACGAGGCGGAGAACTCCGACGTCGGGCCCTCGGCGCAAGTTGCACAAATCTCGGCCGTGAAGACCGGTGAAAGTAAGAGCTAAGGGGCCCATCACTTTGGCGGAGGATTCTCCAGATATCAGAAGGAACCCGACAACATCACCCAGAACTTGTCGGTATCTGTCGCGAACCCGTCCGCGCTGTAGCTCGCGTACTTCAGCAGCAATGAGAAGTTATCGGCGAAAGACCAACCTGCCGACAGATCGATCTCGTCACCGTGACTCCCGCCGCCTGAATTCGCTGAGAAATCATGGTAGACGGCGACGAGATTGACGCTGCCTACACGCCCCGTAAACGCCACGTAGGTATCCTCGATGCCACTCGAGGGTGTCGCGAGGAACTTGTCGGCCCAACCCTGGAACGCATGGAGCGTGGCGAGCGGCGTCCTGAACGCCTGCCCTGCCATGCCGTTGCCTTCCAAGACTTCGTAACCGAGTTTAACGTTGTAACTCGCCCACCTCAGGCCTGCCTCCAGGAGATAGTAATCCGCATCGTAGCCGATCGGGTTATCCGCATAGTCGCCCTGGCGAGCGTACTCCACGGTATACGGCAGGCTGACTTGCTCATTGAACTCGTGCGTACCCGCCAGACGTAATCCCAACGTCTGGGTCGAGAACGCCGCGGCCTTGTCAAAATCCAAGAGATATCCGTAGCCGGTCAGAGTTACAGCATCGGTTAAGTCATAACTCGCGTCCAATAAATGAGATGAACTCCTCAGGTCTCCGGCAGGCACTCCAGAATTCGGCCCAAAGATTCGATTGACATTGGTGATATAGGTATAACGTGCCTGGAACGAATCAGAGATCGAATGGCTTATTTCCAGCGCATCATAAGTCTGCTCGTTCTGCCGCCAGCCCACGCCGCCGATAAAGCGCTGATTCGCGTGGTTGATACGCTGCCTGCCGAACATGATTTCAGTATCGGCAAACCCGGTGTATTTGATTCCGGCCTGGTTGAGATCGGTTCCTTTGGGGTCGGCCACGACCGGTCGGCTCGTGTTGCCATTACGGGTACTGTTAAAGCGATCGTCTCCTACCGGCCGCAAGTCATCCATCTCCAGGAGCAACGAGAAGTCTCTAAAATCCGCGCTGTTGTAGGTCAATCGCGTTCGCAGAGTCGATGCGTTGGCGTCTGAATCGAAGCCGTCTTGCTCGACGAGTTCATAGCGATAACGAAGAGCCAGAGTAACCGATCCGTCCCGCAGCGCCTGGGCGAAAGACGATTCAGCCTCCTCCTGGCCGTTGACCGCAGTCGCCCCCAAGAGCAGTCCTGTCAGGGCGCACCATACGGTCATTACCCGAAAGTTTTTTCTCTGCTTCAATGTCTCACTCCTCGATTCGTTCGTCAGTTCACCGCGCCCAGCACAGACTTGAGTAATTTCTGGATTCGGCAGTGCATCCCATGCAACGAATCATTAGAAACGTCTCGTCGCCTCCGGATGTTCCGCGCGCTCCATCGATTGGATCACGTTGTGCATCCAGAACAGGCAGATACAGGAGATGACCCACATGAACATCCAGCAACTCGTCCACAGCCCGGTCCAGTCGAGCAGATAGCCGAAGATGATCGGGCAGAAGAAGCCGCCGAGGCCGCCGAGCACGCCGACCATGCCGCCGACGACACCGACCTCTTCGGGAAAGTAATCCGGGATATGCTTGTACACGGCCGCCTTGCCGACACCCCAGACGCTGCCGAGCAGGATGACGAAGAATGCGAAAATCCAGACGTTGGCCTGGAAATAGATCTTCGTGATGCCTCTGGCCAACAGCTGCCGCCGCCCGACCTGCTGCCCGACCTCGACGGCAGGCTCGTGCCAGCTCGTCGTCGTCGGGAACACGACCATCTGATCGTCCAGATCATCGAACGACCGATCCTCTTCCTGAAGCACATAGCGCCTGTCGCCCACGACGACGACAGTCGGGGAAACCTCAGTCACGGTCCCGGCCTGCGCGGCCATGATGCCCTCTCCCGGAGAATAGACTTCCATCTTGGGTATCACGAGCATGAAACAGATCGCGACCGACAGGCCCAGGACCCAGTACATGACGGCTCGCGCGCCCATGGCGTCCGACAGCCAGCCGCCGAACGCGCGAATCACACCCGACGGCAGGCTGAACGCGGATGCGAGGAGACCGGCGGTAACGAGAGACACAGTGTAGACGTTGACGAAATACGGCACGAGCCACTGCGCAAACGCGACGAAGCAGCCGAAGACAAGGAAATAGTACAGACCGAAACGCCATACCCGAATTTGCTTCAGCGAGCGCATCATCTCCCCGAAGCTCTCCCCGCTCGATGCAGGCTTCTTGTTCGTCGAAAAAATGAAGAACACCACGCCCATGATCGCGAGAATCGCGGCGTAAAAGACCGGTAACTGCCGCCAACCCTCGAGATTCACGCCGCCGTCCGTCATCCAATTCAACAGCGTCGGCGCAAACAGCGTCGTCAGCGCGGCGCCGGCGTTGCCGGCACCGAAGATACCGAGCGCCGTCCCTTGCCGTTCCTTCGGGTACCAGACCGACGAGAACGCGATACCGATCGCAAAGCTCACACCGCACAGGCCCCACCCGGCGCTCATGAGCGCGTAAAACAGGAAGCTGTCCGCGTACGAAAGCAGGTACATCGGTACGGCGCATATCAATAGCAGGCTACCGTAGACCGGCTTACCACCGTACTTGTCCGTCAGCATGCCGGCAGGCAGGCGGAAGATGGCCCCGGTCAGGACCGGAATACCCATAAGCCAGCCGATCTCGACCGGCCCCCAGTCGAATACCTCGTTGGCGGCTAAAAATGTCACGAGCACACCATTCATCATCCACGCGGCAAAACAGACCGTGAATGCGAGCGTGTTCAGAAATAGTGCTTTGTGAGATTGTGCGTCGGCTACCTTTTCCATGCTTCTACTCTCCTGCGGAGAATTATCTAGTCGTTGTCAAGAGCCCGTGCGTTTCATGACAGCAAAGTTGGCGGCAGTACCCCGCAACAGCTTCTCTCGCCTCCACTTTTCTCATCGGTCACGGTCTCTATACGAATACTCTCTTGTAAATAGTCTTGAAAACAGCGCACAACTTCAATTCGCGCTCACCGCAGCCATCCCCGTACTGACCGCAATGACGCCTAGGGCAGCCGCAGAATGCAGGTGCTTCTATCTGCGACCGGCCAACCGTTCGGCATCGAACTCTATGCGTACGAGTTGCGCAAGCGTTCGAGCTCCCAGTTTCTTCATGATTTGTGCGCGATGGGCCTCGACGGTCCGTTCACTGATGCCTAAGGCGATTCCAATTTCTCTGCTCCTATCGCCGGCCGCTACACGATGGAACACTTCCGATTCGCGCTCCGTTAGCGACGATAGTCGATCGCACAAAGCTTGATGCTCGAGAGAGAGGTCGCGCTCTCCTGCATCATATTCAAGTGCCGCGTTGATACTATCCAGCAAATCTTGCTCCCGAAACGGCTTACGAATAAAATCCAGCGCACCGCACCGCATGGCGTCTACCGCCATCGGAACGTCCCCGTGCCCCGTAATAAAGATGATTGGCAACTGAGATTCTCGTTCGTTAAGCGCTTCCTGCAAATCCAGTCCGGACATCCCCGGCATACGGATATCGAGCACCAAGCAACCACGCTTACTCGGATCGTAGGCTTCCAAAAAATCGATCGCAGAACTGTACAGCTCGCACGGCTGTTCCACGGCTTCGAGTAACAAGCTAAGGCCCTCACGAACACCTTCATCGTCGTCAACAATGAACACGGTTCCCTTTTTTGTCATGCTCATCCTCCGTCCCAGCTATCCAGCCGCTCTTTTCGCTGTCAGACTTGTGGGTAGCGAGTCTTCACTTCATAACAAAAACGCCCTGGAATGCCGTCCCCCGTAGGACCATCTCCTAGCTCCAGGTGAGCCACGAGAGCACTCGCAGGGGAATAACAGTGGCCTGTCGTATCCTGAACCTGTGTCTCGATCTGAAAAAAACGATCGAGCATAAAAACGATGACCACCAAGAACACGATGGCCACTACCGCGCCAACTAACTTTTTCATTTCCCACTGTCCTCCTGACACTGCTCGTACGCCTCATACACGAGAGAAAACTCACTCTATTGATGTTCGCCCCAAAGGACTTACACAACAATACGGGCTACCCCCATGCTGTTGCGAAGAAACCGTAATCGATGTGTGGAGATGACCAAGCTTTAGACGGCGTCATTTCCCGCACAAAACCCGGCACGATGCGCCCGACGGGCGTCGATTTAGGGAGACTCTAGAGAACTACTGCACTATTTGGAATCGGCCAACCGTTTGGCATTGAGCTCCATGCGCACGAGTTGCGCGAGGGTTCTGGCGCCCATTTTCCTCATTACCTGTGCCCGATGGGCCTCAACTGTCCGCTCACTGATGCCTAAATCCATCCCAATGACCTTACTCATATCACCGGCCGCTACACGATGAAACACATCAGACTCGCGCTCCGTTAGCGACGATATTCGATTGAGCAGCTCCTGATTGTCGAGAAAGGCCTCACGCTTGCCTGCGTCGTACTCAATTGCCTCGTTGATGCGATCCAACAGGTCTTGCTCCCGAAACGGCTTGCGAATGAAATCCAATGCACCACGCCGCATCGCATCTACGGCCATCGGAATATCTCCATGACCCGTAATAAAGATAATTGGCAGCAAGGATTCTCGTTCATCGAGTTTTTCCTGCAGATCCAACCCAGACATTCGCGGCATGCGGATGTCGAGTACCAAGCAGCCGCGTTTGTTGGGATCGTAGGCTTCCAGAAAATCGATGGCAGAACTGTACACTTCACACGGCTGCCCCACGGTTTCGAGCAACAGGCTGAGGCCTTCACGAACACCCTCATCGTCATCGATGATGAACACGGTGCCCTTCCCTTCTATTCGCATCCTATTTTCCCGCAGCTGGCAGAGTAAAAAAGAACGTCGCCCCACCGGATTCGTTATTGAGAAAGTCCACGTATCCCCCATGTGCCGTAACAAGCGCATGACTGATCGCTAACCCCATACCCATACCGGATTCTTTGGTCGTCGAAAAAGGGGTAAACAGAGTTTTTGCGCCTGCCTCAGAGACACCACACCCTTTATCAATGACTGCCACCTTAACATCACCATCATCGCAGAGACTCGTCTGAAGCGTGATCGTATTACCGTCGCGGCAATCGACAGACCGCATGGCCTCCATACCGTTGCGGAGCAAATTCAAAGCAACCTGCTGAATCTGCACGGCATCGACGGCAACAGGCGGCAAATCATTTTCCGTTTCGACTTCGATCGTCATGTCCCGGATTCGCGCTTCCGCGTCCGCCAGTTTAGCTACATCCTCGACAAGCGTATTGCAATCGACGATTTCTTTTGTACTTTCCTGTCGACGAGCCATAGACTGAATACGTTCGATCACAGCACTGGCCCGTTGCGCATGTTGACTGAGTTTATCGAAAATCTCTGGCATTCGTTCCCGATTTCCCGCATCGAGCAAACGTTTACCCGCAGTCGCGAATAGGGAGATAGCGGTCAGCGGCTGGTTTATCTCATGGGCAATTCCTGTTGCCATTTCATCGAGCATGATGAGACGATCCATGTGCGCCAACTGCTCAAGACGCTGCTGCGCTTCATCCTCAGCGGCACGTTGACGAGAGATATCACGCACGAACCCCTCAAAGCGAATATCCCGGCTTCGCTCGGAATCGACCACTCGGCCACGCTCCCACATCCATCGCTCTTCCTTGTCTCGGGTCAGAATACGATACTCAAATTCGTAGGTATCACCTGCGTCGATCGCTTCTCGCATCCTCTGCGAAACGCGAGCGCGATCGTCCGGATGGATTAACTCACCCCAAGAAACACGCCGCTCACTAAAGTCATCGCGCGAATATCCTGACAGTGCATAACAACCTTCACTGACAAATTCCATCGGCGAGTCTGGTTGATCTACACACCGATAGGCCATGCCCGGCAAGTTCTGAAAGAGCCTCGTAAGACGGCTCGCGGTATCGTGAAACTGAAGGGAACGGAACCTCGCTACCAACGCGAGGTAGACGACGATGGCAACCAGTACGCTAAAAAGCAGCCCAACAATCAGGATTAGCGTAGATGAGCGCGCGTGAACGGCTGACACGAACTCTCTCGTGGGCGTAATTAGAGTCGTCCATGTCAATTCCTGAGTCTCGAAATCACCACGCTCAGTCCATGTGTCGTTGATTGAACTATCACCCGCATCCAGCCGGTAAACTTCGTGGTCCTGCAGCAGGATGCGAGCGTGATAATTCGTGCTTTGTAAACGCCCGATGACGGCATTCAACCAAGACTCCAGACGCAGGACACCCACGACGACGCCGTCAAACTGACTCTCTCGTGTTACGGGTATATAAGCAGCGATCCCCAGGCCACCCTGCGCAAGCTCGAAAGGCTGGCTCAGTATTGCCTTGCCGCTCTCGCGTGCCGCTGCGACGGCAGCCCGCGCCTGTTCTGTTTGAGTGATGTCCAGATCCTGCGCGGCTTCGTTCCCACTCAATGGCACTATCCATTGGATATGTAACGTGGCATCCGCCCATTCGATAGACTGAAAGCCAGGCATGTCGGTCACGTAGCGTACGGCATCGGCTTCCCAGATCGGATACGGCGTACCACCGGCCGCCGTCCACCGTTGCGCTAGTCGGTCAAGGGCCGAGAGCCGATTGTCGATATCCTGTCGAATCAGCAGTTGGTTGATACTGATTGCATAGTTGGTTGCGGAGTCAATGTGTTCACGTGCGCGATCGTTTATCACATACCAGACGGCAATGACTCCGACCGCCATAGTAAAGCCGGCAAGTAATGCGAGCCAGATCGCCCCCCGGCTGGGGGTGTCTCGCGATAAGGGTGTGAGCCAATTCTCCACTTCGGCACCAATCTTAGCTCTCCGGATTGAGAAATAGATCCGATTGATCTTCGTCGTGGCGGTGCGTTAGGCAGGTGAAGTCCTTCTCAACGAGCAACTTCAATCGATTACCATCCGGCAACTGCACCTCAGCCCGTAATGAAATCGCCGTGTCATCACCCGCCCATACAGAGATCTCCGCGGCCGGTAGCCCCACGGCCATGCAGTCTTCCACATAGGAAGCACTCGCCGCAGCCCCATTTGGCAGCGCTTCGAGCACGTAGGTGAAAGCACCGCCGAAAGGAAATCGCGTCTGACCGGCGATGGCGCCTTCCTCGTCCACGGCCGTTACATCGCTGCGTGACAGTCGCAGGCGGATCGAATCATCAAGTAGACGCAATTTCATTTGTCACTCCTCCTGAATTTATTCCACGCTCGACGTCATAGAGAAGCCCGCCACGGCGTGTGTAGAAGTACCACGTGATCGCTATACACGTAACATAGAACATCAAGAAGACCCAAAGGGCGGGCTGGGGAGCCCCCGTCAGACCAATCGACGTGCCGTAGGCCTTCGGAATAAAGTAGGCACCGTAAGCTGCAACGGCCGAGCTGAATCCGATGATAGCAACGGCCTCGTGGGCGAGCCGGCGCGATCGCTCGACCGCCCCCAGCTCCGGCATCGACCTGAGCATATCCTGTTCCAGGATGACGGGAATCATCTGGAAGGTGGAAGCACTACCCACGCCGGCACAGAAGAACAGCAGCACGAACATCGAGAAAAAGCCCCAGTAAGCGTCGGGTTGATCTTTGATGCCGAGGAAATAGAGAACACCGCCGACCGCAACGACCATGGCCGCGAAGGCCCACAGCGTCGCACGCCCGCCGCCAAACTTATTCGCTATCCCGCCGGTCACCGCACGAGATAGCGCGCCCACCAGTGGACCAAAGAACACGAACTTCAGGGTGTCGACCTCGGGAAATTCTATATGGGAGAGTAGCGGGAATGCCGCCGAGTAGCCGATAAACGAGCCGAAGGTTCCTGCACGGAGCCAGCAGATTATCCAGCTGTGTTTGTTGCTCAAGATGACGGCCTGGTCCTCGAAGGACACCTCGGCAGAGGCAATGTCATTCATACCGAACCAGGCTGCGATCGTGGCGACGACCAGGAAGGGCACCCAGATGAAGCCCGCATTCTGCAGCCAGACCTCGCTGCCGTCCGTTGCGGTCTGAGGCTCGCCGCCGATCGCGCCGAACACCGCCAGGGAGATGCCGATCGGGACCAGGAATTGCATGATGCCCACACCCGCGTTGCCAAAAGCCGAATTCAAAGCGAGCGTCTTGCCTTTTCCACCCCTCGGGAAGAAGAAGCTGATGTTAGCCATGGAACTCGCGAAGTTCCCGCCGCCGAGACCGCAGAGCAGCGCCAATATCAGGAACAACACATAGGGCGTCTCGGGATCCTGCACCGCATAGCCGATACCGAAGGCCGGAATCAGGAGCGATGCCGTCGTCAGCGTAGTCCAGCGCCGGCCACCGACGATGGGCATGACAAAAGCGTAGAACATCCGCAACGTGGCTCCCGAGAGACCGGGTAATGCCGCGAGCCAGAACAGCTCGTCAATCGTATAGTCGAAGCCGATCGACGGCAACATCGCGACGACCACGCTCCACACCATCCATACGGAGAATGCGAGCAACAGACACGGAATGGAGATCCAGAGGTTGCGGTTAGCGACGCGATGGCCAGTCGTCTCCCAGAACTCCGGGTCATCCGGCCGCCAGTCCTCGAGCGTCGGACCCATCATGTGCTTGTCGGGCTCGTGGATTTCCTCCATCTCAGGAAGTTGCGGCAGCCCACGCATGGTTTCCGGCAGGGCTGCGCGCTCCATCCGGCGAATGGCGAAATGCATCCAGAGAAGCGCAGCGGTCACGAGCGCGAACATGAGCATGAAACAACTCGTCCAGATACCCGTGAGATCGTTCATGACGCCGAAAGCAATCGGCAGAACAAATCCACCAAGCCCGCCGATCATACCCACCGTACCACCCACCACACCGACATTCCCCTCGTAATAGACCGGTATGTGTTTGAACACGGCGGCCATACCCAGCGACATAAAGAACCCGAATACGAAGATGAGCATGCAGAACGGTACGAGCCCGGTGCTGGTCGAAAATGCTATCGGCCCGTCAATGCCATGGATGATGTAGTCGGTCTCCGGGTAGGAGAGCATGAAAGTGCACACCATGGACACGCCGAAGGTGAGATACATGACAGTACGAGCGCCGTACTTATCGGATAGATGGCCACCGTAGGCACGGAACAGACTGGCGGGAAGCGCAAAGAATACTGTCAGCATGCCGGCTGTCTGGATATCGAGATCGTAGACTTCGATGAGATACCTCGGCAGCCAGAGCGCCATCGCGACCGAGCCGCCGAAGGCAAAGAAATAGTAAATCGAAAAACGCCAGACCTGAATTTTTTTCAGAGGCTTGAGCTGATGGAGAAGGCTCTTCGATGCCTGACCCTGGCGTTTTCTCTCTTGTAGCTCCGGATCGTCCTCCGCCGCGAACCAGAAGATCAGCGCCGTTGCCACGAGCACGGCCGCCCAGATTTGTGCCACCGCCTGCCAGCCGGCGGCGATCAGTACAAATGGCGCAACGAAGCTCGTCACGGCTGCACCGATATTGCCGACTCCGAAGACTCCCAGGGCGGTGCCCTGCTGGCTCTTGGGATACCACTTCGATACGTAGGCGACGCCCACGGCAAACGAGCCGCCGGCCAGGCCGACACCGAGCCCGGAGAGTAATACCATCGCATAGGTGTCCGCGAATGTCAGAAGATACGTCGCGAGGGCCGCAGAGATCATTACGAGAAAAAAGACGATGCGCCCGCCGTATTGATCCGTCCAGATTCCCAAGAAGATACGGCTGATGGAACCTGTGAGGATCGGGGTACCGACCATCAAACCGAATTGGGTGTCGTTGAGCCCCAGTTCGCCCCTCAAACGCAGGCCGATGATCGAGAAGATCGTCCACACAGCGAAACACACTGCAAACGCCAGCGTGCTCATGCCCAGCGCCTTGTTCTGTTTGGATCGTGGGATCCCTTCCAGCTGGTTCATCACTGCGTTCCACTCTACGCGTTAATTTCGCCCACTAGTCACACCCGGCGCTCGCTCGTAGCGGCCGTGCTTCTCTCGCCCTTGATGAATCAGTTGTTGCGCGGGCGAGTGGCAGCCCATGCCGTATCCGCCCGACGAATACGTTTTCGATCCCAATACCAGATTACGACTTGATAGGGGCGCCAGATGTAATGGAATGGCGCCACCAGAAAGTGAACCAGACGACTGAATGGAATCAGAAGAAAAATCAGGAATGCGCCAACGATATGCAATTTAATTACCAGTGGCATTGCGTTGACCGCATCGACCTGCGGATTCAAACTGAAGATCGACCAGAGATACGGCGACAGATCTGCAGCAAACCAGGAGGAGCCCCAGCGATAACCCAACGCAATCCAACAGCCGAGAAAAATCTGTGCCAGAAGCAACAGCTCGATAACAAAATCCATGCGGCTCGTGACGACTCTTATCCTCGCGCTCGAGAAGCGCCTAACGAGCAGAATAGCGAGTCCCACAAACGCGACCATACCGAACGTAAATGCGACCGTCTCATGAGCGATCAGTCGCACGGGGTTCGCGTTCCACAGCAACACCACCTGTGGAAGCAGGAACATCAGCAGATGGCCCAGGAACAGCAAGAGGATCGCCCAGTGGAACGGAACCGCGCCCCAAAAGCCTTGTTTGCCCTCGAGAAACTGGGACGACAGGCTTGAGAAGCCGAACTTTGCCGAGCGGTATCTATAAATCGCCGCGATCGGCACCCCAATGAGCACCAAATAGGGAAGTACAGAAAAGAAAAAGAAATTCAGCGAATTCATAACGCTCCCTCTATCTCATTCTCCGTTCGCAGCGAGCCCAAAAAGTCGCTGGCCTGCTTCGTTGGAGCGACAACCACCAGCGAAAAGTCCTGCTCGAACACCTCGTACAACGCTTTCAGGGGAAACTGGTAGAGCGTGACGGCCTCATCCGACACGAAAGGCGTATCGATGAGAGTCTTGTAGTGCTTCTGGTAGGACTTGTTTTTCTTGGCGATTCGTTCCTCAGCAAACTCGCTCATCATCGCTCTGAGCGCCGGCGCGAGGATGTCCTCGACGAGTTCGTCTACAAGTTCTTCATCCTTGAGTTTCGACAGCAAGCGCAGAATATTCGACAAGTGATCCGCCAGTTCGGAGCCGCAGTCGTTCTTGGCCTCCCGATGCTCGCGGTTCAGATTCGCCAGCAGCTCTCCGCGCTTGTAGTCATCACCGAAGAGCACATAACCGATGTCCAGAGTCGTCATCGCCTGGACGTCAAACGAACGAATAAACAGCTCCTGCATCGCTATGACATCCGCCTCCGGCAACAGCACCAGGAATCGCTCAAGCTGCTTCGCGGCAAGCGGATAGCGACCGTCGAGAACACGCTTTACAGTCCGAACTTTCTGCGGATATTCCGCATTCGGGTACTCGAACAGATCTGCCAGCGTATGGTAATGAGTCAAGTCCTTCACGTTACAGTCCCCTCTGCGCTGTGCCTTCTTTAAAGCCAAACCCAGCCTCACCCTTCTTGTCCCCGGTAAACTCCATCATTTCGATAGCCTGTTCTCGGTGCGACGCCGGAATGACAAAGCGATCATCGAACTTGGCGAGAGAGGTCAGGTAGTAAATCTGATCCGCCATCTCGGGCGTCAGGCCGGCGTCTTTCAACGTCTGCTCCGAACGTTCCTTGGAAATATCACCCACCGTCTTCCATCTGCGGTGGATACGCACTGCCATGAGTTTCTTTACTCTGTCCCTGACTTTGCTCGTATCGCCCGCACTAAAGAGATTGGCCATGTACTGCAAGGGGAAGCGTGCCTCATCGATCGTGCCCCAAAGTTCTTCGGTGCTGGTGTCGTAGAGCCATTCATCATTCCAGCGCTTCACCACATCGCCCATCTTGTCGGCCTGCTCGACATTCCTCGGCTTAAGCGATGCCATAACCGGCAACAGCGGTGGTACGTAGAACAGCATCGGCAACGTGCGGAACTCGGGATGAAGCGGCAGCGCCATACCCCAATCTTTTACAAAGCGGTAGACGGGCGAGCCCTGGGCCGCGCTGATTGTCGAGTCGGCGATACCATTCGCCTTCGCGGCCGCGATAACCTCTGGATCGAACGGATCCAGCAGCATGTCCAACTGGCTATCGACGAGGTCTGCTTCGTCCGCCGCGGCAACGTCCTTGATTCTGTCGGCGTCGTAGAGAATGACACCGAGATATCGAATCCTGCCGACACAGGAATGCATGCATGCCGGCGCCTTGCCGGCTTCGATACGGGGATAACAGAGAATACATTTCTCCGATTTTCCCGTTGACCAGTTGAAGTAGGTTTTTTTGTACGGACAGGCGGTGACGCACATGCGCCACGCTCGGCATACCTCCTGATTGACCAGGACAATGCCGTCCTCACCGCGTTTGTATAGTGCGCCGGACGGACAGGACGCGACACAGGCCGGGTTCAGACAATGGTTACAGATTCGTGGCAGGTAGAAGAAGGCCATCCTCTCGAGCTGAAACATCGCCTCTTGTTCTCCGGGCGACAACTTCAGCAAGTTCGGGTCATTTCGCGCGTAGTCGGGCGAACCGCTTAAATCGTCATCCCAGTTGGGACCCGATTTAATGTCGATCGGGTCACCTGTAATCAGTGAAACCGGACGGGCCGTGGGCTGATCGTCTGCCGCGGGCGATTCGATTAAATCCAGATACTTGTAGGTGAACGGCTCGTAGTAATCGTCGATGACCGGCAGGTGCGGGTTGTGAAAAATATTGCCCAAGCCCTTACGTTTGCCCGCGCCTTTTAGCTGAATGTCTTCGTTGGCGTCGCCGCTATCGCCTTTCTCCCAGCCGCCTTTATAGATGTCCTGATCTTCCCATTTGCTCGGGTAGCCGGTACCCGGTTTGGTCTCGACGTTGTTCCACCACATGTACTCGGCGCCCTTGCGATCCGTCCAGATGTTCTTGCACGCGATCGAACAAGTGTGACAACCGATGCACTTGTCCAAGTGAAACACCATCGATATCTGTGACCGTATATCCATAATTCTCTGCTCGCCTCTATCTCAACCGACCGCTCAAAAGACAACCTTGTCCATTTTCTTAACGACCACGTGTGTATCCCGGTTCGGAGCAATCGGCCCCCAGTAATTGAAGTGATAGCTGAACTGGCCGTAACCACCCGCCAGGAAATTCGGCTTCAGGTGAATTCGTGTACAGCTGTTGTGGCCACCGGCACGCTTATTACCGCGTATCTGAGATTTCGGGATACCGGTCGTCCTTTCCGGCACGTGGTAAACAATGCAGACACCGCGAGGAATCCTCGCGCTCACGACCGCGCGTGTGCAATACACACCGTGATCGTTGTAGACCTCGACCCAATCGTTGTCCTGGATGCCAAGCTTCACGGCGTCCACCTCGCTCAACCAACACGGCTCACAACCTCTGGACAGCGTGAGCATCCGTAGATTTTCCATGTAGGTGGAGTGGATGTGCCATTTGCCGTGGGGCGTCAGATAGTTCAGGACCAACGCATCGCCCTCATTCAGCGTCTGCTTCAGATCGCCGTAGAGTTCGGGCTTGGGCGCAGGTTTGTACGTGGGCAGATTTTCGCCGTAGGCGATGTACATCTCGTGATCCAGGTAGAAATGCTGCCGGCCGGTCAATGTTCTCCAGGGCACGAGCTTCTCGGTGTTGTAGGTGTAAGGCGCGTACGCCCGACCCTTGTCCATGAGACCGGACCAGAGCGGCGACGTGTTGTAACGCCGCGGTTGCGCCTGGAGATCGGCGTAAGTCATCCGAACGTCCTTGCTGCCGTGGGCCAGATCAGCGAGTTCGAGTCCGGTTTTTTTCTCCATGTTTTCGTAAGCACGAACCGTCAACTCACCATTGGACAAGGACGATAGATGCAATACGGCGTTCGCGGCCCATTCATCTTCCTCGATCGACGGATAGACCTCCCCATCCATTTTTCTGACCGGAAAGTGGTTCGAGTCGATCATTTCCTCGTACTGTTCTTCGCACTGGTAGTGATTACCATGAGCGCCCAGTCCAGTGGACTTGATGTTGTCGCCCAGCGTGATGAACTTCTCGTACAGCTTGGTGTAATCACGATCGACTACGGCAATTTTGTGCATCGTCTTGCCGGGAATCGCCTCGCATTCACCGAGATACCAGTCTTTAATCTCCGGCTGAGTGATCTCGTCGGCAGTGTCGTGAGCCAGCGGTGCTGTGACGATATCCTTCTGCGGCTCCGATAAGTGAATCTCCGCCAGTTCGCTGGTGGACTTGGCGAGAGAGCGGAAGATGTCCCAGTCGGTCTTCGACTCCCATACCGGAGACACGGCCTTCGACAACGGATGAATAAAGGAGTGCAGGTCGGTGCTGTTCAGATCGGCCTTCTCGTACCAGGATGCCGCGGGCAAGACGATGTCCGAGTACAGCGCGGATGAGTCCATGCGGAAATTGAGATCGACGACTAGATCCATTTTTCCGACCGGCGCCACATCGTGCCACTTGACCTCTTCGGTGTGGTCGTCGGAATCCTCTGCGATATCGTTGGAATGAGTGCCCAGATAGTGTTTAAGGCAATACTCCGTTCCCTTCATGCTGCCGACGATGGCGTTGCCCCGCCAGATGTACCAGACCCGAGGGTGATTCTCGGGCGCTTCCGGATCGCCGACCGAATACTCGATATCCTTGGACTTCAGGTTGTCGAGCACATATCGCTTGATACCATCGTCGTCCACGGCGCCGTCCTCCACGGCCTGCTTGGACAACTCGAGCGTGTTTTGCTTGAACTGCGGATAGAACGGCATCCAGCCGCTGCGTACTGATTTAAAGATTGTGTCGGCCGTGTGGTTGCGGGTCAGTTCATTGTCCGGAACCGTGTTGTAGCGAGAATACTGGCCGTCGTACCGATACTGGGAAGTATTAATGTAGTGCCACAACGGCGCCTGCTGCAGCCGAGCCGCATTCTGCCAGTCCTTGCCAAACGCCAGACTCGCCCAGGAATCCATGGGCGCGAGTTTTTCCTGACCGACGTAATGATTGAGGCCGCCGCCGTTGCGACCGACACAGCCGCTGAGCATGAGCGCCATCGCACCGGCCCGATACATCAGGTTAGCGTGGTACCAGTGATTGATACCGGCGCCGATGATGATCATGCATTTGCCTTTCGTCACGTTGGCCGTATTGGCCCACTCGCGCGCGAACTGCAACACGGTCTGCGAATCAACGCCGGTAAAGACTTCCTGCCAGGCCGGAGTGTAGGCGGCGTCTCTGTCGGTGTAGTCCTCCGGATAATCTCCCTGGAGGCCGCGGTTGACACCGTACTGAGCCATGATCAAGTCATAAACGGTAGTGACTGCCACGCTGCCCGCAGTGGTTTCGATGCGTTTGACCGGCACGCCCCTGAGGGCCTTGTTGTCCAGCCCCCACTCATCGAACACCGTCTGAAGCACGTCATCGCTGTCCTGTAGAAACGAGAGCACGGGATCGTAAGCGCTGTCGTCGGTCGAATCTTCGAGCTTCATGTTCCAGTTACCGGGCTTCTTGTCCCAGCGATGACCAACGGAGCCCTTCGGCACGACAAACTTGCCACTATCTGCATCGACGCTGACGAACTTCCAATCGCCATTGTCCAGGTCGCGATGCTCCGCCAGTTCATTGGCACGTAACAACCGACCTGGCCGGTAGTTATCACCGTCCTTCTCAAGCTTCACAAGAAGCGGGCTGTCGGTGTATTGCTTGGTGTAATCGATAAAATACGGAGTCGGCTCACGATGGTGAAACTCGGTCAGGATGACGTGCGAGACGGCCATCCAGAAAGCACCGTCACTGCCGGCGTGCAGCGGCACCCATTGATCCGCGTACTTGCAGACCTGAGAGAAATCTGGCGAGAAAACGACCGCCTTGGTGCCGTTGTGTCGAGACTCCGCAAAAAAATGACAATCCGGCGTGCGTGTCATGTTCAAGCACGCGCCCATGTCGGCAATCATTTTCGAGTTGTACCAGTCGGCGCTCTCACAGACGTCGGTCTGCTCTCCCCAGATCTCCGGGAAGGCGGTCGGCAGATCACAATACCAATCGTAGAAGCTCAGGTTGACTCCGCCAAAAAGCTGCAGGAATCTCCCACCGGCGGCGTAACTCAACATCGACATTGCCGGAATCGGCGAGAAACCAATAACTCTATCCGGACCATATTTTTTGGCCGTATAGATATTCGCAGCCGCCATGATTTCGAGTACTTCGTCCCAGTTCGCCCGCCGGAAGCCGCCTTTACCGCGAGCGGTCTGATAGGCCTTGCGCTTGTCAGGATTTGCCTGCAAAGCCTCCCAGGCGGCCAGCGAATCGCCGGTCTTTTCTTTTTCTTCGCGATAGGCGTCAATCAACGCGCTGCGAATCAGGGGGTATTTAATCCGCAGCGGGCTGTACAGATACCACGAGAACGATATTCCTCGCTGGCAACCCCTGGGCTCATAGGGAGGAAGTTTGTCTTCGAGCAGCGGATAATCGAGCTGTTGCGTCTCCCAGACGACGATCCCATCCTTGACGTGGATCTCCCACGAGCAGCCACCGGTGCAGTTCACGCCGTGAGTGCTTCGAACGATTCGATCGTGCTGGAATCGGTTGCGGTAGAACTCCTCCCACTTACGCGTTTCTGGGGAGATGATGTCTTTTATCCAACTCATAGTTGCTACCCGTTCAGTCCGGTTTGTTCCATTCATCAAGCATGATGGCCACGTTGCTCAGTTCTCCCAGGTCGATTTCACCTGGCGGTCGTATATCGCCTGATTGACCGAGCCGCCTTTTCGCCCCCATGACAGCAGAGCGAAGAATCCGAACAACAGGACGGTGCCGATCAGGCCACTGATGAAAAGCCCCAAGCCATAGTCTCGCGGCGTCTGGAAAGCGCTTTCCTGATCCGCGTACTGCAGGAAGGAGACCAGCGATGTCACCTCGTTCTCCGTCAGCGCCCGTTCCTGATAGGCCGCCTGCATGACCGGGAACGGCGAGGATCCGACGACCGCCTGCACTCCTCGGCCGCCCAATCTCGAGAACACCGTGGTCAATTCGACCGACAAAATGCCGCCGCCGATGACGGCATCGTTGACGACCTCATGACAGGAGTTGCATGTCGGACCACCGTTCTCGAAGCGCGCCCGGCCCTGAAACAGGTCCTGGCCCCGTGTTATCTCTGCCTGCGGTGGTAACGGCAGGGCCACCTCCGGGTCCGTGGCCGCAGGGGGGGTCACGGCCGCGGCGTTCGGCGTCGCCGCCACAGCCGGCTGACCGCCGGTGGCCGGTGGCGCGTCTGCGGCCGTCCTGACGTAGGCAAGAACATCCCGAATCTGCGCCTCGGATAATGGCGGATCGGGCATGGGAAGATTTGAATACTCCTCGAATACAGCAATGGCTTCCGGATCACCGCGCTCGATCATCGACTGCGACGATTGGACGAATTCCATGAGCCATTCCTCCGAACGCCTGTCATGAACTCCTGCCAGATCGGGGCCGATAAGCCGACCGCCGCCGATGGTGTGACAGGCCGCACAGAGTGTCTGGTAGTCCTGCTCACCCGGTTGCTGCGCGCGACCATCCGACAGCCATGCCAGAGAAACGAGAATGGAAAAAACTCCGATCGCCGAGCTTCGTACTCGCCCAGATAGAACACTACTCATCGTCTTCAACCTTCCTGCCGAACGCGGAGAACGCCCCCGATGACGGTCATCAGCCTAAAGCCACTCATGAGGCGTATTTTGCGGTGATCCCAGCCAGCGCCAATAAGAGTTATTACTTAAGGAGTACTACGTATTGCGGATTAAGCGTAAGATCGATCGCGATCGTCGTGGGTCGGTGACGATTGCGTCTCCGCTCTGCATGATGTCCCAGTCGGCTGAAACTACGTATTCGCCACAATGGCAGGGGTGTAGCCTCTGCGAGCAGTATCGGAGTTCGCTTTTAGAGGTGAGTCGCCTTGCATGGCTCTGCACGAGCCGCCGCGTCGAGCTGATGACTTGAGGAACTGAGATGACGAATCCAATTCGATTACTCGTACCGGTTACGTTGTGGGCGTTGACGCTCTCGTCGAATGTTGTCGCTCAAGCGCCCGACCAGGCGCTCATTAACGGCAAGATCCTCACCGTCGACGAGGATTTCTCCATCGTCGAGGCGCTCGCGATTCAGGGCAGCCGGATCGTAGCCGTGGGCAGTAATGCAGACATTAACGATCTCAGCGACGCATCCACCGAAGTCATCGACCTCGAGGGCCGCACCGTCATTCCGGGGTTAATTGATAACCATGTCCACTACATCCGCACCGTGCAACGCTGGCATCAGCAGGCACGTATCGACGGCATCGACAATCGTGAGGAAGCGCTGGCCGTCATCGCCGAGGGTGCAGCCAGCCGGAAGCCCGGTGCCTGGTTTATGGTCCAGGGCGGTTGGTCGGAGAATCAATTCGCCGAGCACAAGGGCGGTTTTACGCTAGACGAATTGGATCGCGCCTCCCCCGCCAACCCGGTCTATCTGCAACGCGGCTACGGTGGCGTCTATGCGAACAGCCTCGCGCTCGAGGCCCTGGAGCTCGACACGGGCAACGGCGCCTGGCAGCAGGGGCGACAGTCTATCGGCCGGATGTTCCGCCAGATGCCGGCACCGTCCGCGCACCAGCTGGAGCTGAACCTGTACCAGTTCTCGGCCGACCTCAATGCCTCGGGCTTGACCACGGTCTACGACGTAGACCGCCCGTCGGCCGGAGATATCTCGTTGATCGCACGGGCCTCCGCGCAGCGGCAGCTTCCGATCCGCGTATTTCATACACTGAAGTATCGCGCCGAGACAACGGCGGAAGCGGATGAGGCCGTCGAATTGATCGAGGCGCACACACCGTTCTCCGTAGACGACCGGATCGGGCTGCTCGGGCTCGGCGAACATGTCTACGGTCCGATGCACGACACGGCGGGTACGATGGACTCCTACTCGAATGAGATCATGGACGAGTACATGAAGCTCGCAACTGCGGCGGCACGAGGTGGTTGGCACATTCATGAACACACGATGGCCGATCAAACGATCAGCGATCTACTGGACCGATTCGACGTACTGAACGAGACGGTACCGATAACGGATCTCCGCTGGACACTCGCCCATGTACTGACGATGTCTGAAGAGAGCATCGAGCGCGCCAAGAACCTGGGTCTGACTGCCGCCGTCCACGGCCAGGCAATGCATCAGGTACGCCCGATCGTGCCGCGCGGCAATGCGACAAAACCGCCGATCCCGCCCGTACAAGCGCTCGAGGACAGCGGCATCGTCTGGGGTCTTGGCACCGACACGGGTGTCGTCTCCCACTATCAGCCGTTCGTCACCTTGATGTGGGTCGCGACCGGCCTCGGTATCGATGGGACGAAGATCCTGCCACAACCGGTCGGACGTGAAGCGGCCTTAGTCGCGCACACGCGTTCGAACGCCTACCTGTTGTTCAAGGAAGACGATCTCGGCACGCTGGAAGCCGGTAAACTCGCGGATCTCGTCGTGCTCGATCGCGACTATCTGACGGTACCGGACGTCGAGATCAAAGACATCGAGCCGGTCATGACGATGGTCGCCGGTGAAGTCGTATTCAGCTCAGGGGCCGGCTCCGTCGATCCGACCGCTGATTAGTCGTTACTGAGATCCGCGCATTACTCATGGATAACTCCACCGGAACCAAGCTCGCATGCCGGCATCGATAAAGTCAGCTGCGCTCATCGGCTCGTATCTACCGAGGCAGTGTGGCATTGCCACCTTTACGGACGACCTGGCCACCGCGATTACCGCGAACGATTCTGCCGTCGACTGCACGATCGTGGCAATGAACGACCGACCGGAGGGCTACGAGTACCCGGATACGGTCCAGTTTCAGATTAATCAAGGTAGCCTGAACGAGTACGACCTCGCCGCCGGCTTCCTCAATATGCGTAACCCCGACGTCGTCTGCCTGCAGCACGAATACGGCATATTCGGCGGGCAACGCGGCAGCTTTGTGACCGAGCTCGCGCGCAACCTCAGGGCGCCGCTGGTTACGACATTGCACACGATACTCAGAAATCCGTCGCCCGAGGAGCACAATATCATCACGCAACTGGCGGACGTCTCCGCCAGCATGGTCGTGATGAGTGAACGCGGCGCGGAATTTCTTCGCGATATCTATCAGGTCCCGACGAACAAGATCGAGCTCATCCACCACGGGATCATCGACGTGCCGTTTCTGGATCCGGACCCGATCCGAAGTAAAGTCGCCGCCGATAACGAGACGATCATCCTGACTTTTGGGCTGTTGTCACCGGGAAAAGGCATCGAGTATATGATCGATGCCCTGCCGAAGATCGTCAGCGCGCACCCGGACGTGCTGTATTTCGTCGTCGGCGCAACCCATCCCCATTCGAAGGCCGCGAGCGGCGAAGACTATCGGCTGCGATTGCATTTGCGGGCAAAGGAGCTGGGCGTAGCCGATAACGTCGTATTCCATGACCGGTTTCTGAAACGAGATGAGCTGCTGGAGTTTATTCGCGCCGCAGATCTCTACGTCACACCGTATCTTAATGAGGCCCAGATCGTGTCCGGTACGCTTGCCTACGCGCTCGGAGCGGGTAAGGCCGTCGTCTCCACGCCGTATTGGCACGCAAAAGAAATGTTGGCCGACAGCCGGGGCAGGCTCGTACCGTTCAAGGACAGCAAGGCGCTGGCAGAATCGATCAACGATCTCCTGGACCATCCGGAGGAACGTCTTGCGATGCGCCGAGCAGCGTACGAATACTGCCGCCCGATGGAAATGAAGAAGATGGGGCACCGCTATCTCGGGGTGTTTGCCGATGCCGTTAGCCGTCATGTACCGGCAAGCTCGGACGTCGCGGCGCTCGAGACGCTGAGCGAGCGAGAGAAACGGCTGCCGCAGGTCAATCTCAAGCACCTGCGCCTGATGACCGACGACACGGGCATACTCCAGCACGCGAAGTTTACGGTCCCCGACCGCGCGCATGGGTACTGTGTAGATGACAACGCGCGCGCCCTGATCGTCGTCACCAGAGCACATGATCTCAATCGCCACGAGGCTGGACTAACCGAACTATCCTCGATCTATCTGAGTTTTTTGGACGATGCGTTCAATACCGACACCGGAAGGTATCGCAATTTCATGTCTTACGATCGTCGCTGGCTCGAGGACGTCGGCTCGGAAGATTCTCACGGCCGCGCGTTGTGGGCGCTGGGCGTAATCGCGGGCTGGGGCCGCAACGAAGGTCAAATCGCGGTGGCGTCCCAGCTATTCCATGCCGGACTACCCGCACTCGAACACTTTTCCGACTCTCGCGCCATCGCCTTCCCTATCCTCGGAATTCAGGCCTACCTGGGCCGGAACGAAGATGACACTCAAGTCAAAGAAATCCTGAGTGGGCTCGGTAACAGACTCGCGAACCGTTTCCGGCAATTCGCCAGCGAAGATTGGCGCTGGCATGAAGAGATGCTGGCCTACGATAATGCGCGCTTGCCCCAGGCGCTCATGGCGTGCGGGCGGGCGACGGGCGACGATGAGATGGTCGCTCTCGGCATTCAAGTACTCGAGTGGCTCAGAGACATCCAGCTCGAGCCGTCTGCCGGATGGTTCGCCCCCGTCGGCAACCATGGCTGGTTCAGTAAATCGGGGACCAAAGCCCAATACGATCAACAGCCCCTGGAGGCGGCCGCCATGATTGGCGCCTGTGTCGAGGCCTATGAATGCGCCCAGGGAGACAAATGGATCGAACTGGCATCCACTTGTTTCGACTGGTACCTCGGCAAGAACGATCAACAGATAAAGCTTTACGACCATGCTACCGGCGGCTGTCGCGACGGGCTCCAGCAAAGCGGCGCGAACGAGAACCAGGGCGCCGAATCCACGCTCTCCTACGTTCTGTCCCTGCTCGCCGTCTACAATCTCCGCGGCTTGACGATGACGGAAGAGAAGCGCTCAACGCCGGAACCTGCCGCCGCCCGTGCGGCGGACGCCGGGGTAGCGGCTTAAGTCACTGGGTGAGCCTTGAGGCGCGTCACCAGCTCCGGGATCGATACGGTAGCGATTCGGCAACGTTGGTCGGCAATACCGTACGGCAGGACCAGCGTGTCGCCATGCAGCATGCTGCCGCAGGTATAAACCACGTTGGGTACATAACCGTCCCGCTCATGCTCGTCGGGAGACAGTATCGGCTCGTGCAACCGGCCGACGACCTTGGACGGATCTTCGAGGTCCAGCAGTTCGGCCCAGACACTGTAGCGGCGCATCGGGCCCACGCCATGGAACAGCGCCAGCCACCCCTCCGGGGTCTCAACCGGCGAGCCACAGTTGCCGACCTGAACGAATTCCAACGGGTGAATGGGCTCCTGCAGAAGTTCAGCGTCGTTCCAATTGCGGAGCCGGTCCGAGAACGCGATG
>Ga0255049_10000203_pt1 | contig 36307 bp, 32 predicted proteins | sample JV7_2_3_MG_FD_183615 | JGI IMG/M metagenome (GOLD analysis project Ga0255049, IMG submission 183615) | Seawater microbial communities from Jervis Inlet, British Columbia, Canada - JV7_2_3 | ecosystem: Environmental > Aquatic > Marine > Inlet | place: Canada: British Columbia | collected 2016-10-06 | reverse complement strand
GTCATCAATATGCAACTGGTCACGCGCAAAGCGCTGCCCTGGCCACCTGAACCAATCCGCTGGATGGCGGTAAGAATGACTCAGCTGGCGCTGGTCCGGGCTGACAAGAAAGGCGGCAAACGTGGCATTTGGCTAAAGTTCCTGGATGCTTTGGGCCTGGGCTTTACCTGTTGAAATTTCGGCCAGACCGCTACGAGCTACTGAACCCAGTGGATATCCCCGAACAGCGCGGGCGTACCGCCTTCGCAATGCTGTTCAAATCGGAGATCGATCGCCGTAAGCGCATTCCCGTTGTACGTGACGCTATCAACCACGAACCAACCCGTCAGGGTGTTGCAGCCGCGACCTTCACCGGACCAGCTCAGTCCGCCTTTCACCGGGTTGTGAAACGGGTACCGCTGTAAGTCACCGTAATAACCGGCTTCAAGGTTCGTAAGGATATCCATTGCCTGGAATTGGCCGCTCCAGTCTTCAGTACCTGTGACGGAAGCCGATACACGACCCTCTGTCGCATCGACTGTGATCACAGCTGTCGCATCGGTATAGAGATAGTCTGCACCGGCCCCGATGAAGTCGCCTTGCGCACTCACCAGGTAGATGTAGTTACCCGTCGCCGGGGTGCTGCCCTGCATCGGCTCCCACAGACCTGTAGGAGGCGGCACAACGGGTCCAGGCGGCATAGTGGTGTCGTCCGCATCCCAGTGGATATCTCCGCGCAGCGCGGGACTGTTGCCCTCGCAATACTGCTCAAAGCTCAGATCGATGTCGGTAAGTGTGGTCCCGTTGTAGGTGACTGAGTCGATCGTTATCGACCCGTCCAGGGTATTGCAACCACGTCCTTCACCGGACCAACTCAGTCCGCCCACGACGGCATCGTGAAACGGGTACCTTGTGAGATTGGCGTATGTGCCAACCTCAAGCTCGAGATAGGAATCTGGAAGCTGGAATTCGCCTGTCCAACCCTCATCGCCATCAATATCTACAGTGAGACGGCCATCCTGAGCTGTAACCGTAATCAGGCTGTCGGCCTTCGAATAGGTGTAATTTTGACCAGCACCGATAAAGTCTCCGGTCTCGCTGCTCAGAACGACATAGCTACCTTGTGGCAGTGGCGGGGGTGCTGCAGCCGCAGGCGGATCCTCTTCAATTGACATGCCCGAGAAACCCGGTCCACTGTCACATGAAGTGACAACGATCAGACACGAGAGCGGAAGTAGTACTCGAAACTTGCTATCGATCATTGTTGATAACCCACAGGTGCTCTTACTAGCCTAAGGTGATCCAGTTCACATTTTGAGACGCAAACCGGGCCAACAGTCGTGTAAATCTGGAACGAGGCTAGCATGGCTCAGTGCATCAAAAACGGACACACTTCGCAGATCGTGCGGTTGGCGAACCAGTGAGTCGACGACGGCCGTCCTGCCCCTACCACGAAAAATTAAAACCCGGTGTCGCGCTGGTCTTTTTGTGTCCCCTGGTCGCTCAAGCGCTTGAGAGTGCGCTCACGCGATGCTCTTGCGGACTAAGACCACGGACCCGCTTGAATGCAGCGCTGAACGCAAACGGGGTTGCGTAGCCGACCTTCTCCGCAACGGTACCTACTGTTTCGTCCGGTTGGCATAGCAGATCCGCCGCCATAGCCATTCGCCAGTTCTTCAGGAAGGTCATGGGCGGCTCACCGACCAGATCATGGAACCGGCGCGCCAAAGATGCTCGAGAGGCGCCTGATTCTGCTGCAAGTTTGTCCAGCGTCCATGGATGGGCCGGATTGTCGTGCATGATTCGCAGTGCGTGCTCGACAATCCGGTCGCCCTGGAATCGCCACCACTCCGGCCTGCTGGCATCGTTCTTCCCAAACCAGGCCTTAAGTACTGCAGTGAGCAATAGATCGAGCAGGCGGTCCAGAACGGCGGCCTGTCCCGGCTCATCTTTGACAACCTCTTCGCAAAGCAGCGGTACGAGCGGGGATTCCCAGTCAGCGTGCGACAACGATAACACCGGCGGCAGCGCGCGCAACAGGCGGTCACTAATATCGCTCAGATGCTCATAGGCGCCAACCAGAAATACCGTTGATCCTTCGGCACTGTTGCCCCATGTCCGAATACCATGAGTCATCGATTCGAGGACGGAGTTACCTTCATGGTCACAACAGCGCTGCCCCGGATGGATGACCACGATCGGGTCGGTCGTCGGTGAGTCGGCAACATTGTAATGGTCAGGCGCGCGGGTAACGGCAATGTCGCCAGGGCCGATCCGCACCGGCTCGCCGTCGTCCGGAACAATCCACGATTCCCCTGACACGCCTGCAATCAGTGTCACCGGCGACTCGGCCAGGATTCTCAGCGACCAGGGCGAGTTCATTACCGTACGCAGGGCGAAGGCGCCCCGTGCGCGAGGTGCATCCAGTAGTCCACCTAGATTGTCCATAGGTTCATTTTAGACGAATGCGTATGAAATTGAGACGGTCAAGAATGGTTTGTCAGGCGCACCGCGCGTAACGTACTTCGTCGTAGAAGCTGAGCTAATCCACTGATTTATCTGATTTACGGGAGAGACCCATGAACAACGAAATAAACACAAACGATTCTGCCAAAGGAATCACCCTCGTATTAGGCGGCACTGGCAAAACCGGTCGGCGTGTGGCGGAAAAATTGCAAGCGAACGGTGTTAAGACACGTATCGCTTCCCGCTCCGCGAATCCTTCATTCGACTGGAACGATCAGACCACCTGGGATGCTGCGCTTGAAGGAGTGACGGCAGCTTATATCACCTATGCCCCCGACCTTGCGATTCCGGGCGCGACGGATTCGATTCGGGCATTCGTCGAGCAAGCCGTGGCGCAAGGCGTCGAGCGGCTGGTGCTGCTCTCGGGCCGTGGCGAAGAAGAGGCGCAGGCCTGTGAGCGTATCATTCAGGAAGCCGACGTCGAGTGGACCGTCGTTAGAGCGAGCTGGTTCAACCAGAACTTCTCTGAAGGTGAGTTTCTCGGCATGGTACTTGACGGCGCAATCACACTACCGGCAGCAGATGTCTCCGAGCCTTTTATTGACGTCAATGACATCGCCGATGTCGCGGTCGCCGCACTGACCGAGGAAGGCCATGCGTACGAGATTTACGAAGTCACAGGACCGCGCATGCTGACGTTTACTGAGCTGGCCCAGGAGATCTCCCTGGCGGCCGGACGAGAGGTGCAATTCATCCAGATCCCGAAAGAGGCATTCGCTGGCGCGATCACCGAATCAGGCGCACCCGAGGACATCGCATGGTTGCTGAACTACTTGTTCGAAACGGTCCTTGACGGTCGCAACGCCTATGTCTGTGATGGCGTCAAGCGTGCGCTCGGACGTGAGCCGACGGACTTCGCGGACTATGCGCGTCGCGTTGCGGCTCGCGGTACCTGGAATGCCAGAGACGGGGAGGCGGCAGCATGAACGCGGTAGTCACGGCTGCAGTCGTACTGGCATTGATCGGCTCCGCATTGATCGGTGGCGTGTTCTTCGCCTTCTCGAGCTTCATCATGAAGGCGCTCGCGCGCGTGCCTTCTGCGGAGGGCATCGCCGCGATGCAGTCGATCAACGTCGTCGTTCTGAACAAGTCGTTCCTCGGCACGTTCATCGGTACGGCGGTGATCTCGGTACTGGTCGCGGGGCTTGCCATCAAAGGGTGGGGTACGCTGTCGGCGCCTTACTTCCTCGCGGGGGCCCTGTTGTATTTCATCGGGACGTTCCTCGTGACGGGGCTCGCCAATGTGCCATTGAACGACCAGCTGGCCGCAGTCACGGCCGCCGATGCTGGTGCGGTGACGGTCTGGGAGCATTACCTCGATCGGTGGACCCTGCTGAACACGGTACGCACCGCAGCGGCCATGGCGGCGGCGCTTTCGTTCACCGTCGGGCTGATGCAACACGGAAACTGACGTACCGATGGGTCGAAACGGCCGGCTAGGTATGATCCAGCTATTTCAGGCGGACTCGCGTGCCTACAATCTGAATCGATTTTCGCTGCGCTCCAGAATCAATTACTCTTTAGTAAGTGTCAGGGCTGGCCGGACGAACCGTTGGTAAAGTGAGTAAAAGGAGGCGACCTATGCGCGGCTTGGAGGGCAAGAACGTACTGGTGACAGGTGGGGCAAGCGGCATAGGGCAGGCCACTGCGACGCGTTTTCTGGAAGAGGGCTGCGCCGTTTGCGTTCTCGACAGGAGTGACGATGCCCGAGCTCGCGTTGCTCAGGAGCTCCCCGATCTGGCTGCAGTGATCGACGCTGACGTATCAGACATGCATCAGGTACTCGCAGCTTTTAAAGAGGCGATTGAATGTATGGGTTCGGTCGACGTGCTGATTAACAACGCGGGTATCAGCATTCGCCACGACTTTCTCGACATTACGCCTGAAGAATGGGACACCGTATTGGGAGTGAACCTCACGGGCATATTCAACGTGGCGCAAACGGCCGCGCGCCATATGGTGGACAGAGGGTCCGGTGTGATCATCAATACAGCTTCCACGGCGGGAAATAATGGCTATCCGCATTACGCCGACTACAGCGCCAGCAAAGGCGGTGTGATTGCATTGACCCAGGCTATGGCGCTGGAGCTTGCCCCCACCATCCGAGTGAACGCAATCTCTCCCGGCTACGTACTGACGCCGATGCAGCGCGCCGAATATACAGACGAAATGCTGGACGCGGTAAATTGCAAGATCCCGATGGGACGACATGCGAAACCTGAAGAAATCGCTGCATTGTTCGCATTCCTCGCATCCGAGGACGCCGCGTTCGCAACCGGCCACGTCTACGTTATGGACGGTGCGGAGACCACCGGGGGACTCTGCAGCCAGTGGGCTCATGAATAAGTAATCATAGGAGATTCTGCGAATGAGACTGAAAGGAAAAGTAGCCCTGATAACCGGCGGAACCTCGGGCATCGGTAGTGCCACCGCTGTACGTTTCGCAGGCGAGGGTGCAGCAGTGGTGATTACCGGGCGTAACCCCGAGCGTGGCGAGCAAGTTGTTCAGGATATTGTCGCGAATGGCGGCGAGGCTCTGTTCATACGTTCGGACGTGCGTAATGCAGAAGATTGTCGTCAGGCCGTTGCACAGACGCTAGAGCGTTTCGGCAAGATTGATGTGTTGTTCAATAATGCCGGCGTATTCCATCCGAAGAGTGTCACGGACTGCACGGAAGAGGAGTGGGACGAGACCATCGATTCCAGTCTCAAGGGCGCCTTTCTGATGTCGAAGTACGTATTGCCGTCCATGATTGAGCAGGGCAGTGGTTCGATAATTCACACCAGCTCGGGCTGGGGAATCCTCGGAGGCGACAAAGCGGCGGCGTACTGTGCAGCCAAGGGTGGATTGATAGTAATGGCCAAGGCGATGGCGATCGACCATGGTCCCGATGGAATTCGCGTGAACTGCGTATGCCCTGGCGATGTATTGACACCCATGCTTACCGACGATGCCGCCAAGCGTGGCCTGTCGTGGGACGATTACGCCGCCGGTGCCGCAGAGCGGCCGCTCGGTCGCATCGGGACGGCCGAGGACATCGCTAATGCGGTGCTTTTTCTGGCCTCTGACGAGTCATCGTTCGTGACCGGTGATGCTCTGGTCGTGGACGGTGGTGGGGTTGCAGGCTAAACACGTGGGTCGACTTCGGTTGCAGTTAGCGGTTCTTGATACCGCTAGAATAGTTGAGGATATGGACGTGCCAGGGTATCGGCTCCATCCTTTCATGGGTCGGGCGAAGAATCGATGGTCGATATGGGTCAGCGGGAATTGGAGACTGCCCTTCGAATTCAAAGACGGAAACGCGTACGTATTGGACTACGAGGACTATCACCGATGGCTATGCACAATCCTCCGTACCCGGGCGAGTTTATCCGGGAAACATATATAGAGCCGTTTGATATTAGTATCAGGTCGTTGGCTGAGAATCTGGGCGTTGCTGCGTCTACCCTGGCGCGTGTTGTCTCGGAGCATAGCGCGGTAAGCCCGGAGATGGCGTTGCACTTGTAAAAGGCGATTGGCCGATCTCCTGAGAGTTGGCTGGCCATGCAAGACATCTATGATCTCTGGCAAGCCAGAAAGTCCGCAAATCTCTCGCAGGTTCGGAAGATCCCGCTTGAAGCGATTGCATAGGTTTGGACTGGTAGCGGGGACGAGACTTTTGAACCTGCGAGAAAGCAGGTTCATTTCAGTACCATTCGGCGCCATTAAATTAGTTACTTGGCCGATCGCGATCAAGCAGGTACGCTTACCACACCTGCGGTAGAACGGAAGCCCGTCTGTGTCATTATTTGATGAACTGAAGCGCCGCAACGTCTTCAAAGTAGCCGTCGCCTACATCATAGTCGCCTGGCTGCTTTTGCAAATCTCCGACACGCTTGTACCGGCGCTGCGATTGCCCGAGTGGTTCCTGTCGGGCGTTGCTTTCCTGCTGATCGTCGGTTTTCCAGTCGCCATCATTCTTGCCTGGGCTTTTGAACTGACTCCCGAGGGTCTCAAGAAAGAAGGCGAAGTCGACCGCAGCCGGTCGATAACTCGCGAGACCGGCAAGAAATTGAATCTTGGCATTATTGTAGTGCTCGCCGTTGCAGTTGTTTTTCTGTTCGGGAAAATCTGGCTTGGCAGCGAAAAAATTTCAACAGTCATCACCTTGGCAAAGGATAAATCGATTGCCGTTCTACCGTTCGAAAACCGAAGCGCGGACGAGGAGGATGCAGAATTTTTCGCTGCCGGAGTACATGACGAATTGCTAACGCTACTTTCGAAAATCGGTGATCTAAAAGTGATTTCGCGCACCTCCGTCGAACGACTGGACCAGGACCTTAGTATTCCCGATATTGGTACGTTGCTTGGTGTGGCCACAGTACTCGAAGGTCAGGTACAGCGTGCCGGGGATCGATTGAGAATCAATGTACAACTCATCAATGCAACTGAAGAAGATCATCTGTGGGCCACTACTTATGATCGAGAGCTCACCGCATCAAACATTTTCGACGTTCAGAGCGATATTGCGAGAACGATCGCAAATGAGTTACACGTACAGCTATCCACAAAAGACGATACATTGCTGAATGCTGTTCCGACCAACAACATAGACGCTTTGCAGCGCTATATGCTGGGCCGACAGCTGATTGAGCGGTCCAGTTTTGAGGCGTTTCAGCAGGCGACACAGTATCTCTCCGAAGCGACTGAGCTCGATTCGAATTACGCTGAAGCATGGGTCGGGATCGCGTATGCAAATAACAGGATGTATCAAACCGGTCTTATCGGGTTGCAGGAATATGTCACCGTAGCCGCACCATCTATCGAGCGTGCATTGAAGATTAATATTTCATTGCCGGAGGCCCACGCAGAATTGGCCGCCCTGCAGTGGCAATCAGGAGACATTGAGGCCGCCGAGGCGTCCTTCAGGACCGCCCTCGATCTTGGGCGTGGAAATTCGCAAAGCTTGTATGCCTACGGGAATTATCTCCGGTTTACGGGGCGGCCACAGGAAGCTGTACCGGTGCTTAAAAGGGCTCTTGAGAGTAATCCGTTGTCCGTCGATATACTTTTTGAATTGGGCAAAGCTGAAATGTATTCGGGGCAACCCGAACAATTTATTGTCCGCGCCGAGAATATTCTGGAGATCGACCCTTCAAGTGCGCATGGCTATGTTGCTTATCTGCAGGCTTATGATTGGATGGGGCAGTTTGATTTGATGTGGCCCTGGTACGTCAAGGCCATAGCGTCGGATCCTGAGGATTTCGAACTCTGGGCTCACCTTGGGTTGTACTCATTTTATGTTGGTGCAGCTGAGTGGGTCGATCGGCACCTGGATCGGGCGCTGGAGCTGGGTCCACAAGAACCTGCGGTTCTCAGGTGCTATGTATCAGTCCTTAGGCATCGAGATCAATTTGATACCGCGGTGGGGATCGCGCGGAGTGCCCTGGAAGCGGGGCTGGACGATCGCTGGCAATCGAATCAGATATTCCTGAGGCTGGTGCGAGACGACGCATTGCGGCGTGGCGATTTTGAGGACGCAAGATTCTGGTATTCGGATCGTCATCCGGAGCTATTTCTGGACGCTCCGAAAATCACAGTAGGCAACGTCAACGCCGCAGCCGATCTCGCCCTTCTTCTGCAGCGCGCAGGAGAGCCGGCTGCAGCGAGCGCGATTATCGACGCAGGACTTGATTGGATTCAGCGCACGCAGCCAGAGGGCGTGCATGGATATCTGATCAATATTGCCGACGTTGAATTGCTCGCGTTGCATGGGCAAAGGAAAACTGCCCTGGATAGACTGCAACAGGCAGTTGACGGTGGCTGGAAATCCCATTGGCGATCGGACTTCAGCAACGAGACCCTCGCTTCACTCAAAAACGAGCCAAAATTCAAGCAGATCACTGCGCAGCTCGAAAAAGACATGGCTACGCAACTCGAGGCGATTCGTGCGTTACCGAACATGGGCGAGTTCGATCTGCGTTCTGCCAAGAGCGACTGAATCTGACGAGAGTTCTGTCGCCTGCTTGCGGAAAGCATGCAAAGTACGCCGCCGCTATCAAGAAATCGAAAGCCCGGTCTTGGGCGGGTTTTTCTTGTGCCCGCCAGCCGTTCATTCAGTGCCCGCGTTACTCCACAGAGCAGACATTCAGCTAAACTTGTAGAAGAGGTCCGCTAATTTGTCATTCTGGGAAGAAATCAAGCGACGAAAGGTAGGCCGCGTAGCGGTAGCCTACGCGATCGTCGCTTGGCTGCTCGTCCAAATAGTGGTGACGGTCGAAGCGCCCCTTAGTCTTCCGGGCTGGTTGGACACCGTCGTCATCGTCCTGGCATTGGTCGGATTTCCGATAGCTCTCGTGCTGAGCTGGGCTTACGACTTAACGCCTGCCGGGATCGAACGCACGGAGCATCTCGAAAGCTCTGACGAGATATCCCGGGAATCAACCCCAGCCGTGTCTCAGGAGCAAGAGTCCCCCCTAAACGTACTTCCGCATTCTTTAGCTGTCCTGCCCTTCGCGAACATGAGTGATGATCCGGAACAGGAATACTTCAGCGATGGCGTGACGGAGGACATCATCACAGACTTGTCGCTCATCCCGGGATTGTTCGTAATCGCCCGCAATTCCAGTTTCACATACAAGGGCAAATCCGTAGATCTACGCCGGCTGGGGGAGGATTTGGGCGTACGCTACGTGTTGGAGGGTAGTGTGCGTAAATCCGGCAACGCGGTGCGGGTTACCGCGCAGCTGATCGAAGCGGCCAGTGGTCACCCGCTATGGGCCAAAAAATACGATCGGGACCTGGAGAATGTATTTGCCGTTCAAGACGAGTTGACCAGGGAAATTGTCACTGCGTTGGATGTGGAACTCGTCTCGGGAGAAAGAGGCAGGTATCAACGAAGCCGCGTCGACACTCCCGAGGCCAGAGAAGCCCTTTATCGCGGAATGGCGCAGTTCTATAAATTTGATAAGACTAGCCTTGCCCAAGCCAAGATGTATTTTGAGCAATTCACGCGATTAGAGCCGAATTCGATCCTGGGGTATGTATGGCAAGCGCAAATGTGCCAGATCGAAATATTCCTGGGTTGGGGCGAGGACAAGGATTCATCGCTTGAGAACATGGGGGCGTTCCTGGAGAAGGCGCTGGATATTGACGACACAGACCCGCTGGCGCTCGGACATGCCGGGATGCACCAGCTTTTTATGGGGAACCACGATCAGGCCATTGCCTTCGCAAAGCAGGCTCTTGCTGAAGCGCCGGGCATGGATTCTTCTTATTACTCGCTGGGTTGGTTTCAGATGTTTGACGAGGTTCCGCTGGAGGGAATCGAAAATCTAAAGCGAGCCATGAGGCTGAGCCCAATACTGACCGCGCCTCGATCCACCATACTGGGGACGGCGTATCGCAACGCAGGACAGCTGGAACTCGCGGTCGCTACCCTGGAAAAAACAGTGCAGCGTTTTCCCACATTCATCTCCGGCCGGGTGGCCCTGACATCATGTTATGCCTTGATGGGGAAGGAGCAGGAAGCAAAAGAAGAGGCGCAAGAAATATTGCGAAGAGACCCTGCCTATACCATTGCTCGGTACACGAACCCGAACTTGTACCGAAACAAAGAAACAATGGAAAAATGGGCCGAATCCCTTCGCAGGGCGGGAATACCCGATTGAGGTATCGTATTAAAGGGAAGGATTGATGAGATGACTAATCAATGGCAATTCAAGAGCGAAACCTACGACAACTGCAACTGCGCTATTAATTGTGGTTGTCAGTTCAACTTGCCGAGCACGCATGGCTATTGCCAGTCGGCTTTCGTGGGCAACATCGTTGAAGGTCATTTCGATGATACGCCTCTCGCAGGGCTGAATTGGGCGGCACTGTACAAGTGGCCCGGCGAAATTGCGGAGGGAAATGGTAAACGCCAGATTGTTATCGACGAACGTGCAGACGAAGCTCAACGGGTTGCGCTTGAAACGATTATCTCAGGCGAGGCATGCGAACCATTGAGCAATATGTTCTCCGTGTTCGGATCTACATGCACAGAGTTATGCGAGACATTGTTCCTGCCAATTGCTCTCGAAGCGAATCTGGAACTCAGAACCGCTACGGTAGAAATACCGGGCATCATGAGGAGTAATGGCAAACCGATAATCAACGAGTTTAATGGCCAGCCGTTCCACATTGCGCTGGCCCGTTCCAGTGGCAGTTTCGAGTTTACCTACGCCGAAATCGGGCTAGGCACAACCTCGGTGACGGGCGATATAGAGATGGCATTCGAAGATTCGTGGGCCCATTTCTGTGTTCACCATTGGAATCAGGATGGGTTGGTTCGCGAAAGATCGCGGCTAACAGCTTGGCTTGGTGCAAATACTCCGAATGCGTGATCGCCTGGTTGTTGTCGCGCTTCTTTCGGTTATCGCTTTGTCGTGGGCGTACCTGCTGGCCGGCGCCGGCATTGTTCGACGGTAGCTTCGAATTGAACGACATCGAGTTGGTGCAATAAAGATGGTATGAGGACTGGGAAAGCGCGCCCCCGCTAACAAGAACGAGAAAACCCGGCCAAGAGCCGGGTTTTCTCGTTCTGACTAATTCGCTAGCTCAAGAGTCAGCGTTTTCGTCGTTGTCGTCCTTGTCGTCCTCTTTGTCTTCGCCTTTATCACTGTCGTCGCCATCGCCCTGTTTGCATTCGCGTTTGTCATGTCCGATACGACCTTCTTCCTGACGACAGTCTTGTTTGTCATCGCGATTCTCCTGACGGTCGTCGCGCCGGTCTTTGCGTCTGTTGTCAGCCACAAGTGAATCTTCGCTGTTGACCACGGACATGCCATCGTCAACGACGTCGCTTGCTGAAACGGCACAACTCAGAAAACCAAAAATACCTATTACTACTAATCGAATAATCATTCGTGTGCTCCCAAAAATACGAACTACCTGGTCTAGTCTAACTGTTGGAAAACGTGACGACACCGTCAGATGCTACGGCCCATGCACGGATATTGTTGAAGTAGTGGCGGATATCTACATTTGCCTCACGAACTGCCCGCGCTTCTTCTAATGTGACTTGCACGTTGCCGGTCTCGTCGGTCGCACGGCTCATCAAGAGGGCGTCGTTGCCGTCCCAGTGCCAATCATGGCGAAACCGCGTTTGGCACTTCGACAGCACGGGCTGCTGCAAGTCCGCGTCCTCCCACGTCCGGCCGCCGTCGGCACTGATTTCGACCCGGGTGATTTTGCCTCTTCCGGACCAGGCGAGCCCGGAAATCGAAACCTTACCGGGTTCGGCTATTACGTTTGGATAAGCGGGATAGGTGATCAGCGACTTGGCGCCGAATATGGAGCTGAAAGCCATGAGTGTTTCTTCCGGTATTGGGCCACTCTTAAGTTCAATGCGGCTAATCCACTTGACGTTCGGCCCTCCAGGTTGCCCGGCCAAAAGCAGGCGCGCAGGGTAGCCTTGCTCGGGTCGAATAGCCTCACCGTTCTGGCCCCAGGCGATGAGACTGTCATCCCAACGCTCACTCATCGGGACAGACTGGGCCCAATCGCCATCGTGGCTTTCGGCCTGGAACCAGGTTGCTTCGGTCTTGGGTCCGACCAGATCCCAAAGCGACGCCAGCGTGGTACCGGTCCATTCGCTCGTGCTGACCATCCCGTCAATCTGCTGTGGCGTTAGCTCCGGCGTCATGCCGGCAAAACCCAGGACCCCGTTTCCGCCGCACTCTAAATACCGAATTTCCGTTTGCACCGGCAGCTTCTTGAGTTCTTTTAACGTGAAGGTCATCGGTCGATCCACCAGGCCGTCCACACGCAGCGTGTACTTGTCGGGATCGATGTTCGGGATACCAAAATGGTGCCTTTCGTAGTGCAGATCGGATGGCGTTATGAAGCCGTCGAGATCCTGCAGGGGTGTATTAGAGGCAGAGTTCGGTGAAATACTTCCTACCAGGCGACGCGGATTCTCAAAGGATGAGCGTTCGCCGAGATCACTGACGATTCTCCGCTCCTGTTCGGATGCGTCCGCCGATTCCGCGGAGACAGCTTCTGCCGCTGCCCCTTTTCCGCTCACCAACGCAGTGCCAAGACCTGCAGCTACTGTCGTCAGCAATGTGCGTCGTGTCATTCCTTCCTGGTCTTTCTTTAGGTCCTGGCTCATGAGAATCACCCCAAATGAGGAATAGTCGAAAGCGACCTTACTCTCGTCATGCTGCAGCGGCAAATGCGCACATTCCCTGATACATCAGCATTTATTCAGCTAATCAAATGTTAGAATCGTACTTGCATAGGGAATCTTCATGGAAAGTTCGCAAATCACGGCTCTTGGCTTGGTTCGTTTGTTAGTCGGAACATTGATGGCATTGCCGACGATTGCATTGGCGACCGACCTCGCGCCACCTGAAGCCTATTCGACGATGTCGGAGATTCGCCACGTTGCCATCTCGCCGTCAGGTAAGCTTGTTGCCTATCAAAGCATCAAGAACGACGAGAACCTCATTCTCGTACTGGACGTATCCTCTAACCAACTGGTTCTCAGCACCGGCGTCGGCAAATCGTATCTGCGCAAAATTCAGTTTGTAAGCGACGAATTTGTCGCCGTTGTCTTTGATCTGGATCCTCGGTCGCCTCGAGCAGCAAGAGTTGATTCGCATATCATGCTGGCCAAAGGTCCGGGATCTCGATTTGGACGAAGAACCATGTTTCTCGATCTAAAGAAAGGTGGATTCCAGAAAAATTATGTAGCGCAGGCGTCAGGTGATATTGCGAGTGTCGCACCAGACCTCGACGCGATTTATATCCGCTGGGACGTTGGTTCGCTGATTGAATACTCTATCAGGAACGGCCAAGCCTCGGTGCCCCTGGCGGGTGGGTCGTCAGATACTTTTGACTGGTACCTGAATATCAATCACGAACCACTCGTTCGTGAGGATTTCGAATACGACAGAAACCAACATTCTATTTACGTCTACCGCGATGGAAAGGAGACCGTTTTAGCGAAAGAAAATAATCTCAGCAGAGACATAGATGTTGTAGCCCTGTCGCCTGAGCAGGACAAGTTGATCTATTTCACGCGCCGGGCAGGCGTCGACCGTATGACCTATCACACGATGAGCCTGGTAGATGGTTCGCGTTCAGGCCCGATTTTTTCTCAACACATTGGCAGGGTTCTTGTTGATTCAGGGAACACCGCGTTCGGTTTCGAACGAGATGAATTTCCTGCGTATGAGTATGAATTTCTGAACCAGAAGGCTGAGAGCCATTTCCGTTCTATCTCAAAGAGCCTCCCGGACATGCAAGTCCGGCTCGTTGCCAGTACTGACGATTTTGAGCACATGGTTGTTGGTGTCAGAAAGGGCTGGGGCACTGCTTACTTAATGATCTTCTCGGCTGGAGTTCCACAACCCGTCGTTATCGATAAGGTCAACACAGCGGTATCCACAGAGCAGTCCCTCCCTCGTTCAATGCTGGAATTCAGTGCCAGTGATGGAAGGATCATCCGCGCCTATCTCACGATGCCTGCCGGCGCCAAGTCTGCAACCGACGCGCCGTTGATCGTCCTTTCAAACGGGTCGCATTTTGCATACCAGACTCGCGGGTATCAATGGCTTGCACAATACCTGGCAAGCCGCGGCTTCGTTGTCGTCCAGCCGGGCATCAGAGGTGGCGATTACTCGTGGAATTTCATGCCGGGAAATGATCTTAGCTGGGGTGGAAAATTGGAGTCTGACATCAACGACACCGTACAACACCTCGCGGATGAGGGAATAACGAAGGCAACCCGCGTGTGCGTCATTGGTTTCGATATGGGCGGCTATGCGGCCTTGCTCGCAGCTGCCAGATCACCGGAAAAGTATCGCTGCGTTGCGTCTATCAGCGGTCTCTCGGAGCTCGACGTAATTCATGAGCGCGCCTGGGACCGCAGGGATCGACATCCACAGAATCTGCGTTATTTAGAAGTGTTGTTCGGGATTACCGGTAACGACAAGGCTGCGTTGAAGGACAAATCTCCGTTAACGCATGTTGATATTGACTTCCCCCCGGCTCTGCTCATGTACTACCAAAGGGGAGACACCATGTTGGCAGATTCGGCGACAATCATGCGTCGAGACTTGCGGCGGAAAGGCAGGGATGTGACTCTTGTAGAACTACCGGGCTACGATTTTGTTCTATCGGAGCGCGAGGCCCGACCTAAGATATTGAAAGCCATTTCTGAATTTGTCGAAGAGCACTTGTAACCTGCCATGGACAAGAGCATGGCGCAGCGACAATTGCGCCAAACCCCTGTCGCCCGCTAATGCGTGACGAAATCATCAGCTAATCATCAGCAAATATTTTCCTGTCCATCAGGATTGGGGCCGCTCCCACGAGCACTGTTGATCCTGTCAAGCCATGTGGTTTGGCTGTGGTCGGGCTGTTTGGTCCGACACCTCAATCGTGCATAAGGAGAGTGAAAATGAACGTAAGTAAATTAGTCGGCAGATGCGCCTATATCACCTGCGCAATCATGTTGATCGGATTGCCTACAGCCAGTTACGCACAGGCCGATTTCGACGAGGTCTTCATCTTCGGCGACAGTCTTTCTGACGGGGGCAATATCTACGAGCTGACGGGAGAAACGTCGAAAGCACCGTACGCCGTGGTTCCAACACGGCCGTATGCAATCGGTGGTCATCACTTCAGTAACGGGAAGACCTGGGCCGAAAGGCTGGCGCAGGATCTGAACAACAATCGTGGTGGCAAAGCGTCGCTCAAGGGTCCCGGCAGGAACGGAAACTACGCCTTTGGCGGCGCCCGGGCCCGCTCTGGCAGCGGCAGTTCGGCGCCGGACAGCAGTACGCAAATCCTGATGTACCTGGGTGACCATGGAAGTGCATCGGCGGACGCGTTGTACGTACTTCAGTTCGGTGGCAATGATCTCAGGGATACGTTGATTGCGGCGCAAACGGATGTGGATGCGGCCTTTTTCATCATGCAATCCGCCGCGCAACAAATTGTCGCAGACATTCAGATGCTTTATGCAGCGGGAGCAAGAAGTATTCTCGTAGCTAACGCGCCGAATCTTGCGCATGTACCGGCCATAAAACTCAGTGGTGCGTCCGGTCCCGCTGGATTTTTCACTGGTTTGTACAATGGTGGACTTGAAGGTGGACTGCAGCAACTCGAGCTGGCTATTCCGGATATCAACATCTACCGGCTCGACATGGCCGGTTTTATCGACGATGTTGTCGCAAATCCTGGTGACTTCGGATTGGTGGATACGGATTTTCCATGCCTGACATTTTTCACCGATTCGGATGCCAAGTGCGATAACCCGGAGGAGCGCCTTTTCTGGGATGGGCTGCACCCCACCGCCGCAGGGCACAACGCGTTAAGTGCGGTCGCGCTTGCCGTGGTCAACGGCGACTGAAAATAATTCAAGGCGAAATATCCCCTTGGGGGTGGCCGTAATTGGCCGCCCCATTTTTGTTTGATTTTGTGGATGGCGCAGGGTGCTATGTCTTTGGTTGATGCTGCGCCTTCAATTCGTCTGCGCGTTTGATTAACGCAGTCAGCTCGTCGGCATCCGTGTCATTTCCAGATTGTCGCAACTGCTCGATAGCCCCGACCAAATCAACGCCTTCATCGTCCGATATCTGTGCTTTGCCCACCAGTTCGTTGATGCGTCCGAGAATCTGTACGAATTCCTCCAGCGTTTCGTCGTTGTCCATACGCAACTCCTACACTAGTCCGGCAGGTTTGCACCGCCATCTTCCATTTTTTCGGGCCGCTTCCAGTACGCGTATTGCGGCGTCCACTCTTCCTCGCCCAGGCCAGCAAGTCCCAGCAGGCTCCACATTGAGCAATAGATATCGCCCGGGCCAAAAGCGCACCTGTTCTTGCGAGTAATCGTGTCGCCGTCACGCTCATAGACAACCGCGCCGGGCATGTTTGAAGAGCCCTCTATGACTGTCTGTTCGCTAATGTAGTCGCCACCGCCATGTGACGCCAGGCGAAACCGCCACTCTCTCGAATTCGCGAACTGGCGCTGCATTTCCGGTGCGTCTTTTGACACGAGCACAACGGACATCACGGACTCGAGATGTTTCAGAAAGCCGTTGAAACCATCTGCCCACAACGTGCAATAGCGGCATGCCTGGCCCATATTATGAATGACTAGCATCTGCTTCTTGTCGCCGAACATGCTTAACAAGTCAGTTTCGCCGTCAATCGTTGCGAACGAATAATTTCGTACTTCGTCGCCGCCATTTGATTTGCGTAATTCGTTCAGCTTTACAGTGAGCTCGAAAATCTGCTGTTCTACATCCTGGATTTCTGAATTTGCCATGTCACCCCCTGAATCGGAATCGTTGCCAAACCCTATCATTTTGGGCACCAGGGTGCTCTATACTAGTCACGTAGCCAATCTGCTGAAGGAGAAAAAGAAAATGGGAAGCACCCAGCAATCAATAGAGATAGCAGCACCTGCCGACCAGGTTTGGCAGACCATTCGCAATTTTCATGACATGAGTTGGGCGCCCAACGTCATAGCCGGCGTGGAAAAAGTTGGCGACAAGTCTGGCGATGAACCTGGTGCCGGTCGGATACTGAACGGTGCGTTTCATGAAACACTTATAACGCTTGATGACGACGGCAAAACTTTTTCATACAGTATTGATGACGGACCGCCACCGGTATCCAAAGATGACGTGAAAGACTACGTGGGTAAGGTCAGCGTGCAGCAGGGTGACGAGGGGAACAACACTGTCGTTGAGTGGACGTCGTCCTGGCAGGACAATGACGAAGCGGCGCAGGATTTTTGTCATGCCATATACGTGGCGTTGCTCGGGGATTTAAAGAAAAGCCTCGAATAGTCTTCCATGGACAGGAAAGCCGTGCACCTGGGATCGCAGCTGCACTAACCTGGTCGTGTTTTTTGTAGAGGCTGATTTCTGATGAAGATATTGCAAACAATTATTGTCGCAGTTCTGTTTGTTGCAACGGCAGCGGTGCACGCGGGCGTGGAAATGGAGCTGATTACGAAAGATCCGGCCGGGGCGGTCACCGAGTCCGTAAAGCTCTTCGCACAGTCGGGCAAGATTCGTATGGAAGACATCGGCGATTCTTCAGGCCAGCAAATGTCGATGATATTCCTGGGCCAGGAGTTCATCGTGATTGACCATGGCAACCATACCTACATTGTCATGGACGAGGCGATGGTGGCCGAAATGGGCTCGCAGATGAGTGCGGCCATGCAACAAATGCAAGCAGAGCTCGCCAGGATGCCTCCTGAACAGCGCGCCATGGTTGAGCAAATGATGCAGGGCCAGATGGCCGGCGTGATGGGTTCGGGGGAACAAGCGCCGCCGCCGCGGGTGGAGAACGTCGGCACTGGTGAGTGGCAATCCGAGCCATGTACGCAATATGCCGTCTATGAGGGTGGCGAAAAGACCCAGGAAATCTGTGCGGCGCCCCTGGCTGAGATAGACGGCGCTGACGAAGCCATGCGGGCCTTCGAGAGTATGGCGAAATTCATCAATTCCTTGAGTGAATCCATGCCCGAACCAATGGCTTCCAGCATGGCTGAGAACCCGATGGGGCTGATCGACCGGATCGATGGATTTCCCGTACGCACGGTGGATTTCGAGGGCGGGGAGGCCAGCAATGAAACGACCCTTGAGTCGGTTGTCGACAAACCGCTGGACGCCAGCCTATTCGCCATTCCGGAGGGGTATACCCGGCAGGATCCATTCGCCAGCCGATAGGCCAAAGGTGATTGCGTGCGGGCGCCGGATTGCCGTATAATCCCGCGCGAACGCGGTGGTGTGCAGTTTGGCACCCCGTTACCAGAGATTTGGTAGAGAGGCCCCGCGTAGGGGTTTTTTGTTGCGATTTATAATGGGCCATTGGCCCATTTTTTGTTTGAAAACATAGGGTTAGGTACTTAGTAATGACGAGTGACGAGCTGGCAAAATTGCTGGAACCCACCGTCGAAGGTTTAGGCTACGAGTTATCGGATTTGCAGGCGAAGATCGGCGGCCAGAATGGCCTGTTGCGGCTCTTCATCGACAAAGCCGATGGCGTCAGTCTCGAGGATTGCGAGAAGGTCAGTCTCGCAGTCAGTGCGCTTCTCGACGTCGAGGATCCGTTGCCGGGACAGTACAACCTGGAAGTGTCGTCACCCGGCGCAGACAGGACGCTGACCAAGTTGGCACATTTTGAGCGTTTCACGGGTGAGACGGTCAAAGTACAGATGCGTTTCCCGATAGAGGGTCGCAGGCGATTCCGGGGCAAATTAGTGTCCGCGGATGAAGAGAATATTGTGGTCGAAGTAGATGGTGATTCGCATACCCTGGCAAGGGCAACGATCGAAACTGCTCGACTGGCGCCTTGAGGGCCGTATAGGTCCAGGCTGAATTGGAGTTGGAAGTAATGAGTAAAGATATTTTGATGGTTGTTGACGCGGTCTCGAATGAGAAGGGCGTTGAGAAGGACATCATCTTCGAGGCCATCGAAGCCGCACTGGCGTCCGCAAGCCGTCGTAAACACGGCGAAGACATTGAAGTTCGAGTCGCTATTGACCGGGAAACCGGCGAGTACGATACCTTCCGCCGCTGGCTGGTGTTCGAGGACGAATCGACCGAGCTTGAAACGCCGGATCGCGAACTACGCATGATCGACGCCGTTGACGTCGATAAGGACGCCGAACCGGGCGGCTATGTGGAAGTGCCGATGGAGTCGGTCGATTTCGGCCGCATCGCCGCGCAGACAGCGAAGCAGGTCATCGTGCAAAAGGTCCGCGAAGCCGAGCGCGAGCAGGTCGTTGAGGAATACAAGGAGCGCGAGGGCGAGCTCTTGTCTGGCCTGGTCAAGCGTGTCGACCGAAATGGCGTCTACATTGATCTCGGTGGCAACGCCGAAGGATTTGTAGCTCGTGACCAGATGGTGCCACGCGAACCGGTTCGGCCACAGGATCGCATCAAAGCTCTGTTGACTGAAGTTCGTTCGGAGATTCGAGGCCCGCAGTTGTTTATGACCCGCACATCGCCACAATTTTTGGTCGAGCTGTTCAAGATTGAGGTTCCCGAAGTCGGGCAGGGCCTGATCGACATCCTTGGTTCTGCACGCGATCCTGGCCTGCGCGCCAAGATTGCGGTCAAGAGTAATGACAACCGAATCGACGCTGTTGGCGCTTGTGTAGGCATGCGTGGTTCACGTGTGCAGGCAGTCTCAAATGAGCTCGCCGGCGAACGCGTCGACATCATTCTTTGGGATGAAAATGCGGCGCAATTTGTCGTCAACGCGATGTCGCCGGCTGAGGTCGTATCCATTGTTGTTGATGAAGACAAACACAGCATGGACATTGCCGTCGACGAAGATAAGTTATCGCAGGCGATTGGCCGTGGCGGTCAAAACATTCGCCTCGCGAGCGAGCTCAGTGGCTGGGAATTGAACGTTATGACGGCTGCGGATGCGGATGAAAAGAGCGAAACGGAGATGAAGGACCTGATCGCCCTGTTCTCCAAGCAACTCGACGTTGATGAGGAAGTATCACTGATTCTCGTGCAGGAGGGCTTCTCGACGATTGAAGAAGTTGCCTATGTTCCGGCTGCGGAATTGGTCGAAATCGAGGAATTCGACGAGGGCATCGTTGATGAGCTGCGTAGTCGTGCGCGCGACGTATTGTTGACGCAGGCGATCGTGCAGGAAGAGAAAATCGATGAAACAGAGCCTGCAGACGACCTGTTGAGCCTGGAAGGCATGGACAAAAGCCTGGCTTACATACTTGCCAGCAAAGGCATAGTGACACGTGAGGATCTGGCGGAGCTCGCCACCGACGATTTGCTCGAAATTAATGAAATGGACCAGGAAGTTGCAGCGGCCCTGATTATGAAGGCGCGCGCGCACTGGTTTGAAACAGAGGAACAGCAGGCCTGAGTACAGGGTCTCGCGGAGTTTAAAGAATGGCTGATGTTACGGTTTCACAATTTGCCGATGTACTGAAGGTTCCAGTCGACAAGCTGCTGCTGCAGCTCGATGAGGCTGGCATCAAGGTCAGTGGCTCGACAGACACGATCAGCGATGACGCGAAACTCGAGTTGTTGACGCACTTGCGCCGTAGTCATGGGCAGGACGAATCGAAGGCAGGCGATGCGGCGCCCAGGCGCATAACGCTGAAACGTAAATCCCAGTCGGAACTGCGCTTGTCCGGTGCGCAGGGGCGATCACGCACTGTAAACGTCGAAGTTCGCCGCAAACGAACCTACATCAAACGTGATGTACTCGAGGAGCAGGCACAAAAAGAACAGGAAGAACTGGATCGCCAACGTCACGAGGAAGAAGAGCGCGTGGAGGCCGAGCAGCGTGCTGTAGAGCTCGCCCAGGTAGAGAAAGAACAGGCGGCGAAAGCGGAAGAAGAGGAGCGCCAGAAGGCGGAACAAGCTCGCATTAATGCCGAAGACGAGGCACGACAAGCGGCCGATCAGGTTGCTGCGGCTGAATCAGAAGAAAAAGCGCGTTTGGAAAAAGCAGAGCAGGATGCTCGTACTCGTCGTACCAAAGAAAAGCCCAAGCCGAAGCAACTTGATACTCGCTACGGCCGTAAGGAGTTGCACGTCGCGGGCGACAAGAGTGGCCGCCGAAAACGCAAGACACCGACGCGTCGACGTCCGGTTTCGATCAGTGGCGACTCGCAGCACGGCTTTGAGAAACCAACGGCTCCCGTAGTTCGTGAGGTTGAGATCGCGGAGAATATTTCGGTCGCGGATCTTGCCCAGCAAATGGCAGTCAAAGGCAACGAGGTCGTGAAAGCACTATTCAACATGGGTGCGATGGTCACTATCAATCAGTTCATTGATCAGGACACCGCCACACTCGTTGTTGAAGAATTTGGCCACGACGTGAAACTGGTTACGGCGGCCGATGTTGACGAGCAATTGCTTGCTGCAGAAGAAAAACTGACTGGTGACGAGGTTGCGCGGGCGCCTGTCGTGACCATCATGGGCCATGTTGACCACGGTAAGACGTCACTGCTTGACCATATTCGGAAAAGCAAGGTAGCGGATGGCGAGGCTGGCGGTATCACGCAGCACATCGGTGCCTATTCGGTCAAAACCGACAAAGGCAAGGTGACTTTCCTTGATACGCCGGGCCATGCAGCATTTACTGCAATGCGTGCCCGTGGCGCCCAGGCAACTGACATTGTGGTGCTGGTTGTGGCGGCCGATGACGGCGTCATGCCGCAAACTATTGAAGCAATCCAGCACGCCAAGGCTGCCGGTGTTCCGCTGGTGGTCGCCGTCAACAAGATTGACCGCGAGAATGCCGATCCGGAACGCGTCCGGAATGAGCTTTCCCAGCACGAGGTTATTCCCGAAGACTGGGGTGGAGAGCACTTGTTTGTCAACGTATCGGCGCTCAAGGGTGACGGCGTAGACAAACTTCTCGAATCGATTTTGTTACAGGCCGAGGTCATGGATCTCAAAGCGGTACAGGATGGTCCGGCGCAGGGTATTGTCATCGAGTCGAGCCTTGAGAAAGGCCGCGGTGCGGTCGCCACACTGCTGGTACAGGCTGGAACATTGAATCAGGGCGACATGATAATCGCTGGGGAAGAGTACGGCCGTATTCGCAACATGTTCGACGAAACCCAGAAATCAATCAGCACGGCTGGACCGTCCCAATCCTGTGTGGTGCTTGGATTGTCCAAGACGCCGAGCGCAGGCGAGGACTTCCAGGTCGTCAAGAATGAGCGCAAAGCACGCGAGGTTGCCGAATTCCGGCAGGCGAAGACTCGCGAATCCAAACTGGCCCAGCAACAGGCGTCGAAACTCGACGACATGTTCAGCCAGATGGAGGACGGCGAAATATCTACCGTATCCGTGATCATCAAGTCCGACGTTCACGGCAGTGCCGAGGCGCTCAAGGATGCGTTGACCAAGCTGTCCACCGAAGAGGTTAAGGTCAAAGTCCTGGGCTCCGGTGTTGGTGGTATTACCGAGACCGATGCCAACCTGGCGGTAGCATCGGATGCCGTGATCATTGGCTTCAATGTTCGCGCCGACGCCGCTGCGAGAGCGGCCATTAAGGAATCCGGCGTTGATGTGCGCTACTACAGCATTATTTACGAGGCGATCGACGATGTGAAAGCGGCGCTCAGCGGCTTACTGGCCCCCGAGATTCGCGAACAGATTGTTGGTCTCGCCGAGGTCAAGGATGTGTTCTCGTCACCCAAGTTCGGTGATATCGCAGGTTGTATCGTTACTGAAGGATTCGTCAAACGATCCAATCCGATTCGCGTATTGCGCGACAACGTGGTCATCTATGAAGGTGAGCTCGAATCGCTACGGCGATTCAAGGACGACGTCAACGAAGTCAAATCCGGAACGGAATGCGGTATTGGCGTCAAGAATTACAGTGACGTCAAGGTTGGCGATCAAATCGAGTGTTTCGAGCGCGTTGAAGTCGCTCGTACGTTAGACTAATGCCGCGGGAGTATTCACGTAATCAACGTCTCGCAACAGAAGTGCTGCGGACGTTGAGCGAACTATTGCGATTCGAAACCAAGGACCCAAGGCTCCAGAATGTGTCCTTGACCGGCGTCGATCTTTCCCGTGACCTTAGCGTTGCGCGGATATTCTTCAGCATGCTGGATCCGGCCGACAGCCTGGAGCCGGTCGAGGAAGGTCTGCAACGTGCTGCCGGGTTCCTGCGTAGCAAACTTGGTCAATCCCTGAAAATTCGCCACGTCCCGGAACTCCGTTTCGTGCATGACGACAGTGCCGAAGAGAGCGCCAGAATCAGCAAGCTGATCGACAGCGCTCTGCAGGCTGACAACGCCGAGTAATCCTTATGAACGACTCAACACGACGTCGACGTGAAGCGGTCGACGGATTGCTGTTGCTCAACAAACCCGCGGGTCTCTCCTCGAATCAGGCGCTGCAACGCGTCAAATGGTTGCTGAATGCCAAAAAGGCGGGACATACAGGCAGCCTCGATCCGGCAGCAACCGGCATGTTGCCGCTTTGCTTCGGCGAGGCCACCAAGGTGTGCCCGTTCCTGCTGAATGCGGACAAGACTTATCGTGTGACCGCCAAGCTGGGCATTGCGACCGATACCGGCGATGCCGATGGGACCGAAACCGAAAGGCATGAGGTGCCGGAAAGGTCTGCCGAGGATTGGGACAGACTGTTGCAAAGTTTCATGGGCGAATCCATGCAGGTGCCGCCAATGTACTCAGCGCTGAAGAAAGACGGCAAGCGCTTGTATGAGCTCGCCAGGCAGGGCTTGACGGTTGAGCGCGAGCCACGACCTATCCGTGTGGACCAAATAGAGTTGCTTGAGGCTGCCGGGACGCGGCTGGTGTTCCGGGTACATTGCTCAAAAGGCACCTATATCCGTGTCCTGGTCGAGGATATTGCTCGTGCAGCGGGAACCGTGGCGCATACGGTCAGATTGCACCGTGAAGAGGTTGGTGACTTCCGGGCCGAAGATATGCTCGATTTGAGCGTTCTGGAGGCCGCTGCCGAGGAAGGCGGCGGCGCATTGCGGCAGCACCTGATGGCGCCGGATGTGGCTTTGGAGGCTCTACCGGCGGTTACCGTGAGCGGTGCCGATGGAGAGCGGTTTTCGGGCGGTATGCAGGTTCCTGGCGTTGGAGAAGCCACAGCGGGCCTTGTGCGTGTATACAACGACGAGCCGAGATTCTTGGGCGTCGGGGAGGCATCTGGTGACGGGTCGGTCGCTCCCAGGCGGGTATTTCTGACGGGCGAAAAAAAGCCGTAGATATTTGATTTTGGACTATTAATGGGCTCGCACAGGCGCTAGAATGCGCGCTGCAAAAAAGGGCTTAAAAGAGAAGAGTGGAGTAACGGAAAGATGTCACTGTCAAGTGAAGCAAAAAGCACGATTGTTAAGGAATATTCCCGCGGAGAAACCGACACCGGATCTCCCGAGGTTCAGGTAGCTTTGCTGTCTGCAAGAATTTCTGAGCTCACCGGTCATTTCGGCGAGCACAAAAAAGATCACCACAGCCGTCAGGGTCTCCTGAGGATGGTCAACAAGCGACGCAAGTTGCTCGACTATCTGAAAGCGAAAGACCAGGACCGGTACCGCGAGCTGATTTCCCGGCTCGGTCTTCGTCGTTAACCGACGAATCATTCTGGCAATGCGATAAATTTGTGTCGTTCCCAAACGGGACCGCAGCGGCTCGCTATTGCCCACATCAAAAGTAGAGAAAGAAAGTGAATTCAACAAAGAAAACATTTCAGTATGGTGAGCACCAGGTAACTATCGAGACCGGCGGTATTGCACGTCAGGCCGATGGTGCAGTTATGGTCGACATGGCCGACACACAAGTATTGGTAACCGCAGTAGGACGTAAAAGGGCTGACCCGGGTCGGGACTTCTTCCCGCTAACGGTCAACTACCAGGAAAAGACTTACGCTGCGGGCAAGATCCCCGGCGGGTTCTTCAAGCGTGAAGGACGTCCCGGCGAGAAGGAGGTTCTCGTTTGCCGTTTGATCGATCGCCCGATCCGCCCGCTGTTTCCGAAAGGCTTCAAGAATGAAGTCCAGGTCATAGCAACCGTCATGTCGCTGAACCCGGATGTCGATCCTGATATCCCGGCCCTGATCGGTGCCTCTGCAGCGCTCGCAATTTCGGGCATGCCGTTCGCCGGACCCATTGGTGCTGCCAAGGTTGGTTACACAGACGGTGAGTACGTATTGAACCCGGGCCGCGAAGCGCTCGAGAGTTCTGACCTTGAGCTGGTTGTCGCCGGTACCAAGGACGCTGTACTCATGGTTGAGTCCGAGGCCGACAGTCTTGGCGAAGACGTCATGCTGGGTGCGGTCATGTTCGGCCACGAGCAGATGCAGATCGCAATCGACACGATTAATGAGCTTGTAGCTGAAGTCGGCAAGCCTGCCTGGGACTGGCAGGCACCGGCGGAAGACGAGGCACTGGCCAGCGCTGTAACAGCCCAGGCAACAGATGGCCTGACGGCGGCGTATCAGATTACTGACAAGCAAGACCGCCAGGGTGCCGTCGGCGATGCCAAGGGCGCCGTGGTTGAGGCCCTGGCTGATGGCGATGACGCACAATGGTCTGCTGACGAGGTCAAGGGTGCACTGTACAAGCTTGAGAAGAGCATCGTACGGGGCCGGATTATTGCTGGTGAGCCCCGCATTGACGGTCGCGACGTCGCGACGGTACGTCCGATCGACGTACAGGTTGGTGTTCTGCCGCGCGCGCATGGTTCTTCGGTCTTTACGCGCGGTGAAACGCAGGCGATTGTTGTGACCACGCTGGGCACAGGTCGTGATGCGCAGCTCATCGATGCAATTGAAGGAGAGCGCAAAGAGCCGTTCATGCTGCATTACAACTTCCCTCCATTTTGTGTTGGTGAAACCGGGTTCATTGGTTCGACGAAGCGCCGCGAAATCGGCCACGGTAAGCTCGCTCGTCGTGGCATTCAGGCGGTCATGCCGAGTTTTGAGGATTTCAGCTACGTAATTCGAGTAGTTTCAGAGATCACTGAGTCCAACGGTTCCAGCTCGATGGCATCAGTCTGCGGCACCAGCCTCGCATTGATGGACGCGGGCGTGCCGATCAAAGCACCGGTTGCCGGCGTGGCGATGGGCCTGGTTAAAGAAGGCGATGACTTCGCGGTACTGACCGACATCCTGGGCGACGAAGATCACCTCGGCGACATGGATTTCAAGGTCGCGGGCACCGAAGACGGTATTACCGCATTGCAGATGGATATCAAGATCCAGGGCATCACGCGCGAGATCATGGACAAGGCACTCGCGCAGGCACGCGACGGCCGTTTGCATATCCTCGGTGAGATGAACAAGGTCCTCAGTACGCCACGTGAAGAGATGTCTGAATGGGCGCCTTCGATCATCGCTTTCAAGATCGACCCGGAGAAAATTCGTGATGTCATCGGCAAGGGCGGATCAGTTATTCGTGCCATGACCGAAGAAACCGGCGCGACGATCGATATTGATCAGGACGGCACGGTTCGCATCGCATCGATCGACGGCGCCTCCGGCAAGGAAGCACAGCGTCGCATTGAACTGATCACGGCTGACGTCGAAGTAGGGCGCATATACGAGGGCAAGGTCGCCCGTTTGATGGACTTCGGCGCTTTCGTAACGATTCTGCCCGGCAAGGACGGACTCGTTCACATCTCGCAGATCTCCAATGAGCGCGTCGAGAAAGTCAGCGATAAGCTCGCTGAGGGCGATGTCGTCAAAGTGAAGGTGCTTGAGGTCGACCGTCAGGGTCGCGTACGACTGTCCATGAAGGAAGTCGACGCAGCGTAAGGCGCCAGAAACCCGGTTATCCGTGGCGGCAGGTAGAACCTGGGCCGCCACGGTGTACCACCCTCAATAAAGCCTACGTGGCCTCCCGCGTCGGCAACTTCAATGGTTACGTGCTCTGATAGCTGGTCTTCGTCAGGAATGACCGCCGGTGTCATGAAAGGGTCGTCCAGTGCATTAATAAGGAGTGTGGGCTTCTGAATATCCTTCAGAAATCGCCCTGAGCTGCAGCGATCGTAGTAGTCCTGCATGTTCTCAAATCCGTGCAGCGGTGCCGTCACGGCGTCGTCGAACTCGGCGAAAGTCCGGGCGTTCATGGCCTTTTTCCAGTCGAAAGCAGCTGTATGTTTGTTGAACTTGCGGGTTACGGACTCCTTCATTCGTTTTATTAAGTAGTGCTGATAAAACTTTGAAAAACCAGAGTTTAATGCGTCAGAACATTGATGAAGATCCAGTGGTGCGCAGACCGCAGCGGCGGCAGCAAGGGGCGTGTCGTTACCGGACTCGCCCAGGTATTTGAGCAGGATATTGCCGCCAAGAGAGTAGCCGACCGCGAACAACGGGCCGTCGTGCCCCTGTTTCCGGAGTTGCCCTAGGAAAAAGCGAATATCATCGGTTTCGCCAGCGTGATAGCGCCGCGGGAGCCTGTTGCGGTAGTCGCCGCAATCGCGCGAATGCAATACGCAGGACCGCCACCGTCGCTTGTGTGCGGCATGCATGATCATTCTCGCATAGGAGGACTCTGCGGACCCTTCGAGGCCATGCAGGATGACCAGCAGCGGCTCTGAGGATGGCAGATTGTCGGCCTTGATGGGCCAGTCGACGGCCGTCGCATCTCCGTCCGGCAATTCCAGCGTTTCGCGGCGCAGTTTCATTCGTTTGCGCCACGACCACGGTAAGGACGGATAGAAAGTCTGTGCCTGGCGATTACCGAGCCACCATGGTGGTTCGAAATTGCTCTGGATGATTCGTTTGTCAGATGATTCGTCAGTCATAAAAAAAAGCCCCCTGCTTGCGCAGGGGGCCCGCCGTGGAGTGTTAACCCCTTCAGGCATTGCAACAGGGGGCGGGGGAGCGTATCCCCATTGCAATAGTTAAGCTATGGCATCTAAGGCCCTGATGTCAAGGGTTTTTGTCTGATTTTCTATTGCCCGGTTGGTACAGTTCATCGGTCACCGAATGCTTGGTTTGGCCCTTCAATACGTCGATATTCCAGTTGTCTTGCGCCCAGCTCCAAATTTCGCCAGGTTTTGCAGTCGCGAGTTCTGCGGGCGGCTTCTGTCCCAGCGTTTGCAGGGCAGCGTGCAGCGTTTCTGTGGCCTTATCGAGCAAGATTCCGCCTGCGCCGAAGCTCTTGCTGAGTTTCTGCTCATGCTTGTTAGTAGCAATTGGAATATGCACGTAGTTTGGCGTCGGGTAGTCGAGTAACTGTTGTAGCCAAATCTGTCGTTGCGTCGAATCCATCAAATCAATGCCACGAACAATATCGGTAATCCCCTGCAGATAGTCGTCGACGACCACGGCCAACTGATAGGCGATAAGGCCGTCCTTGCGAAAAATGACGAAGTCACCGGACTTTGATTCGAGACGCTGTGACTGGCTCCCCTGCAGGTGATCGACGAAGGCCAGCACATCATTGGTGGTACGAACACGAATCGCTGCTTCTGCGGCCTCTGAGCCGTTACGGCAGGTGCCGGGGTAGGTCTCTCCAAAGTCACGACGAGAGCAGCCGCAGCGATAGGCCAGGCCACGATGGATCAGGCCTGCCAGAGCCTCATCGTGGCTGTGACGACTGGCACTTTGATACGTGACCGGCCCGTCCCACTCGAAACCGTAGGTTTCCAGAGCTTGCAATATTTGTTGCGTAGCGCCGGGCTGCTCGCGCGGCGGATCTATGTCCTCGACGCGCAGCAACCAACGCCCGCCTCGAGTGCGAGCCTCAAGGAAGCTCGCAATCGCGGCAATCAGGGAGCCGAAATGTAATGGTCCGGTAGGGGAAGGGGCGAAGCGCCCCACGTAGCTACCGGTAGCGATCGTCCCGGTCTCTGAACTGGCGTTCCGCTAACTCGCGACGCTCCTGAGCTTCCAGACACATCGTCGCAACAGGCCGAGCCTCGAGCCGCTTGAGGCCGATTTCCTCACCGGTCTCGTCGCAGAAGCCATAGCTGCCGTCCTCGATGCGTATCAACGCTGAGTCGATTTTTCGCAGTAACTTGCGTTCCCGGTCGCGGGTCCGCAGTTCAAGACCGAATTCGGACTCTTGTGTCGCCCGATCATTCGGGTCCGGGAAATTTGCAGCTTCGTCCTGCATGTGATGCACGGTACGGTCCACCTCAAACATGAGTTCCTCTTTCCAGGCACTCAGAATCTCGTGGAAATGATCGAGTTGGGTATCGCTCATATATTCTTCGCCACGGGCCGGCTTGTACGGCTCAATGCCATGAATAGGACCGGCCAGTACGTTCCCGCGTGGGCCCGATCTGCGTACGGCAGTCTTTCTGGCAACCCTCTTGCGCGTCACAGGGCGCTTCTTGCTTACGACCTTTTTCTTTGCGACTGCCTTCTTCTTACTCGCTTTCTTCGCTACTTTTTTGGCAACCTTCTTGCGCGAAGGGGCTTTCTTGGCAACCTTTTTCTTGGCAACCTTCTTGCGCGCAGGGGCTTTCTTGGCAACCTTTTTCTTGGCAACCTTCTTGTGCGAAGGGGCTTTCTTGGCGACCTTTTTCTTGGCGACCTTTTTCTTGGCGACCTTTTTCTTGGAGGCTTTCTTCTTGCCAGCCTTCCGGGCGACCTTTTTCCTGGCCACAGCCTTTTTCGCCGCCTTTTTCCTGGCGACCTTCTTCTTGCTGACCTTCTTTGCTGCAACCTTCTTCCGAGAGGTTGTTACTTTTTTCCGCTTCTTACTTGCGGCCTTTTTTGCGGCCATCTGGAACTCCTGCCGGATCGAGAAAAGGGCGGGATTATACATTGCTGGCAGCAGCATGGAAGTCTATTTTTTGCGACTTTTGCCTGGCTCGGCAAAAAACGCTGAAAGCCCCGTGAATCGGGGCTGACAATCGTTTTATTGTGCGAATTACATTACACTAGCCCGATTTGACGGGCCATTGGCGTCTATCTGCACATGCGACTAAGCAAAATCAAGCTCGCCGGCTTCAAATCTTTCGTCGACCCTACCAATATCACCTTTCCCAGCAGCCTAGTCGGCGTCGTTGGACCGAACGGTTGTGGTAAGTCGAACGTAATCGATGCTGTCCGCTGGGTTATGGGTGAAAGCTCTGCCAGCCGATTGCGCGGCGACTCTATCACCGACTGCATCTTCAATGGCTCCAGTACCAGGAAGCCGATCGGGACTGCGTCGGTCGAACTATTGTTCGACAACAGCGAGACCACGCTCGAAGGGCAATACGCCAAGTATGCCGAGATTTCGATTCGTCGCGAGGTGTCTCGTGATGGAATATCGAACTATTTCCTGAACGGCACGCGCTGCCGGCGCAAGGATATCACCGGTGTCTTTTTGGGCACCGGATTGGGCCCGCGGAGCTATTCGATTATCGAGCAGGGCATGATCTCGCGGTTGGTTGAAGCCAAACCGGAAGAGATGCGCGTATTTCTCGAAGAGGCGGCGGGAATTTCCAAGTACAAAGAGCGTCGCCGCGAAACCTCCAGCCGCATCAAACGTACGAAAGAAAATCTCGATCGGCTGATGGATGTCGTTGACGAGGTCGAGAAGCAGATCAAGCACCTGGATCGTCAAGCAAGAACAGCAGAACGATACAGCCGGCACAAAGATGATGAGCGGCGAACTGCTGCCGAGTTACTCGCATTACGAACCAGTGAGCTCGATGACGACGCCAATGCTGCCGATCGTCGATTGGCGGAGCGGAAAACTCAGCTTGAAGCCGCGATTGCGACGCAGCGCAAGCAGGAAGCCGGCATTGAAGATGCGCGTGTACGGCAAGGCGAACGCAGTGATGCGTTCAACCAGGTGCAGGGGCGTTTCTACAAAGTGGGCTCGGAAATTGCCCGCCTTGAGCAATCGATTGAGCACGCCCACGAGTTGCGCGAGCGGCAGAGCAGGGATCTCGAGCAGGCGCTGCAAGGCGCCGGAGAAATTCTCGAACATATCGACAAGGATCAGAGTGAAATTGCCCAGCTCGAGCTGACCTTGAATGAACTGATTCCGGGACTGGAGCAGGCGCGTCAAAGCGAAGCTGCATCGGCCGAGTCTTTGCGGCAGGCCGAAAGCGCTCTTGCGGGGTGGCAACAGCGTTGGGATGAATACACAGCCAGGTTCAATGAAGCGCAGCAGCAACGCAATGTTGAGGAGACGCGGTCCGAGCAAATCGAATCTCGAATTCAAAGTTTCACCGAGCGTCGCAAGAAACTTGACGATGCAAGGTCTGATGCCAGTATTGAAGACCTGAAGGCTTCGTTTGATGATCTGACGGCCCTGGAAATGCGCAAGCGTCAGGCACGGGATGAGTTTGATCGCCACCTGGCCGATATTGGGGACAAGATTCGCAAGCTTCGTGAGCAGGATCAGAAACTCATGCGACTGGTTGACGAACGCCGCACGACTTTGCTCACCGCGCAGGGCAAGTACGCCTCACTTGAGGCGTTGCAAAAGGCTGCGATGGGTGAGGGTGATGGCGATGTCACGTCATGGCTCGAGGGCGCCGGTCTTGATAGCAACAAGCGAGTAGCGCAGACGATCGATGTCGATGATGGATGGGGTCGCGCCGTTGAGACCGTGCTCGGTGACTACCTGCAGGCAGTTTGTGTCAGCGACATAGCATCATTGACTGAGAGTATCGCAAACCTTCGCTCAGGCGATGTCACTTTCCTCGAAGAGTCGAGTAGTCAGCCAGGTGCGACGGAAATTGCTAACACGCTGGCAGGGAAAGTGTCAGGTGCGCCGTTGGCATTACAGAATATGCTGTCGTGCGTGCGCGTCGCCGATTCCCTGGGCGCTGCACTTGCTGCGCGCGAGCATATGGATATCACGCAGTCGGTTATTACGGCCGATGGCATCTGGATGGGTAAGGACTGGTTGCGCGTCTCGAAAGACAAGGATGCGCGCGCAGGTATCCTGGCACGTGAGCATGACATGCGCCGCCTGAAGGCGGACAACCGTGAATTGCAGGCACGCTTCGAGAGTGCTCGCAAACTCTTGCTGGACGGCAGGATTCGTCAAAACCAGCTTGAGGAGCGGCGTGACGCGGTGCAGGGCGACGCAGCAGCACTGTTTAGCGAGTATTCAGAAACGAAAGCAGCTCTGGATGCGGCCAAGTACCGGCTTGATCAGGCTGATGCGCGTCAGGTTGCGATCGCCGAAGAGGCCGGCGAGCTCGGCAATGACCAGATATCGGCAGAAGAACAGCTACGCGAGTCGCGACGCCAATTCGATCAGGCTGCAGACGTGCTTGCCGAACTGAACGTTGCGCGAGAAAGCCTTGAAGGCCGGCGCGAGGAACTCCGCGAGGAATTGCAACGAGTTCGCGAGCAGTCTGATGAGGATAGGCTAACCGTTCAAAACATCACGATTCAGTTTGAGAGTCGCCGCACCAGCAAAGATTCTGCGGCGCAAAACCTGGCGCGCATGAAATCACAGCTGGAGCAATTTCAGTTGCGTGAACGAGAAATCAAGGAGCAACTCGAGCAAAGTCAATCGCCATTAGGTGATAACAAGGCGTCACTCGAGGAACTTTTGGCGTCCAGGATTCAGGTGGAGCAGGAACTTGGGTCGGCTCGAAAAATGGTTGAAGAAGTTGAGGGTGAGTTACGCGATCTTGATCAGGGGCGCATGCAAATTGATCAGTCCGTAGATGAAGAACGCGAAAAAGTTAACGAAGCCGAAATGGGTGCTCGAGAATTACGTGTTCGACGTGAAGGAATTGCCGATCAACTTGCCCAAACCGGATTCGGATACGAAGCATTAATCGAGGAGCTTGATGCGTCAGCCAGTATTGAGGCATGGGACGAGAAACTCGAGAAAATTCGGCGACGCATCGACAGGCTTGGGCCGATCAATCTTGCTGCCATTGATGAGTTCAAAGAGCAGTCGGAGCGCAAAGAGTATCTGGACGCGCAGCTCGCGGACCTGAACAGTGCGCTGGCTACCCTGGAAGGAGCTATTCGCAAGATCGATCGCGAAACCCGATCGCGTTTCCGCGAAACGTTTGGCAACGTCAATGACGGATTCAAACGGCTCTTTCCGAAATTGTTCGGTGGTGGACATGCATATCTTGAGTTGACCGGAGAAGACCTCTTGTCGGCCGGCGTTACGGTGATGGCGCGTCCACCGGGTAAACGAAACAGCACCATCCATTTGCTGTCAGGCGGCGAAAAAGCGCTGACTGCAGTGGCGTTGGTGTTCGCAATATTCGAGCTAAACCCGGCACCGTTCTGTCTTCTCGATGAGGTCGATGCGCCGCTGGATGATGCAAATATCGCTCGCTTCTGTGACATCGTGCGCGAAATGTCCGAGAAGGTTCAGTTCGTGTTTATCACGCACAACAAGGTGACCATGGAAATGGCGCGGCAGCTTACCGGCGTGACTATGCAGGAACCGGGCGTATCGCGACTCGTATCCGTGGACCTTGACGAAGCGGTGAAAATGGCCGCGAGCTAGGATTGCATAAGTGGATGGGCTGCGTTGGTTATTGTTGCTATTTGGAGTGCTGGTAATTGCCGGTGTTTATCTCTATAGCCGCAGGGAACGCCAAAAATCCTCAACGGATCCGGTCGAGCCGCCACGATACTCACCGACATTAGGCGACGAAACGCCAGGCATCGACGCACCGGTAGTCGATGAAGCTCCAGCCGATACTGAACCCACGCCGGAAGCGGAGGCCACCGAGCAAGCGCCGCAAAAGATCGTGACGCTCCGAGTCGTGGCTCGGAACAAGGGCGCGTTTCGCGGTGATGAGTTGATACTGAGTCTTCGTGGCATCGGCATGCGATCGGGGAAGTTCGGGATCTATCATCGTTACGACGGCAACGACGAATCCAGAACTGTTTTCAGCGCGGCGAGTCTTGTTGAACCTGGCAGTTTTGATTTGGCCAATATCAAAGAGCAGGAAATTCCTGGTATCAGCATCTTCATGGTATTGCCAGGGCCCATTGACGGGGCCGAAGCATTCGACTTGATGGTGCAGGCAGCGAGGGCACTGGCGCAAACAATGGATGCCGAGTTGTTTGATGAGTCCGGGAGTACGCTAAGTATTCAGCGGGAACGCTACATGCGCGAAGACATTATTCAGTTCCAGCACAGCAATTTGGTCGGCTGATACAGCGCCGAACGACTAGTTGATGCCTGCATCGCCTGCAACCATTAAGGAACTCGAATCGCTTCGCGAACAGATTCGTCACCACAACTATCGCTACCACGTTCTTGATGATCCGGAAGTGCCGGATGCTGAGTACGACCGCCTGATGAGAGCGCTGCAAGTGTTGGAAGGCAAGTATCCGAATCTCATTACTGCTGACTCGCCAACGCAACGCGTAGGCGATGAACCCATGCCTGCATTTGGAACGGTGGCGCATCGCGTACCGATGTTGTCGCTTGATAACGCTTTCTCAGCAGAGGAGCTGCAGGACTTCCACCGTCGCGTGCTAGGCAGGCTTGAGATGGAAGGCGAGGAGTCGTTGCAATATGCGGCTGAGCCCAAACTGGATGGCGCTGCGGTTAGTTTGTTATACAAGAACGGTGTGCTTGTTCGAGGTGCGACACGTGGTGATGGTTCGACAGGTGAAGACATCACTCACAACGTCAGGACGATCGAGGCAATACCGTTGCGTCTGATTGGCGATGACTATCCGTCATTGTTGGAAGTACGCGGCGAAGTGTTCATGCCAAAAGCGGGTTTTGACGCATACAACGAAAAGGCGGGAGCAGCAGGTGAAAAGACTTTCGTCAATCCACGCAATGCAGCGGCAGGTAGTTTGCGACAGTTGGATCCGAAGCTGACTGCAGCACGCCCGCTGGATATTTACGTTTATTTTGTCGGTGAATCGGAGGGTGCTGCGCTGCCGACAGGTCACAGCGAGATTCTTGATCAGTTGCAGGAGTGGGGTCTCAAGACCTGCCCTGAGCGAAGAGTGGTCGATGGAGTGGCCGGGTGTCTTGAGTACTACGACGAAATAGGCAGCAAGCGCGACTCTCTCCCATACGAAATTGACGGTGTTGTTTACAAGGTTGACGATCTCGCATTGCAACGAGAATTAGGATACGTATCGCGTGCGCCACGATGGGCCATCGCGCATAAGTTTCCCGCCCAGGAGGAATTGACGAAAGTTCAGGGTATTGAATTTCAGGTCGGCCGAACTGGTGCGCTAACACCGGTAGCCAGACTAGAGCCGGTATTTGTCGGTGGTGTCACGGTGAGTAACGCTACATTGCACAATATCGACGAACTGCATCGCAAGGATGTTCGGATTGGCGACACTGTGATTGTTCGTCGCGCGGGCGATGTAATTCCTGAGGTCGTGAGCGTCATCGAAAAACGACGGCCAAAAGGAACGCGGCGCGTTCACCTGCCGAAGAAATGCCCGGTCTGTGGATCCGCGGTCACGAGGGAAGAGGGTGAGGCCGTTGCTCGATGCACCGGTGGCCTTTATTGCGCTGCGCAGCGAGCAGAGGCCCTGAAACATTTTGTGTCTCGAAAAGCGATGGACGTGGATGGCCTGGGTGGCAGGCTGATCGAGCAGCTTGTTGCGATCGACCGTGTAAAAACACCGGCTGATATTTACGGGCTGGATCAAGATGAACTGGCTGCGATGGAACGCATGGGCGAAAAGTCTGCGGCAAACCTCCTTTCCGCAATTGACGAAAGCAAGTCAACAACCCTCGCTCGGTTTTTATACGCGCTTGGCATACGAGAGGTCGGAGAGGCAACTGCGGCGAGCCTGGCCGCATATTTTGGCAAGTTGCCCGGAATTATTTCTGCGAGTGAAGATGATTTGCTCGCGGTAGTGGATGTCGGACCGGTGGTGGCGTCGCGGATACGATCGTTTTTCGATGAATCGCACAACCTGGAGGTGATCCAGAATCTTCAGGATTCAGGTGTGAAGTGGGCCGAATCAGAACCACAACAGGCGCCGGCTGAAGGGCCGTTGTCGGGTAAAACGTTTGTACTCACAGGCACATTGGCCGACATGAGCAGAGACGAAGCCAGGCAACTTATCCAAAAACTGGGAGGTAAGGTCACTGGCAGCGTGTCCAAGAAAACCGACTTCGTAATTTATGGTGACAAAGCCGGTTCGAAGCTCGCAAAAGCGCAGAATCTTGGGGTTGGTACTTTGGATGAGTCAGAATTTCGCGACCTGATAGGCGCCTCTTGAGCATCGCATAAGATATTTCCACCCATAAAAACTCGGTAATTCGTGCAGATAAGCGAATTGACCGAGGCCCCCTGTATTGTCGAAACTTGGTCGATTTTTCCCAAGTCCATCATTTTGTTCGCATAAATGGTCCAGCCTGAATATATTTTGCGCCCATGCATAACGACATCCAACGAAAAAT
>Ga0255049_10000200_pt1 | contig 36680 bp, 35 predicted proteins | sample JV7_2_3_MG_FD_183615 | JGI IMG/M metagenome (GOLD analysis project Ga0255049, IMG submission 183615) | Seawater microbial communities from Jervis Inlet, British Columbia, Canada - JV7_2_3 | ecosystem: Environmental > Aquatic > Marine > Inlet | place: Canada: British Columbia | collected 2016-10-06 | reverse complement strand
CGCAAGGCTTGGCACCATAACGGTCGATACGTTAAGGCTGGAGGCGCTGCTGGAAATAAGTCCGATGGCTGCCAACACCGGAACCAGGCCCATCGTCAGGAGCACGGGCATGAAATTTACGATCAGGGAGATCGCGGACATGACGGCATCGCGCAGAAAAACCGACATCACCAGCGTAATCACGCTCAGAGCAAGCAGGAATGACATCAACTGACTGTCAACCAGGGCCTGAATATTGAGAACCAGAAGCTTGAGTGTGCCGGAGCTTTTTACTGACCACTCATCTTGCACGTGCTGATTAAGCCAGTCGTCTATTTCACGGATCAGTGTCAAGGTACTACGGCTGTCAGCATGCTCTATTTGCAGAGCGATACGGATAGTCGTCAGATCTTCTGACAGGAATCCACGCAACCAGTCCTCGTCAGCCGTTAATTCAATAAACAACAGATATTCCTCGATAGCATTGGCGTCGACAGGGAATCCACTGTGCCCATCAGCTGCGTGTAAGCCGGCGACAACATTGCTCAAGGATCGCAACGACAGAATTTCGTCAAACTCTTTTTCCAGCTCAGCTTCCAACCGATGCAATTCGATCAACTGATGGCCGTCGTCAAAAGAGCCATCGCGCAGGTCAAAAACAACGTTGAGACTGTCGGCCCCGTCGGCGCCCTGCTGCAACAAAGCGAGGGTCCGGATCGATCTGACATCAGCCGGCAAAAATTTACTCATATCAGTCTGAACGTCCAGACGCGTACTACCCCAAACAAATAGAATTGCCAGCAACAATAAAATGATCGGTGCCGGGCGCCACCGGTGCAAGGCAAGCGCATAGCAACGTCTCACCAACGCATAAATTGGCAGGCGGTTGTAGCGTGCCCGCGCAACGGCATCGGGCAATGGTATCCGCAACAGAAAAATCGGCATCAGGGTGACGATCAGCACGTAGGCAAGCAAGACGCCTGTTGCCGTCCAGATCGTAAATTGCTGCACGATGCTGATCGATGAAACGACGAGCAGGGCGAGAAACCCGATTGCTGTCGTGACTGATGTCATGAAACAGGCGCCGTTCATCATTCCCATCGTTCGCAGCACCACCACTTGACGGTCGTCACTGACAGCAGCCTCGCTGTAATACTTATGCAGAATATGGATGACATCAGCAATCGTAATAACCGCAATGATGACGGGCATCATTGACGTCATCATGCTGATCTTGTTGCCAGCCAAAGTGAACGCCGCCAGTGTCCATAGTATTGCGATGCCGACAATCAGCACGGGTGCAAGCACGACTACGTGGCGTTGGAACACAAACAGTATGACGCCGCCCAGCAGGAGTGGAACGAGCCAGAGGACGCGCACGAATTCGCTGCGACCCATGTCCATGGCATCTATTGCCACCACAGAAGGGCCGGTTACGTCGATCGCGATACTGGCAGACGCAAATGTGTCCGCCAAATCCCGCAATCGTTGCGCCAGATCCAGCCGGCTACGCAGTTCGATTTCAGTCGCGTCGACCATTACGAATAGCTGCGTCTGCGTTCCGTCAGTCGATACCAGGTAATCACCAAGATACGGATTGCCTAGCAAGTCATCGCGCTGCCTGGAAGAAAGCCCCGCGCGATTATCGTCGCCGCCAAGAATCGCGACCGGCAATCGTGCGAGCGACACGACGCGCCGCACGTCAATGTCCTGTTGCAGGATGTCTGTCAGCGCGCCGATTACCTGCAAAACACCGGGCGCCAGTACGTCATCTGCCTGTACCACGAACACAAATGTTTCGTAGTTACCGAATTTCTCGGACAGATTGTTGAAGTCCTGCACATCGGCGCCCGAGCCATCAACGTAGGCACCGATGTCACCGCTGATCTCGAGGAAACGAAGTTGCGACAATGCGCCGAGGCTCACAAGGGCGACCAATGGCAATACCAGCCATTGATGTGCAATGATCCATGCAGTGAGTTTTTCTGAAAACGATGTGGCCATTGTCAATACATTCTGATGATTTCCGAGCAGCTTAAACAATACCGACGGTGGTGCTCCGGGCAAGCCGAATCTGACTCAATTGCCGCCCGTGTACAACGCGAGCATGGGTTGATGGCTCAGGCAGACTACCTTGTTAGCGATGTGCTGGGGAAGGGAGAGTTCGATTGGGACTTCCGCTGTCTTGACGAAGGTCTCATGCACCTCGTCGGCCCCTATATGGCCCAGCCTAGCGGTGTCACGAGCCTGTTTTGCGGCGCATTGGACGAACTGGGTGCCTCGTCCGAGGGGAATACACAGGGCGCACTGTTCGTTGAATACGGGCATTACGCGACATTGATCAATGATTACTACACCTTCCACCCCGAATTTTTCGGCGGCGATATTTCGCGCAGAAAAGCTGCGCTCCTCACGCAACTGCGCTACGCCGGGCAACATCTGAGTAACTACCCACGGTATATGCTGGTCAATGACAGTTTCGCACTTCCCGATCGGCAGCAGGTAGATCTGCACGACGCATTGTCGGGCGCCGCTGTCATCCAGGGTGCCAGCAGGGGCGTTCTTCTGGCCTGGATGCGAGCGCGATTCAAATCGATTACGCGCGAGCAATATTTGCAAAACGCAATCAATTCGATGCACAGCTATATCGTGTTTCCGGTTGCGCTTGCCTTGATTCTTGCGGGCGCGGACAGGCCGGCAATAAAAAATGTTCGGATCGCTTTGGCATATTTGGCACAGGCAATGAAATTGTTGTTGGAACGAGAGACATTGCGGCAAGAGGTATTTGCGACATTGGCGGAGCCGACCCGTGCCACGCTGACCATCTTGTCGTTTCCCGGTTTGGTCTTTGTCGATCAAAAACGCAGCCTCGATGCCGTATTGGAGAACGGTGCAGGCAATGAATCCGTGTACGAATTTTATGTGGCCGCGCGCGACATTGCGCTAGCCGATTCTGGTGAGAGCGCCAGGATATACGACTCCGCTATCGGTCAGGGCCTGGACCGGTTCGAGGCGACCTTGCAGCGCTGCGGAATTCTCGAAAACTGGGGCGGCGGACTGGCCAATGCGCTGCGAGCCGGGTCAGGAGCGTAGCGGCATGCGCGACGAGCAACAGGTACTCGACAATATGCCCGCGTCGCTGGCTTCCTTCTATAGCCACAAGATTGCCATGGTGCGGACTGCAATTGCTGACTACCTGCCGACCTCCATCGACGCAGCCTTTTTCGAGTGCGTGACGGGGGAGCAACCGCTGTACGACCAGGACTATGCGGCGATGTACGCGAGTATTGTAGAGCCGACCCAGGAATACCTGGCGGCATCCGGGAAAGTTCTGCGCCCGATTCTTGCTGCGATCGTATTGGAGGCATACGGGACGCACAGTGATCGGATGGGTAGTTTCCTTGGCGCCATTGAGGTTATGGAGGACAGCTCCATCATGATGGACGACTACATAGACAACTCAGGATTACGGCGCGGTATACCGTGTGCCCACATTGCGCACGGTTTCCCGCTCGCGAACATCGCCAGTTGCACGGGCTTCGCATTGTCGCACTATGTTTTCTATCGCAATGTGCACGGCTTCAGTGAAAGCAAGGCCCGGCGACTGCTCGATGCGGTCGCGTGGGAGCACGTGCAAATGGCCTACGGGCAACTGGAAGAACTGTACTGGACCGAGAGTGACGTCAACAACGTCAACGAGTCGCAGTATTTTCAACAAGTGATCGCTCGTTGTGCCTTCCTGAGTTTCCGCGGCCCGCTTCACTATGCCGCCATCATTGCCGATGGACCGCGCACCGATCTGCCGACACTGACCCGGCTGGGTGAATACCTGCTACTTGGCTATCACATCAAAGGTGATGATCTGGATATGTCGCCTGACTCTCCCGCCTGGGGAAAAATCGCCGGCGAGGACATCACTACCGGACGCCGGACGCTGTTGATCAATCACACGCTCGCAGTCGCGAACAACGATGACCGCGTGACTATTGAAAGGATTATCGCTTCGAGAACCGAAGACGAAGAAGAAAAGAAGCTGGTTTATAACCTGATTTTGAAATACAAATCGTTCGAACACACACGCGAGATCGCCGTCAGATTCCACGAGAAGTGCTATGGCTGTATCGACAGCCTGCAAGTCGACGGTGGGCACAAGACCTTACTGCGGGAATTCGCAGATTTCGCAATCCTCAAGAGACGGGTGTGAGCTCAGTGACACGCAAACTTGGCGGGTCAGATATCCATGTGTCCGCGTTGGGGTTGGGCTGTTGGGCAATTGGCGGCCCCTATCACAGGAGCGGCGAGCCGATGGGCTGGGGGGCGGTCGATGATAGTGAATCGATCCGAGCGATTCACGCCGCCATTGAGCACGGCGTCAATCTCTTCGATACGGCGGATTTGTACGGCTGCGGCCACAGCGAACAGCTTCTCGGTCAGGCAATGCAGGGCAGGCGGCAGGAACTGGTCATCGCCAGCAAATTCGGCTACCGGATAGACGAAGCCAGGAAAGAGGTGGTCGGCTGCATCGACCTGCCAGCGGAAATCGGTGCCGCCCTGCGGGCCAGTTTGCGTCGATTGCGCACTGATTATGTCGATCTCTATCAGCTGCACATTCAAAATTGCCCAGAGGATCGGGCCGTGGATGTGCAGGCGGCCCTTGAGGATCTGGTGACTGCGGGAACCATTCGCGCGTATGGCTGGAGTACAGACGACCCCGAGCGCGTCGCCATGTTCAAGGCAAGCGAGCACTTCGTGGCCATGCAACACGCATTTAACGTCCTGCAGGGAAGTGAGGCGATGCTCGCTGCCGTTGAGCGAAATGGCTTGACCAGTCTTTGCCGTGGACCGCTGGCGATGGGTTTGCTGACCGACAAATGGCGCGAGCGTGGTGCGGTACCGCCGGACGATCTACGCTCGAGCTGGAATCATGCCGCCGGCGCGGTTCCATTGATGTTGCAATTGGTTGCGGAAATCCGCGAAATCCTGATGCAGGACGGCCGCAGCCTGCCGCAAGGAGCTTTGGGCTGGTTGTGGGCAAGAAGCGACGCGGTCATCCCGATTCCCGGTTTTCGCAACGAGGCGCAGGCGATCGAAAATGCGACGGCCATCGAAATGGGGCCGCTGCGCCAGGACCAGATGGACGCGATTGAAAAAACCGTTTCGCGAACGTTTCCTGACAACCCCTGGGACCTCAGAGACAGTTCGGCGGGCGCCTAGAAGTCCTTCGGCAGCCGAAAAGGGTTGCCGTTCATCAATGTATTGAACAGCAGAAAAGAAGTCGCGGGCACCGCGAAAATGATCAGCGTCCAGAGCGGGCCGATCCAGCTCGTCCACATGCATAGCATCAGCGACTTGGCAGCCATCTCACGCTGCCTCGCAAGTTTCTCGATGATGTCGCGATCGTGACGTTCCATACTGACGAAGCGATAGGTGTAGTACAAAGTCGCCGCTGCAAACATTACGCATAGAGCGATCTGCCACGCATAACTCGGGTATGACGCCCACGTGAATGGCAACAGCGAAAGACCGATCATAAGTGCTGTGCCGGCGAGCGCGGTAATGCGAAATGCCACGCCCACCATCATTGTGCCGTCGTCCGCAACGGCAATATTTCTGCAAGCCAGCGTGTTGCAATGCTGCGCCTTGTCGGTGACGACATCTTTTATTCCGCCGAGTACCGCATTGAAGTTGATGTGATCAATGAAGGAAATCGCAAACACCAGCCAGGTCAGACGCGGTAGCTGGCCGAGGTCGTGCCCCGGCAGAACGGTCGCAGCGCCGAGTATTATCAGCGTCGAGCCACCGGTGGCAAACAGCAAATCGGAGCCAGCAAATCGTTTGCTGTAACGGTTGTATGCGACGACGCACAGCGCAACCACTACGTACAGACTCAAGGGCACCGGGCCCGGCCACATCGCGTAAGTCAGCAACACGGACAGCCCGAGCAACACAAGCACCAGCTTCAGGGCGGCGGGGCGGCTGACGTCGCCGCGCACCAACACCCGGTTTTGCAACGCAGGGGCGAGTCGGTCCAGTTCGTAATCGTTGTAATCATTGTGCGCGAAGCCCCATGCGATTGTAATCGCGTGCACGGCGAACAACGGCGCAAACGCCGCCACGGGCAAGCTTGCTCCGGTCACCGTGAGGGCGCCAACGACGCATTGAATGCCAAGCCCCAACATGTGTAGCCGGCACAGTTCAATATAATTTCTTAACACACGCATTAGCGGTGTAACTCCTATGGCCTGATTTCCGAACACACGACGTCGTCGCCGGATAACAGGCGGGTAACAAGGCCATGTTCGACGCCACTGGCGACAATGCAACGTTTTGTGTGTGTAGCGATGTCGATCGCGTATTCGATCTTGGCGCGCATTCCGCCGCTCACATCGTGCTTGTCGCTTTCGTCGGCAAACATCGAACTCAGGTTATCTCTGGCCACGACCGGCATTGGCTGCGCGAGCGGGTCGCTATTCACGTCACGGTCAAACACTCCAGCCACGTCGCTCAGAAAGACTACCTTGTCCGGGGCCATGTTCTGCGCCAGTATTTTGGTGATCCGATCACTGGAGAAAACCCTGAATTCACCATTGCCAAGCGGCATCAGCGTACCGAAAAATACAGGTACGCGGCCTGCTTGCAGTAGTTGCTTAAGCTGCGGCCCGAAGTCGGCAGCTCGAAAATTCATCATCTGCTGATCAAAATGAATTGCGGGGTCCACGCTGTATGCGGCAATACCAGCACGACAAAGCGTATCGACAACAGCTTCGTTCAGGCGGTGTAGCGCCGAATTGATCGTACTGGCCAGCAATTTTCGGTTAGCACCGATAAGTCCGCTGCACACATAATCGTGGTCGATGGCGAAAGGCTTGCCGACATGGCCAGTGCCGTGGACCAAAATCGTATCGTGGGCATGCGGTGCCAGCTCGCGAGCCAGGCGTGCGGTATTAACTGCGTCAAATGGACTCGTCGCGCTATCGCGCGTGATGACTGATCCGCCCAGCTTGATGATCTGAGTCATGGCGAACAACCTCGCGCGCAAAGTCCATAAAAGCGGTTACCCTCTCAAGCGTAATGCCCCGAGTGCGATCATTGCTGTCGCACACCGCACCCCGCACACCAACGATATCGGCCCCAATGTCGGCAAGGACTTCGATGTCCGATTCCTTGACACTTCCGGCCAGGGCGACCAGCAAGCCGGCGGCATGCCCGGCTGCAACGAATTCACGAATCTCCTCCACGCTCATGTTGTCCAGCAATGTCTTGCCGTCTTTCATCGCAGTATCGAGCATGACGAGGTCGGACTCGCTGTCACGCGCAGCGGCGACCACATCCTGAGGCGAAACGCCATCGAAGCGGCGAAAATCCGCATAGCCTGATGCCACGACCAGAATATCGTTGCTGACCATTCGGACTGCCCTGACGATCGCGTTCATCATGTCGAGGGCGTCCTGATAAGACCTGGAGCCGTGCAACCCGGCCTTGACGTAGTCGACTCCGCAGGACGCGACGCCGTATGCGGCCAGGCCGGCAGTGCCAGGCTTCTGCGGCAGGTCGCCAAGCGTCGCGCTGCAGATTAAACCGTCTCTCTTGAAGCTCTGCACGATCTCCTGAATTACCCACGGCGGCTGTGCGCCAAGAGAACCTTCTTTGACGTTCTTGATGTCGAGAATATCGCAGCCGCCGGCGACCACAATCTGCGCTTCAGGCAAAGAGATAGGGCTAATCAAAATTTTCATTGGTCAGGACCTCGTCGTTATTGTTGTTCGGAGTGTCGCTGGGTACCGCAATTCAAGCCTGATGTAACAATGATCAATGACTGATGTTTCTCTGATCTAGTGTAATGCAGTTGCTCAAATAATTCACAAATTGCCTCTGCTGCCCAATTTGGTGTACTGCGGAGCCGTGTTGCAACACTGACAATATCGACAACCGCGCTCGTGCGCGCTCGTCCGCGATGTCCAGGGAAGGATTGTCATGTCTGAGCTTGTTGCCAGCGCAAGCTGGCAAATTGAATTCTCGGGGGGAACCTCGATTCGTCTCCACGTTGCCGACGCAATGGTGTGCGGTGCTGCTGCCGAGCGCGTCTATCGGCAGGCATACGACGTTCTGGACGGCCGTCAGCCACTGTCCGTCACAGTCGCAGGGCTCGAATCCACAACGGACAGCAGTCGAAAGTTGGCTCAGCTGTGTGAAATCCTGCGCGCCGCCGCTCGCGATGCTCGCGTTGACGCGGTGTCGATCTCGATAATCGTCGCTGCGGACCGGATCGCGCCGCAGCTGGTGTGGGCCAGTCGCAACGAGATTCTTGGTCCTGGTCCGGTGTACCTGTTGATGGGCAATTCCTTGCTCAGGCCGTCGGTGGACAACGACGTACGGCGGCGCCAGGACGAATTCTGGCTGCAGTTCTGGCAATTGCGAAGTACGGGCCTCGTTAGAGCTGCATTTGCGCCCCTGGTAACGTCGCCTTGTCCGTTGCTGCCGTCGGAAAGCGCCGACAGCATAATGCCCACATCCTTTTTGCAGGCGCCGGCAGGTACGGCCTGGGTGCCTAAAAGTGTGAACGTTGCACGTTTCGCGAATGACCGCGGCGAAATCAACAGCTGCGCCCTACAGAACTACCTGCATCAATGTATTCGCACAGGTGACGCCGCGCACGACGACTTGGTCTGGCCGACGGCGGCAATGCGCCATGACGCCTGGCTAAATCGGCGTCTTGCCATCAACGTGACCGGAATTGGTGATCTCGTGCAGCGCCGATCGCTTGATCCAACGTCATTCGCGACGCTCAAGGACCTAGGTGGTGTCTTGCAAGAAATTCGTAACTTGCTATGTGACTATTCGCGCGAGCTCGCGTTGCAAAAAGAGTACCTCCCTGCTCTTGATTTGGTCTATCCGGCCAAAGGGCCGGGCTGCGATGTGCTGCGGCTGAGCTGGCAGAAACGCTGGCGCAAAGCGCTGCAATTCGCGGCCATACGGCATCGCAACTTGCTCGCAATGTCGCCGTGGTCCATGTTTCCGTCGGCTAAAAAGGTAGACAGCCGATATTGCGATCTTCTGCCTTTGCTGGAACACGCCGATGTATGCTCGTTCCCGCCTCCACCATGCCTGCAACATTGGGATATCAACAAATTCAAAGACTTCCATCACCGTGCGTCGGCCGTTCTTGAGCGGAGAGACGCCCGGCAACTGTTTGCGGAACAGGTATGAACTAGGATACGGTTCAGAGCAGCCATAACGGGGGCTCGTGTTGCAGCCGATTACACCTGACGCCCACGGAATCGCAGTCCTTGTTTTGACTGTGGTTGCGTTGTTTCTCTTTACGCGCGACCAGCTCCCGCTTGAATCGTCGTCGCTCGCCATCCTCATCCTTCTCGTTGTCGGGTTTGTTTTGTTCCCGTATCAGCAGGACGGCATCACGGTGCTCGGGCCGGCCGACTTTTTCGCAGGATTCGGTAACGAAGCGCTGGTCGCGATCTGCGCATTGATGATGGTGGGCAAAGCACTTGAAACCACCGGAGCACTGCAACCGCTCGCAAATGTCGTCGGTCGAGCCTGGTCTACGCGACCGGTACTGGCACTGCTGACAACCCTGGTGGCAGGTGCCATCCTTAGCGCATTCATGAACAACACACCGATCGTTGTGTTGCTTATGCCGATACTGGTTGGCGCATCGCTGCGATCCAAATTTCCCGTATCCGGAGTCATGTTGCCGATGGGCCTGGCAACGATCATCGGTGGCATGTCCACGACCATCGGTACCTCGACCAATCTGCTGGTCGTTGGCATCGCGCAGGACCTGGTTCCCGAGCACAAATTTTCGATGTTCGAGTGGGTGCTGCCAGTTGCCATCGTCGGTGGCGTGGCAATTTTGTTTCTTTGGCTGGTTGCACCGCGATTATTGCCCGATCGCGCGCCGCCGATGGCAGACACATCGCCGCGAGTATTCAGTGCACAGTTACATGTAAAAGAGGGTGGTTCTTCCGATGGCAAGTCTCTCTCTGAAGTGCTGGCCAAGGCAGACGGGCTACGCATCGACAAGATTCAGCGCAGCGACTCGTTGTTTCTTGCGAAGTTGCCGTCGGTAATTCTTCAGCCCGGAGATCGCCTGTTCGTCAAAGACTCGCCGGAAAACCTGAAGCACTACGAGCAGGTGCTCGGCGCAACACTCTTTAATATATCTGACATTGAACACCCCATCGATGAAGAGACGCCGCTGAGGGCAGAAGGCCAGCAGCTTGCGGAGGTCGTCGTAACACGTGGTTCGCCACTGCATTTACGCAGCCTTGCTGCCGCCCGTTTCAGTAGCAGTTATGGGTTGATGCCGCTTGCGTTGCATCGTGCCAGGGCGCCGAGCTCGCAGGTAACGGGTGACCTCAATATGATCCGCCTGCGCGCAGGTGATGTATTGCTCGTACAGGGATCCGGCGAGGCAATCAGTACGCTCAAAGATAGTGGTTCGATGCTGGTTCTCGACGGCACAACTGATCTGCCGCATACGCACAACGCCAAGCGTGCACTCGCGATTATGGGGTTTGTCGTACTCGCGGCAGCGCTCGGAGTCATGCCGATTTCGGTTAGCGCCATGGTGGGGCTCGGACTGATGATTGTGACCGGTTGTCTGAGCTGGCGCGATGCAGGCTCGGCGCTATCCACTCCCGTTGTCATGATCATTGTCACGGCACTGGCGCTCGGTAAGGCGCTCGTGGGCACTGGCATGGCGGACTATCTTGCGTTCAGTTTTGTCGACGCCGCATCGGGTTTGCCGACGGCGATGATCCTGAGTGCGTTTCTGTTGCTCATGACGTTGATGACCAACATCGTTTCGAACAACGCTGCGGCGGCCATCGGCACGCCGATCGCAGTGAGTATCGCGTCGCAGCTCGGCGTAAGTCCCGAGCCATTTATCCTTGCGGTGCTGTTTGGCGCGAACATGAGCTTTGCGACGCCGTATGGATATCAGACCAATTTGCTCATCCTGAGCGCCGGTGGTTACAAGTTTTCGGATTTCCTCAGGGTCGGCATCCCGCTCACAATCATTATGTGGGTGGGCTTCTCCCTTATCCTGCCAACCCTTTACCAACTGTAGGCGGCCCTGCAACAAGCGTTTCATGAGTAACCGTTGACCTGTGCAATGCCGCCGGGGATACTCGGCGCATGCAAACTCTGCGCAATAACAACTGGTCCTGGCAGCCTTACAAGGAGAGGGCGGCCGGCTGACTATTTGCTGAGTACAAATACCGCAAGCCCATCTCCGCAAGTGCCGAGATGGGCTTTTTTTGTAGGAGGGCCTTCAGGCCCGATGGTCTTTTGTAGGAGGGCCTTCAGGCCCGATCGGGGCTAAAACCCCTCCTACGGGAATTGATATGCAAGAACCGTTCGATATAGCTGCTGATCTCGATACACCGGTTTCGGCGTATCTGAAGCTTGGTGCGCTGCAGCCGCGCTTTCTGTTAGAGAGTGTCGAGGGCGGAGAGCGCCTGGCTCGCTATTCTTTTCTCGGTTTTGGTGAAGCGCTGGAAGTGCGCATGGACGCCGACGCCCTGTACGTCGGCGGTGAGGTGCGATCGCGGCCCACAGACCAAAAAGAATATCTGGCGGCGTTACGTGCGGCATTGGCCGCGGCGCCCAGGCCAGGCCCTGTCGTTGAGGGCCTGCCGTTCGCCGGCGGTCTCGTTGGAGTCTCCGGGTACGATGTGGTGCGCCTGTTCGAGAAGCTACCAAGTGACACGACACCACAGAGCAACATACCTGATGCTGCATTTATGGCGCCGGCTTCGCTGCTGGTGTTCGATCATCTAACGCGTCGTGTCGCCTTGTTGCACGATGGTCCCGAAGATGAGCGCAAGAAATTGCGCGGCGAAGTTATCCGGTTGTTGCGCGGCGCCATTCCGGCGAATAATGGCAAGGTAACGATGTCGCAACCCGAAGCAAGTTTTTCAGAGGCAGAGTTCTCGGCAAGAGTTGATGCGTGCAAGGAATATATTGCGGCGGGTGATATCTATCAGATCGTCATGTCTGTGTTATTTCGCGGGCGCTCCGATGTTGCACCGTTCGAGGTCTATCGTGCATTGCGATTGCTCAACCCGTCGCCGTACATGTTCTATTTTGAGTTTGGCGATCTAAAAGTTGTTGGCTCGTCACCCGAAGCGCTGGTCAAGCTCAATGGCGACACGGCGTCGTTGCGGCCAATCGCCGGGACCCTGCCGCGTGGGGCGAACAGCGAAGAAGATCTTGCGAACGAAGCGGCATTGCTCGCCGATCCGAAAGAGTCGGCCGAACATGTAATGCTTGTCGACCTGGCACGTAACGATCTTGGTCGCGTTGCAGAAGCGGGCTCGGTAGAGGTCGATCCGTATCGTGCGATCGAGCGCTATAGTCACGTCATGCACATCGTCAGCGGCGTGCAGGGAAAACTTGCGGCCGGATACGATCAATTCGATCTCTTCGCGGCGAGCTTTCCCGCTGGCACGCTGGTCGGCGCACCCAAAGTTCGCGCCATGGAGATCATTGAGGAAATGGAGTCGGTGGGTCGTGGATTGTATGCCGGTACCGCAGGCTATTTCGGATTGAGTGGCGACATGGATCAGGCCATTACGATCCGCACCCTCGTGTTTTCGGGCGACGAGTACAGCTTTCAGGCCGGCGCCGGTATCGTTGCTGACTCAATACCGGCCAGTGAATATCGTGAAGTGCTGGCAAAGAGCGCCATACTTCGACGTGCGCTCGAGATTGCCAGGGAGGGTTTGTAGTGCGCATGCTGCTGATCGACAACTACGATTCCTTCACTTACAACCTGGTGCAGGCGTTTGCCGCACTCGGTGCCGACGTTATCGTACATCGCAATGATGCGATTGCCGTCGACGAAGCAAGGGCGCTCGCGCCAACACATCTCGTCATATCTCCGGGCCCTGGCAGGCCTGAAGATGCCGGGGTCTCAATCGAGATGATCGCGGCGTTCGCCGATTCGATACCCGTTCTCGGTGTGTGTCTCGGTCACCAGTGCCTGGTTACGCATTTCGGCGGTGATATCGTGCGTGCGACGCGCCTGATGCATGGCAAGACATCAATGGCCAATCACGATGGCAGGAAAATTTTCGACGGTTTGCCACAACCGCTTGTAGTTGGGCGTTACCATTCCCTGTGCGCAGAGCATAAATCTCTGCCAGCGGTTCTGGAGATCACAGCGCAAACAGAGCGAGGCGAAATAATGGGCGTGCGGCACAAAGATCTGCCACTCGAAGGAGTGCAGTTTCATCCGGAAAGTGTGTTGACGCCGGATGGCGAGCAACTCATGGCCAATTTTTTGCGGATGACCCAATGAGTACGGAATTTAGCGTGCAACTCGATGGCTTGTTGAACGGTCAGTCGCTGACCGAGAGTCAGGCCTATGAGCTGATGCATAAACTGGCCGAAGGCGACATGCCGGCGGCCATGTCCGGCGCGTTTCTGGCCGGGCTTCGTGCCAAAGGTGAGACCGCCGCCGAAATTCGTGGCTTTGCGACCGCCATGCGTGAGCTGGCGCTGGACCCGCAAGTTCCGGATGGCGCTCCGACGGTGGATACGGTGGGCACGGGCGGCGATGGCTCGGGCAGTTTGAATCTATCTACCGGGACCGGCCTGCTTGCAGCCGCCGCAGGCGCACGCGTCGTCAAACACGGCAATCGCTCAATATCGAGCAAGTCGGGCAGCGCCGACATGCTCGAATGCCTCGGTATGCCGCTGCCGTTGCACGCCGAAGAAGCGCTGGCGTGTCTCGCGGCAACGCAATTCACGTTCCTGTTTGCGCCTGCTTATCATCCTGCGATGAAAGCAATCATGCCGGTTCGCGGCGCGATGGCTGTACGCACGGTATTCAACATGCTTGGTCCACTGACAAATCCAGCTGCACCACCGTTTCAGTTGATCGGCGCATGGAGCGTCGACGCTGCCAGCTTGATGGCTGACGCTCTTGCCGGCATGCCAATCGAGAGAGCGTTTGTTGTGCACGGTGAACCCGGCTGGGACGAGGCGACGCCGGTTGGAGAGTTCGTATTGTTCGACGTTGTGCCAGGCAAAGTAACGCAGACAACACGGACGCCAGGGGACTACGGTATTGCGCGTTGTGCGGCTGAGGATCTGGCAGGTGGCGATGCCGAGTACAATGCGCATGCGCTTGTGCGTGTATTCAGTGGCGAAGACAAAGGCGCGCATCGTGATGCATTGCTCATGGGGACGTCATTGGTGCTCGAAGTTCAGGGCACGGCCAGTGATCCAAAGCAGGGTGTCGAAATTGCAGCGACTGCGCTGGACAATGGCGATGCAGGCCGCTTTCTTGACAGTTTACGACAGCACTTTTCGAGCTCATGAGCGATTTTCTGCAGACAATGGCGGCGCTAAGCGCGGAACGGGCCGCCGCGGCAGCCGCAACGTACGTACCTGCGGCAAAACCGGTGTTGCCGTTAAGGTTGGGCCAGTTCGATGTCATCGCGGAGATCAAGGATCGCTCGCCGGCTGAAGGTGAGCTGACGGGGACTAACAATGACCGTGCGGTACAAGCGCAGCGCTATGCGAACGGCGGTGCTGCCGCGATTTCAGTTCTCACCGAGCCAAGTCGCTTTTCAGGATCACTGCAGCACCTTGCAGAAGTGGTGGCCGCTGTTCCGGACACGCCGGTCATGCGTAAGGATTTTCTCGTCGCACCTGTGCAAATCATCGAGGCTCGTAACGTGGGTGCGAGTGGCGTGTTGCTGATCGCAGCGATGCTGAGCGATGCGATGCTCGGCGACATGCTCGAGTGCGCGTTCGAGCACGACATGTTCGTTTTGCTCGAAACATTCGATGCGGACGATCTTGCACGTGTATCAGCGCTGCTTGAATTTCCCGTGCATCAGGACCGGGCAGAGCGAGGGCAGTTACTGGTCGGCATTAATACACGTAATTTGCGCACACTCGAAGTGGATAAAGATCGCCTAAGGGTGTTGGCGCCATTGTTGCCGAATGCCAGGTGCGTTGCTGAGAGTGGTTTACGGTCAGCTGTTGATGCGGCCACTGCTGCCGAGTTGGGCTACCACCTGGCGCTGGTCGGCAGCGCCTTGATGCGCAGCGATGATCCCTCGATGCTGGTTGCAGACATGCGGGCGGCCGGCAGTGCAAGGATCGCGGCGTGAGCACATTCGTCAAGATTTGCGGGTTACGTAGTGCCGCCGATGTAAAGGCCGCCGCCGACGCCGGTGCAAATGCCGTTGGATTCGTATTTGCGGAGTCAGTCCGCAGGGTAACTCCGGCACAAGCCAATGAGGCAACCGCGGCAGTGCCATCGGCCATACGGCGAGTTGCAGTGATGCGGCATCCGTCGAACGAAGAATGCCGAGCGGTATTCGACGAGTTCGAACCCGACGTAGTACAAACCGATGCGGAAGATTTTGCACACCTGGACATTCCCGGTCATATCGAATGCTGGCCGGTCATTCGCGAAGGCAACGAGACGATCGAGGCACCGGATATATATCTGTACGAAGGTGTGCAGAGTGGCAGCGGCGAAACGGTTGACTGGGCAAGAGCTGCCGACATCGCAAGACATGGTCGTATGATGCTTGCCGGTGGCCTGGCAGAGGACAACGTGCGCGAAGCTATTCGGACGGTCCGGCCCTGGGGTGTCGATGTATCCAGTGGTGTCGAATCACTGCCAGGATATAAGGATTACGAACTAATAAGACGTTTTATCAGCGCCGTGCGCGCAGCGGAGAAAGAGTTATGAAGGGCGAATGGCCTGACGAGCGCGGGCGCTTTGGCCCGTTTGGCGGGCGCTATGTACCGGAAACGCTGGTGCCGGCATTCGAACGTCTCGAACAAGGCGTGCAGGAGCACTTGCACGAGGCGACGTTTCAGGAGGAATACCAACGCGAGCTGCGCGAGTGGGTCGGCCGGCCAACGGCACTGACACACGCGCCGCGACTGAGCGAACGGTGGGGAACTGATGTCTGGTTGAAGCGCGAAGACCTCGCACATACAGGTGCGCACAAAATCAACAATGCGATCGGTCAGGCGATCCTGGCAAAACGACTTGGCGCAAAACGTGTCATCGCGGAAACCGGTGCCGGACAACACGGCGTCGCGTCCGCTGCAGCATGCGCCCGGGTCGGTCTGCCATGCGCTGTTTACATGGGCGCGGTCGACATTGAACGCCAGGCACCGAATGTTGATCGCATGCGAAGACTCGGCGCGGAAGTCGTCGCTGTCGAGTCTGGTGACAAGACCTTGCGCGCTGCGATCGACGAAGCGTTGCGCGAGTGGGTAACGGACCCGTCCGGCATTTACTACCTGCTCGGGTCCGCGGTTGGCGCACATCCATACCCATACCTGGTGCGGGAACTGCAATCGGTAATCGGACAGGAGGCGCGGCAGCAAATGCTCGACCAGGCTGGCGGCCTGCCGGACGTGGCATTCGCCTGTGTGGGTGGCGGCTCGAACGCGATCGGCCTTTTCTATCCCTTGCTTGAAGAAGACATCGAGTTGATAGGCGTGGAAGCCGGCGGCACTGGCGACGGACTCGGCCAGAATGCCGCGACGCTGGCGACCGGGACGCCAGGAGTATTGCAAGGAGCCTATACCATCATCCTGCAGGATGACGACGGTCAGGTGCAGGAAACTCACTCGATCTCGGCGGGTCTTGACTACTCGGGAGTCGGCCCGGAGCACGCATTGTTGCAATCGACGGGTCGCGTTACTTATGTATCGGCCAGCGATGATGATTCACTCGAAGCACTCGAGGAACTATGTGCAACCGAGGGCATACTGACCGCACTCGAAACTGCGCATGCTTACGCTTATGCGCGTGAATGGTCGAAGAGCAATCCGGGCAAACGCATTTTGATTGGCAATTCAGGTCGTGGCGATAAAGACATGCCCACGCTCACTAAATTTCCGGCAAGGACACGCACTCATGTCAGCACATGAACGGCTGACAGCCGCAATCAGAGCCGCGAACGATAATGGCCGCACGGCGCTGGTGCCATTCATTACGGCTGGTTATCCGGAGCCCACGGAATTCATTGCCACGCTGACGGCGATCGCCGCAGTGGGTGATGTCGTAGAAATCGGTATTCCCTTTTCCGATCCGATGGCAGACGGTATGACAATTCAACGCTCGAGTTTCGTTGCGTTGCAAAAGGGCGTAAGCCTGGAGTGGATTTTCAAGCAGCTTGAGGGCGCCGGCGACGCCATTGATGCGCCGCTCGTAATGATGTCGTACCTGAATCCACTGCTCGCGTTCGGCTATGCAAATTTGGCGAAACGCGCAGTCGGTAGCGGTGTTTGCGGGTTTATCGTACCCGACCTGCCGTTCGAGGAATCAGCGGAGCTACGCGACGCACTTGAGGCACAAGGCGTGGGGCTGATTCAGTTGGTAACACCGGCGACGCCCGATGTCAGACTCAAGATGCTTGCCGACGCATCCCGGGGGTTCGTCTATGCCGTGACGATTACCGGCGTCACGGGCGGCGATTCGGGATTGCCCGACGGCCTCGCCGGCTACCTCGACAAAGTCGCCGGCCTCTCCGAGCTGCCCGTGTGCGCCGGCTTCGGCATACGTGAGGCTGCCGATGTTGCGAATGTCGGCAAGCATGCCGCCGGCGCGATCGTCGGCTCGGCGCTTGTCGAGGTGCTTGAGAACAACGCGGATCCGGGCGCATATTTGCGGTCGCTGCGCAGCTAATGAAGAAGCTGACCTCGTCGGAATCGCTCGTCATGATCAATCACTGGAAGAATATTCTGGAGAGCGAGGGCATCCCGAGTGAGATTCGCAACGAACACCTGGGTTCGATCATGGGCGAAATACCATTCGTTGAGGTTTGGCCGCAGCTGTGGATCGTGAACGACCTTGATGCGGACCGCGCCATGCAGCTGATCAGTGATGACACGTCGGACGAAAGCCCCGCCGATCCCTGGACCTGTCGTAGCTGCGGCGAGGAAAATGAAGGACAGTTTGCGGCCTGCTGGAACTGCGGGGCCATGTTGGAGCGTTCCCCGTAGGAGCGGCTCTTGAGCCGCGATCGGGCCTAAAGGCCCTCATACGCTAAGGCATGCCTCGTGCAAGCAACCGCGTGCCGGCAATCTCCGAGCGAAGAATGGCGGAGACTTTCTCTGGTTGAATCGGCCGGCTGATCAGAAAGCCCTGCGCAAGATCGCAGTTACAGCTTCTCAAGAACTCCAACTGCGTCAGTGTTTCGACGCCCTCGGCGGCGACCTCAATATCAAGCCCCTGCGCCATCGCGATAGCAGCGCGAATGATGCGTTGGTGACTGTCGTTCTCTGCAACATCGGCAATCAACGATTGATCCAGTACGAAACTGTCGATGAAACCGTTGTCGAGCGATTCGAAACTCACATCCCGCGTTCCGAAATGATCGAGCGAGATGCGTACACCCAGCTTGCGCAAGCCCTGCAAGGTATTCAGTTCGGTCGTGCGCTTGCGCACGATATCGCCGTCGCCAATCTCCAGCTCAATGCAGCCCGGATCGATTGCGGTATTTTCAAGCGACTCCTTAACGGCGACCACCAGTCTGTGGTGCATTAGCTGTTGCTGCGACAGGTTGATCGCGAGTGAGAGGTCGGGTAATTCGAATTGTCGTTGCCACGCAGCCAGTTGCCGGCACGCGGTCGCGATAACCCATTCCCCGGCCGAGTGGATCAGGCCACTGCTTTCCAGTATCGGCAGAAAACGTGCTGGCGGCAGCAGACCGAAACGCGGGTGTTGCCAACGCAGCAATGCTTCGAGGCCAATCAGCCGCCCGGTCGTCAGATCAATGCGCGGTTGGTAGTGCAACACGAACTCATTGCGCACCAGGGCGTGTCGCAGTCCGACCTCCAGTTCCTCGCGTTGCGCAAGCTGCGTGTTAAGCGCTGCGGAGTAATACTGGAAGCGTCCACCGCCGCGCTTCTTCGCCTCGTACATCGCGAGGTCGGCGGCCTTAATCAATCGATCCGCGGCGTCGCCGGAGTCCGGGTACATTGCTATGCCGATGCTGGGCGTTGCATACACTTCGCTATTGCCGATTTCATATTTCTCGGACAACACCAATAGCAATTTTTGCGCAGCCGCTGCCGCGTTACTCGACTCGCCGAAGTCCTCGAGACAAACGACAAATTCGTCACCGCCCCAGCGGCCCGACAAGTCGCCGATACGGAGATTCTTGCGCAGACGGCCGGCTACTTGCTTGAGCAATGCGTCGCCGGTGTCGTGGCCCAACGTATCGTTAACCGACTTGAAGCGATCAAGATCGATAAACAGCACGGCGAGCGGGGTCGACTTGCGCTGACTGCGCCCCATCGCACGTGCCAGTTGTTCCGTGAACAGGCTGCGATTCGGTAGTCCTGTCAGCTCATCGTATTGCGCGAGTTTTTGTAGTTCGTTAGTGCGCCGGGTTGCATCAGTAATATCGCGGAATGTGATGACACCGCCAATAAGTTCGCGTTTGCCGTCATACAGGCCTTGTCCGTTGATCGATAACACGGTGTCGACCTGTTCCGGCATGCGGAAAATGGCAATTTGATTGGCGAATTTCTCGCCATTGCGCGCGCGGACCAGCGGCAGGTCTGCCGAATTACGGTAGTTGTCGCCGTTGCCATCGACACAACAAAATGTTTGCTCCCAAGAGGTGTCGGGCTGCATGCGTGGGCCCAGCGCGAGAATCGTGCGTGCGGCCGGATTGATGTCCAGCACATGACCCTGCTTATCGACAATGATCACGCCATCATTGATGTTTCTTAAGATAGACAACACCGTTACGTCCGTGTCGGACAGTCGCTGTTGTAGTTGATGACGTTGCACGGCGTGCCCAAAGATCGACTCCTGAGCCTCCACCGTAACGTCATCGATACATACATAAGCCTGCGCGCCGGCGCGAATCGCCGCGATGCCGCGGTGTTCGCGATCTTTGGTCGTCAATGCGATGACCGGGTGGCGGTCGAACGAGCCGATAAGTTCAGCAATCGATTGGCCGGACTGGGCGATGGCCGGACCGGCTTCAAATAATACGATATCCAGGATTGAGGGCGCATCGACCGGGATTTTCAGCGATGCAGAGCGCGTCAACAGCGCGCAGCAGGGCAGGGTCTCAAGTTCGTGCAGATACTCCGCAGCAAATTCGCCGCGACCGAGATAAAGAATGGAATGCCCCGCCATAAATCGTTGTCATTATCCGTTTTTGTTGGTCGCCGGTGTCGTTCTGGGCCAGACGCATAATATCAGAATCACAAGGAAACACAGGGATTTAAGCGCTTTTCTGGCCAAGAGCGGCCCATTTTCAAACCATTCGGGTGGGGTAGGCATCCAAATAACAAAGGAAGTGGAGAAATAGCCCTTGGAAGCGCTTTTGACGGCACCTGCGAGCGACTATAGTTCCCAGATGGTGTCGCTTGAACGTCCAGCACTGACAGACGAGGCCGACTGGATTGCGCGGGCGCAGCGGTCGGATTCGAAGGCATTCGAATATCTGTATCGAATGCATATCGACAGGGTATACGGGCTTTGCCTGCGGATGACGGGCAATGTCAGCGAAGCGGAGGATTGTGCGCAGGACGCCTTCATCCAGGCCTGGAGCAAGCTCGACCGGTTCCGCGGCGACAGCGCATTCGGTACCTGGTTACACCGCATTGCGGTAAACGCGGTACTCGGCAGGATACGCAAGTCGAAGCGTGAACAGGACCGGATCCAGATTGCTTTCGAGCAATCGTCATCGCCGGTTTCGGCGACAGATCACGGCGAGATGCGGGACCTGTCAGAGGCGGTCGATAGATTGCCGGAAGGGGCGAGACACGTATTTGTGCTGCATGCCGTGTACGGCTACAGCCACGAGGAAACAGGCAACATGCTTGACATAGCAGCAGGAACAAGCAAGGCACAGTTGCACAGGGCGCGACGATTGTTGGCGCAACAGCTCAAAGAGCAAGGATTTGAGGAATGAACGAGACAGATGACAAACTGGCAATGGCGGCTCGCGGGCTGGCGACGGAGATTGCTCCAGAGCGTGATCTGTGGCCGGGTATCGAAGCGGCCATAAACGCGCCGAAAAGGTCGCGCTGGACACCAATATTGGCGCAGGCCGCAGCGGTTGTGCTGCTCGTCGGTGCGTCGTCGATGGTCACTTATGTCGTCGTAAAGTACGATGACGCAAATACACCGCCGCAGACGGTCGTGCAAGTCGCGCCGTCCAACCTGGTATTCGAGCAGGCCGCGTTCGGTCCGGATCACACACTTGATTCGCTGTACGGTCGGGCGGGTGGCAACGTCGAGTCGGATCTCGACCGCGAGCTTCAGAATCTGTCACCGGAAGCGCGCGAGGACATAAATCGGAATCTGGCGGTCATGCGCCAGGCGATTGACGAGATCAGTGCGGCACTCGAGAAAGAGCCGAATAACGTGTTTTTGCAGGAGTTGTTGGTTGAGGCCTATGGCAATGAACTGGCGATGATGAATCGGGTCGGCAACATGACGCAGCGCGTCATGGCGCGAAAGGACATCTAGTAGGAGGGCCTTCAGGCCCGAATGGATTATAGAGGGCCGTCAGGCCCGACTGAATTACGGAGGGCCTGATGGCCCGAATGGATAAGGTGAGCAAAATGAAACAGGGAAGCCGAATTGCATTGGCGAGCGTATTGGCAGCTGGACTGGCGAGCACAACAGCGTTTGCCGACCAGGAAATCGATCGAACTATCGATGCCGCGGACAATGGCTATATCGAGATCTACAATACATCGGGGGAGATCAGTATTGTCGGTTGGTCGCGCAGCAGCGTCGAGATCAAGGGAACACTTGGCGAGGACGTTCAGGAGCTAATCGTCGAGCGCGATGGCAACGAAATTCTGATAAAGGTCAAAGTGCCAAATCGGCATCATGGTGACATTGAATCCGACCTGTTCATTAGTGTGCCGGAGAAAAGCTCAATCGAGGTGTCAGGAGTCAGTGCCGATATCGAGGTCGATGGCATTCTCGGCGAACAGTCATTGCAAACGGTTAGTGGCGATGTTGAGACGAGTACCGCTGAGAAAGATGTTGAAGCAGCAACAGTTAGTGGCGACGTCGAGGTGACGGGCAGCGGCAAGGAAGCGGACACCGAAGCGGCGACAGTGTCGGGCGATGTCGTTCTGAAAGACCTCGCTGGTCGCGTGGAGGCGGGCTCAGTCAGCGGCGACGTCGAAATTTTGGGTGGTTCTTTTAGTGAGGCTGGCCTTGAGTCCGTCAATGGCGACCTGGTATTTCGCGCAGAACTGCAGGACGGTGGGGAGCTGTCGATGGAATCCGTCAACGGTACGGTCGATATCGAGTTTTCGAACGAGGTTTCGGCGCGCTTTGATATTGAGACCTTCAACGGCAGCATCAGAAACTGCTTCGGGCCAAATCCGGAACGTACCAGCCGCTACTCGCCCGGCCTGGAATTGAGCTTCACCGTGGGTGACGGAGATTCGCGAGTCGTCGTCGAGACACTTAACGGCAGCGTAAATATCTGCAATCAGTAAGAATTTGGTACCCTTGACGGCCCCCTGACCGGAGGCCGTTCAATGGGCCGTATACTCAAACCAGTCCTGTACTTCATTGCCGCCGTCGCGGCCCTGCTGGTGATCGGCGGCGTCAGCGTCATGCTGTTGTTTGACCCAAATGACCACCGGGAAAATCTCGAGTTTTTTGTAAAAGAAGTCACCGGTCGTGAGCTGGTTATTGAAGGTGATATCGATGTCAGCCTGTTTCCATGGCTCGCGATCGAAATAGGCCGGACCCGGCTTGGCAACGCTGTGGATTTCGGTGACAAGCCGTTCGCGAGCTTCGATAAAGCCAGGTTGAGCATCCGCCTGATGCCCATGCTGCTACGCCGGGATATCGAGGTCACCACCGCAGATCTTGATGCGCTGCAGCTTAACCTGGCTGTCGATGCCACCGGGCGCAGCAACTGGCAGGATTTTATCGATGCAAGCGACGCGCTGGCGGCCGCGCCGGCAACAGAAGCCGACGATGGGGTGAAGGAATCCGCAGCTCTCGACATCTCGGGCTTTGAGATTCGCGATTCATCGATAAGTTACATAGATGCACAGGCGGGCAGCAGCATTCAACTCAGTGCACTCGATATCGTCACGGGAAGCATCAGTACCGCTGACGACGGCGCGATTCACCTGGACGGTTTTTCGTTTGACGCCTTACTTGAAGGGGTCACGGAAGTGCCGTCCACAGTCAGCCTGGAAACAGCATCGCTGGATGTGAATACCGAAGCAGAAACAATCACCCTCGACGACGTTGAGCTTGCATTGCTGGGTCTGGATATCTCGGCCGCTGTCGAGCCATTTTCCTATGCCGGCGAAATTACACCCGTTGCCGTGATTCAGGTGGATGCGTTCTCACTGCGCAGCCTGATGCAGCGGCTGGATATCGAAGCTCCCGAAACGACCGACCCGACAGCGCTCGGCAAGGTCATCATCGATGCGAGTGCGCGGGTTAGTCCCAGCGCGATCGCGTTGACCGGTCTGACACTCGTCCTCGACGAAACGACATTTACCGGCGACTTGTCGATACCACAGGGCAACAACGATATTTTTAGTCTCGATCTGAAGGCTGATTCGATTGATCTCGATCGCTACATGGTCCCGGCAACCGAGGGCGCAGCCACGGGCAATGCTGAAGAGGTGCCCATCGAAATTCCGTCCGAACTCATTCGGCTGATCAATGCGCGCGGCAGTCTGACGGTGCAAAACGCGCAACTGAGCGGCATGCAATTCGAGAACGTCACGCTCGGTCTGACCACGAATAACGGCAATCTGCGCCTGCATCCGATCAGCGCAACCTTGTTTGAAGGCAATTACAACGGTGATGTTCGCATCGACGCATCGGGTAGTACTCCGGTGATGTCAGTCAATGAACGCATCGAAGGTGTGCAGCTCGGGGCGCTCGCCAAAGCGATGTTCCAGCAGGACAACATTACGGGCACGATTAATGGCACCTTCCAACTCAGTGGTCGCGGCGCCGATCTTGGTGCAATTCAACGTGATCTCGACGGCAACATCGCGCTCGAACTTATCGATGGCGCCTGGGAAGGTACTGATGTCTGGTACGAGTTGCGCAGCGCACGTGCGTCACTCAAGCAGGAGCCTGCCCCGGAACCAACGTTACCGGCGAGGACCCAGTTCAGCCAGTTGAGCGCGAGCGGACCCGTTAACAACGGTGTGTTCACGAACGATGATCTGCTGGCGGAATTGCCATTCATGCGGTTAACGGGCAATGGATCGGTAAACCTCATCGCAGCGACCGTTGACTATCGAATGTCGGCACGGGTGTTCGATAAGCCCGAGTTCATCGGCGATGATGTAACTGCCGCGGAGATCAAAGATTTCACGAAGACCGTCATTCCAATACGCGTTACCGGGCCACTTGACGCGCCGACCATCGCGCCTGATTTCAAGAAGCTGCTCAAGGATCAGGCGAAGAAAGAGGTCGAGAAAAAGCTTAAGAACAAGCTTGAGGATCTCTTCAAGCGATAAGCGCATGCGGCGAGCCTGTCTTCTGCTGTCGCTGATCGTCGGTGTTGTCGATGCTGCCGAGTTGCGCAATATCGAGGTCGATCGCGTTGCAAGGCGCTATGTTTTGACCTCCGAAGTCTGGTTCGATACTAATGTCGAAGCGATATACGCCGTGTTCCTCAACTATGACCTTACGTCACAGTTTTCGAGTTTCATCGTTGAATCGCGCAACCTCGAAGCCAATGCCCTGGGTCAGCGGCGCTTCTATATTCGTAATCATGGCTGCGTCTGGTTTTTTTGTCGTTCGTTCGAGCGCAGTGGGCGTATCGAACACGAACCGTTCGTAATCATTCGATCGATCGCCGATGCCGAGATCAGTGATTTTCATTCGAGCCTGGAGTCGTGGCGTTTCCAGTCAGATGGCACTGGCACGCTGGTTGTCTACGAATTCGACTTCGAACCGAAGTTCTGGATTCCACCGCTGATCGGGCCATATGTGTTGCAACGTAAGTTGCTGAACGACAGCGCCGGGGCGCTCGATCGGATCGAGGCGATTGCACAGGGCCAGGAACAATGATCAGTTTCGCCGATCATGTATTGCAATGGTTCGACCAGCATGGCCGCAAGGATTTACCATGGCAGCAGGACATCAATCCTTACCGCGTTTGGGTATCGGAGATCATGTTGCAGCAGACGCAGGTGCAAACAGTGATCCCGTACTACGAGCGATTCATGCGGTCTTTTCCGGATCTGGCCAGCCTGGCCGATGCGAAAATCGACGCGGTATTGCAACACTGGTCCGGGTTGGGGTATTACGCGCGTGCACGCAATTTGCATCGCGCCGCACAAATGGTTCGCGACCAATACTCAGGTGTATTTCCGGCCACGTTCGACGATGTTGTTTGTTTGCCGGGCATTGGGCGATCGACGGGGGGTGCAATTCTTGCGTTGGCTCGCGATGAACGACACGCGATTCTCGATGGCAACGTGAAGCGCGTGCTTGCAAGGCACTACGCGATTGCAGGTTGGCCGGGCAAGAACGATGTAGCGAACAAACTCTGGTCGCTGGCCGAGACGAATACGCCGGGGCAGCGTAGTGCCGCGTATACGCAGGCGATCATGGATCTTGGGGCGATCCTGTGTACACGCGGCAAGCCCGCATGCGAAGCGTGCCCGGTTGCCGCAAGTTGCGAGGCACGGCTCGCAAATGCGGTCGACCAGTATCCGGGCCGCAAGGCAAAGAGAGTTAAACCACTCAGGCAAACGACGATGGTCATGGCGATCAGAGACGATGAGATTTATCTTGAGCGTCGTCCGCCCAGCGGAATCTGGGGCGGGCTGTGGAGCCTGCCGGAAGTCGATAGTGTTGATGAATGGTGCAGGCAAATGCTCAATGGACTGAATGACGAAACCGAGCAAAGGGAAACACTACGTCACAGCTTTAGCCATTACGATCTCGACATCCAGCCCGTAGTGGTGCGTGTTGCAACGGTGTCGCGTAGAGTAGCCGATACGCCGGATGCCACATGGCATTCGCTGTATGACGAACCGCCGGGCGGTATGGCAGCACCGGTGCAAAAACTCATAAACACATTGAAGATAGAGCAAAATGTCCCGAACAGTTGAGTGTGTCCTCCTCGGTGAGGAAGCAGAAGGTCTCGATTACGCACCGTATCCTGGCGATCTTGGCCAGCGGATATACGATAATGTTTCTAAGGTGGCGTGGCAGCGCTGGGTGGCGCACCAAACCATGCTAATCAATGAGTATCGCCTGACGCCGATCGAACCCGATGCCCGCAGTTTTCTCGAACAGGAAATGGAAAAGTTTTTCTTCGGTGAAGGCTCGTCCGCACCGGAGGAATTTGTCCCGCCTGCGTAGTTGTTGGAGCGCTCCAACAACTAGCGGGTACAGTATTGGACGCTGAACAGATCATTCGCATCCGTCCAAACGCGCTCGACCTCAAAGCCGGACTGTTCCGCCATCTCGGCGAAGCCGGCGAGCGTGTACTTGTGGGAGTACTCCGTCAGGATTCCCTCACCCTCATCGATGATCACCTGTTCCTGGCCAATGTGGATCGTTTGCATGGTCGCGTTGATGAGTCTGATTTCCACGCGTCCCTCGGACTCGTTGTAATGAGCCTCGTGTGACCAGGAATCCAGATCGAAGTCCGAACCGTACTCGCGATTCAGGTGGCGCAACATATTCAAGTTGAACTCGGCGGTAACGCCAGCGCTGTCGTTGTATGCACGCTCAATAATGTGCGGGTCTTTTTGCAGGTCGACGCCGATCAGCATCGCGCCATTTTCTCCTGCTTCGTGATACATGACTTCGAGCAAATCGCCTGCGGCGGCATGCGTAAAATTTCCGATCGTCGAGCCAGGGAAATAGACGATATTGCGTAACGGCATAACCGTCGGGCTGGGAAGCGCAAACCGTTTTGTGAAGTCTGCAACAACGGGTAGTACTTCGAGACTTGCAAACTCAGAGCGAAGTTGACGCGCCGATTCAAGCAGATGTTCTTCCGAAATATCGACCGGTACATACACAGCTTGCTCGTTCAAATGTTCGAGCAAGACGCGGGTTTTGCGACTCGAGCCACTACCGTACTCGATGAGACTGGCCTGCGGGCCGATCAATCCGGCGATCTCGTCAATACTCTCGCGCATGATGCCGAACTCGGTTTCGGTCGGGTAATACTCGGGCAGCGTCGTAATCTGATCGAACAGCTGTGAGCCGCGCTCGTCGTAAAAATACTTGGGAGAGATCATTTTCTCGGTTTGTTGCAGGCCGCTGATGATTTCCTGCAGTGCGCCATCGGAAGCGGTCATACTCATGCCGCAGCATCTTTCGCGAGGCGGATGCCGAGAAACTGCCAGCGGGCGTCAGCATGGAAAAAGCTGCGATAAATCGCGCGAATATGGTCGGCAGCTGTAACGCAGGAGCCACCCCGAACCGTCATCTGGTTGCACATGAACTTGCCGTTGTACTCGCCGAGCGCGCCGTCGAGCGGCGCGAATCCGGGGTAGGGCGTGTAGGCCGATGAAGTCCACTCCCAGGCATCACCAAAAAACTGTTGCGCACCGGCCGCCGCGGCGGGCTGCCAGATTGCAGACTCCATCAGGTTGCCGTCCGGGGAATGCCTGGCTGCGGCATCCTCCCATTCAAACTCTGTTGGCAATCGTCCGCCGGCCCAGCGCGCATACGCATCGGCCTCATAGTAGCTGACGTGGCAGACCGGAGCATTTTCGTCGATCGCGCGTAACCCACCCAAAGTGAATTCAGAGCTGAGATCTGTACTCCAGTAAAGCGGTCGATTCCAGCTCCGCTCATTGATGACTGCCCAGCCATCTGATAACCACAGGTTGGAGTTGTTGTATGCACCATCGGCGATGAACTCTCGATACTCAGCGTTGCTCACCAGGCGATTACCGATCCGATGTTCATGCAGCAACGCATCGTGTCGCGGCGTTTCGTTGTCGAAGCAGAACCCCAGGCCGTCGGCGCCAATCGCCCGAATACCGCTGCTACCATTGCTATAAGAATATGCGTCTGCCGATCCGTTGTCAGGCAGCTGCAAATCTGGGTTGACGGCAGGCGATAGCGGATGGCATGAGAACACGTGCTTGATATCGGTCAACAGTAATTCCTGGTGTTGTTGCTCGTGGTTCAGGCCGAGCACGATGCGATCAACGATTGCCTGATCGTCACGTTGGTCGAGCAGCTGTCTTACGGCTGCGTCGACGTGCGTTCGGTAGCTGAGAATTTCAGAATACGTTGGCCGGGATAATAATCCTCGCCGTGGCCGGGCATGCATCTGTCCGACTGAGTAATAATAGGAGTTGAACAAGAAGTCGAAGCCGTCGTTAAAGCGACGATACCCGGACACAAACTCCTCGAGCACGAAGCGCTCGAAAAACCATGTGATATGTGCCAGATGCCATTTGCTTGGACTAACGTCAGGCATTGATTGCACCACCGTGTCTTCGGTCGCAAGCGTGGCGCACAGGTGCACAGACGTATCGCGGATACCTTGATACTGGTCAGCTAATGACGTGCCTGTATCAAGATTCATGCGTGGCCTCTAGCGACAACGGCAATTCTGTCGTTTTTTGTACGGTACGAATGGCGACACTGGAGTTTACTCGAGCGACACCGGGCAGACGAGTCAGCGCTTCGTTGTGCAAGCGTTCGAAGTCAGCCATGTTTGCTACAACCACACGCAACAGGTAGTCGAACTCACCTGTCATCAGGTAGCACTCCATGACCTCGGGAATTCTCTTTACTGCATCTTCAAAGGCGGCAAGCTCACTTTGTTCTTCACGGTGCAGGCCAATATGCACAAACACATTACCCGACAGCCCGGCTTTCGCTTGATTAAGCAGTGCCGCATAACGGTCAATGAATCCCTCATCTTCCAGCGAGCGCACGCGGCGCAGGCAGGCGGATTCAGAGAGATTGACCGCTGCTGCGAGCTGAACATTACTGATTCGCCCATCTTTTTGCAGGGCTTTGAGAATAAGCCTGTCGTATCGATCAAGATCCATAGCAGAAACTTGCGCAAATTATGATAATTAGTACAGAATATTGCGCATAATAGCGATTCTGTCAAGAAAATCGCAAGCAAATGGCGTAATCGGCGCGGTATCCTGTCTGGATCTGCACATCGGGATCTGGAGAGGATTCATGAAGATCGGGGTACCCAAGGAAATCAAAACGCTCGAGTTTCGCGTCGGCATGACGCCGTCGGGCGTAGTCGAACTCGTACACGATGGTCACGAGGTATTCGTCGAGGCTAACGCCGGCGAAGGTATTGGCATGACAGATGCCGACTATGAAAAAGCAGGTGCGACAGTTTTGAAGGCGGCCGAGCAGATTTTTGATGTCGCCGAGATGATCATCAAAGTCAAAGAACCGCAGCTCGAAGAGTGTGCGATGTTGCGCGATGACCAGGTGTTGTTTACATATCTGCATCTCGCTGCCGATCGCGCGCAGACTGAAGCGCTGATGAAGTCCGGTACCACCGCAATCGCATACGAAACCGTGACAGCGGCCGATCGATCCTTGCCGTTGCTAACACCCATGTCCGAGGTTGCAGGTCGCTTGTCTATTCAATGCGGCGCCTACGCTTTGCAAAAAGCCAACGGGGGACGCGGCGTGTTGCTTGGCGGCGTCCCCGGTGTAGAGCCGGCGAAGGTCGTAGTGATTGGTGGTGGCGTATCTGGCTCCAATGCGGCTGACATGGCCGTGGGTATGGGTGCCGACGTCACCATTCTTGATCGATCACTGCCACGACTTCGGGAAATAGACGATATCTGGGGTGGGCGTGTGCATACCGTGTATTCGACCAAACACGCGATCGACAAATTGATCCCGGAGGCCGATCTTGTCATCGGTGCGGTGCTCGTCGCAGGTGCCGCGGCACCGAAACTCGTAACGTCGCAAAACGTAAAAGATATGCATCGTGGTGCGGTCATGGTCGATATCTCAATTGATCAGGGCGGGTGTTTTGAAACCAGCCGGCCGACAACGCATGCGGACCCGACCTACGTAGTCGACGACGTCGTGCACTACTGTGTTACCAATATGCCGGGCGCTGTTCCACGCACGAGCACGTTTGCGCTAACCAATGCGACACTGCCCTTTGTCAAGTCACTGGCCAATCTGGGCTGGCGCGAAGCATTGATTCAGAACCCGCACCTTGCCAATGGCCTCAACGTACATGCCGGTCGTGTGATCTACGAGGCAGTCGCATCGGATCTCGGTTACGAGCACATGCCAACGGCACAGGTTCTGCAGGCAGCGTAATCACCATTCGCGTTTTTCGGTGTCTTAGCTATAATTCGGCGACGATTTAGCCAGAGGCCGACATGGACGATCCGATTGGAGTGACAGGTAGCGAGAAGGCGCCCGAGACGTTGGCGTCTTCCGTATATCAGCGCTTGCGCGACGATATTCTCAGGGGTCACCTGGAGCCCGGTAGCAAATTGCGGCTGCAACACCTGGCGATAGAATACGGCGTCGGCAACAGTCCGTTGCGTGAAGCGCTGAATAGATTGTCGTCCAATGGCCTCGTCACCCGCGAAGAGAACAAGGGTTTTCGTGTTTCCCCCGCGAGCATCGCCGAGTTGCAGGAGTTGATTCGCACGCGCTGCTGGCTCGAAGAAACAGCGCTGCGTGAGTCGATCGAAAATGGTGATGCAGCCTGGGAAGAACGTGTCGTTATCGCCTTTCACCGATTGAGCAAGTACGAGGGCGAGATCGACGGCTCGATGCCGCGTCGCAGCACCGAATGGGAAGCGGCACACCGCGACTACCACCTGGCGCTGCTCTCTGCCTGCCGCTCCGACATTCTGCTCGAATTCTGTCAGCAACTGCACGAGCGAACGTTACGCTACAGAAGCCTTGTCGAGGTTGTCGAGTACCGCGACATTCACGAGTGCTCCGAACACCGCAAAATTCAGGATGCCGTGCTGGAGCGAAACGTTGAGAAAGCTGTTGAGATGCTGCATGCACACTACATGGTGACGCTGGAGATCATCACGTCGAGTGGTGCGCTGGACTAGCCTGTTGTCATACGCTTCAAGACATCATTCTTGGCAATGAAGTGATGATGTAGCGCCGCGAGCACATGCAAGACCACCAGAACCGCCAGGATTATCCAACCAATCTCATGTAGTTCCTCGAATTGCTCGTGCAGGTCTTCGTTCTCTGCAAGAAAGGGTGCAATATCGAAAAGCCCGAAAAAACTGATCGGCCGCATGCCGCCAACCAGAAGACCGATCGATAGCTGAAAATAAACAGCGGCATAGAGCAATCGGTGCATCCATGTGGATGCAGCACTTTGCATCGCAGTGGTTCCTTCAGGATCAGCAGGCCTGGCATTCATAAACTTCCAAATCAGCCGAACAGTCATCAGCGATAAGACCAGCAACGCCACAGACTTGTGCAGGGCGGCGAGCTCCGTTCGATCGGGTCCGCGCTCCATGCCGGTAAATGTAAGGCCGGCGTAGACCAGGCCAAGCAATAACAATGTAATAGCCCAGTGCAGCAGCTTTGCTAGCCAGCCGTATGTCTCCGTTGTGTTTTTCAGTGCCACGTTCGATTCTCCGTGAGAGTGTTAGCCGGTGCCAATATACGGAATAAGCCTGCCAAATAGCAGTACGCCGAACCAGCAAACTAAAGAAATATAGGCGACGACCTTGACTTGTGAGCTCGAGTCCTGATCGGGCCCCCAGCTGGCCATGTCCGGATCAATCCTGAGTTTGAACCAGATCGCATTGAGACCAGCGATAACGACCAGCAGCATCTTGATCTTGAAGCCGATATTGGCCACGTAGCGCTCGGGGTCGCCGAAGAAAAACAGTGTCCCCGTGATCAGATTGATGGCGAAGCCGAGAATGGTCCACGGCAACAAGCGATGCACTGTGTTAAGACTCATTGCGCGCCAGTGTCCGGCGAGCCTGATGTCGATGATGAGCATGCTGCCGAGCAGGAGTGACAAGCCCATAAAGTGCAGGATCTCTGCGATCGGCCACGCCCAGGGCGTACTTAACATCCATGCGTTGAGCGGGGTGCTGAGAATCCAGATAACCATTCCGTCCATTAGTCTGCCCCTGATTACAGGTACGCGATCAGGCGGCCAGCGACAATGGCCCCCATCCAACAAAGTAGTGAGATCGCAGCAGCAGCCTTGATCGACGCGGGTTGCGCGCCACTCTCCCAGCTGTCGGGATTCCTGGACACCTGGCGCTGGATGTGGAATGCCAGCAAGGCGCCAAGCAATACCAGGCTAATCTTTATCAGGAACGGTGCGCTGTAGATGATGGAGGTCGCCTGCGAGGAAAACAAAGCGAAGCCCGATAGCGCATTGATCAGAAAACCGAGCCACGCTAATTTCATGGGCGCGAGCAGCGCAGGCAGGCGAATATCTCCGAATAAGTTCAGCAGGCGCAGATCGATAAATATCAACAGGCCGACAACGATCGCCAGGCCTATCGCGTGCAGGCCCAGCACGATCGGATAACCCCACAGCGACTCTGCGACCCAGATCGCGAGACTCGAATCTTCAAGCCGCTCAAGAATGCCCGGACCCTCTTCAACAGGACCGGGAGGAATTTCGGGTGGTGGGATTACCACCTCGGGCATTTGCAAGGCGGCTGCGACTCTGCGCTCATCCATAGGCGGCCGGGTGTCTGCATCGTCATCGGCAGCCGCCAGTCCGGCCAGCAGGAGCAAGGCAATCCCGAATATGAATCTGCGTGCGGTCATGCCGGTGCCAATAGCCTTCTGCTCACTGCCGCTCGGCTTCGCGCGCCGCAGCCAAATCATAGGTCACATAGAATTCCGTTTGATAAGCGCCCCATGCGCCGAGCTCGATCGCGATATTGACGGCACGCAGGTGATCGGGCGGAAAACGCAGCACGAGAACCTGGCCTATACCCATCATGACGTAGTGGTCAACAATCTCGACGCCGTCCGGAGGGAACAGGTCGTCAAAGCCGGCAGCGTCGAGTAGCTCGCGGCGTTCGACATTGTTCATCGACTGATCGTGTTTCAGGAACACAGTCATCAGCATCGTATCCTTGTCGGGCAGCAGCGGTAATTGACTGTCCTGGGCATTGCTGGCGCCGAAAGCCAGTAGCACCACCATCGCAATAATTAAGTTTTTCATAGTATCCACCTTTGCCGAAACGGCTTAAAATATCGATATTATTGTGAAAACTGGTATATTTACGATTCTACCAGCGTGGTGTGCGTGTGCCAAACCGCGATGCGAGGAGTGAAGATTTGCTCAAAGTACCTGTACTACTAGCGCTTGGCGCATTTCTGATCGGCTGCCAGGCAGAACAAGCGGTGCCGGCAACCGGCCTCGAAAGGCCGCCAAACATCCTGTTGATTCTGGTTGATGATATGGGCTATACGGACATCGGTGCATTTGGCAGCGAGATTCGCACGCCCAATATTGATGAACTCGCGCTCAATGGCGTTCGCCTCACCAACTTCCACGCATCGCCACAGTGTGCTCCGACCCGATCAATACTGATGAGCGGTTCCGACAATCACAAGGCGGGTATGGGCTCGATGTTTCCGGATCCGTATATCGACGGCAGTTATGCGGACCGCTGGGGCTACGAACGTCAGCTGCATTCCAGAGTTGCGACACTACCTGAGCGCCTGGGTGACGCGGGCTATCACACGTACATGACGGGCAAATGGCATCTCGGCGGGAGTGACGAACTGATCCCGTCGGCGCGCGGCTTCGATCGCACATTTGCACTTATGGGCGGTCACGGGAGTCACCTGGAGAAGCGCGCACTCATGCCCGTCGCGTATCGCGAGGATGGCGAACTTGTCGATCAGTTACCGGACAACTTCTACACGACGAATACCTACACCGACAAAATGATCGGCTACATCAAGTCGAACCTGGGTGATGGCAAACCGTTCTTCGGCTACCTTGCGCTGACCGCGCCACATTGGCCACTGCAGGTGCCGGATGAGTACCTGGATAGAAACGCCGGCGATTACGACGATGGCTATGATGTGTTACGTGATCGCCGGGCAGCTCGTGCCATCGAGCTGGGCGTAGCGCCGGATATCGATGCGAATTTGTTCGAGTCTGTCGGCAAGTCCTGGGATGAGCTGACGGCCGACGAACAGCGTTATGAATCCAGGAAGATGGAAATCTTTGCCGGGATGATGCAGATCATGGATGAGAACATCGGTCGCCTGGTCGCCGTTCTCGAAGAAGCCGGCGAGCTCGACAATACCTTTATCTTTTTCATGTCTGACAACGGTGCCGAGTCCGATCAAGATGATAAAAACCTAACCCACGCAAGTCGCATTGCGAGTGCGAATTATTTCGACAACAGCTACGAGAATCTCGGCAAGGTAAATTCATTTACATTTGTCGGACCCGGCTGGGCGCAGGCAGCTACCGCACCGTACCGTCGCTTCAAAGGTTTTTTCTCCGAAGGTGGTACAAGAGTGGCATCGTTTGCCTGGTACCCAAAAAAGGTCGCCGCTCGCAGCACTAATGAACAATACCTGAATGTGATGGATGTCATGCCGACCTTCCTGGACCTTGCTGGCGCGGATTTTAATCCGACTACCGTGAGAAACAGGGAAGTAGTGCCGATGGATGGCCTATCTTTTCTTGCCACGCTCGAAGGCAGCGCCGAGCCCGTCCATTCGCCGGAAGTGCCGCTCGCATTTGAACTGCACGGCCAACGTGCCCTGCGCCTGGGCGAATGGAAGGCCGTCTGGGAGCAAAAACCAATCAATATCTGGTGGGATGACGATGCGCCGGCACACTGGCGCTCGTGGCGTTTGTTCAATCTGGAGAACGATCCGACCGAGCTGACTGACCTGAGTGAGGCCGAGCCTGAGAAACTCGCGGAGCTGGTGGCGCTGTGGGATCAGTGGGCCAAAGCAAATGACGTCATAACTGACATTACTGCGGTTTGGCCGACGAGACGGTAACGGTTTCACCAATATCGAAGCTCATGAGGTCTTCTCCCAGGACCAGCGGGCCATCGTAATTCGTTCGTGTACGCGGGATCAGCGACGACAAAGGTGCTTCAGGAATCGTCGGGCCTCTGAGAATCACGAAGTGCGTGTAAACTGCGAGCTTCGGATTTACTTCAGCGAATACGATGCCCGCTTCTTCGGGCGTTGTGTGGTGTGCGACGATACGCCGAAATTGTTCCGACGACGCGAGTAACTCGTCACTGGCCAACGCAACCTCATGCACGAGCAGGTCAACGCCTTTCGCAACGGCAATCAAGTTGCGATCGAAACGCGTGTCGCCCGAAAGCACAACAGAACGACCGTCGTAGTCCACTCGATAGCCATAGGCCGGCTTGATCAACTCGCCGTGATTCACCGTGAATGCCCTGACAACGACGCCGTCCTTTTCGTAGACGATACCGTCCTCGCTAAACTCATTCGCAACCAGCTTGATGCCGTCGGGTGGCAACAATTCGTCAGGGATACGAATGCTGGTATTGAGCTCAAACGCCTTTTCGAGACTGCTGAGCAGGTTTGCGGTCCCGGTTGGACCCCAGATCTCCATTGGTTCACTGCGCCGACCGAACGGTGGTGGTAACCAGCCCGTCATCCAGACATCATCAAGGCCGATCAGGTGGTCGTGATGGAAATGCGTCAGAAACGTGGCATCAAGACTGCGTAGTGGCACGTTCATCTGTACGAGTCGCGTTGCCGCACCGCGCCCGACGTCGAACAAAAGTGTTTGGCCTCCGACTTGTACCAGTGTCGACGGCCCAAAGCGGTCAGTGCGCGGTATCGGGTCACCCGTGCCGAGCAGCGTTACGCGAAAATCCTGTGCGCTCGCCGAAGCGGACAGAAACAAAAGCAATACCAGGCCAATTCTCACTGGGCGCTGTTCTCAATAATCGCGAGGACGGCAGGGTGGTCTGCCGGATAGCGGTAAGCACGGAACAACATGTGCGGTCCGTCCGCGCCGTCGTCGTAGGCGTACTCCCAGACGATGTCGCCGTCCGTAGTGACTTCGCGAATGCGTGCGTTTGCGCCATGATTCACCAGCGTATTACCGTTTGCCTGGCGCTGCGCGCCGGAGATAAACCAGGAAAAAAACTCTTCGCCTTCTTTCGGTACGTATTCCCAGGCCATCTCCGTCGGTCCGTAGCTGCCGTCATCGCCAAGATTGTAAGATCCGTCCGTATTCATGTCCGGGGTGAACTCGAGAACAGTCGTGTATGGTCGGCTGGATGATGTACCGTTGTTGAAGATCATTATATTGCCGGCACCAGGAAGCCCTTCGGCAATCCAGTGCACGTCATGCTGGGCAAACAGCATGCGCGTCTCATCATCGCCCCGACTGTAGTTTGCGGGGTTTCCCCAGCGATACAGCAAGTCGCCAGCGGGACCTTGCGCTTCGTACGGCGTCGTGTTGTGGTCGATGACGAACACTTCGCTGAGGTAATTCGACGAAAAAATGATCTGGTCGAGTTCAGCGTTGTAATCAAACGCGTTTACATGTGTCCAGTCGGGCCCGACGGTCCCGTCGTTGTCGAATTTGATCGTATTGATATTGAGCCGTCCGGGATTGTCCGCCACGACACCATAATTCGATTGATTGGGGTCAAAGTCCTGAATCAGGTGGTGTCGCATACTCCATTCCCAGACGATCTCGGCTGTCGCCGGGTTCACTTCGACAAAACCATCGAACCAGAAGTCG
>Ga0255049_10000199_pt1 | contig 36705 bp, 30 predicted proteins | sample JV7_2_3_MG_FD_183615 | JGI IMG/M metagenome (GOLD analysis project Ga0255049, IMG submission 183615) | Seawater microbial communities from Jervis Inlet, British Columbia, Canada - JV7_2_3 | ecosystem: Environmental > Aquatic > Marine > Inlet | place: Canada: British Columbia | collected 2016-10-06 | reverse complement strand
ACGCTATTTCGGGATCCGTATACGCGACTGACGGAATCGTGCGCGCGTCAAAGTAACTTTTCTCACCCGCTGCGACTTCGGCGGCCACTTTAGCTTCGTGAGTCGCTTTGTGAGCCAGCATCGGTCCGCCCGCAAGGTCGCCGATTGCGAAGATGTGCGGCACGTTGGTGCGCATCTGCTTATCCACCGCAATAATGCCGCGCTGATCGACATTGACGCCGGCTTTCTCCGCATCGAGCGTGCCGCCGTTCGATTTTCGACCGATTGCAACGAGCACGCGATCATAAACGCCAACGGACGGCGCCTTGTCACCGTCGAAAGAAACTTCGATGCCCGGTACTGTGGCGCGCATGCCGGTCACTTTCGTCGAGACCATGATCGATTCGTAGCGCTGCTTGATTATTTTGAGGAACGGCCGCAACAGGTCTGGATCCGTGCCCGGCATTAGCGAATCCATCAACTCAACTACACTGACATCGGTGCCCAACGCGCTGTAAACACACGCCATCTCGAGGCCGATGATGCCGCCGCCGACTACGAGCAGGCGTTTCGGCAATGGTGCGAGCTCGAGTGCGCCGGTTGAGTCAATAATGCGCGGATCCTCCGGCAAACCCGGCAACATCATGGGTTCCGAGCCGGCAGCGATAATGCACTTCTCGAAATCGACCGTTTCGTCATTTTCAAGTTGCAGACGATTGGCGGCAACGAACCTGGCGGTGTTTTGCAGCACGCGAATCTTGCGTTGCTTCGCCATCATGGACAGGCCACCCGTCAACTTGCCAACGACCTCGTTTTTCCAGTCGCGTAGTTTTTCTGCGTCTATCGTCGGTTTGCCAAAGGTGACGCCGTGTTCGGCCATCGCTTCCGCTTCGTCGATGACCTTGGCCGCGTGCAGCAGTGCCTTCGACGGAATGCAGCCAACATTGAGACAGACGCCACCCAGCACAGGCGAACGTTCAATCAGGATGACGTCGAGACCCAGATCCGCAGCACGAAATGCTGCTGTATAACCGCCCGGGCCGGCCCCGATAACGACAAGCTGCGCGGAATGTGTCGCGTCGCCTTTCGGCATTGCGGCTGCCATTATTTCAGGCGCCGACATTGTACGAGTTTCTTCAATGTTTTCGACAGGCACCTCGGACTCGACGTCGGATGCCTCAATGGTGGCAACCACCGAACCTGTCGATACCTTGTCACCGACAGCGATATCCACCGTAACGATTGTTCCGGCATGACTTGCCGGAATATCCATTGACGCCTTGTCGGTTTCCAGAGTTACGAGCGGGTCTTCGATCGCCACGATGTCGCCTGGTGCGACCAGCACTTCTATGACCTCGACGTCGTCAAAGTCTCCGAGGTCTGGAACCTTCAGATGCATTGTCACTAGGGAATTGCCCGCAGCAACGAATCAACGTCGGCCAACTTTTGTCCGAGGAACGTTGTAAAGCGAACGGCTTGTGCGCCATCGATTACACGATGATCGTACGAGAACGAAAGCGGCAGCATCAGTCGGGGCTCGAACTCCGACCCACTCCACACAGGCTGCATCGAGGACCGCGACACACCGAGTATCGCGACTTCCGGCGCATTGACGATCGGCGTGAATGCCGTTCCGCCAATGCCACCCAGGCTCGATATCGTGAATGTTGCACCTTGAAGGTTATCGGCCTTTAACTTTCCATCGCGCGCAAGCGCGGAGAGCTCGCCTAATTCCTGGGCGATTTCGTATACATCTTTCTTATCCGCATCGCGAATAACCGGGACCATCAGGCCCTGATCGGTATCTGCGGCGAATCCCAGGTGACAGTATTTCTTGTAAACCAGGCTCGTACTATCTTCCGAAAGCGACGAGTTGACCTTCGGGAATTCCTCGAGCGCTGCAACGCAGGCTTTCATTATGAACGCCAATGGCGTCAAACCGATGCCCCTTTCTTTCGCCGGTCCTTTGAGCTCCTGGCGTCTCGCCTCAAGATCGGTAATGTCCGCCATATCGTGTTGTGTGACATGTGGCAGATTAACCCAGCTCGCCTGAAGTCGTGGGCCGGAAATCTTCTGAATACGAGTCAACGGCTGGGTGTCTATCTCACCAAATTTCGCAAAATCGACACTGGGCACCTTGGGCAAACCGCCGCCCACGGCTCCGCCCTGGCCGGTGAGAATCGCTTTGACAAACGCTTTAATGTCATCGTGCAGGATACGGCTCTTGGCACCGCTGCCTTTTACCTGTACCAGGTTCACGCCAAGCTCGCGCGCCAGCTTCCTTACAGATGGACTCGCATGCGCTTTGGAAAAACCCGCTTCTTCAATTTTCGGTAGCGTAGAAACGGTTTGCGGTGGCGTGGACTTCGCCGGTGCCGTCGCCGGCTGTTGCGCCGCAAGCTTCTCCGGCTCGGACGTTGTCGCGGCGGATGGTTCTTCGTCGCTTTCAGCGACGGCATCGATAATTGCCAGTGATGTCCCGGCAGAGATCTTGTCACCGATATTGACAAGAACCGTGTCGATCGTACCCGCAACTACAGCCGGCACGTCCATCGCGGCTTTGTCCGTCTCGAGCGTTACCAATGGATCTTCGATCGCGACAGTGTCGCCCGCTGTGATGTGTACTTCGATAACCTCGACCTCTTCAAAATCGCCGAGGTCCGGCACTACCAGCGTTTGTTTACCACCCGATTTTGGCTTCTTGCCTGCGGGCGTCGCCATCACGGTCGTGTTACCGCTAGGCGTCGCCGCTAACGCGGGCTTTACGACGACCGTATCGCCAACCTGCACGTTCAGCGTGCCGATTACATCCCCTGTGGACACCGAATCGCCGACACCAACGGTCAGCGTTTCAATAACGCCGCCATCGGGCGCCGGAACATCGAACGAAGCCTTGTCCGTTTCGAGCGTAATGAGTCCGTCCTCGCGCGCCACACTATCGCCGGCTGTCACGAGCACTTCAATGATTTCGACGTTTTCGAAATCGCCCAGGTCGGGGACAACTATGTCGATCGTATTCGCCACACGCGCGCTCCCGGAAGACCTACAAAGTCACCGGATCGGGCCGATCCGGATCGATGCCGTATTTTTCGATCGCCTGCGCGACAGTCTTTTGATCCAGCACGCCGTCATCGGCCAGTGCTTTGAGTGACGTGACTGCAATGAAACGTCGGTCGACTTCAAAATGCTCCCGTAGTTCTTTACGCGCGTCGCTACGCCCATAGCCATCCGTACCGAGAGAGATGAAACGCCCGGGCACCCAGCGCTGTACCTGGTCGGAGACGATTTTCATGTAGTCCGTCGCGGCGACGCACGGACCGGATCGGTCGGTGAAACACTGCTCGATGTAGCACTTACGTGGTTCTTCAGCTGGATGCAGCTGATTCCAGCGTTCTACTTTGAGTGCATCACGCCGCAATTCATTAAAGCTCGTTACCGACCAGATATCGGCCGGTATTCCGAAGTCCTGGTCCAGCAACTCTGCCGCCGCGATGACCTCGCGAAGGATAGTGCCGGAACCCATTAGCTGCGCACGTACTTTGCCCTGACCACCGACGTGTAACAGATACATGCCGCGCAAGATGCCGTCCTCTACACCGGCTGGCATCGGCGGATGCACGTAGTTCTCGTTCATGCAGGTGATGTAATAAAAAACATTTTCCTGTTCGGCGATCATGCGACGCAAGCCATCCTGAATGATCACCGCAAGCTCATAGGCATACGTGGGGTCGTAAGACACACAGTTGGGTACCGTGGATGCACTGACCAGGCTGTGCCCGTCCTGATGTTGCAAGCCTTCACCGGCCAGGGTCGTGCGTCCGGCCGTACCACCAATCAGGAAACCGCGGGACTGCATGTCGCCGCCGGCCCAGATGAAATCGCCGATACGCTGGAAGCCAAACATCGAATAGTAGATATAGAACGGCACCATGGGAACGTCGTGATTCGAATAAGACGTGCCAGCCGCGACCCAGGAACAGAATGCGCCGCCTTCATTGATGCCTTCCTCGAGAATCTGGCCTTTCTTGTCCTCGCGGTAGTACATGAGTTCGCCTGAATCCTGGGGTTCGTAGAGCTGCCCTTTCGAGGCGTAAATGCCCACCTGGCGAAACAGGCCTTCCATGCCGAAGGTGCGCGCCTCGTCCGGGACGATCGGAACGACATGTTTTCCTAGCTGCTTGTCACGCAGCAGCGCGGTGATAATGCGTACGAAAGCCATCGTTGTCGACGCTTCGCGTTCGCCCGTGCCCTCAAGCTGCGTGCGGAACGCCTCGAGTGGCGGCGCCGCAAGGTCCGAAGATTTCGGGCGTCGCTTGGGCAGAAAACCGCCCAGCGAATGACGCCGCTCCAGCATGTACTCGAGCTCCTCGCTATCCGCTGCCGGTTTGTAGTACGGCACGTCATCGATGTCCTTGTCCGAAACCGGGATATTGAATCGATCACGAAATTTCTTGAGCTCCTCGATGTCGAGTTTCTTTTGCTGGTGCGCCGTATTCTGGCCTTCGCCAGCCGAGCCCATGCCAAAACCCTTCACGGTCTTGGCGAGGACTATCGTCGGCCCACCCTTGTGCTGCGTCGCCGCATCGTAGGCTGCGTGAACTTTGAGCGGATCATGGCCGCCCCGGTTCAGACGCCAGATTTCATCGTCCGACATGTTCGCGACCATTTCGGCCGTTTCCGGGTGTTTGCCAAAGAACGTGTCGCGAACGTATTTTCCGTCCATCGACTTGATCTTCTGGTACTCGCCGTCGACGGTTTCTTCCATGATTTGACGGAGCTTGCCGGATTGGTCCTTCGCCAGCAGCGGATCCCACTTCGAGCCCCAGACGACCTTGACAACGTTCCAGCCAGCGCCACCAAACGCGGCCTCGAGTTCCTGAATGATTTTGCCATTGCCGCGCACCGGGCCATCGAGTCTCTGTAGGTTACAGTTGACGACGAACACCAGGTTGTCGAGACCCTCGCGCACAGGCATTGTGATCGCGCCCATCGACTCCGGCTCATCCATTTCGCCGTCGCCAAGGAAGCACCAAACCTTGCGATCACTCGCCGGGATCAGGCCGCGATTTTCCATGTAGCGCATGAAGCGCGCCTGGTAGATAGCCATCATTGGGCCGAGGCCCATCGACACCGTTGGGAACTGCCAGAAATCCGGCATTAGCCAGGGATGGGGGTACGACGATAATCCGCCACCGCCCACTTCCTGTCGGAAACGGTTCAGTTGCGCTTCGTTGAGACGGCCTTCCAGGTAAGCCCGCGCGTACATTCCGGGCGCCGAGTGACCTTGCATGAACACGAGGTCGCCGCCATGCTTTTCGCTGGCCGCACGCCAGAAGTGGTTGAACCCCACCTCGTATAAGGTCGCGGACGAGGCGTAGCTCGATATATGACCGCCGTACTCCGTGCTCTTGCGATTCGCCTGCACCACCATCGCCATGGCATTCCAGCGTATATACGCTTCGATGCGACGCTCAAGAGAGCGATCGCCCGGATACTCGGGCTGCCGCGCGGTGGAAATGGTATTGAGGTACGCCGTATTCGGGCTGTACGGAAGGTAGGCACCCGAACGGCGAGCAAAGTCGATCATCTGGTTGAGCAGGAAATGCGCTCGTTCCGGACCGTGCTGTGCGAGCACGGAATCAATCGACTCCAACCATTCGGTGGTCTCGATTCGGTCTATGTCATCGAAAGGATTAAAACTGCTCATATTTCATCCACGGGTTTTATCAGTGGGCGCTCACATGGACGCCTTCCGGCCTGTCGCGTGAATTACATGAAGCGTCCTGCTAGGATCACCGCTCCATTGCACCGGACCGTGCGAATTGTCGCTGCGGCCGACATCTTCGGGGTTTGTGCGGTGAGCGTCAAGCTCGCGGCAGGGAATAAAATCTTATGAGTGATATCGCCCCAGAAATTCATGATATCCGTATCTTTCAAAAGCTTGGCCGCGTTAACGGGAAGTCGCTCGAAAGCGTCGATCAGTTACTTCTGATACTACCTGCGAGGCCCTCGGCGGCACATTTTCGCAAGCTTCCACAGGGCGGCAAATTACAGGCCGTGCTCCGCAAACACGCAGCGGGTTCAGTACCGGCGTTCACCTCCCGCATGGCGAACAACAAACAGACACTGGTCGTAGCCGGCACATTGAGCGCTTCCGCCAGTACGTTCGAACAACTGACGCTGGGCCGCAAGCTCGTTGCAGCGGCAATCCGGCAGAAACCCGGCAGCCTCGGCATTTGTGCGCTCGGATTCAAGCCCGATGCACAAGCGAAAATCGTCAATAATATACTTGCAGCGGCGTTAGCCGCTGCCTTCAAATTGCCTGCCTACAAGAGCAAGGCAACACCGGCCACTATCAAAAGTATTCGCCTGCTGGGACTGGACGCAGAACTCGACACTCGTCGTACCGAGGCGGAGGCGAAAGGAAACAACCTCGCGCGCTGGCTCACGACGCTGCCGCCCAACCTGCTGAATGCCAGCAGCTACACGGACCTCGTCCGTCAATTGGCGAAAGAACGTGGCTGGCAATTCAAACGTTTCGGCAGCAAGGACCTGAAACTACTGGGCGCCGGCGCTTTTCTTGCTGTGGCGCAAGGCAACGAAGATGACAGCGCCGGCATCGTGCGACTTCACTATCGTCCTGACGCGAAGAAAGCGAAAGCAGATTTGAGCCTCGTCGGCAAAGGCATCATATTCGACACAGGCGGTACCAATCTGAAGCCGTTTCAGTCCATGCTCGACATGCATGGCGATATGCAAGGCAGCGCCGTTGCGCTCGGCACTTTCCTCGCCATCTCCGAGCTGAAGTTGCCTATCGCTGTCGACTGCTGGTTGGCGCTAACCGAAAACCGCACCGGACCGAAAGCTTACAAGTCGCAGGACGTTGTCACGGCCGCCAACGGCAAGACCATTCAGGCGATTCATACGGACGCCGAAGGCCGCATGGCGCTTGCGGACGCGCTGGTACTCGCAAGCCGGGAGAAACCGGGCATCCTGTTCGACTACGCAACTCTGACAGGGACCTGCATTAGCGCCATCACCACCCGCTATTCCGGCGTTTTCACAAACCGGGCCGAACTGCATCCGCAGCTCAAGCGAACTGGGCGTGAGTGCGGCGAACGTGTCTGGCCGTTTCCGATAGGCAAAGAGTTCCTCGAGGACCTGAAGAGCGAGACGGCCGACTTCATGCAATGCTCGCCGAAGGGGTCAGGTGATCATATTCTGGCGGCCAGTCTTCTCGCTGAGTTCATCGAGAATGACACGCCGTGGGTGCATATGGACTTGAGCGCGGGTGATAACGACGGTGGCCTTGGCCACGTCGCATCCAAGTTCACTGGATTCGGTGTGCGTTATACAATGAGCGCTATTCTCGACGAGAACCTGTTCAAGGCAACACCGTAAGTGACCGATGAAATCAGAATGGCAGACCGCTTTCGCGGTTTTCTGCCCGTTGTCGTGGACGTTGAAACCGGCGGCTTCAACGCCAGGACCGATGCCTTGCTTGAAATTGCCGTGGTATTGCTGGAACTCAATACCGAGGGACTGCTGGAACGCGGCGAGACCATTCGATACCACGTAAAACCATTCGAAGGCGCAAACCTGGAACCCGCTTCACTGGCCGTCAACGGCATCGACCCGCATCACCCGCTACGGCCAGCGATCGATGAACGTGACGCCTTGCAACGTACGTTTCGGGAGGTACGTCGCGCAGTCAGAGAAAGTCGCTGCAGCCGCGCTGTACTCGTTGGTCACAATGCCCATTTCGACCTGGGTTTTGTCAATGAAGCGGTCGAACGCTCGTCGATCAAACGCAACCCTTTTCACCCCTTCAGTTGTTTCGATACAGCCACTCTATGTGGCCTCGCGTTTGGCCAAACGGTACTTGCTCGCGCGGTGATTGCGGCGGGTATGGATTGGGATGAGTCGCAAGCCCACTCGGCGTCTTACGACGCCGAAGTGACCGCAGATTTATTCTGTGAGGTGGTAAATCGTTACCGCGACATTTTTGAGACGGCGCTCAAGAACGCCCCGCCCCAACCCTAGGCGGCAGGTTCGTCTAATAGCTTCTGCAACTCACCCGATTGATACATGTCGATGACGATATCACAGCCTCCAATGAGTTCGCCCTTGACGTAGAGCTGTGGAAACGTCGGCCAGTTGGAATATTCCTTTAATCCTTCCCTGACCTCCGGGTCCTCAAAAATATTGACAAAGGAATACGGTTTGCCGATCGCATTCAGAGCCGCAACAGTCTGGCCGGAAAAACCGCATTGCGGAAAATCGGGCGTGCCCTTCATATAGAGAAGAACGTCGTGCGATCCGAGTTGGTCTTCGATTCTGGTTTTTACATCCACGTCTTTACCTGTTTCTGATGCGACAGCGACTAATTCTGGGGCCGCTGTGCGAGTTTTCAATAGTATCGGACTTATTTTGCGGCGCTGCGATCCTCGACCACAATATGATTATTGACGGCCTTCACCCCGCCTGTGCCTTTCGCAATCAATTCTGCCTGATCGCGCGCAACATAACTGCCAACAGCCCCGGACAAGGTGACGGTGCCCTCCCAGGTCCTGACGCCAATATTGAACACGCTGACGACTGAGTCCGCGGCGTATTTGCCCTTGATCTTGGTCGTGATCGCCGAGTCCGATGCCACGACGCCCGGATCGCGCTCATCTTTGCCCAGCTGATAGCCGCCGACAGCAGCGCCGCCGACCATCATGGCCGTGCACCCGGTCATTGCCAGAACCGCTATCGCAACGATCGGCACAACAAGATTTCGCATCATCTGCCTCCAAATCGCCGTTGCGATTTCACTGCCATTATGCCGGCTTGCGTGCCGCCAGTTCGTCGATTACCGCCCACTGTTCATCTTTCGTCATCAGCGCTCAGCCGTAGTTGCGCAAGACTTCGACTACAGCCCAGGCAGAGTTTGTTCTCGTCCAGAGTACAGATCAGGATACAGGGCGACAACGGTCGTTCCTCTCGATTTTGAGCGCCACCCGCCATAAGGTCATTCATTTATATTTAAATCAACAGGTTCTACTGGTTTTCTATGAGCCATATTAACAATAAAAACGGCCTTGGGCGGGTACAAATAATTCTCAATTCGGAACTCCAGTCTCTATAATACCGACAGCGTGCGGGCGCGATCAGTCCCGACAAGTATCCAGAAACATTTAAATAATCAAAAATTCTTGGAGAAGCGAATAATGAACCCCTTGAAGAGCATTGGCGGCACGATCATTGCCGGCATCGTACTGGCAGCACTCATCGTCTTTTTCCTGCCCGGCGACCACGTCGTTGCAGGTTCGCAGGCAAAGTCTCTCGTCATTTGGCTGCACGTGCTCTCGGGCGTAACGTGGGTCGGTCTCCTGTATTACTTCAACTTCGTTCAGGTACCGGCGTTGGGGGAAGCGGCCAGTGATGAAGGCGGCCCGGGCGGCGCAGGCATTGCCAAGTACGTCGCGCCCCGCGCTCTTTGGTGGTTCCGCTGGGGCGCGCTTGCCACGTGGCTGACCGGTGCTACTTTCCTCTATCTCCAAGGTATGTTGCACCACGCGTTCACACTCGGAATGATGGGTGACGCACCGAATCCATACGCGACGACCATAGGCATTGGGGCATGGCTCGGAACCATCATGTTATTCAATGTCTGGGTTTTGATCTGGCCGAATCAGAAAAAAGTACTGGGCATGGTCGAAGCAACAGCTGACCAGGTTGCCAAGGCCAAGAACACCGCGTTCCTGGCCTCGCGTTCGAACACACTGATGTCCATTCCCATGCTGATGAGCATGATCGGTCCGGGCCACGGCTGGATAATGTAAGGACCCTTACAATGCTTTACCTGGAGCCTGGCCATCAAGCCGGGCTTCGTTCGTATTGAGAAATCCGTGAAGCTCTCCGACAACGTCAAACAGTCCATCGGCACCACCGTCGCCAACGCGCTCGCCGAAGATATTGGCGACGGCGATTTGACCGCCGCGTTGATTGATGCGGATGCCGTGGTTGGCGCGACAATAATCGCAAGGGAAGCGCTGGTACTTGCCGGACAACCCTGGGTCGACGAGGTTTTCACGCAACTCGACGAGACAATTATCGTCGACTGGTATGTTGGCGACGGGCAGCGGGCCGAAGGCGAAGATGTAATCTGCAAACTTGTTGGTCCCGCACGAGCATTACTTAGCGGCGAACGCACGGCGCTGAACTTCTTACAGACGCTGTCTGCGACGGCAACCGTGACGTCGGCCTACGTAACGGCCGTCGAAGGTACGGGCGCGCGCATTCTGGATACCCGCAAAACGCTCCCCGGTTTGCGCCAGGCGCAGAAATACGCCGTCGCCTGCGGCGGTGGCGAAAATCATCGAATAGGCCTGTTCGATGCGATTCTGATAAAAGAAAACCACATCAAGAGTGCGGGCAGTATTTCCGCCGCGCTGCGCGCCGCAAAAGAACTCGATTCCGACGTCTTGATAGAAGTTGAAGTCGAGAATCAGGGCGAATTGCTGGAGGCGCTGGATGCCGGCGCGACGCGAGTGCTATTGGACAATTTCAGTCCTGACGAGTTGAAACAGGCGGTCAAGACCAATCGCGATTATGGCTATGTTGCGGCAGAACTCGAGGCGTCCGGGAATGTAACGCTCGAGTCAGTTCGCGAGATTGCCGAGACCGGCGTTAGTTACGTATCGACAGGCGCGATCACGAAGAACGTTCAGGCAATCGACTTTTCGATGTTGTTCAGAATCGACTAGGTACGGTCCGTCAAATCGCGTTGTCGCCGGCCCGCTGCGAGTGCACCAGATTGACAATCTCTTTGAACGTGATGGAATCTTTCAAATCGACTTCCGCGAACAAATCGTCGTCACGAGCCATCGTGAAGTCATCCCTGTCGATGTATCTGCGAATCGAGTCCGCCACAAGTTCCGACACATCGGTGTCCGGTCTCAGTTCATCAACGCTGTCCCCGACGTAGTATCTCGCCAGATACTCTGCCAGCTGCTGGGCGATGTTCTGCTGCCCGCCGAAGAAATAGTCACGAACGAAAGCGCAGCGTGGCCACCAGTCAGACTTTACGTGCATCGTCGTCTCCTGTCCGCCTCCTCCTGAGAGGCGTCAATTCACCCTGTGAATCTGTAAGTTAGGAGTCTTTCGGTGCCTCTTCTGCGACCTGTTTCTCATTTGTCGCAGTTGGGCCGGGAATATCGCCCGTCAGAGAGGGACTTTGGCGACTAGGCGACGGCTCGTGTTACTCGCTTCGGCTCGGAAACACCGTAGCCCTGCGCATAATCCACGCCCATGCCGCGCAGCATCGTGATGATTTCTTCGTTTTCCGCAAATTCTGCGATTGTCCGTTTGCCGGTCAGATGGCCAATCTCGTTAATGGAGCGGACCATTTCGCGATCAATCGGATCATGCAGAATCTCTTTCACGAAGCTGCCGTCGATTTTGAGGAAATCGACCGGGAAGTGCTTGAGGTAGCCGAAGGAGGACAAACCCGTGCCGAAGTCGTCGAGCGCGAACTTACAGCCGAGCTCCTTGAGCGCGTTGATAAAGCGATTCGCCTGGGAATAGCTGGCGATGGCCGCCGTCTCCGTAATTTCGAAACAGATCTTGGTCGCGTCGATACCGCTCATCTGGAACTGGTCCACAACAAACGGCAAGAACTTCTCATCGCCAAGACTTTGGCCAGACAGGTTGATTGAGCACAGCGCCAGACGTTCACGTTCATCGGCCTCGGACACCAGCCAACGCAATGCGCTGCGAATTACCCAGCGATCAATGCTGGGCGTAATGCCGTAGCGCTCAGCCGCTTCGATAAACAGCCCCGGCGAAATGATGCCGCCACTCTCGTCGCGCATGCGCAGCAAGATTTCATAGTGGGCACCCTCCTCTTTGGCCTGCAGTGGCTGAATAGTCTGCCGGAACAGCTCAAAACGATCTTCCTCGAGCGCATTGTTGATGCGCGCGGCCCATTGCATCTCGCGACGACGTCGCATGAGGTCGATGTCGTTTTCCTGGAAGCTGTGAATGCGATTGCGCCCTGCTTCCTTGGCTGCCGCACAAGCACTGTCCGCCGCGGTCAATAATGCGGCAACGTTTTCGTTGTCGGCCGTAATGGGAACAACACCAATACTGACGCCAAGACGGAAATTGCGCTCTTCCCAAACAAACTTGTATTCGCCGATCGCCATGCGCAGGGTTTCAGCGGTATTCATGGCTTCTTCAAGACTGCAGCTTTCCAACAGCACGCCGAACTCGTCACCGCCAAGCCGCGCCAGCGTATCGCGCCAGCGAATTTTCGATTTCAGTAACGCACCGAGTTGGCCAAGCAGCGCATCACCGGCACTGTGACCGCAGGAGTCATTGACGATCTTGAATTGATCGAGATCCAGGTAGAGTAGCGCGTACGATGTCTCGCGTGCTTTGGCGCTCTTCAGCGCCCGCTCGACACGATTTTCAAACTCCCGGCGGTTGACGAGACCTGTCAGAATGTCATGGCTCGCGTGATAACTCAGGCGACGATTGAGGTCGCGTGACTCGCTGACGTCATGGAACACCAGCACACCACCCATTATCTTGCCGCTGCCATCACGAATCGGCGACGCCGTGCTTTCAATATAGAGCTCATTACCGTCTCGTCGAATCAGCAGCGTCGGCCGTACGGACTTGATGGCGCGATCTCTGCGAATCGCTACGGCCAACGGATTCTCCAGGGGCTCGCAGGTCTCTTCGTGAAAGCCGCGGAAAATCTCGTCAATAGGTCGTCCGCTGGCGTCATCGACTTTCCAGCCAGTAAGTTCTTCAGCAACCGGGTTTACGTATTCGACGTGGTTATTCTCATCGGTTGTTATGACGCCGTCACCGATTGACTGCAAAGTAATTTGCGCGCTCTCTTTCTCGCGAAACAACGCGTCTTCGTAGAGCTTTCGTTCGGTAATATCGACTTCAACACCTAGCAGACGCAGAAGCCGACCGTTCGTATCGACGACAGACTTGGCGCGGCTCTTCATCCACCGCCACTCACCACTCTGGTGCTTCATGCGATGCACCGATTCAAATAACGGTGCGTTGCCTTCGAGGTGCTCGCGCATACGCGTTTGCACCCTTGCCATATCATCGGGATGGACCAGGTGATACCAGTCGAGTATCACGTCTTCGTCGTCCGCGTCATAACCGAGCATAGTTTTCCATCGACGTGACAGGTTGATGTGCTTGGTCTCACCGTCAAAGTCCCAGATTCCGTCGTTCGCGGTCATCGCGACCAGCGAATTCCGCTCCTGGAGTTCATTCAGCCGCTCTTTGTCACGAACGCGCTCGAGGCCGACCGCGAGCGACGAGCCAAAGAGCTTCATGAGGAGGTGAAGATTCGCGTCCCATCCATCCACCGGATGCTCGTTGACTATTCCCAGCAAACCTGCGATTTCGCCGTGTACCGAGAATCCGATGACAAGGGCCGCGCCGATATGCAATTCATTCAGTCGCTCGAGCTCATCCTTGGCAGCCTTGGGTCCGCTGAGCGTGTCGGCCACCTCGACCACCCGTAAGTGTCCAAGCCGCTGACGCAGCCAGCGCCAGTCATCGAGTTTTTCATCGGTGAGAACCTCGGGGCTGCACTGCGCGAAACCGCTGCAGGAAACCAACACGGACTCGATCTTCGAACCGTCGTCGCTGATCAACGCAATAAACGCGGAGTCGGTTCCGGTCGCCTCCGGCAGCTCATCGATATTGGCCTGCAGCTGCGCGAGGCAGTTGCCGGGATCGAGGTTTTGCAGACCGACAGCGATCTTGGTCTGCAGGGCGTCGACAGCGCCGCGGGTACGCTCTCCGGCCCGCGGTTTACGGTGTCGGTTTTCCGTTGCCTTGGAGGTGTCGGACGGATGCGTCATTACGGGAAAGCATTTTGACACGATGCTAGAGGAATACAAGATAAGTTGCTGTAATTTTGTGCTTTCTCTTCCTTATTGACCGTTTAACATAAGTACAGACGGCCCTCTGCGGTCAACCAATCTGCTCACGTCTCGTTATAGCCCTGAATACAGAAGCACGGGCAAAGGAGACCCTCATGAAACACGCGTATCAGGACCTGCCAGGACAGGCAGGCACAAGGACGTTAGCCAGCTGGATAACGATGCTTCTCGCAGCCGTAATCCTGGCTGCCTGTGGCGGCGGAACCGGTACCACAGTGACCCAGGATCCCGCGGCAGCCGCCTGTGATCCCAACGACGACAGTACCTTCGACGAATGCGGCACCGTCATGGTCGCATTGACCGACGCTGACGGCGATTTTCTCAATTACACGGTCGACGTATTGTCGCTGAAACTCGAGACGTCAAACGGCCGAATCGTTGAGACCATACCGCGCGCGACGCGCATCAACTTCACCGACTACGTTGACCTTACCGAGCTCGTAACGGTAGCGACCATACCGCCGGCGACCTACGTATCCGGCACGATTAGCCTTGACTACTCCGAATCAGAAGTATTTGTTGAAGCCGACGGCGCATCCAAGGAAGCCGTCGTTAAAGACCGAGCCGGCAACACGCTGACACAGACGGAGCTCAAGATTCAGCTATCGAACCGCGATCGGCTCATCGTTACGCGTGGCCGACCTGCATTATTGCAGCTCGATTTCGACCTGGATGCCTCTCACACCGTCGATATCGTTCCGACGCCAGCTATCGCTGTGTCAGAGCAGGTCATTCTGGCTGAGGTGGCGCCCGTCGATGAAAAGGAAATTCGCGTCAGAGGACCGCTCCTTGCGGTCAGCGAAGATGAGATGACATACACCGTTGCGCTTCGACCCTTCCACGACCGCGCCGGCGATTTCGGCAGAGTGACCGTACACGTCACGGACGAGACCGAATTTGAGGTCGACGAAATGGTGTACGAGGGTGTATTGGGCCTGCGTGCGCTGGACGCGTCCGGACCGGGCACTCCCACCGTCGCCAAAGGAACGTTGAACGTTGCGGAACGCGAGTTCACCGCGGATATCGTGCTGGCAGGCTCGAGCGTGCCCGGCATCGACAGAGATGCGGTTATCGGCAACGTCATCAAACGTGACGGCATGTTGCTGACGATTCGTGGAGCGACCATCTTACCGTCCGACCGGCGTATGCATTTTCACGACGACGTTGTGGTTCAAATCGGACCCGAGACGAAAGTCTTCAAAGACGGCGACCGGACGTCTGACCTGAGCATCGATGCAATCTCGATCGGTCAGAGAGTGACGATCCGTGGCAATCAGCCGACGCCAACAACAGATGCGTTAGCACCGCAAATTCTGTTTGACGCAACACAAGGTTCGGTGCGCATGCACGTGACGCACCTGTCAGGCATCGTAAACACGGTCGTGCCTGGAGAGGCAGAGATCACCCTGCACTCTATCGATCGTCGTCGCGTACAGATCTTCGATTTCAGCGGCACCGGTAAATCGGAGGCCGAAGACACAGATCCGGACATGTACCAGGTCGCGACGGGCAACCTGACGCTCGCTGACTTTGCGGCCGGCAAGCCGATCGTCGCACGCGGCTTCCCGGCAGCGTTTGGCTGGGCACCGCCGGACTTCACGGGTCGCACCGTGATTGACTACACCGACGTGCGCAGCTCACTTGGCGTCGGCTGGGGTACCGATGGCACTGAAATGCCGTTTAGCGAAGTCACCACGGAGTACCTGGTCCTCGACAACCACAACGAGGATATTGATCAGCGCCAATACATCAAGCAGGGCCCCGTGCTGATTGATCTTACGACGCTTGATTCGGACACGAGAATCGTGCCACGCGAAAGCGACCGGCTGGCATTCTATATCAAGTCTACCGACAGCATCCGCATGTACTCCGATTTCGCGGACTTTGCCAACGACCTGAGTACGAGCCTGCTCGCCGGCGATAACGCGCGTTCGATGCACGCACGCGGTCAATACGACGCCGGCGACAACGTTTTCACGGCTTACAAGATCGGCGTCTATTTGCTCGAGCCCTCGCAATAACGTACGACTTACGGAACCCCACCGTTCATACGTTTTGGCTCTGCCCCGCCGCCGCAAGGTGGCGGGGTTTTTTCCTACCAGGTCAGGGACGTAACCTGCCCATCGGTACGCCAACCGTCTCTTTCGGCAATTAACCGCAATTTATTCGCTCTGTCGCCAGGCTGAGGATGCGTCGCCAGATACTTGGCGATTCCGGGCGTGTTGCCGTCCGTACTATCCCATCGTTCGAAAAGGCGGGAAGCCTGGCTTACGTGTCCATATTCGGCGTTCACCACAGCCAAACCGAACTCGTCGGCTTTCGATTCCTGTTTTCGACTGAAGCCGCGCAACGTGATGTCGGCGGAATTAATACCGATTCCCGCAACATCGTTACCCATGACGACGGCATAGAATAAAGACATCACGATGCCGCGGCCCAGCGCGCGAAGATGATCCCGATTCCTGAAATGACCGAGCTCATGCCCGATTACGAACGCGAGTTCGTTTTCGGATTCCACCTCGTCGAGCAGACCCTGCGTCACAATAATCAGCCCGCCCGGTAAAGCCATTGCGTTTGCAACGTCCGAATCGTCGATCTCAACGCGAAACGCATAGGGCGCATCGGCCCAATGACTGGCAAGTCGATCCGTTAGCAGCTGGGTTTGGTACAAGCGCTCATCAGACGGCGACACCGTCGCCAGGTCTTCGGGCAACCAGTCGGAAAACAACTCAGCCTCGGTTTCTGCAGGGACAAAATAGAGGGCAACTTCGACAATGAATATCAGTAACAGCGCGACGATCACGAATACGCCAATAAGCCCGACGATCAAAGTGCCGGCTTCGGCGAGCGGATGAACATCGCTGACGTTGATGCCTTCCCGTGGCTTCTTCGGGATGAATTTCACCAAGTAATTATCCGAACCGGCTCGCAAATTTCACTGCGGTGCCAAAAGCCAGCATTTCGACGCCGGCCGTTCCCTTGCCGTCGCGACCCGCGTTCGCCAGACGCGAGGTTTCGAGACGCACATTAAAAATGGCGTCGTAGCCCTGTTCACGCGCCGATTCAGACATGCGCAACAGGGCTTCTCGTCGAGCGCGCTCGAGCAATGGTTCATACGTTTTGATGCGGCCACCAAACAGGCCACGTACGAATGCGATGACGCGTTTGAAATAGTCCAGCGAGATTACGATGCTGCCGGTGACCATATGAGACGAGGCAACCTGCCAATCTTCAGGCATGGTATCGAACGACACGACCGGAAAGCCATGCAATTCATCCTCGCGTTTTTGAATGTTAGAAAAGTGCTTTTTCTCTATCCGGCTGCCGACGAAATACGCGACTAACAACAGAACAAGCGGTAGCCCATAATTGAAAAACAGGCTCAGCTGGTCAATTGTGTTCTCCATCTCACGACACCCGAACCGCTGTGCCATAGGCGAACAACTCCGCCGCACCCTGCGAAATGGAACTGGTCGCAAAACGAACGTTGACGACAGCGTTAGCGCCCATCGATTCTGCCTGTTGAACCATGCGTTCGGTCGCCTCCGCGCGAGAATCCTGTAATAGCTCCGTGTAGCCCTTTAACTCACCGCCGACAATGTTCTTGAGGCCGGCCATAATGTCGCGACCGACGTGCTTGGCACGAACCGTGTTTCCTGTGACTACACCATAAAATTCCACGATGTTGCGGCCTGGAATACTGTCAGTGTTACTGATCACAATCGAATTGGTGCTGTGGTCCATGAAAACTCCTTGATCGGAATACTCGAAAATTCCGGATATCGGCGTCTTACCGCGACCAATACTAACACCGCAGCCAATCAGGTAAGTCGATCCGGCGTAAATGGCAGTCGACGGAGTCTATGACCCGTTGCATGGAAAACGGCATTGGCGATCGCTGCTGCAGTAGGCCCCTGCGCTGTTTCGCCGACTCCCAGCGATTTCTGATCAGGGCGATCTATTAGATGCACATGTACTTCTGGCACTTCATCGAAACGAAGGATGGGATAGTTGCTCCAATCCCGCGTTTCAATATGCGAAGAGGATATTTGTACCTGCTCTTTCAGCGTCCAGCTCGATGACTGAACAATGCCACCCTCAATCTGAGCACATAGACCATCAGGATTTATGACCTGTCCGGCGTCGCAAACGGCAATAGCCTTGATGAGTTCAATGTGACCTGAGGATAGGTCGACCTTTAGCCGCATTACGATACCGAGATAACTGGATAGATTTTTGAACCTGGCGAAGCCGAGACCCCAACCGATGCCACTTTCAAATGCGGGTCTCTCTGACCAGTCAGACACCTCAAGTAAACGCATTAGAACATCAACAGCGCGTTCATCACGCAAGTGTCTTGTCCGAAATTCGAACGGGTCGGCGCCGTTCGAATGCGCCAACTCATCCATAAATGACTCGATGGCGAAGACATTCGCGTAGGCACCGAGTCCACGAAGGGACGATCCACGTACTGGAATATCGGTAACCAGATGCTTATTGACTCGCACATTTTCAAAGGCGTACAACGGAACCGCGTTGCGGTCCGCGCCGCCGCTTGGCTGTGGAATTGACAGAGGCAGAGGGACCGGTAACGGATCTTCCTTATGCTGTGCGTAGATCAGATGCCCGGCGCTTGCGACATTACGTGGCCGACTCGCGTGTGGACAGCTCCACAAATCGTACTGCCAATCCGTTATGACACCGTCTTTGCTCAATCCCGCCTGTACCTCAATCTGCATTGCGGGACCGAACGGTTCCCACTTGAATTCATCGGCTCGTTCCCACTGCAGGCGTATCGGTCGTCCCGGTAAGTTCACTGCCAGCGCAGCTGCATCGCAAGCAGCGTCGTCTGCGCCGTTGTGGCCGTAACATCCAGACGCCTCCTTGTGTATGCAGCGTACGTTGTCGACAGAAAAGCCCAGCGTGTGGGCGATAGCTTCGCGCAACGGATACATCCCCTGCGCGTGACTCCAAACAGTCAGGCGCGGTTCGTCATACAAAGCGACTGCAGCAGCCGGAGATATAGACGCATGCGCCTGATGCGGTCGCTGATACGTCGCCCGAACGACATCGGGCGATGAAACATCGACGTTTCCTTGCGTGGCGATCTCCTCCAGCCTCGAATTCGCGCGTTTGAGCCAGTCGTAGATAGCAACGGACTCCGGCAGATCATTCGCTGTCTTCCAGGTTGCCGATTTCGCCAGTGCGCGGGCGGCTGCGCGCGCCTGCCCTTCGCGTTTCGCGATCACGCCAAGGAAGTTGCCGTCGCGGACGACTTTCAATACGCCGGGCATTGACTCTATCGCTTCGCCTTCGATACTGATTAGCTCCGCTCTCTCGGCAGGTGGCCTCACGATACGGGCGTGAACCATGCCTTCCAGGCGGACATCCTGAATGTAGCTCGCGTGTCCAAATATTTTTCCGGGTATGTCGATCCGGGGAACAGACTTCCCTATTGCGTCGTAAACCTTGGTGAATGCCGGAGCGTTTTCTTCACCGAACTCCAGTAACTCGTGGCTGTCCCCCAGGACCTGCCAGTAGTCCAGCTTGGTAGACGTATCGCCCTTCATTATCAAACCATCGACAACCGACAATTCACTGACTTCGGCTCCGAGCTCTTTGGCGGCGCGCTCCAGGAGGTGCCTTCGCCCTCTCGCCGCCGCATCTCGTACCCGCGGCCCGCTTTGTTGAATCGAAATACTGCTGAATGTGTAGGATTCGTCGGGCGAGTGGTCCGTATCGACGTTGATCAATCGCATCCGGTCAACCGCGACACCCAGTTCGTCCGCCGCGATCTGGGCGAGAGCCGTACCGATGCCCTGGCCCAACTCCACCTTGCCCATGTGTAATTCGACAGTTCCATTTGCGTGGACAGTAATACGATCGCCCAATCGCACGTTGCCACCGTTGTTGCCATGCCGGGCGTCGCTACACGCATTGACTGAAAAAACGATGGCCAACGCGCCTGTCGACTGCATAAACTCCCGGCGAGTGACTCTCACGACTCTTCACCCGCCATTTTTTTGGCCGCGCGCTCGATTGCCTTGATCATCCGTGGCTGAGCGCCACAGCGACAAAGGTGGCCGGACAGCGCCTTCGCTATTTGGTCACGGCTTGGCGAGGCATTTTCGGCCAGGAACGCGGCAGCCGTCATCATGATTCCGTTTGCGCAGTAGCCACACTGAATCGCTTGCTCTGTGATAAATGCAGATTGTAGTGGATGCGGGTTTTGTTCGTCCCCAAGTCCCTCAAGTGTCACTACGTCTCTTCCTGAAACGATGGAGACCGGCGTTATACACGAGCGAATAGATGCGCCGTCGACAATCACAGCGCATGCACCGCACTGCGCCAGGCCGCAACCGAACTTCGGGCCATTGAGTTCAAGGTCGTTGCGCAAAACCTCAAGCAGCGACGTGTCCGCATCGACCTCGATTCCGATGGGTTTGCCGTTCAAAGTGAACTCGATGGCCATGTCGCCCTTATTCGATACCCAGAAGCATCGCCGCAGTGCCGCCGAGGATTGCCTTTTGTTCGATGGTCGTTAATCCGTCGACAGACATTATGTGATCGACAGAATCGGCGCTGCCCATCGCGAATGGAAAATCGGTTCCAATAACAATTTGTTCGGCTCCTACGGTCCTTATCAGGTGCCGCAGATTCTCGGTCGTGTACACCAGCGAATCGAAATAGAGCTGCTTCAGGTATTCGCTGGGTAGTTTCCCAATCGCCTCGCAGAACATCGACGCGTGCTCAATGCAGTGGTCTGATCGACCAATATAGGACGGCAGGTAGCCGCCTCCATGTGCTGCACAGATCTTCAGCCCCGGATATTTGTCCAGCGTCCCCTCGAAAATCAGATGCGATAGTGCCACGGTCGTTTCCAGCGGATTCCCGATTACGTTATCCAGGCGGCCGTTGCCATTCAGGCGGCTTTGCCCGACGGGGAAGTTGCGCGGGTGAATAAAAACGACCGTCCCAAGTTCCTCGGCGGCCGCCCAGAAAGGATGAAAGCGCGGGCTCGCGAGTTCCTCACCGTTGACCGACCCGGTAATCATGAATCCGCGCATATTGAGCTCGCTGACCGCGCGCTTCATTTGCTGCACCGCGAGATCCGGGTGCTGCAGCGCGACCGCTCCGAGACCGACAAAACGATCGGGATGTTGTGCACAGGTTTCGGCGATTTTCTCGTTTTGAATGGCAACGATTTTCGCGGCGAGATCGCGATCTGCCCAGTGATGATACTGGCCAACGTGCAGACTGACTGCTTGCACGTCGATGCCCTGATCGTCCATTTGCTGTAAGCGAAAGTCGACGCTGTTGAGATCGATCTTCTTCCTGAGTATCGGATTATCGACAACACTCATCAGGTAGCTGAGATCCTCATGCTCTTCGACTAACGGCCAGACATCGTGAACGTAGCTATGACAGTGGATATCGACCGTGCGAATTCGCTTGCCGTTGATAGATACTTCGCGACGTTCACCGTGCGCTTGCTCGGCACAAGCACTTACGGCGCCTAGCGCGCAGCCTACGAATGAGATCCCGGCAACCGATGCTGTCTGTTTTATGAATTGCCTGCGTTGCATGAAACTGCTCCCCAAAAAACCGGATTGCGGTCTGCGACTAGTGTAAGCCGTCGTCTACCTCTACGTTTTCCGACTGTATGTCCAAACCGGACGCCTTGGCCTTTTCTTCCAGCACGATCCCGAAATCGCAATCCGTGTGACCGGCGTCGATCGCCTCCTGCACCATATCGCGCGTCGCCTGCGCAACAGACATGGCGACACCCAGTCTTTCCGCGGCCGCCAGGCCGAGATCCATGTCTTTTCGTAAGAGCAACGGAGTGAACGTCGGCGTCCAGTCGAGATTGACCATTGCCGGCGTCTTGTATCGGGTAAATGTCGAACCCATGACACTGTTATTGATGAACTCGAGCAAGGCGTGCCGAGGCACTCCGCCTTTCTCAGCCAACACCGCAATTTCGGAGAGACTCTGCGTTACCACGCCGAGCAACACGTTGTGACAGATCTTAACCATACGCGCGAGTTCGCCCTCGCCGACATAGGTTACTCCCTCGCCGATCGCATTAAGGTATGGTTCCGCGACCTCGAATGACGACGCTGGCCCGGAAGCGACGAGCGTTAACCGTCCAGCCGCAACGACTTTCGCATTGCCGCTGACCGGCGCTGACAACATCTCGCAGCCACGCTCCGCCAACGCATCCCTGACCTCTTTCGACCCCTCTTCGGAGACGCTGGAACAGTCGACGACCAATTGCGGCAAACCGTCGCCGCTCAACAATCCGTTTTCGCCGCAAATGACGTGCTTGAGGTCAGCGGGACCGGAGACCATGGTGAAAACAATATCCCGGCCAGCCAGATCAGACGGCGAGTCGACCACGGATGCACCGTCTGCCGCCAATGGCTCGGCTTTGGCTCGCGTGCGGTTGTAGACCGTGACGTCCGCGTCCGCCTGCAGCAGTCTGCGCGCCATCGCGAAGCCCATGCGACCCGTCCCAATCCAACCAATCGTGTGATTTCCGGAGATACCGCCGGAACCAGGTTCATTCGTCATAGTTCGTCCGCCAACTCATGTATCGTGCGTTATGCAATCGTTTGCAGTACGATTATAATCGCATTCGCAGGTGACGCAAGGAGACTATTGTTGGACTGGAGTTCTATCAGTATCTTGCTGATGGTCGCCGTTTTATCGGTCATATCAGTTGGCGCCCTCCTCAAAGGCATGACCGGCTTGGGTCTTCCGCTGTTCGCCGTACCAGCCATAGCCACACTGACATCAGTCGAAGAAGCCGTCGTGCTGATGATTATTCCAGGACTCGGCTCAAACATCTCGCTCGTGACCAACCATCGTCGATTTGCCGCGCTATTGCGTGAACACCTGCCGTTCATGATTGCGGGATTTGTTGGCGGCATCGCCGGCACATTTCTACTCGTCGCAATCGACGACCGGTGGCTCAAGCTCATTCTTGCTGTCTGGCTAGCGCTTTACCTGTTTCAATACGTGCTTGGCGATTTCTTGAGACCCGTATTTCAGGCACAAGGAGCCGCTGCTGCAGTCGTCGGCGTAACTGCCGGTACGATTCAGGGTGCCACCGGCGTTTCGGCACACATCGTTGCTCCTTATTTTCACAATCGGAATATTCCGCCGGAAGCCTATGCGTTCCTCGTCGCCAGTGCGTTTCTGACTTTCTCAATCGCTCAATTGAGCGCCGCGATCGGTACCCAACTCTTCACACCGGAACGACTGACTCTCGGATTGATTGCTCTGGTTCCAACGCTACTCTTTACTCGGGTCGGTATCGGGCTAGCCGGACGAATCTCGAATACCGTTTTCCAACGAATACTGCTTGTAGTTTTCGTGTTCATGGAAATCAAATTGCTTATGGACATATTTTGAAGTGAAGGCGAAGCAAAAGATCAATATAAAGGATGTTGCAGCCCGCGCCAATGTTCATCCGTCGACGGTCTCGCGAGTTCTGAATCCGGCCACACGTTCTATGGTCTCTGCGGATGTAGCCGATCGTGTGACCAGAATTGCCGACGAAATGGGTTATGCGCGCAGCCCCTTCGCATCCGGTCTTCGAACCGGTAAGTCCTACACCGTCGGCGTCATCATTCCTGACCTCAGCAATCCTGTGTTTCCGCCGGTAGTTCGCGGCATTGAACGAACCCTTGGTGCCGAGGGATACATTGCTATTCTGGCGGACTCCGATAACAACCCGAATAGCGAAAGGGCTATTTTCGATTCAATGATCTCGAGACGTATCGATGGCCTGATCATGGCAACCGCACATACAAGGGACCCGGTCGTCCGTGAGTGCACTGAGGAAAAAATACCATTGGTACTCGTCAATCGAACCACTGACGCGCACGGTGTTATCGAGGTCGTCAACAATGACGAGCTGGGCATTCAAATGGCCGTGTCACACCTCGTCGAACTCGGGCATCAGCGCATCGCTCACCTCGGCGGACCAGAGAATACTTCGACCGGCCGCAATCGTAGGCAAGCCTTTGAACAACAAGGAGAAGCTGGCGTATTCGAGATGAATGCGGAGCTGATTGCCCATTCGTCCGCGTTCACCGTGGCGGCCGGACAGGCAAGCATGCTCGAGATTCTGGATAGCGACAATTCGTTCACTGCCGTCGTTGCTGCCAACGATCTGCTCGCGCTCGGTTGTTACGACGCGTTATGCCAACGCGGACTGACGTGTCCGGACGACATATCGGTTACCGGCTTTAACGACATGCCGTTTGTAGACCGGCTTTCGCCGCCATTGACAACGCTGCACATTCCTCACGACGAACTCGGCGTTCAGGCAGCAAGCTTGTTACTCGAAGAAATTCGCGATCCGGCGTTTGCGGCAAGAACTGTTCGACTGGATCCGACACTGATCGTTCGCGGATCAACCGGCCCGCTCTGACGAGTGCAAACCGCTAGTAGGGATTGGCGACTGGCAATTCCTCAGCAGGGAACAGTGTGATGACCTTGCAACCGTCATTGGTCACCACAACTTCTTCCTCAATACGCGCCGCAGAAAAACCATCAGTAGCGGGACAATACGTCTCAAGCGCGAACACCATGCCCTCTTTGATCTCCTGGGGACTGTCCATCGACACCAGGCGGCTGACGATTGGGCGTTCGTGCAATGCAACTCCCAGGCCGTGGCAAAACTGCAGCGCAAAAGCCTCCATCTCGTTCGCAAAACCGAACTCTTCTGCTTTCGGAAACACGGCAGCAATCTGATCGGTGCCCACACCCGGTTTGACGAGGGCTAACGCCGCATCCATCCAGCCGCGAGCTTTCTTGTAAGCGTCTCTTTGCGGGTCCGTCGCGCGGCCGACATTGAAGGTTCGGTAATAGCAGGTTCGATAGCCCATAAACGCTTGAATGATATCGAAGAAGGCCTGATCGCCCGGTCGAATTATCCTGTCGGTGAAGTTGTGAGGGTGCGGGCTGCAGCGCTCGCCGGCAACGGCATTGATCGCTTCGACATCATCGGAACCCATCTCGTAAAGCATTTTGTTGGACATCGCGACGATATCCGATTCGCGAACGCCAGGGCGCAGCTTTTCGAAAATCATATCGTACACACCATCGACCATCGACGCGGCCGTGTTCAACAACATGATTTCGTCCATGCACTTGATCTCGCGTGCATCGAGCATCACTTGCTGCCCGTCGACGACCTCAAGTCCTGCCTTTTGCAGTTCGAATAGCATAGGTGGTTCGCAAAGATCGACGCCAACCGGCAGGTGAGCAACACCATTTTGTACCAGGATGTCTTTGATCTCCGCTGCCGCCTTAGCCATCAATCCTGACTCAGGGGAAACCGTGCCGCGCAATCCGACCATGCCAGCGTGACAGCAGGAGGGTTTCAGCCAGGGCGCGTAAATACGATGATGCGCCGCAGCTGAACCGAAATCCCACAGGTGCGGGTCGCCGTCGCCGGCCAAAAGAGCGAAGCGGCACATCTTGTCTCGGGCCCATTCGCCAATGGCGGTACTCGTGATGTATCGAATATTGTTGTTGTCGAATGTCAGGAGCGAGCCGAGATCGGAGTTCTTGAGGGCCATACGGGAACGACCCAGGCGATAATCGTGCAAGCGCCGGAAGTTCACTCGCTCTTCGAAGTCGACGTTCATCGAACCGGGTGCACGTAATGCACGGGACCAGTCGTGCCCCGGATCGATATCCTGGGGCTTCACAATCGTTGGATCATCTAATCGAGCCGTCATTCGTCTCTCTCCCGTAGCGACGTCATATTCACTACTCAGCGACGTTTATGCAATCGTTTGCACATAATGCCATAGCCGCGTATCTTCGGGCAAAGCCGCATGACCGCAGGGACCTCAAGATGCCAGCAGAATCGAGAAACGCCGACTCGGGAGTCACCCTCGGCGCCCACGGTTTATTCGTTATCCTGGCCGCGACGGCGCTCGCATTATTGTCGACCCCTCTCGCCGCGCCCGCAATGCCCGAGATCGCAAAGGTATTTGCCGAGAATGCGCAAAACGAGCCTTTTGCGCGGGCCATACTCTCAGCCATCAGCATCCTTCCGGGCGAACCCAGCGTCATCTTCCTGGTCAAGTTCATACTGCTGTCGATTCCGGCCTTGTTCATCATTCTTGGCGCACCCGTGGTCGGCTGGCTCAGCGACAACATCGGCCGCAAATCACTGCTAAATGTCTCTCTGCTGATTTTTGGTATAGCCGGGACGTCGGGCTATTTTGCCGACAGCTTCTTCTTCATGTTTGTGGGTCGCGCAATATTGGGTCTCTCTATCGCCGGCATTAAGACAGCAACTGTGGCAATGGTCGGTGACTACTACGAAGGTGCCGAGCGAAACCGCGTGATCGGCTGGCAGGGCTCGGCCATGAAATTCGGCGGCGTCATATTCATGTTACTCGGTGGTTTCCTGGCCAACTTCAGCTGGCAGGCACCTTTCCTCGGTTACATGCTCGCCTTTGTCATTCTCCCCAGCGGGCTCATCGCGCTTAGTCAGCGGCTGCCGGTCGCGAGGGCCACCGCATCGCTCGAAGACTCATCGCTGCCCGCAATTCCGCTTGGCTCAGCATCCTACGTGTTCATTTCCGCATTCCTCGCGTCGGCATTATTCTTTATTACGCCCGTACAACTACCCTTCTACTTGCGCAACGCCTTCAACGCGACGCCGTTTGAAATGGGTGCTGCCATCGCGCTCGGCAACACGATCGGGGCCCTGACATCGCTGACATACCACCGCTTCAAGAATCGCCTGAATTTCGTTGGGATCTACGCCGTAATTTACCTTTCGATGGCGCTTGGTTACCTCGTTGTCGCGTCGGCATCGAGTTACGCCATGGCATTGCTCGGCATGATCATCGCGGGCACAGGATTCGGACTCTATGTGCCAAATCAAAGCAGTTGGATCCTGTCGATCGTGTCACAGAAGCGCCGCGGATTTGGGGTCGGCATAGTGACGACGGCAATGTTCCTTGGGCAATTCTCGGCACCCATACTCGTGCAACCGTTCATCGATCCAACGAACCCTGCAGCGGTCTGGACGGCAGTGAGCTACACGCTGTTCGGACTGGCTGTTGTGTATGTCTTTCTTTCTCGCTTTTCTTCGAGACACGCGTAACGCGCCCTAGTCGCCTGGAACCCTCGCTGCGACCAGCTCGACTTCAAGAAGGTATTTTGGATTTGCAAGCGCAGCGACGCCAACCGCCGTACTCGTGGGCCTGAAATCGTCTCCAAAATAACGATTACGCGCTGCAACAATAATCGGCAGATGTGCTGGATCGATGTAATAGATAGTCATCTTGATAACATCGTTGCTCGTCATACCAGCCTCTTTGACGATGTTGTAGAGATTACGCATCGCGAAATTTGCCTGCTCTTCGATACCCGCCCCTATTTTCCCGTCAATGTCCCTGCCTGTCTGTCCTGCCGTGTATAACCACTCGGCGCCGCTCGGCACCAGCTTGCCGTGACTGAAGCGATTCTTGAACGGGGCTGGCAGCGACTCCGGATTCAGCGTCGTGATCTCATTCTCGTCTTCCGCCGAAAGCGCCAACGCCGGCAACAGACAAGCCATCAAAAAAACGGCAGCCGCGAAGGGCTGCCGTCTGATTTCAATTGCGTGCAACTGCATCGGAATAATTAGCCTCCGAAGTCGAGACTCGCCGTTACACCATAACTGCGCTTACCACGGAATCCAGCCGCGAACGAGGCACAGCAAGGGCTGGGCGGACCGAAGTTTTCGACATCGACTTCCTCGCTGAGATTTTTACCCCAGGCCGAAAGGCTGAAGTCCTCGCTGGAAGAAATCCACGTTACGCGAGCGCCCCAGTTGGTAACCTCGGGCCGCAAACGCAGGGGTGGGTCCGTGAAGCGATTGGAGGTCTGATTGAACACATCGCTGCGCGAGCGCACATCGGCTCTGAATAGGAGGCTCGAACCATTACCGAGATGGGCCGTGTACTCGCCAAACAATGTATAAGTCCATTCGGGCGCACCGGCCGGTCGATGGCCATCCAGGGAATAAACCTCGCCGGTGTTGGGGTCAATAGCGCCCGTCGGGTCCGGCGTGTCCTTCATTTCGGCATCAATAATGCCAACTGTGCCGCTTAGTAGAAAATCGTCCGATATGAGAAAGGTACCTTCCAGTTCCAGTCCCAACGATTCCACACTACCGACATTGCTGATCAAGCCTGTGAACCCCGCGCCAACCGGAACGAGGTTGATCGTCTGAACATCGTCGACTTCCAAATAGTAACCCGTAATCGCATAACGAAACCGCGCCGCGGCACCCTTCAGGCCGATCTCGAAGTTCTGCGACGTCTCGGGTTCAACAACTATGTCAGCACTGGCTCTGTTTCTTGCATCCGGTTGGAAGGTGCCACTCTTGAAGCCTTCCGAGTACAGGCCGTAGATATTGAGATTGTCATTGATCATGTAAGTCAGAGATAACTTGGAAATGTAGTCGTCCCAGGAATCGCTGACAGGATGGTCTGTGTAACCCAGTGGGGCTGCCTCCGAACCACAGGTGGGATCGGGCGGCCCATTGCTATTCGCGCGACATACCTCAGCTACGCCATCAATGCCTGGCCCGACACCCGGTACGCCGCCAATTTGCCGGTTCGTTCCCCAGGCGCGCACGCCTTGCAGGAAGTCCTTGCTGTCGTCAACAAAGCGTCCGCCATATGTGATTGTCGTCCGGTCATTGATGTCGTAGGTGACCTCGCCGAAAACCGACCAGCTGTCGGTCTCGTTATTGGCCAACGTTCCCATGTGAGTTTCCACAAAAGGACCAAGACGCGCACCGTCCGCCTGGAAGATATTCTGCTCGAAGCGGTCTTCCTCGTCGGTCATTATGTAGACGCCGGCTAACCAGCGGAAATTCTCGCCGCTGGACACGTTGTCGACACGCAGCTCGGTGCTAAAAGAGGTCGCGTCGTTCGCCACCTCCTGGAAGGACACATTATTCGGCGTACCAACCAGGTCCATAAACGAATGTGTGTCGCCGTCGAGGTAGCCGGTGATCGAGGTAACCGCCACATTCTCGAGTTTCCAAACCAGTTCTACAGCGGTGGTCAGGATGTCCCGCTCAGTTTTGAAATCGAAGCCGGACGAGATTTCGTTCTTGAACGGATCGTCGGGACGGAACCAGGTCACCTCGTAAGGACCGGCGCCCGTGTCTCGACCGCCTACGAACGGGTCTTCGGAGTAAACCAAGCCAGTGCCAGGCTGATAGTAGGCGCTACGCACCGGAGCGTCGTCTCTATCGGCGCTGTATTCGAGTTTGAAATAAGCGCTGAACGTGTCGCTGGGCTCGAACAGGAATGACGCCCGACCGGCCGTGTTCTGATCGCCGTCAATACCGTCGCCCGTCGTTATGGACTCGGTCGGCCCGTCCTGCTGATCATGATTAAACGCGAAGCGGGCAGATACCGTGTCCGACAACGAACCGGTTATAAAACCATCCAGTTCAATCAACTCGTCGGTGCCGAAAGTCGCTGTCACCGATCCTCCAGACTGGTCCTGGCTTGGCCGGTTCGACACGAAGTGAATCAGGCCTACCGATGCGTTGCGGCCGAACGCCGTGCCCTGGGGACCGCGCATGACCTCTATACGATTCATATCGTATACCGTTGGATATTTCATGGAGTCCTTGGTGATGACCACATTGTCCTGCACCGTTTGAATCGAGGACTCGCTCGAGGCATTGCCCGGCGTCGGCGCGATAACGCCGCGCATGCTCGCGACCGGCTGCATCTTGCTGAAACTCTCCCAGGTGGTGCCCGGACTCACTTCCATCAAGTCATCGGCACGCGTGATTCTATTGTTCTTCAGATACTCTTCGGTCATGACGCTGACCGCGACCGGGGCATCCTCAATGGACTCCTCGTAGCGACGCGATGTGACGGTGATTTCTTCAAGCGTCGTCTCGGTCGAGCCTTGCGCGAGCGCCGCCGGCGCGGGAAATAACAGGGCGATGCCGAATACGGCACTGAGAACGCCAGCTTTGGCTAACAACGAGCGGTGGTACGTGTCTGATTCCGAATGGATAAACATATTTCCCCCGAGTGTCTTGGTGGTTATCGCTTAATTACGATATTTTGACAGTGACACTATAAATAATCGTTATAAGTATCGCAATCAATAAATAATCGTTATTTTTGGCATTTGGCCGGATGAACGTATATTTACGGAAGGCGGATGCTCAAAAGGTCCTTTCCGACGTAAATCTTGCCTTCAAAACCACTTTCCCGCGCAGCTGCCTCAAAATCATCTGTCCCCAAGGCCCCGCCAGGAACTGCGAAAGGCCCATGCGACGGCGCGTTGAGCGCCGGAATCATGTGCGTCATGACAAGCTGGCCTACTCCTGCCCGCGTGGCGAGCGCTCCGAGATCGGCTGCTGCACTTTGCCTGAGATAGACGGGCGCCGGGAACTTGCTGCCTGCTCCGGGCGCGAAGGCAGGGTGAATCACCGAATGAACCAGGATATCCGCGCCTTGGGCCAGAGCCTCGACGGTTTCGGACGTCGACGAGTCTCGCGGTGGCGCGCGTTTGCTGTTGCCTGCATCACCGCCTATCACGACGCTGCCGACGGGCGTGTCGACGCGATAAGCCAGGGATCCGGCGATATGAGTCGCGCCGATTGCACTGACTTTGACATCCCCGGATTCCCAGACAACGGTGCCCGGTTTATCCGGTAACGGCAGTTCAACTTCATTCAATTGAACCAGAGCGGCAGGCCCGCCGGGATGTCGCTGTTGATTCTCGCCGTACCGCTGCGCGATCTCTCCGGCGTGAATGAACGCATCGCCGATATGCTCGGTGAAGCCGCGGCAACTCATCGTGCGTTCCGGCGGCGGCATCGAGGCTCTTGCGTCGCCGCTACAAATGATATCTATCGGCCCGCCCATGAAATGCCAGCGCAGTTGCAAAAAGCCGATGAGTCCTTCGGTATGATCCGAGTGCAAGTGAGTCAGGAAAACGGCATCGAGTTTGTTCGGAGACAGACCGAGTTGTGACAAGCGCTCGGTCGTGCCGCGACCGGCGTCAAACTGCAGCAGAACATCACCGCATTGTTTGCCAACGTTGCCGTATCGCACCAGCGTACCGGCGCCGGCGAGACCATTGACGGCCGGCGGACCACCCTGCGTTCCCGTTAGCGTGACTTCCAGGCAATTCTCGATCGGCGAATCAGCACATGCCGCTAATGGCGCAAGCAACCAGAGAAGCCAAAGTCCCCGCACCTTAATAGTCCAATTCCGTTCCAGCCGCCGGGCTTACTCCACCCCCAAAGCCACCCTGGTCGCGCACGACTTTCGAATCGCCGTCCTTGTCGTAGTGAACCCAAACGAGGCCATGCGGGTCGCCGTTCTGCGGCATCTGAATTACGCTAATTTGTTTATGCGATGCCGTGTCATAAACATAAATACGTCCCTCGCCGTTACTGGTTGCCCACATTTCCTTGCCGTTCGGCGCCAGCAACACATGATCGACTTCGTAGCCCGTAAACAAAGTTGCGATTTGTCGCCCGGTGTCTGTCGCAAGCACAGAAAGCGTCCGACCGAAGTGACCGGTGTGTTCGCCTTTGTTGGCAATCCAGATCTCTGTTTCGTCAGCGTTCAGACTCGCACCATAAGGACTGATGCCGGCGCCAGCGGCCCATACTACTTCTCCGGATTCGAGGTTGATCTTGCTCACGTTGGAGGTACCGCCAGCCGTGACGTACATGAATTCTTTGTTCGCATCGATAACAATCCAGTCGCCTCGGAATCCCGGGTACGGATACTCGCGCACAACTTCCCAGGTATCGGGATCAAGCTTGGCGACCCAGAACGGCTTCATTGTCGTGATCTTACCGCTGTAGAGATTCTTCGCACCGAGCATTCCCGTTGATCGATGTGATGCGTAGCCAACCGGTTCCATGAGAATGTAAATATAGTCGTCGTCTACATACGCCGTGTACGACGAACCACCCAGGTCCTCATCACGCACGCCGCCAATTATTTTGTCCGTCTCGGGATCGAGTAACATGACGTCAAGGCCGTCGGGGTCACGAGAAAAAGTATCAAGAAGAACATACCTGTCCCGAAATACCATGCCATGATGGAGTCGGCCGCCCATCGTAATCTGCTTGATCGGCTGCAATGTCACCGCGTCTGCTTTGATCAGGGTCGCCGGTGCATCCAGCGCTTTTAGTTGATTGGTGGGTTCGGATTCGGGTTTGGAACCAACGATGTAGACGAATTTACCATCAGGCGACAAGACCGTCGTGTGAACGGCCGCGCGCAAGCTTACTGGCAATTCGTAGCTGGCAATTACCTTGTGCGTTCTCGCGTCTCCAACAACGATCTGAGTCGACTTGGCATTCGTGGCACCCGGTTCGAGAATCGCGAGATTCGCCGAGTTACCAACGTTCTCGTAGAAATACGTCTTGCCTTTTCTCGGTTTGAATTTTGCCTTGCCCGGATCAAACGTCGCAACGACCCGAGATTCGTAGGTCTTGAATATTGGGCCCTCGGTAGATCGCCGTTGCCAATCGCTGATAACCGAATCCCAGGTCTGGATTTCCTCGACCGCTTCGTCACGAGCCGTTTTGGGAAAGATCAGGTCCGTCTCTGTCCTCGCACGAGCCGTTACCAGCTTCGCGCGCTGATCACTGATCATGGCCTCAGTGGTCTCGAGCCCACCAAGCGTGCGGATGTAGACCGACAACGCAATAAGATCCTCGTTGTCCGCCTGGATCTCCTGAGCAATCGCCGCCATTTGCGGATTGTTCAGCATTTGTTCGAGTATCGTTGCCGCTGTCGGACCATACGTGATATCCGGTCCGATCAAACCCGTACCATCTGGTTTGTGACAGACACCGCAGGAAGCTGGCGCAAGAAAGAGTTCTTTGCCTCGCTCCGCATACATGTCGAGATTGACTTGTGCATACGCCTGGGGCGCGAACATCGTGACCAACGTAAACAACACCAGTCTCTTTGCATTCCTGATCGTCATCGGCATTTAGAACTCGCTATCCCAGTCGGTGGTTTCTATGATGGTCTTCAGTCTTTGCAAATAGGCCGCTGAATACGCGCCATCGATTGCGCGATGATCGAATGAATGCGCCAGTATCCCAATCGGCCGAATCTCTATCGAATCACCGACATCCGACTCAACGACGTGCGGCCTCTTCTTCACGGCGTCCATCGACAATATGCCGACCTGCGGTTGATTGATGATCGGTGCTGTGAACAACGTGCCAAACGGGCCGGGGTTCGATAACGTGTAGGTGCCGCCCTGCAAGTCATCGGGTGACAACTTGTTCGACTTCGCACGATTGACCAGGTCATTGAACAGCTTCGCCAGTTTGGACACCGACATATCGCCGGCGTTCCGTGTCACTGCCGCGAGCAACCCCTCGAAATTTAGATCGATAGCAATCGCGAGGTTGATCTCGCGATGCAAGACAAGCGCGTCGCCGTCAACGCTCGCATTCACGCGCGGGAAGTCGGCGATCGCTCTGCAAACGGCTCGCGCGACATAGGGCAGGTAGCTCAGCGAATACCCCCTGTCAGATTTCCATTGCTCCTTGCGATTCAGACGAGAACTGTCGACCGCATGAAAGTCCACGTCAATCGTTTGTAATACGTGCGCTGATGTCGCTTTGGACCGAACCATGTGGGCAGCTGTCACTTTGCGGACTCGGTCGAAAGGAATGCGCTCTCCACCGCTGCCAGACGTGCCGATGGATTCAACGTAGTTGAGCACGTCCTGACGCGTTACACGACCATCCCGCCCGGATGCGGGAATGTCTGCAATATCGACACTGTGCTGCTTGAGCAGCCGACGGACAGCTGGCGATACACGATCACCACCCTTCCGCGCAGGCAACCCGCCACCCGCAGGTTTTTCCGTTGCAGGGGCCGGCGCTTGACTGGCAGCCGCAGCGTCTTGCTCTTCAACAACTTCACCCTCGACGGCAATTACGGCCAGCACGGTTCCGACGTCGACCGTTTCGCCTTCGGCAACATCAATACTCGACAGAATGCCGCTCGCCGGCGCCTCAATCTCGGTCGCGACTTTGTCCGTTTCAACGTCGAGCAATGTATCGCCCTTTTCGACCGGGTCGCCGACCTTCTTGTGCCAGGCCGCAATCATCCCTTCAGAGACAGTCTCACCGAGTTGCGGCATCAGGACGTTCATGTTTGTTCCTTTAGTCGGCGAGTTTCAGGACGTTCTCAACAATCCGCGCCGGGCTCGGCATTACCGCGTCTTCCAGTGCGTCAGCCGATGGCAGTGGAATATGTGGTGTAGTCACACGAACGATTGGACCATCGAGGTCGTAGAATAATTCTTCCGCGACAAGCGAAGATAGTTCAGCGCCCCAACCGCACAATCGGGGATTTTCCTCGACCGTTACAAGACGCGCGGTTTTCGACACCGATGCGAAAATCGTCGTGGTGTCCAACGGGACGAGTGAACGCACATCGATGACTTCTGCCGATATGCCATGATCACTTTGCAACGTATCCGCGGCTTTGAGCGCACGAGGCACCATCGCGGCCAACGCGATGATGGTTACGTCGCTGCCTTCGCGCGCCACGGCAGCCTTGCCTAATGGGACGACGTGCTCGCCTTCTGGAACCTCGGCTTTCGTGCCGTACAAAGACTTTTGCTCAAAGAACAAGACCGGATCCGGGTCACGTATTGAAGCAGCCAGAAGGCCTTTGATATCGGCGGCATTCGACGGTGCTACTACCTTCAAACCCGGTACAGCCATCGCCCAGTTTTCAACCGACTGTGAGTGCTGTGCGCCAAAACGTGCGCCGCCGCCGTTCGCGCAGCGAATCACGAGCGGGAACGAACACTGACCGTCTGACATGAAGCGCGTCTTTGCGATCTGGTTGACTACGGTGTCCCAGCAAACCGCGAAAAAGTCCGAGAACATAATTTCGGCGATCGGCCTGAGGCCGGTCATTGCAGCACCCATCGTTGCGCCCAGAATCGCCTGCTCCGAAATAGGCGTATCACGAACTCGCAGGGGACCGAACTCATCGAGCAGGCCTTCTGTTGTCTTGAACACACCGCCCGCTGCAGCGATGTCCTCGCCGAGAAATACCACCGATTCATCACGGCGCATTTCCTGTGCGATGGCAGCGGACACGGCCTCTCTGTAGCTTAAGACCGCCATGACGAACTCCCGTCGGCCCAGAGGTCGGTCTCGGCAATCTCGAGCGGTGGTGGCCCGCTTTCACGCGCCGTTGCTTCAGCCTTGTCGACTCTCGCGGCTTGCTCGGCCTCGATTTCGGCGATGGCGGATTCGTCGACACCGTCCGCAAGCAAGCGAGCGCGGTAAAGCGTGATCGGATCACGTTCCATCCAGGCCGCGACTTCTTCGTCAGGACGGTACTTGCCGGGGTCCGCGCGCGAATGACCCCCGTGTCGGTAAGTCTGCACTTCGATCAGGCTGGGGCCGCCGCCACTGCGCGCCTTTTCAAGCGCGGCCGCCGCAACCACATACACAAGGTCGGCGTCATTGCCATCGATGACAACAGGTTCCAGTCCGTAAGCCGAAGCGCGATCGGCAGCGGGATGCTCGACTGCTGTCACCTCGGAGATGTGCGTGTATTCCATGTACAGGTTGTTTTCGCAGACGTACACGACCGGAAGATCCCAGATAGCTGCGAAATTTAATGACTCGTGGAACGCACCGATATTAGTTGTGCCGTCACCGAAGAAACACACAGCGACCTGGCCCGATTTTCGGTATTGCGCAGACCATGCCGCGCCTGCGGCGATCGGCATGTGCGCACCAATGATCGCGTAAGAGCCCATGGCACCCTTCTTGACGTCCATCAGGTGCATCGAGCCGCCCTTGCCACTCAACAAGCCGCATTCTCGTCCCATGAGCTCGCCGAGGATCCCGGTCATGGAAACACCGCGCACCAGCGTGTGGTTGTGCCCGCGATACGTGCAAAACGAATAGTCATCCTCACGCAAAGCCGCACCGAACCCTGCAGCAACCGCCTCCTGTCCCAGCGCCAGGTGCGACGTACCCTTGATCAGGTTCTGCATGAACAGATCATAAGCACGCTGCTCCATTACGCGGCAGGACTGCATAAGCCGGTAAAGCTCCAGGCGGGTTTCGGGTTCAGGTGTCCCGGCATTCTTGATGGCAGCTGCCAGCTGCCCGGTCGTGTCGTTCAAGTCAGTTACCCTGTTGGTCCGATTGTCATTAAATCGATAGACGGGGGATTTTACGGTATTTATCGATAATACGATAGCCTCCTGATCAGTCCGCTCTTGCAGAGCTAGGGCGCCAACGAAATTTGCCCCGGACCAACGGCTACCAGCAGCAGCAAACCGCCGATAATGGCCAGGTTGGCCGTCGTTATGCGGCTTCTCCCCAGTTGTTCTTCGTCAGGCAGCCGCCAGTAGGCGTGCACCTTGAGCGTTGCAAACACCGTAAACATGGCAAGGGCGAGAGCGGCTTCCTGCGCCCTGTAGCCAACAATCAGGCATATCGACGCAACGACGTGCAGGGCGATGGTCCCCGGCAATGTGAGCCAGATCAACGGAATGTTGTCCCGCTTGAACTCGGCGACGGCTTTTCGATACCAGACACCTTTGTGTACGCCGCTTACAAGGAAGACGACCGCGATACCGACACGCGCAACAAGCATCAGCCAGGCAGCCTGTTGATCATCAATTTGCATCGCCATTGCCTCCGATCCTGGAAACCAACACGGTTACG
>Ga0255049_10000198_pt1 | contig 36877 bp, 48 predicted proteins | sample JV7_2_3_MG_FD_183615 | JGI IMG/M metagenome (GOLD analysis project Ga0255049, IMG submission 183615) | Seawater microbial communities from Jervis Inlet, British Columbia, Canada - JV7_2_3 | ecosystem: Environmental > Aquatic > Marine > Inlet | place: Canada: British Columbia | collected 2016-10-06 | reverse complement strand
TAGAAGTACAGGTTACAACAACGTTCTTAATGATGTATTAAGAGGCACAGGTGATTTGTTTTCTGATACTACTGCCGTTGAAGCAGACTATGAGAGTGTATCTTTACAATCTGATGGTTTTACTCTTTCAGGAACTAGCAGAGTTAATGCAAATACCGACACTTTCGTTGCTTGGAACTGGAAAGCAAACGGTAGTGGAGCATCTAACACTAGCGGTAGTATCACATCAACAGTAAGTGCTAATGCAGATGCTGGGTTCAGTATTGTTGGTTATACTGGCGATGGAGGAACTAGTGGACCGACTGTTGGACACGGTTTAAGTAAAGCACCTGAAATGGTCATTATCAAGAGTAGAACAGAGTCAGACCGTAACTGGGTTGTGTATCACGAGAGTATCGGTAATACTTACAATCTTTGGCTCAACTTAACTGGTGCTAAAAATACAGATGGTTCTTTATTTTGGAACTCTACTTCCCCAACACCAACAGTATTCACAAGTTCTTATGGGCAGATAAACACTAGCGGACAGGACTACATAGCATACTGCTTCCACTCTGTAGATGGCTACTCGAAGGTAGGCTCATATAGTGGTAATGCTAATGCTGATGGACCATTTATCTATACAGGATTTAGACCCGCTTATGTATTAATTAAAGCGAGTAACTTAACTGGACAAGGTTCACCTATATTTGACAATGCTAGAGATACATACAACCCAACGGTTAAGAGATTACAGTCCAACTCATCTACTACAGAATTAACTACCGATGCTAATATAGATATGCTATCTAATGGATTTAAGGCTGTTAATACAGATGGTTCTCATAACTCAAGTGTAGGTACATATATATACATAGCCTTCGCAGAGCAACCTTTTAAACATTCTAACGCAAGATAACAGGAGCAAACAATGTGGTATTACAACGCAACAATAATAAAGACACCCAAGAGCCTAACGGTAGATGGTGTGACATACCCCTCGGCTATCTTTAGAGATGCTGACTTACTCTCCTCGTTAGGTGTTAAACCATATAGTGAGGTTAGGGTAGACCAAAGATACTACCATACAGGTCAACTTACAGTAGATGACTCTGGTGATGAGGCTATAGGTACTTATACAACTACTGATAGAGATGTAGATACTCTTAAAGAAGGTATGTTAGGTACTATCAACTCTCAAGTATCCAGTATCCAAGGTGGAATAGATTGGTACTGGGCAAGAGCATCTAAAGGTGGTAAGGCTGTACCAGCAGACATTCAAACATACGCTGATACTATCTATACAGAACAAGCAACCAAGGAAGCAGAGATAAATGCTTTAGTTACTTTAGATGATGTAATACTGTATGAGAACACACCATTCACAGAGGTAAGAAAGGTTAAACACACTGCCGAAGATGGTACTGAAACTTATGGTGATGAAACAGATACTTCCAACAGAGAGATTAATATGTGTCTACATTGGACTGCTAATCCAAATGATGAAGTAGACCCAGCATTCGTATCACTAACTAAGGATTAAAGATGCCACCAGAAACTAAATGGAATACATAATGGAAATGACGCAGGTGTTTTTATGGGGTTTAGGATTATTTGTGATGATGATAGGATATTACCTGTCTCAAGTATCTTCAGATATTAAACAATTAGAAAATAATATGACCTCTTGTCAAGCAGAGTTGCCTAGAGTATATGTGTTAAAGGAAGATTACAAAGATGAAATTCAAGAAGTAAAGGCTAGATTAGAAGACATCTATGGAATAGTGAGGGAGTTAAGCAAGAAATAGAAATGAGGGGGGAATATGTCGTTTAGAAATTCAAAAGGTCAGTACACAAAAGATACACTAATAAACCGACTATGCAGTGTTTACTATAAAATATTCGCTAGACTTGATGGTTGGCTAATGCAGAAGAAATCGCAATGATAACCTTGCTCACAAGTGTTGCACCTATTATTATGGGTTTCTTGATGAAACTCGTAGCGATAAAATCTAAAGCCTCTAGTGATATGCAGAAGTTACAACTTCAAGCCTTAAATGCTAGAGCAGGTGAAATTGACTCCGCTAGGTCTTTTTCAGAGAAAGAATCTCCTTGGGCAGCCCTTAATAGACGAGTGATTATATTCGTACTCCTTGGCATTATAGTATTTACTCAGGTAGCACCAGTATTCTTAGATGTTCCCACAGTTATACCAACAATAATAAAAGGAACAAATTTTTTAGGCTTTACAATTTCACCTGACCAAATCGAATATGTGACAGTCAAGGGAATGTTAAAATTAGATGAAGTATTTGCTTGGACGACCCTAGTCGTTGAGTTTTATTTTGGGTCGCAGTTGGCTAAGTCATAAGATGAAAAAATTACTTGTGCTACTTTTGGTAGCGTTGAACTCTTATTCTGCCGATAATACAACAACAAGTACAGTTACTTCTACTTCTAAATCAACAGTAGAACACGCTAATCAAGCCCCACCGGGAGCAAGAGCGCCCAGTATATCTGTATCAAACTCTGACGTTTGTGTCTCGGGCTTTAGCACAGGAGCGCAGACAAGTGTTTTAGGATTGTCGCTTGGCACTACATTTGTAGATGTTAATTGTGAGCGACTTAAACTTAGCCGAGAACTACGAAAGAGTGGCATGAAGGTAGCAAGTGTTGCATTATTATGTCAAGACCCAAGAGTGTTCCAAGCGATGATTATGTCGGGAACGCCTTGCCCAGCAAAAGGACAGATAGGTAAAGAAGCCGCAAAGTTTTGGAACTCATACCCTGAATTACGTCCTGACTTTAAGGAATACCTAGATAACAAAAGAATACTTATTGACGCAGGTTATATTAACGAAGACGGTACATTAGTTACGGAGGTTGAGGATGCTATTGAGAGTAATGATAAGTCTCATGATTCTGAGCATAACTGGAACGAGCCTAGTTAATGCACTCACAACAGATAATCAGTTAGACAATAGCACACAAGGTGCGACTGAGTGTGAGTTTAATATTTGTCCGTATCAGTTCCCTGATATTCACATGCATATCTATATAGACAATGACAAGTACAACGGTGGTGGCATCATCTATGCGGGTAGTAATGTAGAAGATAATATGGCTAGTGCAACTACAGGAATAGAGGCTATACCTGATGGCTACCAACTAGATGCTGTTAATTGGTATTTAGACGTAAGTGAAGGTTCTTATGCTCCAAATGGTGGGGTTGGTCAAACAGCAGGGGCAGATTCTATTACTATAGATATTGATTTTATGAATACTGATGGTAGTGTAATTGCATCAGATGGGTTAGGAACATTTACAGGAACTTGGGGCGATGGTGATTGGCATTCATTAAACGGTACTTATAATGATTCATTCATACCCGATATATCTTCTGTAATGATGACAATAGGTGGTATAGATTATCAGAACAATACCGATGGCATTAGGTTTGCTAATATGTCTATTACTTATGATTACTCTGAGATAATTCTAATTCCAGAAGTAATAGAAGAGATAATAAATGATTTAATAGCCTTAGACGAAGTAGGAGTAGCCTTAGATGAGATAACTATTGCTGATGTAATATCTGATGCAATGGAAGATGAAGAAGTCGTAGAAGAAGTATCTGAGGAAACATCTGAGGAAGAAACAGAGGAAACAACTGAGGAAGAAACAACTGAGGAAGAAAGTAGTGAAGAAACTACTACTGAAGAAGTAACAATAGAAGTTAAAGAAACACCTGCTAAAGTTGTAGTTACTAAAACCACTACTGTTCAGCCAAAGAAAAAGGTTAAGAAAGTAGTTGTAGCATCTACTAGTAAGACAACTACTAAAGTAGAAAAGAAGACATCAAATAATGTTGTTAATATTGACCAAGTAATTTCCACACTTAATATCATCCAAAACATTAATCAGGATGCCTTACAATTAGCCTTAATTGATAATGCAAACTTTAGTAGTTATATCGGACAATCGCTCTACGATACTGTAGAATTGGAGGATAATGAAAACTGGTATCAAGACGAAGCATTTTATTTAGAGCGTACAATGATTGATAATATTAATTTAAAAGACAATAAGGAGTGGTATGGAAGCAATACTGAATTTTATTAAGGAGGCACTTAAAGGCAAAAAGATGAGTGCTAGTTGGATAGTGACACTAGCAGTTGCCATAGGTGGTTTAGCATGGGTAGGCGCATTTGCTTATCAAGAATATGAAACTATTAAACTCAAGATAACCTATTTAGAAAAGAAAGCACACACTAAAACAGAATTAACACCTCATTATGATGACTCACCACTAAGTGCAAGAGTAACAACTAATGCAGGAGCAATTATTCAACTGCAAGAATATACGTCAGGATTTAAAGGCTTAAAAGAGGATTTATCTAGTGTTACTGGTGATATTATTTCTTTACAGGGGTACACATCAGGTCTTGACACTATATACGATGACTTATCACAAGCCTCGGGTAGTATTATTATCTTACAAGAACGGATGACAACTCAAGAAGGAAATAATAATGATGCAATTTCTCATATAACAGATATGCAAGACGAAGTAAACACAAATACCAATTTACTTACTGCTGTGAAAGAACAAATAAAGGCTCTTGAGAAAGATGTGGAACAAACAGAGAATGCTGTTAAGGATAAGGTTAATCCTCTAACTATGTAATTGATAGTTAAACCAAAAAAAAAATGAAACATTTATTAAAGTATTGCAAGTCAGACTCGCAACGTACTAAAGTAAATCTATATACTAAGTTAGGCTCAATGCGAGCAGTAGCGTCTGAATTAGGCATAAATCAATCTAACGTGTCTAAGACCTTGAGAATGTTACAAAAACGGTCTGCTCAGGACGGTATAGCACCTGAAGCCGACATGACACACCCAACGGCAGAGGGATTTAACGTCAAGGGAACATCAACCCTGTACGATGAAGATGGCAATGTAAAAGTTCAATGGGTAAAAACGCAGAATAATGGGTACTCATTTGAGGACGTTGCTGAGGTATTCAACGAGGCACTTTCAGAGTTTCAATGTGTAAAGATAGATGCGCCCACACACGCAGATAGCGACATCATGGCCATTTACCCCCTTGGCGACCCGCATATTGGGATGCTAGCGCACAGAGATGAGTCGCAAGAAGATTTTGACCTAAAGATAGCATCTAAAGACCTACGCAAAGCAACAAAAGAATTAGTAGATAGAAGTCCACCATCCGAAACTGCGCTCATACTTAATCTCGGAGATTTTTTCCACTCAGATAATCAACAGAATAGGACAAGCAGAAGTGGTAATGCGTTAGATGTTGATGGAAGATGGTTTAAGGTGTTAAGGGTCGGCATAGACCTGATGATAGAACTCACCTGCTCTGCCCTAAAGAAACACAAACATGTGATAGTAAAGAATATTATTGGAAACCACGATGACCATAGTGCTATTATGTTGTCCTTGGCTATGGAGAAGTATTTCCATGCCGAGGAGAGAGTTACTGTTGATGCGTCACCCTCGAAGTTTTGGTACTACAAATTCGGTAAAAATCTGATTGGTTCAACACATGGTGATACGGCTAAACCCGAAAAACTACCATTGATAATGGCAACAGACAAACCTGAAGAATGGGGTGCTGCAGAATTTAGATATTGGTACACAGGGCATATACATTCAAAAAATGTTATGGAGTTTGCAGGGTGTACATGGGAGTCCTTTAGGACATTAGCGGGCAAAGATGCTTGGCATTCGGGGGCAGGTTATCGGAGTGGGAGAGATATGAGTTGTATAATCCTCCACAAAGACTTTGGAGAGATAGGTAGAAATACTGCTAGTTTGCAGTTAATTAGGTCTAAGTGATTTATACTTATTCCGGGATTTTTCGTGTGCCTCTATTAATTTATCTATTAATTTTTTCCAATCCCAGTAGGTCATAGTTTTCATATTTTTTTCATTGCTAATATAAACATAGGGTCATAGGCAGGGCGTGACATTATTATCCTTAATTTAGATATTTTAGGAATAGGCCTTGACGATATTTCATGAAAGACCTCTTCGGGATGTGTATACCTTCTAAGTCTTCTGCGTGCATGAGTAAGCGACATTCCTGTTGCTAGAGCAACATCCTTAGCGGTTACTCTTTTGCCATCGCTTAATCTCCAATATTTCTCTTTCTGTCCTCGTTTCTTCATATCACCCCCTGTGGTAATAATAACATATAAATTCCCAATTCCCAAATCCCAATCACCCAAGCAACCCTAATCACCTTGGTTGGGTGGCTACAACCCTTACCACACCTACATAAAATGGGGTAGCCCCTAGAACTACCCCAACGCCTACCCAATAATACTGGACTAACTTTCATCAACCTTTACAGGTTGGAATGATGAAATAAATTCTTCCATATAGTGGGCGGATAACTTTGTATTCTCGTGGACAACCATAACTACCTCTATGTCTTTAAAGTAGTCCAAAGATATAACCTCAACGGTAGACTTAGTGTCGAACCATTTCTCGCCCACCTTTGGGTAAAGGATATTACGCCAAGTCATAAGAACCTCCTAACACCTTTAGGTGCATTTCTCATTGTGCCATAATAAGACTGAGCCATCTCTCGTACAATGCGTTTAGCAGTACCGAGCCTATACTTCACCTCAGTCACTCGTGAAAGGTCGCTGTTGAGGATTCTCGTAACCCTAATAGGGTGTTCAACAAGTATCAACTGTGACCACTTGCGTCCAGTAGCAACAAGCAACCCATGTCGGATTGCGTTGCTAGGAGTTTGATATTTAATTACTTTCATTGTTTTCCTCCTTTATTACTTGTGTTGGTCTTTTAAAAAATCCAAACTTAGGGTCATCATCAGATGGTGTAACTTTAGCGACAAATGACACTCTATCGCCTTCTGAACAATCCAGTGTTCTTTTAAATTCATCTTCTGTACCTTCGTTAATTATCTCTTGCTTACCAGTTCTTTGGATAATATAAGGTGCTTTTATTAATGCTCCATTTAATTTAAAACCTCTATCATCAACAAAGAACATTCTCCATTGACCACCCCATTGGTTGTCCTTGTGGTAAGTCTTTTCGATTACACCAGTGAACTGGATACGCTCATCAGTTACTGGAACAGGTTCAGCCTTGTCGTAAGCCTCTTGCCTTTGACGTAGCACCTCTTGGTATTCAGCCTCTTCTTTAGCCTTCTTTATTTCCTCAGCCTTAGCATCAGCCTCACGCTTGGCAATCTCTTCAGCAGAAAGTTCAGGGGCTGTGTATCTCCAATCTTTTTCAGCCTCACCCCATTTAGTTAAATCCCAAACCTTGCCGACTTCAAGTTTACCTTTATCGCTAACCCACTCTTTAGCCTTAGCAACAGCCTTGTCGTAATCCCTAGAAAGGTTTTTAACATATTCGTCTTTCTCTTCAAGAGCGAAGCCAGTATTAACAAGGTAGCGTTCACGCAATGTGAACATACCGTTTCCAAATCCGCTTGATATAAAATATGTATTCATTTTTTCTCTCCGTTGTGGGGAGGTTACCCTCCCCTGTTAAAGTTATTGTGGGTGAGCGTGTTTAGTGCCACTATCATAAGGCTCAATCATCCAACCATTGTCCTCAACGAATTTGTTGATTAGTTCAGAAGGCTCATCCCATTCAGGCATAACAGCAGTACCGTTAGAAAAAGTACCATCTTCGTTATCATAGCCTTTAGGTGCATAGTTGTTCCAATCAAAGTCAACAAGCATCTCATCCATCTTTTTAATATCTAGATTCATAAAACTAGTCTTAATCCAAAGACCGTCTTCGTAATCGTAATCAGAATCCCATTCTTGTAAAGAAACTGCATTTACGTTAAAGTTGTCTTTAAGGCTCTTAATCATTTGGTTTACATTTACTTTTTTCATTTTGTTTCTCCGTTTTGTTTAAAGTGAGTCTATTATAACACCAAAACAGAGAATGTAAAGTTATTTTTACACTAAATAACTAAAAAGGTATGTCGTCCTCAAAGGGTTGGGCAGTATTTTGCTCTGTAGGCTGTGCTGTACCTGTGTTTGCATCACGCTTATCAAGCATCTGTAGTGTTCCATTAAATCCACTAACAACCACCTCAGTCGTGTACTTTTCTACCCCGTTAGAGTCTGTCCACTTGCGAGTCTGCATCTTTCCTTCAACATAGACCTTAGACCCTTTGTCTAGGTATTTCCCTGCAATCTCAGCAAGTTTTTCAAAAAGACATACCTTGTGCCACTCAGTCTTCTCTTTCTTTTGGCCAGTAGTTTTGTCTGTCCATGATTCCGAAGTTGCTATTGACAGGTTACATACTGCCTTACCATTGCTACTGTATTTAAGTTCGGGTTTTTGTCCGATGTTGCCTACTAATATTACTTTATTTATTCCACTCATTTTCTTTCTCCTATTATTATGATTAAAAGGGTTGCTTACGGCAACCACTCGGTGACTATTCTTCTTTAACTAACGAGGCGAGAGAAGGGTTGAATAGACCCTGAGACCCCGATTGCGAACCGTTAGCCACAACGCACACAATTCTTTATTATTTCTCTTTAGTATCAAAATCTCGACAAGCGTCTTTAATTATAATGTGTTCTTGATTATCAAAGGCTTTCCAAATATCAGTAACCTGTCTTTTAGTTAACTCTCTCCATAACTGTTTGACATTCTCGTAATCTGTTTCGCCTTTTTTCCCTACAATACTTTTTTTAATTTCAGCCTCATAAGTATCACGTTCCCCATCTTTCCAAATAGGAATGTCGGGCAAGTCTTCGCCTGCATAGATGTAAAGTCCAAGGCCATGTCTAGCAATTGCCTTAGTTGTTGAACGCTGAATAGATGTGTTTACCTGCATAGATGTAAGTTTATCGAGAGGTATTGCTTGGTTTCTGTTATCTATTACAGGCAAATACTCAATATGTTCTAAACCATCTATTGTTACCCCTGTCTTGACCCAAGCAGTTCGCCCATCTGTATGATAGTTCCACCCATCCACATTCTCATACACACATGAGGTTGCATCAGGGTAGGCTTTTTTCAGTTCAGTCCACGCCCATGCCCAACTAAGGTATGTAAGTTTAACTCCTTTAGAAGTTGTGATAGATTCTGTATTTTCGTTTACATTTATTTTGTTTAGTGTTTTAAAAGTATTCATTTTAATCTCCCAATAGTATTAATATCAACCATGCCCAAAAGAGCATGGTGCTTATAAAAAGAATTTCAAATAGTGTTTCCATTAGTGTAAAAAATCCTGTAGTGTTTCGTACACAAAATCCCTATCGTCATTCACAGCGTCTATTTCTTCGTCAGTAAGGGTAACGCCTGTATCCTTCCACTCTGCCTCAACGACAAAAGAATCTTCATATTCGGGGTACTGGCTTTGCAGATAATCCATATCCACTACCTGTATATTGTTAAAATCAATCTTGTTTTGAGCCTCAATATTTGAAGGTAATGTCCAAGTATGTGTTTTTTTACCGTATCTCCCCATTCTAAAACTGTTAGTTTTAATTAGTAAACCTTTACTTGTTAAGTCGGTTAAGGCTCTGCGGATGCTTGTTATAGGGTAACTATAATGTTGATTACATATATCAAGAATCTCATCGGGAGATAAAAGACTCCCTGTATTGAATAAACTTAGAATTAATTCCTCTTGATTTTGTGCTTTGTATTCAGAGTTAAATAATTCTCTACCTCTTTCTTTATTAGTGTTGTAATAACTCATTAGAACTCTCCTTTGTTTTTAAATGTCTGCCATTCCTTGGCAAACTTCTCGGTCTTCATATACTCTGAGGCGAAGGCTAAGGTACTCTCTAGCGTTCTTTCTACCTTGGGTTGTGGGTTGGCTTGGCAATACTCCTCAAACTGTCCATAATCCTCGTTTTGAGCCTCATTGATTTCATCAAAATATTCATTTTTAAGTGTCATAATATCTCCTCTAATATCCATCCATACCTGTCCTCTACATCTTTCGCAACCTCATGTGTGAAGTCATACTCAATGTAGGCGTTGTAGTTATCGTCATCGTGGTAGTAGCGTTGATTAGATGCTAACTCTTTTAGCATACCCACACATCTAATTATCTTTTCAAATACCTGTAAAGGAACATCACACATTGGGTCATCATTTAAATGATATTCAAATTGTTGGTATATAGTTTCAGCCGACTTGTTAAAGGCTAGTAACGCCTCATCGTAGTGGCGTTCATATTGAGAGTAGGTGGGGCTACAACGCTCCATCAATGCCTTCTCTTCACTTATACTCATGCCGTCATTTGTCATTTTGTTTCTCCTTTGATTTTAATCTGCTCACGTTCCTCAGTAGACCATCTGTGACTGAAGTTAGCACCTAAAGACTCAGCCTCTTCGATGAAACTATTTAGTACGTTGTTCTTACGTCTATTGAACCAATGCTTAGGAAACATATTATCAATAGATTCACGTCTTGTGCCATTCCATGTTGTGTGAAATAATGCGTGGTTAATCTGTATCTTCGTCTTTGCATCATCCAGTAGGTTGACCTTGGCTATAGCAAGTAACAGGTTATTACTGTCATTATTCTTAAAGACCTCAGCACCAAGTTTAGCCTCTTTGAACTTAGCAACATTTTCTATTAGTTTTTTATTCCAATTTTTCATTTTGTTTTCTCCGTTTGTGTTTAAAGTGAGTTTATTATAACAGATGTCAAGCATTTTTTACACTTTAATTATAAATATATATTTTAATCCCATTCACCATTAGGTAAATAAACCACATCCCCAACTAATGTTTTACCAAAGAGTCTCGATGCTTTGGTGTTAACTGGAAGGTCTTCAAGAAGGCCTTCTTCGTTAGCATAGGCAATACCATCGCTATCTTGGTGGACAAGTTCGATATAACCACCTACCCAGTCTTGCAGTTGCGATAACTCCCAAGGTGTGTCGTGTTTAGGTGTAACCACTAACTCATTCCCGTTTGCTTGTAATATTGTTGCCATGTTTCCTCTCCGTTGTGGGGAGGTTACCCTCCCCTGTTAAATTAAAGTGTGAATCCGTTAGATTGAAGAACTGCTATTACTTCGTTCTTCTCAAAAACACTAAAGTATTTAGGAAACTTCTTGTCTTCCTTTTTGCCTGTTTTTTTGTTAACTACTTTCTTAACTACAACTCTCATTAAAGTAGCAACTGATTTTGCACCCTTCATTTCTTTTCCTTGAAGGTTAAAGTGTTTTTTGATTTGACGAAAAGTAGCAAACTCTGATGCATCTGCGAAACCTGCATCTTCTAAAGTTGTAACATTACCACCTGTGTATTCGTTTCCATTTATAAAGTTTTTCATTTGTTTCTCCGTTTTGTTTTTAAAGTACCGAACCATTCCTGATTCGATAAATACATTATAGAGTGTATATTTATAATGTGTCAAGCATTTTTTACACTTTATTTTCAAAATAGTTTAGCAATTCTTTTTTAAAGAGTCTATAATTGGTCTAACCTCCTTTAGGTTATTCAGGGTGGGGAGGTAATTACCCCACCCAATCTAAAGAAGGGATTTGAATAATTTAATCAACGAGGAAAAAAAAATGAAAAACAAAATGACTAGGATTAGTGCCTCCTATACACAGGTATCTAATAGAATAATTAACGATAGGTCTTTATCATTAAAGGCAAAAGGGCTTTACGCATTTATGTACAGCAAGCCCGATGACTGGAACTTTACGATAAGGTCAATGGCATCACAACTTAAAGAAGGTGTCGATGGTATATCTTCCACATTAAAAGAATTACGAGAGAGTGGATGGGTTGACTATCGAAAGGCCACGAATGGGTCAGGTGAATATTTTATTGGATATATTGACGAGGAACACCCTACTGCTACACCAAATACGGCTATTCCGAACAAGCCAAATACGGATAATCCCAACAAGGGAAAAGCCGTACGCATTAGTAATAAAGATTTAAGTAGTAATAAAGATAATATATATATAGAGAAATTTTCTCCGAATGATACTACTTTGAAAGTCATTAATGAGAAGTTTCCTAACATAACTGAAAAGCAATTAGTAACATTGGTAGATACATTCAAGGACAAGGCAAAGAATAGACAGAAGCCTTTGAAAGACTTAGATTCGGGAATGAGATACTATGTACGAGAAGGATGGGTTAAAGTGCCAACTGGCAAGGTAACGTCATTCAACGCAATAAAGCAACAGGTTCAGGCAAAGCAAAACCAACATCTGTCAATGCAAGAACTTAAACAACTAGGGGGTTAGTATGTATCAAGAAATAAAAGAGGTAGACAGAATAGAAATAGCAACAGAGATATTCGCTCGTATGGAAATGGAATATAAATATGCTACGAACAAAGAGGTAGATAAAGTAGAGGCAATTAAATTTCTTGCAGAACAATTAAGTAGTATTAGCGATAATGCATGTCTTGGATGGTATGAGGCACTTAATAGAATTTCAGAACTAGGACGTGAACATCCACCAACTGTACCTGAGATAATGGCAGAGATGCGTAGAATAGAAATTGCGATGCAACCAAAACTGCCAACTTTAGAATATACGAGAAGTAATTATGCTACCCAATGGGATAGTGCAAAAACAACTAGAGAGAAGTTGGCATTTCTGTCAACCGTTTTTTCTAAAAATGAAACACCACCATCGACCAAGTACCACATTCAGAAATGGATGGTTGCCGATGGATGGGATAGCGTGAGAATAAAAAACACTTTGTATGTATAAATACCTTTACGGCTATTTTAGCGTTTAGGTATAATTATATTATGCAAAAAACAATATATTACAACGACATTTCTCACGAAATTAATAGGCTAGGGCTGTCGAAGGCTGAGGTAGCACGCTACTTTGGTATCACACGACAGGCCTTACACTACAGGATTAAACAAGACCAACCTTACATTCATTGGATGATTTATGGCCTTTCTAATTATCTTGGATATGTTCAGACTAGGTCTAAATGGGCAGAGGTAGCACGCACAGGGTCTAAATGAATCAAATAGAACACGAGGTACAAAAGTCTATTAAAGAGTACCTAGACGCACGAGGTTTCTGTTGGTGGGCAGTTCCTAATGGTGGACAGCGCAATGTAAAGGTTGCGTCAAAATTACAGGCAGAAGGGGTTAAAAAAGGAGTGCCGGATATAACCCTGATACATGAAGGTATGTTTTATGCCTTGGAAGTAAAAAAGCCCAAGGGGGCAACCCCAAAAGGTTACTTATCAAAAGCCCAAAAAGCCATGATAAAAAAAATAGAAACTAATGGTGGCCAAGTCAAGGTGGTGTATTCGGTGGCAGATGTAATAGAGGCATTAATTGATTGGGAGATTAGGACTTGAGTAAGATAACCAAGAGTGCTAAAGGACAAGCCTGTACTGTGCGTCTCCAAGGATGTAATGGTGGGGTTGAGAATGAGACTGTCGTGTTCGCTCATCTCAATGGTGGTGGAATGGCCTCTAAGAAGGCGGATATATTCGGGGCTTATGCTTGCCATAATTGTCATGATATTGTGGATGGTAGAAAGTTGACAGACCTAGATAGACAGCACATCCTTCTCACTCACTTAGTGGCAATGCAAAGAACACAACAAATCTTAATAGATAAGGAGTTAATAAGATGGGAGTAAGTTTAGTAAGAAAATTGTTCGGTGGCTATAGAAAGTATGTGGCAATACCTTGTGAAAGATTAAAAATATGTGCATTACTGCATAAGATAAATAAAAAGGTAAAAAAACTCTATGAGCGGGCAAAGAATAGTTGAAAAACATAAGCCAAAAGAACAAGTTTTTAAATCGTTAGTGCAAGATTTTTTCCATGAAAATCCTGACGTAGAAAAGGCAGTAGTAAGCATTAAAAAGCCTGTTGCAACTCGCTCAGAGGCTCAGAATCGTCTCTACTGGATGTGGATAGATGTGGCATCTCATAACTTAGGGTACAATAAGGACGAAATCGCTGTAATATTTAGAGACCTATTCTTGGGTTACAAGACCTTCACTACAAAGAAGGGTAAAGAGATAACTGAGTTGCGGTCATCAACTGAATTAAAGGTGGCAGAATTTAAGGACTATTTAGACCAAATAGATATACTTATGGCAGAGCAGAATATAACATTACCAAGGTCTGAAGATTTCAAGGAATTGTATGATAAAGCGATGGGATTAAAAGGATGAGCATGTTGATGTTGGAAGAACTATTGGTAGCAGGAATAATAATATATGGGGCAATAATGCTATGGGTTTTTTGCAAGAAGAAATAGTAGGGGCAAATACACTTGACCTGAGTGAGATAGATGATGCAGATTTCAAGGAATTGTATGTAGCCTCCCTAATGCTATTAGCAGAAGATTCCTCTGTTGATTTAGCACACTCTGCGGTCATGGCAGTTCTTGACACAGTAGAGATAGACTTTACACCAATGACATCGGTGAGGTTACATTAATGGCTAGACCAACCAAATATAATGACAAAATACTAGAGAAAGCACAGGACTATATAAAGAACTATACAGCCTATGGCGACCAAATACCCATGATAGATGGATTAGCGTTAGAATTAGGCATTCACAGGGATACAATCAACGATTGGGAGCAAAAATATCCTGAGTTTTCCGACATCGTAAGGGGTTTAATGACAAAACAAGGCAGAGTTCTTATGAATGGCTCACTGAGTGGCGAGTTCAGAGAGAGGACTGCAACCCTTGCATTAAGTTCAAATCATGGCTTAGTTACGAAGACAGAAACAGATATAAAATCAAGCGATGGCACAATGAAACCTACTGTGATAGAATTAGTCGCAAAGTATGAAGACCGAGAAGATTAAAGCACAGATAGAGTTGCCCCCAAAGTTAGTACCTATATTTGAAGGGGAGGCAAGATTCCGTTGCAGTTATGGGTCAAGAGGTTCAGGAAAGACACGTTCCTTTGCTCTAATGACTGCTGTCTATGGTTATAGATGGGGAATGCAAGGCAAAAGCGGTCAAATACTCTGCGCTAGAGAGTTTATGAACTCATTGGATGACTCATCGCTTGAAGAGATTAAGACAGCAATAAGGTCAGTAGATTGGCTTAATGATTATTATGAAATAGGTGAGAAGTATATTCGTTCTAAAGATGGGAATATACACTACACATTCTCAGGTCTAAGACGTTCACTAGATGCTATAAAGTCTAAAGCAAGAATTATATTAGCGTGGGTGGATGAGGCAGAGTCTGTAAGTGAACAGGCCTACCGTAAATTAATACCAACTGTACGAGAGGCTAAATCAGAGGTGTGGGTAACGTGGAATCCTGAGAGTAAATACTCGGCAACACACGAGAGGTTTAGAAATAACCCACCTAAGAATGCGAAGATAGTTGAACTAAATTACATGGACAACCCTTGGTTTCCTGACGTTCTCGAACAGACTAGACTGGAAGATAAGAAAAACAGACCTGATATGTACGACCATGTGTGGGGTGGTGGATTCTTAATTTTTACGGACGGGTCATATTATGTTAACGAACTACGCAAACTTAAAGATGAGGGTAGGCTAACTAAAGTACCATTAGATAAAAGTATGGGAGTAGTTACGAGTTGGGATTTAGGTATTGGCGATTCAACAGCGATAACCTTTGCACAATTTGTGGGCGCAGAAGTAAGGATAATTGACTACTACGAGTCAGCAGGTGTAGGATTAGACCATTATGCCAAGGTACTTCAAGATAAGGGGTATGTGTATGACCAACACATTCTGCCTCATGATGTTAGGGTTAGGGAGTTAGGTTCAGGAAAGTCTCGTCTTGAGATTCTAGACAACCTTGGGATAAAGAATATAGACATCGCACCAAACCTACGAATAGATGATGGCATTCAAAATGTGAGGTCATTCTTAGACAGGTGTTGGTTTGATGAAAAAAAGTGTGAACAATTATTTGACGGTCTGTTAAACTATCAGCGTGAATACGATGAGAACGGCAAGACTTGGAGAAGTCGGCCTAAACACGACTGGTCTTCACATCCGGCAGATTCGTTTAGGTATCTAGCCGTAGGATATAGACCATTTAACGAAGGGTGGGATAAGCCCATGCGAAGAAACCTTAAAGGAATTGTTTAAATGGCGTATAGATACCACGAGCGACTGCATCAAAATTCTGATGGAACTTGGGAAACAATCCGAGAGCCAATCTATTATGAGTCTGAAGAAGAGAAACGTGAAAGACTACTACGTTCATCACTCGAAAACAATCCACAAATACAGTCAATAGACGGAAACATAAATCCAAACTATCAACCATATGTACCTCCAACTGACGTTAATAGAGAAGAACAACTGTACGGACAAGGTCTATTAGACACTCCTGTAGCAACTGGAGAGACAACGCAGTATGGAAAAGACGTATACACAGACACATCAGGACAACAATATTCAGAAAAATCCCAAACAATTAATATAGATGGTAAGTGGGTAAATGTACCAACGGTGTTTGATAATGGTGTAATAATTGATGATGAACAGGTATTGAAGTCGGCAGTAGTTAATGGTGTTCTACAGCCAACAAGCGTACATAACACGTTAGATGAGGCATTAGTATCGGCTCAGACAAGAAGTGATGGAATAGAACCGACACGAAAGTATGTACCACCACTCCCTGAAGATAACTCAGGCACAATAACTAGAGACCCTACCTTTCAAGGTGTAGAAGCACCTGAAGGTGGAATACTAAACAACATGGCGAAGGTTAAAGAGGAAAGGCTTGGTGCTTTACTTGGTCAGAACCTTGTTGGCTTATTGTCACCAAAGACTCAGGGCAATGTATACTCAGAACAGGGTATACCATCATTTGATTCAGGTTTTAGTAGACCATACGAAGGCCAAGACTATGTTCCGATGTCAACTGAAAGGCAAGGAATACCATCCTATTCAAATCCTACAGTTGATAGTAATTATAATCCATTGCAACAACCATATCCCGTTATGCATGGCGGTGGGGATAATCCATTCCAACAACCGTTCCAACCAGTAGAGGCTACCTCACAACGAGACTCTATATTAGATATGGTAGAGCAACGTCCTGAATATGGTGATAGCACGAACCCATTAAACTTATTAAATGTTGAGGATGAGCGTTTAATGGATATGGTAGATAGTGGTATCCTACCATCATCAGACTATATGAACCTCCGAGAAAATGCAGAGCGTTGGAAGGCACAGGATGCAGGTGTATTAGCCAACCGAGCAGAACTAACAACCGATGATTTTGGTCAAGTATTACCACAGGCTGATATTTATGGCAACAAACTAACACCTGATGCTCGTGTTGATTTATATCAAGACCAAACAGACGCAACAAACACATTGTTGAATAGTAGAGAGTTCTCCCTAGACGATGATATAAGTGAGCCTGATGTAGTTGGAGGTATATTAGACCAACACGCTGACAGCAATGAGGCAGACAACTCATACAGTATTAATCTAAATGAAGTGCCAAGTCTTATAAAAGACAAAATATCGAATTGGTACAACAACACCAATTTCGCTAAGTCATTTAAAGGATGGAAGAGTAGTGCGGAATTATTGAAACAAAGTAAAGAGATAAATAGAGGAAAAACTGGTTTTTGGCATGAGAATAATGTAAACAACCAACAATTAGATGCTATATGGAGTGGTATAAAAGATGCTTATAAAGGCACAATCGCACCATTCGTTACTAAAGATTCATTTATAAATGCTCTACACAATCCTGACCACCCAAGACATCAAGAGGCTGTTGACCTACCTAAAAACCTAACAAGAGGAACTGCTCAAGGCTTATTGTACGAACTACCTCAAGGCACATTAGAATTAGGCGCAGATGTTGTGAACTTTGTTGCTAATAAATTTGGCTTAGAAGATGTTTTAACTGAGGATGATATTAGTTTTATTCCTGAGATTTATCCTAAAGATAAATACCCTGAGTTATGGGAATCAGGTGCATTTAATTTCGCTAAGGTCTCAGCACAGTTAATGTCAGGTTATGGTGCGATTAAGACAGCACTCAAAAAATCGTTATTTAAAAAGGATGGCATAAAAGGCAAGATGGCTACGGAAGTTCTAAGTACAGGTGGAGCAGGTTTAACGCTAGACCCAACAGATGGTAATCTTTCCACAATGCTTAATAACACAGACTTTAGAAACGCTATTACTGAATATCTAGCATCAGATACAGATAGTAAAGTAGCAGAGGATAGGTTAAAAGCAAGACTACAGAACTTTGTAGAAGAGGGATTATTTGGTACTGTAGCGAGTGGCTTTTTATTCGCTCAACACCTAAAGAACACACCTGATGCCTTAGATGGTTGGGGCGAGGTAATGGATAAGGTCTATGATGTATCTACAATGGGTGCAGGAAAGAAAGAAATGTTCGCAGGTGATAAAGGACTACTTAATATTGGTGACGATATTAATCCTAACGCCACTACATCTAACAAATCACTTGAAGAAGGTAACTACCCATTCTCCTACAATGAAAGACTAGATATGGCAAAGGATTTTGAGAGAGGAGGTACTTCCGCTCAAAGTATATGGAAGTCAACTGGATTCAAACGTGCTAAGGATGGTAAATGGAGATTTGAAATAGATGACTCAACGGCAATCATAAAAACTGATTGGAAAAAAGATTTGTTAAGGCATCCTGACACAGCAGTTTACTTAGGAGATATACTAGACCATCCAACACTATTTAAAGCATATCCTGAACTAGAGCATCTACCAGTTTTCCCTTTCAACTATGTTAATGAGAAAAGTATCTTTGGGGGTTTTTCAGATAAGGACTTTAGTATTCTTATGAAAGACCAAGGATTTGATAGTGTTAACAAATGGGCTAAAAACTCAGCAGGTAAATGGGAAAAGGTAGCAAATCCTGATTTGGCTGGCTTGCCTAGTAGCCAATTACATTTAATGTATAAAGAGCGTCTTCTACATGAAGTACAACATGCAGTCCAATTCATAGAAGATTTTGCACCCGGTGGTAATACTGCAAATGAGGCACGAAGGTTATTTGAGGCACACCCTTTTGTAAAAGAACTGAGAGAAGACCTTACTAAAATAGAAGGGGAAAGAGACAAATTAACAGATGCCTATAAGAAAAAATATGGTAAATCATGGGTAGAAGGTGGATTTGATAGTGTCCAACAGGAAAAGGATTGGGATGCTATTGTCAAAAAAAGCCATGACGTTATAACAGTACAAAAACGCAACAAAAGAGGTATGGAGAATATTGATGACATCCTCAAAAATAAAGCAAAAGAGAACTATAACAACCTTCATGGCGAAAGAGAGGCATACCAAACCCAATATAGAACATTTCTAACTCCATCAGCACGAAGACATTTGTTCCCTGATATGACAGAAAGTGATGCGTCTATTGTGAGAGATAGAGATGGTAATGATATAGCGTCAGGCTTGTTAGATGAAATAAACACAGGCAAGACCAAAGAAATGAGAGATATACATCCACAGTATGCAGGAGACAGGGTAAACGAACTGGAAAGGTTAAAAGATGTTACGACTCAAACCAGTAATAACATCTTAATAGATATACCTGAGAAATCTATAACTGATTTTGAAGGGAAGCCATTCGTAACAACACAATCAGACAGGTCTGAAGCAGGCAAGATATTAACTCATATAAATGATGTTGAGTTAAAAGATGCTGTACCTCTAAGGGGTGGGCAGAACTACATGCGAAATGCTGAGAATTATTTACAAGGAAATGTTTGGGCATCTGCCCAAGGTGGCACGTCAAGTATTTTAAATATGGCAAATAAACTTAAAAATCAAACAGGTGATAACCCATTTATTATGCCTTATAAAATGAAACCTACTGGTATAGATTTCACTCATCAGACGACTGAGGCAATGATTAACTATGCTGATACAGTTCTTACAAGAGCAGATAAAACCAAACTGAATAAACTAATAAAGAAAGTTTTACCTACATGGAAAGGTATAGGCTCACCAAATCTACAAGGCATACTAAACAAAACGACAGGTGAACAGCGTAAGGCTATTCAGAATATATTAGACGTAAATTTCAGAGATGCAGGAATATCATTACCTGAAGCGAGAGTTGCGGTTAGTGATGTAACACAATTAAACGCACCTGATGCTACCCTACAAAATGTAGGTCTCTTAGACCTAACAAGAACAAATAAATCAAACCACCCATCTTATAACCAAGCATTAAAAGGCGACCCTGTAGGCAGAATTAAAGAAGATATTAGTGCATGGGATATATTAACCTCTGAGGCATTAGGTAGAAATGTAGACCCTAAAACGGCTACTGCTACAGATTATAGGTCATTAACAATGAAGCCTAAAGGTGGGATACTAGATGACGAATTACTTAGGTCTTTAGATGACAAAGGACTACTTAATAATAATGCTAAATTAGCAATACCCGCAGGTGGTCTATTAAGTGAAGAAAGTGAAAACCTAAATCAACAAGTAAAAACACAAGCACTATCTCAAAAGGTTGCAGGGTATGTAAATGTAAAAACAAATAACCCCGGTAATATTATGATGTCAGGTAGTCATATTGATTGGGATGGGTTAAAAGATGGTACAGATGTTTATTATGATGTTAATGGTGAAAAGTATTATCAGTTTAAAACACCTGAATATGGTGTAAGAGCATTAACAAGAGATTTAAAAACAAAAAGAAATAAAAAAACTCCTTTAAATACTATTGAAAAAATTATCCCAATATATGCACCTCAAGGTCATGGAAATAACAACCCACCAAACTATATAAAAATAGTATCTCAAAGGTCAGGCATACCAAAAGATAAAGTGTTAGAAGATAGTGATATGTTTGAACTTATAAAAGCAATAACACACATGGAAGGTTCAGGCTCACTTCAATATTACACAGATGCTATAATTAAAAAAGGCATGGAAATGGAAAAAGCGAAAAAGAAAAAGCCCTAGCGAATCAATTAATTTAAGGATAAAATACTATAATGGCACTTTCAACGTACACACAACTAAAAACAAGTCTAGCAGACTTTCTAAACAGAGATGATTTAACAGCAACCATCCCTGACTTTATAACGCTTGCTGAGGCACAAATAAATAGAGACCTTAGACATTGGAAGATGGAGACACGCTCTTCAGGCCAACAGAGTCCATCGGACGAGTACATGCAACTCCCCAATGATTGGATAGAGACGATTAGGTTACACATAACAGACAACGGTACTTCACCACTTAATCTAATGTCAAGAGCATCAATGGCCGACAAACGAGCCTCTAATGAAGATGCAATAGGAGTATCAACACATTACACACATGCAGATGGGCAGATACAACTGTATCCAACACCATCAGCAACAACGAATTTGGAATTACTTTACTATGCTAAACCAACAGCATTAAGTGCTAGTAATTCTGATAACTGGCTTTTGTTAGAAGCACCTGATGTATATTTATATGGTTCATTACTACATTCAGCACCGTATCTAGCAGAAGACGAGAGGATTGCAATTTGGGCGCAGATGTATTCTGCCGCAATTACAAGACTCAACGAAGCATCTGAGGACGCTAAATATAGTGGCTCAGGTTTAACAATGAAAATAAGAGGCTTAGGTTAGCCTTAATTTAGGAGGACATTATGTCTTTTAGTAATTTTTTAGAAACGGAAATACTTGACCATGTGTTTGCAGGTGCGGCTTATACTGCCCCCGGTACACATTATCTAGCGTTATACACAGCCGCGCCGGGTGAGACAGGTGGTGGTACAGAGGTATCTGCTTCAGGTACAGCCTATGCTCGTCAGTCAGTAGCATTTACAACTACTGGTAACACAACATCTAATAGTGCGGCAGTTGAATATCCAACAGCAACAGCCTCATTTGGTACAGTTACTCATGTAGGTGTGTTTGATGCTTTAACAACAGGTAACTTAATGGCTTATGCCACATTGTCTTCGAGTAAGACGATAGATACTGGTGATGTATTTAGAGTTCCGACTGGTGATTTAGATATTACGTTAGACTAAGTAAATGTCTGTTTACGGTAGTTTTAAGTATGGTCGGTTAGCATTTAGTACAGGTGCTGTATTAGATAGCACTGCTACTGTAAGTGCTAGTTCTACAGTCACTGCTACTGCTACAGTAACATTTAATGCAAGTGCAACTGTATCATCTAGTTCTACAATTACTTGTTCAGCAGGTGAGGTCTACTTTGGTTCTACTACTGTAAGTGCGAGTAGTTCGATTAGTTGTAATGCAAGAAGAGTACCTGAAGGTTCTGCTCTTGTAAATGGTACATCTACAACAAGTGTTAATACTACGGCTAATGGTTCAAGGATTAGGGAATCTAGTGCTACATCAAGCACTACTGCGAGTAATACAATAAGCGTTGAACGAGTTAGAGAAAGTTCTGCTACCTCTTCAGCCTCAACGACAAGCGCTGCAAATAGCGTCTTCATGGTAAATGGAAGCGCATCTATAACCGCTACATTGTCAACATCGTCAATAAGCCAAAGAGTTAGAGAAGGCTCAGGAACACCAACAGCAAATGCCACAATAGCAGTTTTAGGATTTGCAACAAGAGGAGGAATTGCATCAACGACAAGCACAGCCTCCATAACAACAGATTCAGAGAAGATATGGCAAGGTAGTGCTACATCTAGTCCAACAGCAACAAATACTGCAACGTGTAATCGTGTTCAGCATTCAAGTGGTATCGTTAGTACAACATCAGGTACATTGGCTGTAGGCAGAGAGAAATGGGAAGTAATAGCAAGTGCATCAACAACATGGAATACAATATCAGAAACATCAACAACATGGACAAAAATAGCGGCTTAGGATAATTATGTTAATACCACTACAACTACCACCGGGCATTTATAGAAACGGTACAGATTTTGAGTCATCCAACAGATGGAGAGACTCTAATTTAATTCGTTGGCACGATGGGTCAATGAGGCCAGTAGGTGGTTGGATAACTAAAAAAGCAAGTGCATTTGCCTCAGCACCAAGAGCATTAATATCTTGGGTAGACAATTCATCAACAACTAATTTAGCATCAGGAACATACAACAAACTATATTATGTGAGCGAGTCTAACGTAATAGCAGACATTACACCTGTAGGATTAACAACAGGCTCAGAAGATGCAACAACTAATACTTCTTATGGTGGTAACTTTTATGGCACATCATCATACGGTACTGCACGACCATCTTCAGGTGTATATCAAGAGGCCACAACATGGTCATTAGATACATGGGGGCAAAACCTACTAGCAACCTCTGTAGATGATGGAAAGATATATGAGTGGACATTAAACCCTGCATCTGTAGCCACAGCAGTAACTAATGCACCAACAGATAATAAAGGAATAGTAGTAACAGAAGAAAGATTTGTATTCGCTCTTGGGGCAGGTGGAAATCCTCGTAAAGTGCAATGGAGTGGGCGAGAAAATAATACGGTTTGGACACCATCTGCTACTAATGAGGCAGGTGATTTTGAACTCCAAACTACAGGCCAAATAATGTGTGGGTTAAGAATGAGAGGTAGAACGCTTATACTGACCGACAACGATGCTCATATTGCAAGTTACTCAGGCGCACCTTTTGTATATGGTTTTGAAAGAGTGGGAACGGCCTGTGGAGTGAGTGCAAGAAAAGCCGCAGTTGCAGTTGACGAAGGTGCTTACTGGATGGGTGCATCAGGATTCTATGTATTTAATGGTAGTGTTGCACAAGAAATAAAGTGTGACGTAGTTGACTATGTGTTTGATGACCTAAATGCTAATCAAATATCTAAGGTATATGCAGTTCATAATTCACGTCATGCTGAGATTTGGTGGTTTTACCCATCAGGGTCTTCAACAGAAAATGACAGGTATGTAGCATTCGACTATAAAGAAAATCATTGGTCAGTAGGAACAATAGATAGAACAGCATGTATTGATAGAGGTGTCTTTGATACACCTATATGGGCAGACGCAAGCGGTAATCTGTATAATCACGAAATAGGAAATGTTCATGGAAGTTTAACTCCATTTGCAGAGAGTGGCGCAATTAGTTTAGGTAACGGTGATAATATTATGAAGGTTACTAACCTTATCCCTGATGAACAGACGCAAGGACAAGTAAAGGTAACATTTAAGACACGCTCATATCCTAACGATACAGAAAAAACACATGGAGCGTACAGTTTAACTAACCCAACATCTGTTAGATTTAGTGGTAGACAAGTAAGAATTAGAGTTGAGGGGAACGGTAATAATAATTGGCGTTCAGGAATAATGAGAATTGATGCACGTCCGGGTGGTAAAAGATGAGTGTACAAACACCACCACCACCGTTAGGTGAAAACTGGAAGTCATGGGGCGAAAGACTGAACAAATTTATAACAACTAACAGGGATAAATTACGCCATAAAACTGGAGGCGAGTCGGCAACAGAAGATGGTGTTATGATGTGGGATGATACTCAAGGAACGATTGTAGTATCAAAAAATAATGTTTGGGTAAAATTAAAACTAGACCCATGATACAGGAAGAGTTATTACGTTGTAGAGAATGGATTGAGAGTGCGTTGAACAAGGGTGGCGATACGCACTCTTTTGTAGACATAGTTGATGGGGTATTAAAAGGCACTATGCAACTATGGGCAGGGGAAAAAGGCTGTGCAATTACGGAGATAGTAGTGTATCCTAATAAAAAAGTTTTACATGTATTTTTAGCAGGTGGAAAACTGGAACAAATAACAGATATGCAAGACGATGCCATCAAATGGGGCAAGACCCAAGGTTGTGAAGGTATGTCTCTCTCAGGAAGACCGGGTTGGAAGAAGGCACTCAAGCCTACTGGTTGGAAACAGCAATTAATTACATTAGTTAAGGAGTTTTGATATGAGTGGTGGTGGAAAAGCAGGTAATACGCAGTCGCAAACAGCGATACCGCAATGGTTAGAGGATGCGGCACGAAAAAATGTTGGCAGAGCAGAAGGAGTACAGCAGTTAGGGTATATACCCTATTACGGTGCTGACGTAGCGGCATTTAATCCTACACAGGAAGCCGCAATGAAATCAAATATGAGTGCGGCAGAGGCCTTTGGTCTAGTTCCACAAGGAACAGATGCAATGGCAGGTGTGCCAACCCCTGAGTCGTATGCAAATGGAACAAAAGGCTATTCGGCACAACCTTTGTATGAACAAGCATTGGGTGAAATGGCAATCAAAGACCCTCAAAAATATCTTCAATATCAAGCGTTATATAATAACACTCCATACAACAATAACCCATTTACAAAACAAACAGGCCAACAAGACCTTAATAGAGGAGATGGAACATCAAGACCGGGTGTAGATGACCTTACTGGTCAACCTATTAGAACGTATGGCTCTGTACAACAGGCTTTAGATGCTAATGACAAACATGCCGCATACCGACTAGCACATAAAGATTGGAGAGAAGGTGAGGGCATGTATACATCTAATCCAATAGGAGATGAAGGTGAGTATGTAGCACCATTACCACAATATAGTGGTAGTTTGACAGATTTAGGTTTTCCGGGCGGTTCTTACGCTGATTCAAGTGGTAATGTACACACTATCTCGTCCGATAAGGAAAATGTTGACACATTAGTAGATTTAGTAAAACCCGGTGGATTATTTAACTTTGCTAAAAAGGCATCAGGGATAAACTTTTCTGGTGGTACAGGCTACAAATCACCTAGTAAATCTACATCTGCTAAAAAATCAGCACCTAGTAAATCTTCATCCTATGATTATAGTGGTAGTAGAAGGTGGTAAATAATATGAATATGATAACGGAGATAATATAATGGCAGGACAAGGACAGGGGCAAGCACAAATCCCAAACATTAATACCTTAGCCTCACAAGGAATTAGAGGTGCAGGTTATGGCACAGCACAAGAAATGGGATACACGCCACAGCAGGTACAAGCAGGCCAGTTATCGTCAACATCCCTAAGCCCGTATATGAATCCATATACAACAGATGTTATAAAGGCTAATGAGGCAGACATCCTACGAGGTGGTCAGATGATGCAAAATAACCTTGGCACTCAAGCAACTGCCGCTAAGGCTTTTGGTGGCTCTCGTCATGGTATCGCAACAGGTGAATTAGGAAGGAATATGGTGCAACAACTTGCTCAATCTTCAGCAGGATTACGCCAACAAGGATTTCAGAATGCACAACAGATGGCTCAACAGGACATACAAGGACGCATGCAAGCCGACCTCGCTAACCAAGGAGCAGGGCTTGCAGGTTCAGGACAGCGTTTAGGTGCATCAAACCAGTTAGCCAATATATCAAATCTTGGATTTGGAATGGGTCAAACAGTCCAACAAAACTTAGCCAATCAAGGCATGCAACAACAGGCAATGCAACAAGCATTAATAGATGCGGCAAAACAAAAGTTCGCAGGATACACAACAGCACCTGTAAGTGGATTAGGTTATATGAATGCCGCTCTTGGGGCATCCCCAGTACCTGAAACATCAACAGAGCAAAAGTCACCGGGTCTATTTGATTATTTAACAATGTATTACGCAAATCGTTAAGGGGTAAAAGATGAGTCCATTATTAACAGGATTACTAGGAGGCATGGCAGGCAACTATTTTGCACCACACCTCTTTGGTCAAAAAGAAGACGAAGAAGGCCTAATTGGGCAACAACAACAACCACAAGGTTTATTAAAGAGTGGTAGTTTCTTTAACCCAAACACTAGAGAGGGTAATCTTAGACTCGCACAGTCATTTAATTCTATGCGAACAAACTCTGACGCAAATCTTGCTACGTCAATGGAAAACGAATTATCAACAATAGGTGAGACAGCGACATCCACAGACCAAAGAAATAGAACAATAGAATATTTAAAGGCACAAGGAAAACCTGAACTTATTGCTCTTTTGAACGCAGGAATGTCTGTTGAGGATGTGTTAAAACACGCAAAACCTACCTATACAAATGATGTTTCTTCAAAAGCATACGAGCCAAGATTTGATAGTAAAGGTAAAGAATATATCCCTGTGTTTAACCCTAACACAAATACAGTAGAAAGAGTTTATACAGGAACTACAGGACTGACATTTAAAGAGAAACAAGAAAAAGAATTAGAACAAAAACAAAAAAAGCAAGATATTGAAAATAAACAAGCAGGAATAAACCGAGCAACTAAGGCAGGTCAAACAGCATGGGATGCCACCCTACCACTAGAAAACCAAATTTTCTCGCTTGAAAGTGCGAGAGACTTACTAACAAACAATAATGTTGAGACAGGACTTGTTCCAAAATTCTTAGCAGAGAAGGGAATATTTCTTGATGCAGAAAATTCGGGTTTTATGGGTGAGTTACTTGCACTACAAAACCAGTTAGGTATTGATGTAATAAACTCTGCAACATTCGGTGCGTTGAGTGAACGTGAAATGGCTATGGCCATGAGAACAAACTTAAATCTTGCATTACCATCTGCTGAATTAGTAAAAATGATAGACCAAAGAATAGCCGCACGAAGAAAACTACTTATAGCATTAAGAAGACAAGCAGAAGGACTTACAACAGGACAGAAAACTTATAATGAATATATACAAGAACAAGTCGCAATAAAGAAAGAAAGAAATAATTATAGGTTGGGTAATATTAAGGCAAAAGTAGGCGCTGAAATGTACAACCAATTAGAAGACAAAGCAAAATCAATAATTGACCCATACACAGGTAAGGCATTTGTGAGTTTAAAGGCATGGTGGCAAAGTTTGACGTTTGAACAACAAAAAAGATATGTAACCCTTTAAGGATTAGGATGGCCACTATAAACTTTAATGCAATTGACGAAGACAAAAATACCTCCCCTAATAGTGTGGGTACAATAAACTTTGACGCTATATCGCAAGAAAACAAAGATGCTATTCAATATGTTATTGATAACCCAGTAGATGTAGCACCACCTGCTGAAAGTCAAAACCTTAGAAGTTATGCACAAGGGGCATTACTTGGTTTTGCAGATGAGTTAGAAGCAGGTCTGATGCAATTAAAGCCGGGGTCAAGGCCTTATGAAGAAATAAGAGACGAAATAAGACAAAAACTCCACGCATTTCAAAAAGAAAACCCAAAAATAGCCATTACACAAGAAATACTAGGTGCATTAGCACCTACAGCATTGGCATTTCTAGTTCCGGGTGGTCAGGGTTTTGCCTCAGCAAGAACTGGCAATATACTACAAAGGGCATGGCCATCCGTAAAATGGGGTATAGGAGAAGGAGGAACAGCCGCATTAGGAACAGGTGAACAAGGACTTGCTGATGACTTAACTCGTGTTCCCTTAGGGATGGGTGTTGGTGGTGTTTTTGCAGGAACAACAGGTGTTGTGATGGACGCAGGTGGTGGTCTTATTTCAAAAGCAATAGAAAAACTTCGAGCAGTTTTTGGAGACGAAACAGCAACCGTAGTTGGAAAAAAGTTTATGGAATTAGTACAAAGCACAGGCTTATCACCTGAAGAGGTGATAGAGAAGGTAGCAAACGGTGAGATTGTTGCAGATAACAAGACACTAGAGGGTGCTATGAGGTGGTTGCGTGGTGAGATGGCAGACAAAGGGCAGATAGACTCCACGTTAGCACGAAGAACAACACAAACAAGAGACATAGCCAAAGAGAAGATGCAAAAGGAAATGACACCTGATATTGGTGATAGGGAGAATGTGCATAAAGCCTATACAGCAACAGACGAGGCGTTCAAAAAGCAAGAAAGAAAACTATATAAACATGTATGGAAAGATGCAAAAGAATTAACACCTGAAATTGTAGAAACATTAACTGAAGCGTTAAATAGGCTACCCGATGCAGGTGAAACCCTAAATAAAATATATAAAGCCAGAGGGAATGTTGTTCCTTTCTTTGTTTTAGATAAAGATGGCATAATGAAAATAGAAAGAATGCCAACTTTAGAAGACGCAGAAATAATTAGAAGAGCATTATATGAGGACACAAGTACGGCATTTAGGTCAGGTAAGGGTACTTTAGGTGAGCCACTTGGCGATTTAGAAAAAAGGTTAAAAGGTCAACTAGATATATTTTCGCCATCTCTATCGGCTACAAGGGCAAATGCTAGTGTAATTAGAAAAGCAAGAGATGCTTATAAATTAGGAAGAGGCTCATTGAGTAAAAATACAGATGAATTAGAAGTAGAAATGGAAGCCCTAATTGGGGTGTCTCCAACAATACAGAATAATGCTGTGCTAAAAGCATTTAGGTCAGGAATAATGAATGCGTTGCGAAATAAAATAAGAAAAACCCCAACGTATTTAAATAAAGTTGCCAAAGAAGGCAGTCAAGAAAATGAACTAATTAGACTTGTATTCCCTGAACAAAGTGTAAACGATATTATTAAAAAAGCAAGAATAGCAGGACAGTCTCAGCAGGCAGAGAATAGGATAACAATGGGTTCAGGAACAGCCCCACAACAACAAGCAGGGAATGTTGTTGGAAATGTTGTAAGAGCCACACAGGGAGACCCACAGGCTATGGTTGCATTAACAGGAGTGCTAGTGGACAGCCTTAAACAAGGCCTTTCACCACAGCAAAAACAGGCTTTAGTACAGTTATTACTATCTGAAAACCCTGATGCAGTTAGAAAAGCACTAACATCAGGTAATATGAAAATAGTACAAGATATGATTAATAAATTTACTGGAGGTATTTCACGAGCATCTAGCAGGGCTGTAGCATATCAAACAGGTAAAGCAGGAGGAGATGTCGAGTTAGGTATTACAGGTTTGCTATCGTCAATGACGAACTCAGGCAATGATGAAAACAATGGGATAACATTATGGAAGTAAACGAACAAATGACAGAAGACGAAATCCAAGGAATTGTTAGTGATGCTATTAAAGATGCTGTGTCCTTTATGGAAAGTGAAATTGTAGAAGACCGAATCAAATCACAACGGTACTTCGAGGGTCAAGTCGATATTGGCGAAGAGGAAGGTAGGTCAAAAATTGTCGCAACCAAGGTCAGAGACGTGGTTAGAGCAATTAAGCCTAGTTTGATGCGAGTGTTCCTCTCTTCAGAGAACCCTGTAGAGTATGTTCCTACAAATCAAGAAGATGTAGCGATGGCAGACCAAGCCACTAGATTTGCTCATTACACGTTTAATCAGTTAAATGGATACAGACTGCTTAATGATGCAATACATGACGCTCTAGTGAAGAAAACAGGCGTTCTAAAAGCGTATTGGGAAGACTATACCTCTGAAAAAATACACACATATTCAAACCTGACTGACGAAGAATTAACCGCTATTGTGCAAGATAAAAACGTCACAGTAATGGAGCAAACAACAGAAGTCTCTATGGAAGTTGATGAGATGGGAATGGAAGTCGAAATGCCACAACACTCATTAAAGGTTAGTTATGCTAAAGAGACAGGCAAACTTTGTGTAGAGTCTGTACCTCCTGAAGAGTTTATTGTAGATAGAAACGCCAAATCAGTAGAGGACGCACTATTAGTTGCACACCGAACAGAGATGCGAGTTTCAGACCTAGTAGCAATGGGCTTTGAATTTGACCAAGTGTCAGAACTGTCAGGAATGTCATCTGACGATACCTTTACAGACGCAGAAGTATTTGAACGTAAAGGCTATGACCAAGATGAGAACGAACATACTGCCGACCCTTCTATGAAGAATGTTGTAGTTACAGAGGCCTACATGAAGATGGATATTGATGGTACAGGAACTGCGAGAATGTATCGCTTTTTCTTAGGTGGTAATGATGATGAAATGCTAGATTTTGAACCTTGGGGAGAAGTACCATTCGCAGTATTTGAGGTTGACCCTGAGCCACACACATTCTTTGGACGCTCTATTGCTGACCTTATATTGAATGACCAAGATTCCTCAACTGCTATGTTAAGAGGAATGATGGATAATGTTGCCCTTACTAACTCACCAAGAGTAGGCTATATAGGTGGTCAGGTAAATGTAGACGACCTAATGAACAACGAAATAGGTGGCCTTGTAAGAATGAAATCAAGGGATGCGCTTATAGATATAGCAACACCATTTGTCGCAGGACAGGTATTAACTGCAATGCAGTATCTTGACCAAGAGATAGAATCTAAGACAGGTGTTACTAAAGCAAGCATGGGATTAGACCCTGACGCATTACAGAATACAACAGCAACTGCCGCACAACTAACTGCCCAACAGGGAGCAGGTCAGATAGAGGTGATTGCTAGAAATATTGCAGAAGGAGGTATGAAACGGTTATTCAAATTAATCCTAAACCTTCTTGTTGAAAATTCGTGCGAAGAGACAATGATGAAATTAAATGGTAACTATGTACCAATCGACCCTCGTACATGGAATGCTGAAATGGATGTGACGGTTAATGTTGGACTTGGTACTGGACGTGAAGACCAAAGACAAGCCGCCCTTGGGCAAGCATTACAAATGCAAATGCAAATATGGCAAACCTATGGAGCAAACAATGGACTGGTTGGAATGACGCAAATTAGAAATACGTTAGCAGACATGCTCGCCATATCAGGTGTTAGAAACGCTGACCGATACTTTAATCCAATGACTCCTGAGCAAGAACAACAGTTACTACAACAGCAACAGCAGATGGCTCAACAACAACAACAGATGACTCCTGAACAGGCATTAGTAGAGGCAGAAACTATGAAGGCTCAGACTAAGGCACAGACAGACATGATGAAGATGGAGATTGAGGCACAAAAAGCAATAGCAGAGGATGACCGAAAGCGTGATGAATTAGACCAAAATCTAATTGTAGATGCCGCTAAGATAGCAGGTCAATACGGTAGTGCAGTAGATGTTGCTAAGGTTAAACAGATGCAAGATAAACCAAGGTATCCACAACAACAGCCATCACAAGCAGTAACAGGTGGTAGATACTAATGCATATAACATCTAAATCTGCTAAGATGAAAACATTAATGGCCGATGAAACATTTCAGATGGTCATGAAAGAGATTATGGAACAGCAAGTCGCTGTGTTCATAAACGTAAATTCGACAACGGATGAGCGTGATGATGCACATGATATTATTCGTGTGTTAGGGAAGATTGAAGACTACTTCGACTCTGTAATAGCAGATGAGGCAATCTACAATCGTAAACAGAAACGTAAAAAATAGGAGACAGCACCGTTATGGACACGACTGAAACCACAATGGATGGCAGTATAGAAACTGCTGTTGAGAGCATAATTGCTCCAATTGAAGAAGAAAAAGTAGAAACTGTAGAGGCAGAAACTCAGGCAACAGAAGAGGCTATCGAAGAGGTAGAGGAAACTGCTGAGGTCGAAATAGAGGCTACTGAAGATTCTGATAGTGACAACCCTGAAGACGAAGAGGTTTCTTTGGAAGCAGGTGAACAGGACGAAGACGATAACACGTTAGAGGATGCCGTTCAAGAAGAGCCTGACCTTATTGCCGTTAAAGTTAATGGTAAATTAGAGCAGGTATCCTTAGATGAACTCAAGCAAGGCTACAGTGGACAGAAATACGTCCAAGATGGGATGCAAGAAGCCGCTCGGCAACGTAAAGAAGCAGAGCAGGTCTATGAATCCCTTTTAAGCGAAAGACAACAAATATCTGATATATTTCAGAAACTTAATGATGGCGGTATTGCAAATCCACCTATTGAACCTCCGAAAGAACTGTTGGAGAGTGACCCTATCGGTTACATGCAAGACAAGTTGAAATACGATGAACAACTAGGTGCTTATAATAATCAAATGGCAGAACTACAACAAGTAGCGATGCAACAAGGTGAGGCGGAAAAACAAGCCAAACAAGTTTATTTAAAGAATCAAATGCAACGTCTTCAAGAAGTAATTCCTGAATTTGCTGATACAGATAAGGCAGGCAAACTAAAAGAACGGTTAGTACAAGGTGGCCAAGAGCATTATGGTTACTCTACTCAAGAGATTGGGCAGGTAATGGATGCAAGGGCTATACAAGTGCTAAACGATGCTTTAAAGTACCAAGCCATATTGAGTGGTAAGGAAAAAGCGATAGTCAAGGCGAAACGCTCCAAACCATCCCTTAAACCGGGAGCAAAGAAAATGTCAGATTCACAGGTTAATATTCGCAAACGCCAACAGGCAAAACTCAAGAAATCAGGTAGCGTTGAAGACGCACTTGGTTTAATTTTAAATACTTAATATAATAGGAGAAATATTATGGCACAGCCAACTAATACTTTCGACCACTATGATGCTAACGGTATTCGTGAAGACTTAGCCGATGTTATTTATAACATCTCACCTGAAGAAACACCGTTTTATTCATCGTTGAAAAAATCAAAGGCGTCTAACACTTTACATGAGTGGCAGACAGATTCATTAAGAGCAAGTGCGGCTAATGCCCACATTGAAGGAGATGAGACAACCGCAGAGGCTCGTACAGCAACTACTAGGCAAGGTAACTACACGCAAATCTTTAAGAATGCTGTTACTGTAGCCGATACAGATACTGGACTTTCTAAGGCCGGTAGAGCATCAGAGATGGCGTACATGACGTTAAAAATCGCGAAGGAACAGAAATTAGACATTGAAAAGGCTCTTTTTTCTAATAACGCTCGTGTAGTAGGTAACGCAACAACTGCTAGGGAACTTGCAGGCGCACCTTCATGGATGACATCTAACATCACTAATACAGGTGTTGGAGGTGCAGACCCAACTGGTGATGGTACAGATGCTCGTACAAACGGTACACAAACAGCATTCACACAAGCAGACTTCGATTCAGCGATGCAGTCTATTTGGGAGAATGGTGGTCGTCCTGACTCTGTATATCTTTCAGCATATCAAATGAATATTGCTCTAGGATTTACGGGTAACAACAACCAACGCTCAACTGTTCAGGCAGGTGATGAAAAGGTTGTTAAAAGTTTGGATGTGTATGTAACACCTTGGGGAACTGTAGAGTTTACCCCAACTCGTGAAAACGCCGGAAGGGATGTTTTCATTATGCAAAATGACATGTGGTCATGTGGTGTGTTACGTCCAACCAAGAATACTGCTCTTGCTAAGACAGGCGATTCAACAAAGCGTCAGGTGCTAACTGAGTTAACACTTGTATGTAAAAATGAAGCGGCGTCAGGCATGGTAGTTGATTGTTCAACATCATAAGTTAAATCTTTAGGGTGGTTAACCCCACCCTATTGACAAAACAAAGGAAAAGGATGAAAATATCTGAGAAGGTACATTTAGACACAAAAGATGATAAAATTATCATTGAAAGCACTTTCAGTAACCAACCATATATTGAACAGGTTAAAAATATCAATCGTCAAGGGTTGGGTACTACTGGAGAAAATAAGTTAATAGGTAGGATACCTGTTCATTTAATTAAAGAGTGGTGTAACGAAGCAGGTGTTAAATGGGGCGATTTAGAAGCCCGAAAAGAGGTTATGAAACGAAAGATTTTATCAGGTGACTTCGACAAATTACGAGTGTGGAAAGGCACTTATTAAAAAAAGGAAAATATTATGGCAGACACAACTACTACAACGTATAGCCTGACTAAACCCGAAGTAGGTGCGTCAGCAGATACATGGGGTGGAAAATTGAACACTAATTTAGATACAATAGACAATTTATTTGATGGAACAACTGCCATTGCACCTAACATTTCAGCATTAAAGATAAGTGGAACAACAGTTACTGCAACACCTGCTGAACTCAATTATGTAGATGGTGTAACCTCTGCTATACAGACACAGTTAGATGCAGCACTTCCTAAAGCAGGTGGCACTATGACGGGTGATTTAAATCTTGGTGATAACAATGTTATTCAAGTTGGTGGTGGTAATGACTTACGCATATATCACGATGCTTCAAATTCATATATAGATGATGCTGGAACAGGTAATTTACATATTCGTTCTAATGATATATTATTACAAAAATATACAGGTGAAACATTATTACAAGCAACTGCTGATGGTGCAGTTACTTTAAACCACGACAATTCTGTAAAAATAGCAACAACTGCTAACGGAATTACAGTAACAGGAACAGCAGTAGCCACTACAAGCACAGACGCTACTAATACAGGTTCAGTAACATTAGACTTTGCTGCTAATCAAAACTTTGTACTAACACTAACAGGTAATGTAACTCTAGCAAATCCAACTACTGAGCAAGTAGGACAGAGTGGATTTATAGCATTTATTCAAGATGGTACAGGTTCAAGAACCGTAGGATTAGGTACAGATTATGAAACAGCAGGAGCAGCAGGTTTAACACTTACTGCAACAGCAAGTGCCACAGATTTAGTTCCTTATTTGGTCGTAGCATCAGGTAGGATTCTTTTAGGCACTCCACAACTGGCTTTCGCATAATATGGCAATAGGCTCACCACAATGGATGTACTCTTCTGGCTCTGCTTATGAGATAGCAAACTCTCTACGCTTTAATATTAGTGATGGAGCATATTTAAGCAGAGTCCTACCTTCAAGTGACAGGCAGAAATTTACCATTTCTACTTGGTTTAAGTTGGGTGCAATATCATCTACTCAAGCCATACTAACAACTGGTGATTATGGTGCGGGTGAGGGATTCTTAAATGTGTTCCTCAATTCCGCAGGAAGAATGACTATTGACGATTATGTGCAGACAGGGGGTGATTTTTATAATTTAAGATGGAGTACACCTGCAACTGGTGCTTTATTTCGTGACCCCTCTGCTTGGTATCATTTAATAATTTCTGTAGATACTACACAGGCTACATCATCTAATAGAGTTAAAGTCTATATTAATGGTTCTGATATATCTAGTGAGTTTACTCAAACCACTACCCCAAGTCAAAACGCAAATATGAACATTAATAATGGTTATGAAGTGTTTATAGGTGGCAGATATAATGGTGATTGGGATTGGGATGGCTACCTAGCAGAAGTAAACTTCGTAGACGGTACAGCAGAACTACCTTCAGCCTTCGGAGAAACAGGTGACTACGGTGAGTGGAAGCCTATAGAATATTCAGGTACTTATGGTACTAATGGTTTCTACCTAGACTTTAAATTATCCGCAGCAACCTCAAGTGGTCTAGGTAATGATGCCTCTAGTAACTCTAACAACTGGACACCTAGCAACCTAGCCAGTACAGACCAGATGATAGATACGCCTACGAATAACTTTGCTACGTTTAATCCTATCCAACCAAGTGAAACTGGTTCAGCAGACTTTTATGAAGGTAATTTAAAAGTAAATGTTGGTGATAATGAAGAAGCATTTGGTACTTTTGGAGTTTCTTCAGGCAAGTGGTATTTTGAAATGTATTATTCAGGTCCTTCGGGTTCGGGTAATAATAAAATTGCTGTTGGTATTGCTGATGCAGATAATCCAAGCAATAACGAACAAGTAAATCACGGACACACAGGTACAACTTATACCACCGTTGACATAATAGGTGTTGCTGTAAATGTAGATGGTGAAACCATATCTTTTTATAAGAATAATTCAATAATAGAAACAAATACAGATTGGTCAGGTAAAGGGTGGACAACTGTTAAACCTATAGTTTCGTCAGGTAATAGTGGAGGTGAAGAAGTTTGCGTAATGAACTTCGGACAAGATTCATCATTCGCTGGTAACAAGACAGCACAAGGCAATCAAGATTCTAATAGCATAGGTGACTTCTACTACACACCACCATCTGGCTTCTTAGCATTATGCACATCTAACCTTCCAGCAGTAGCGGTTATACCTAGTGAGCATTTTAATACTGTGATTTATACTGGTAATAATTCGACTAATGCTATTACTGGTGTGGGTTTCCAACCTGACCTTAACTGGATAAAATGTAGAAGTACAGGTTACAACAACGTTCTTAATGATGTATTAAGAGGCACAGGTGA
>Ga0255049_10000194_pt1 | contig 37100 bp, 35 predicted proteins | sample JV7_2_3_MG_FD_183615 | JGI IMG/M metagenome (GOLD analysis project Ga0255049, IMG submission 183615) | Seawater microbial communities from Jervis Inlet, British Columbia, Canada - JV7_2_3 | ecosystem: Environmental > Aquatic > Marine > Inlet | place: Canada: British Columbia | collected 2016-10-06 | reverse complement strand
GACTGACGAAATCGCACGCCCAGAGAGATTCGATCCCACAACCGACCGTTCACAAGCCGCTCAGATTGCGTCTGCCACCGGGTTTGGTACGATCGACGGCTCCTAGATGACGATGTAACGGACGATCGGGAGGCGAGTGAAATGGGTGCGAGGACCTTTTTGTTATCCCCCGCCGCACTGCTGGCGCTCTACGCCGCTGCGCCTACCCTGGGCCAACCCCCACCGTCCGCGCTCGTGAACCAACGCTCGGCGGAGACCGTCGAAGCCGCCCGAGCCGCCTCCCCGCATACGTCGGAAGAGACACTCGCCTACTTCGAAGATGATGTCGAAGCCACTCTCGCGAGAGCGATAGAGCGCGTGTGGGACCCGACGCGGCCTCGTGAGCCGTCTCCCCGTACCGCCTGGGGCGATCCCGACCTGGCGGGATACTGGATAAGCGTCGCCTATACGCCGCTGGAACGGCCCGAGGAGCTCGCCGGAAAGCCTTTCTACACGCCGCAGGAAGCGGTCGAAGCCTTCAAGAGAGCGGTCGTCGGAGATGCTTCGGTCGATCCCTCTACTGTCCACTATGATTGGACAGAGTTCGGAATGGATAACTGGCAAAGCCCGATTAGACCGAACCTGCGCACGGCGCTGATCGTGGATCCGCCGGATGGAAAGTTACCTCCTCTGACACCTGAAGGGGCGGCACGGCGTGAGGCACAGGCACGGGGGCACACGTTGGAATCCCGCGACACGTACGAGCGCTGTATCGTGGGGGCCGGCCCACCGAACGTTCCGTTCACCCAGCAGATCGGCGAATCTCAAATCGTCCAGACGCCGGACTACCTGCTGCTCATCACGCAGGCCAACAGTGATGTGCGTATCATTCCGCTGGCTGAGAGTGCATCCCCTCCAGAAGTCATTCGTAGTTGGCTCGGGGTGTCCCGAGGTCACTGGGAGGGCGATACGCTCGTCGTCGAGACGACGAATTTTCATGACAAGAGAAAATGGCGGGGCACTGCGGACGACCTGCACCTGATCGAACGTTTCACCCGAGTCGCCGACGACACACTCCTATACGAGGCCACGGTGACAGATCCGACGACGTGGGAGGCACCGTGGACTATTGAAGTACCCTGGCCGACGATGGACCCGCCCGGGTTGTTCGAGTTTGCATGCCATGAGCAAAATTACGGCATTATCAACGTCGTTAGAGGCGCGAGAACTCGGGCAGCGGAATTCGAAGCGGGGTTGATAAGGTAAGACGCGGGTTCTTGATCGATCAGCGCCTGAAGAAACCCTTGAACGCGGCGATCACCGTCTCGATATCGCTCTCGCTGACATCCAGGTGTGTCACAAGGCGAATCTGCCTGTTGGCATGAATCAGCACCCCGTTGCGGCGTAGAAAGTCGTCTAGAGCGTCCGGGTCAGCCTCGCCAATATCGACGAAAACCATGTTGGTCTGCGTACGGCCAGAATCGACGGACAACTCGTCAATCTCGACGAGCCCCCTGACCAGCCGCTCTGCGCTCTCATGATCCTCAGCCAGTCTCTCGACATTGTTTTCCAGGGCATAAAGGCCCGCAGCGGCAGCTATTCCCGCCTGCCGCATTCCACCTCCCAGCGTCTTCCGCCACCGCCGAGCCTCGTCTATCAAATTGGCCGATCCGCATAGGAGTGAACCGATCGGCGCCCCGAGTCCTTTTGTCAGGCAGCACGATATCGAATCGAAATGCTGAGCAATCTGACTGGCTGTAACCTGCAACTTCACGGCAGCATTAAAGATGCGGGCACCGTCCAGATGCAGACAGAGCGCCCGACTCGCCACGAAGTCTCGCGCCGCACTAAGATAGTCGAGCGGCAGTACCTGCCCACTCTGCGTGTTCTCCAGACACAGTAATCTTGTGCGAGCGAAGTGGATGTCATCGGGCTTCACGGCCTTCGCGACCTTCTCGAGGTCCAGCGTTCCATCAGCCTCAAAGTCCAGCGGCTGTGGCTGAATCGAGCCCAAGGCCGCAGCGCCACCACCTTCGTACTGATAGGTGTGAGCCTGCTGGCCGACGATAAATTCATCGCCTCGCCGGCAGTGGCAAAGTAACGCGAGGAGATTGCTTTGCGTCCCGCTGGTACAGAATATTGCCTTCTCCGTCCCCAACCGGTCCGCGGCAAGTTCCTCCAAACGATTTACGGTCGGATCTTCTCCGTAGACATCATCACCGACTTCGGCCGCAGCCATCACCGCACGCATATCCGGAGTTGGCTTCGTTACGGTATCGCTTCTTAGATCGACCGGCATACTTGAAGCATCTTACTACGCACGACCACAGATCACTCTTTCTAACGTACATATAGCTCGGTCCGATGGGCTTCGATGCACTGCCGAAGGAGGCGATAATCTTCATCGAGCGAGGCACCGAACAGGGGATCCGGCCGCTGTTCAATGAGATCGTCCAGGTGGCTCCAATCCTGAGCAGTCAGTGTGTTCTGCGCCAGCGGAAACAGCCGGCTTTCCTCGGTACCCATGTGGCGCTCCAGCAGCGACAGATACTCTCGTCCGGTCAGCACGAAGTCGTCGCGGATCATAACGACATCTTCCTGCACAGCCTGAATGGCTTCCAGGAACCGGATACCGGACTCGATCACCTGCCGATGTTCGGACAATATCGCATCGATTTCATCGGCGGCACTCGGTGCTCTCAATTTGAGTTGCTCAAAGACGATGTCTTCAGTGGGATGATGGTGGATGTCCGGATGACCGGTGACATAGCGCATGATGTCTTCGAGCAACTCTAGATCGGCACTCTGCCCAGCTTCGACTGCCGCAAGCTCGCGTGCCGCGACTGCGGTGATCTGCGCCATGTGGACATGATCCTGACGCAGATTATCGAGGATACCGCTCATCGATGTCGCTGCCCCCGCATGTGCTCAGAACGGGTAGTAAACCGGGGCGATGACGAGCGTTTCGGGCATGTGGTCGGCCACGGTTGTCGCGAATCCGGGGGGCTTCAGGATCAATAGATCCACGGAGCTGTGACAAAGAACTTGCTCGGCCGTGTTGCCGAGCACGAAATCCCTGACACGGCCGCGGGATAAGCCGCCCATGATCAGCAGATCTGCGTCTCCGCTCTCGATCATGGATCGTAAGATCTGTTCAGGTTTGCCTTTGACGAGTTCTGCCGTCCCCTTCTCGAGCCCAGCGCTCGAGAGCAATTCCTCGAGGGCCTCTTGACGATAGCTCTCCAGCCCCTGCTCCGCATCGTCGAGCGGTAACCGCACCGCATCGACGCCAGGCGCGAAATACGTCAACGGCACGAAGCAATGCACGACTCGGAGCTCTGCCTGCGTGGCATTTCGCAGATCTGCCGCGATCCGAAGAATGGCGTCATCGAGTTCGGCAGGCTTACCGTGCTTATGAAACGGGTCCACCGCCGCGACCAGTTTCTGATAGTTGGCCGTAACCTCATCTCTGACCAAGAGCAGCGGCACCGGACATTTCGAGACCAGACGCCAATCTCCTTGCGAGAGCGCACCAGCCCGGCCCTCCAGCGGCTCCGTGATGACAAGATCGGCATCGGTGTTCAGCGCGCGCCGCACAATCGCGTCGGACATCGGATAATCCCAGGCAGCCATGCCCGAGCCCTTCAGCCCGCGGTCGGTTAGCTGCTTGGCAAGGTCTCCGGCGCGATCAAGTTTCTCCTGAACGAGATGGTCCCTGAGACGAGCGTAGTCCTCGTTCCTATCAATCGGATAGGCTTCAAGATGCGTGTTGTAAGTGGGTTCGAAAACCTCTACCTCGGCATCCGGTGCAGCGATCTCCAGCAGTCGCCGGACACCAGGTTGATCCAAGCTATCGTTGCGCGGGATCAACAGTATCTTCGAAAAGGCCATCGCTCACTCCTTTGCCGAATATCGATCGGCACGCATCTGATTTTTTTTCTGCTGTCGGCCCGATCATAGAGCATCATCCGGCTCGGTGGGGAGCCATCCGGAGATGTACCTATCGGAAGATTAAGCCCGGCATTCGGCAATCACGGATTGCGGGCCGGATATCAGTCGATCAATACTCTCTTGTGTGAGGATTGCAACGCTATTGGTGATATTGGCGCTGATTACTGCGGGTTGCGTTCATGAGCCCGGCGCCCGGCTCTCCGGTCTCGACCTCTACGTCAACTACTGTGCGGCCTGCCATGGCGCCAACGGCGAGGGCGATGGCCCGGTAGGGAATGTCATGCAAGTGCAGGTCCCTAATCTTCGGCTTCTCAGCGAGCGAAATAGCGGAATTTTCCCAGAGGAATCGATAACAGAATACATAGATGGCCGAACGGTCGTCTCCTCCCATGGCGATCGTCGTATGCCTGTCTGGGGCGACGTTTTTCGTTGGACGGACGAAAATGACCCGGAAGCCGAGCAACTCGTTCAACAAAGAATTGCTGCAATCGTGGGTTTCATCGATGAAATGCAGTATTGAGCGCAGATAGCCCGCAGATCATGAAAATCGATGGCCGTGTGCCACACGCCGTTCGAGCGCGTCGTAGTCGATATCCCGCTGAGTATCTACGGGCACGACGAATTTAAGTTCCTCGCGATTAAACGGTTCATTCGTTGCCAGTTGATGATCCAGTACCTCTATCGTCGCCTCGGATGCATCCAGTTTCTGCTCTCTCCTCGCTTCGATTCTCTGACGGAGTACCGGCTCTGGAGCGCGGCAATCCAGCATCGTGAACCGGGCTCTTTCCCTATCTGCCAACCGAATGAACGACTCTCGTTCGGCGCGCCTCAAGAAGGTCGCATCCACCATGACATTGATACCCGCTCTCAAGCCCAAGGCGGCATGGTGCTGGAGCGTCGCGTACGTCTCCTGACTTGAGTTCCGAGTGTACAGCCCCGTCCCAACCGTCGCGCCGCTCCTCGTCTGCGGAGCCAGCCCGTGCAGGCGTTTTCTCTCAAGATCCGAACGGCAGCGAATGGCGGGCAACCGTGAGATCAACTGGTTCGTTACACTCGTTTTCCCACTGCCGGACAGGCCATGAGTGATCAGCAACAGCGGTGCGCTCGGCTGGATTAACCGGCAGGCGCAGCGAATATAATGATCCGCGTGCACCCCCTTTATCGCGGCGACTTTCGCCCTGACCAGCGCTCGATGGACGAGGTAAAACCTGAAGACTTCCAGCCCAGCGTAATCGCCGGTCACCTCGAGGTAGCGGTTAAGAAGCTCGTGGGCCAGACCGGCTCTGTCGTGAGCCATCAAGTCCATGACCAGAAATGCGACCTCGTCTATGACGTCGATCCATCGCAGATGGAGGTCGAACTCCAGAGCATCAAACGGGACGATCCGGTTGTCCCAGTAAGCGAGATTCTCCAGATGCAAATCTCCGTGACCTTCGCGTATCGCCCCCTGCCTCTTGCGAGCGGCAAAGATGCGCTCGAGTTCTTTGCAGCGTGCGGCTATCCAATCGCGCAGCGCTGCGAGATCCTCGCCGCACTTGGTACGGCGGAGCACCTGCTCCGTCTCTCTGACGTTGCTCAATGCAGCCCGGGTAATCGCAACGGGGCTGCCAAAGCGCTGGGAAGACGATAATGAGCCGTGAAAATTAGCGATCGTCTCCGCCAGCGCATGGATGTCCCCGACTGGAACGCCACCCGCCTCCAACCGTTCGTCGAGACGCGCGCCAGGTGGAAATTCTCGAAGCTTGACCGCATACTCGATCACCGGGTGGGCGCCGATAATTGGGTGTTCAATCGAGCCTCCAATGGGTACAACGTCCAAATAAAGGTTCGGTGCAAGCCGCCGATTTAAACGCAACTCTTCTTCGCAGAACGTTCGCCGCCGTCCCAGCGTTGAAAAATCCACGAAGGGAAGACTCACGGGCTTCTTGATCTTGTAAACGTACGAACCCGTCAGGAGAACCCAGGAAATATGCGTCTCGATGACCCGAACCGACTCGACGTCGTGATCGTAGACGGCGGGATCGCAAAGCGCCCGGATCAAAGGGTCGTCGACTTCTATAATCGTTTCTTTCATCAGCGATACCGAACAGCCAGTTGAACTATTCATCGCTCGATGAGCAATAAGTATAAGTACTCGTTGCGAGCATCGGCTCGTCGTAAGACCCTTTGATACGTACGTTCTTTTAATTAGCGTAGTAGCCCCTATGAACCAGCCAGCAGAAAAATCCACTTCCACCTACTGGATCGTCGTGGCCGACCAGTCGACAGGAGAATTCTATCTCCGTAACAAGAAGAACGGCCCTCTGCAACGCGTCTTTACGATGAGAAATGACGCCGGACGGAAGAAACCCATTGATCTCGCCTCGGACCGTGACGGCCGAAGCTTCGACAGTCACGGCCCGGGCCGGCATTCCTTAGGCAAGGAAAAAACAGACGCGAAGAAGCATGAGTCTCAGATTTTCGCGAAAGATATCGCGGATCGGATAGTTGCCGCGAAACAGCAGAACGAGTTCTCCGAACTCATATTGATCGCCGCACCACGATTTCTTGGAACGCTGAGAAAGTCGCTCTCTGTCATCCACAGCACACTAACTTATCTTTCCATCAACAAAGATGTAGTGGGACAGGATACCGCCGTTATCGAAAAACTCCTTTCCGAGAACATGTAGTGAAGAGGCAAGTTAATGCTCGCTAAAGACGTCATGACGACTAAAGTGATAACCGTATTGGAAGACACTCCGGTCGAGGAACTCGTACGGACACTCCTGATGTGGAGAATAAGTGCCGTGCCCGTTGTCGATACCAACAACCAATTGGTTGGGATGGTAAGCGAAGGCGATCTGGTCCATAGAGCTGACTCCGGTGTTCACGAAGGCTATTCCTGGTGGCTAGCCGACATGATCGAGCCAGAACAAAGGGCGCAGAGATACGCGAAAGCCCGCGGGCATCTAGCGAAAGATGTGATGAGCACGCCTGTGATAACTGCAGACGAAGACGATTCCTTGTCCAAGGTCGCCACAATGCTTGAGGAGCACGGGATCAAGCGCGTGCCCATACTACGCAAAGGCAAGCTAACCGGAATAGTCAGCCGCGCCAATCTCCTCCATGGACTCGCAGCATCGCCCGAACCTCTAGATGAAACGACCTCTCCAACCAAATCTCCTGCACCCGACGACCGAAGCATACGAGCTACAATTTTGAGCAGGCTGCACAACGACGTTGACGTCAGTGGCACGATCAACGTCATTGTTTCGCGGGGCGTCGTCGATCTTTGGGGCGGCGTTGAAACGGAGGCAGCGAGGCAAGCCATCCGTGTAGCTGCCGAAAATACGCCCGGAGTCTCCGCTGTGAACGATCATCTTAGCGTCCTGCTGCCTGCGATCCGGCATCTGCTGGGCGCGGATAAGTCCGACTAGCGTTACGCCGTCGCGTCAACTGCAGACGCTTTTTACAGAGCACGGGTGAGAGCCGTCGAACGATTTATTGATGTGTGGCTCTACGATCGTAGAGAAATTTCCAGAGCCTGATGCTCAGAGGGACCGAGACATTGAGCCAGAATGCCGTGAGCATCAGCGTATAGAACGCTTCAGTATGGATGATCCGGCTTTGCGTGTAGGCGATATCCATCACGACGAACGCCAGTTCCGCGCGTCCCAGCATTCCGAAGCCGATCAACACACTCGACGACCAGTCCATCCCGCTGGTATAGCGGGCAGCCAGGCTGGCGGAGCCCACTTGCGCAATGAAGAGCCCGGTCAACAGTGCGATCGTTTGAGGGAGAACGGATACGATGATGTCCCAGTCGAGTATCAGCTGAGTACCGAGCAGGACGAAAAAGACCGGCCCGATCCATGAGTACGCGACGCTGTCCAAAGTCCTGCGCGTCTCCTGGTAGGAGTCGATTTTACCGCGCCGCTCGAAGTACTCCTCGCGGAGTATCAGACCGGCCATATACGCGCCGACGGCCGGATGAAATCCGAAGTAATGGGCCAGCAACCCCGAGGAAAGCGCCATGATCAAGACTGCGAGCGTGGCGTATTGCCCGCTCTCGAAGGACAAGACATGCTGCGCGCCGAATCGACCGATGAATGGTACGCACCTGATCCAGCCCCTGGGCTCGTGGGGCAGGAGCCAGGCTGCGGCGATCCAAACGAGAACGAAGAAAATAATGAGCTTGCCAATGACAGCCGAGAGCTCAGCGAGACTATTGATGCTCTCCCCTGTCGCCAGTGGCACGAGAATGGCTACCAGCGCGAGTGAGCCGATGTCATCGAGCACGGCGGATGTCATGATGCGAGTGGCGGCTGGCGTAGCCTGTAAACCTTCGCTGCGCAGCGAAACCATCGTCAGCGAGACCGCGGTCGCGGTCATTGCAAGACCGCACATAAGCGCCAGGTTCGTGTCCTGCCAGTAGAAATCGGCGATCGAATAAGTCACGACAAACGGCGCGAGTGCCCCGAAGAAAGCAATGCCCCAACTCTTCCTGATACTCTGAAGGAAATTGCTCGTGGATTCCTCGAAACCAAGCGTGAACATGATGACGATTATGCCCAGCTCGGCGAAACCTCGAACAAAGGGATGGCTCTCCTGGGGCAAGAGTCCCACATTGACCATGACGAATCCCAGGAAGAGGAAATAAAGAACCGGAGTGAGGCGTGTTTTACGCGCGGCGACGACAGCGATATAGACAGCCACCCAGATGACGGTCAGATTGCTCAGCGCTTCCATCGTCAGTTACCTGTGACCGCTTGAAAAGTAATTCGCCAGAGAGACGTAGGAGCAAGTTGTCAGCTCTACAGCCATTCGCTCGACCTGATTATTGGGAATAATACCTGTGACACAATGTTTTGCACGGATCCAGGCACTGCAAAGGCAGCAGAACAATGAGAACAGCCTAAATAGCGATATGGCTCGCACAAATCGTTCTGAAGTGATGAACATCTTAGATAATCGGCTCATAACTCTACCTAGTGAAGCATCACGATGACACAGCAAGACCTACGCAGCATAATAACGTGTGATCTGGAAGGTAGGATACAGACCTACAATAAGGGCGCTGAGCAGTTATTTGGTTATGTTCCCGAAGAAGTGATCGGACACAAACGCGTCTCGCTATTCTCTCCTGGAGAAATTGTCTTGCGACACGTTGGCAAGTGGCTCGCAACGGCACGAACCAACGGCGAGTTTAAGACGAAAACAGTATTCCTGCGAAAATCCGGCACGCCATTCGCAGCCGAAATTCGAATAACGCCTACCTATCGGCGACGCGAAAACGATAAGCAGCATATCGGTTACTGCGGAGTCACGACCGCATTACCGGATGTCGCGATCGAAGACGTCATGCCGCGCGTTACTTGGGTAACTCGGGTTCTCGTCTGGATGGTTATTACGCGGATGCCTTTCCTCACGGCTACGCTAATGCCTGTACTGGTCGCATCCGCATGGGCTCGATCGTATTTCGAGGCCGAAGCCTTCCCATGGGGATTATTCGTATCGGCGTTAGTCGGGGCGTCTTTTCTGCAAATTGCCGCGAATACATTCAATGATTTTTTCGATTGGAGAAGCGGCACCGATCCGGCTAACAACGATTATTTCGCTCCATACTCGGGAGGCAGTCGCGCGATAGAGCTCGGTCTAATTAGCGAGAAAAATCTTCTGCGGGTCGCAATCGCGGCCGTCATTATTGCTGTACTGGCGGCGGTTCCTGTGTTACTGGCACGCGGCTCAGGTCTGTTGGTATTCGGCCTGGCTGGTGCTGCGCTCGCCTATTTTTATACGGCACCCCCGCTGCGGCTCTCCGCTCGCCGAGGCCTTGGCGAACTGAGCGTAATGCTCGCATTCGGGCCGCTGCTTAGTGCCGGAACGGTATTCGCATTGAGCGGGCAAATTGCGACCGGTGCGTTCCTCGTGGGGCTGCCGACGGGATTTTTGGCCGGGGCCATTCTTTGGGTGAATGAGTTCCCCGATGCGGAAGCCGATGCAGCGATGGGTAAGAATCATCTATTGGTTACCGTGGGAAGGAAAACGGGGCGCTGGGCCTATCTGGCACTCATCTCCTCCGCATACATCAGCACCTCGGTTCTGGTGTGGGCTGGGACGTTTCCGCCTGAATCGCTAGCGATATTTATCACTCTACCCCTAGCAGTCTATGCGCTACGAGTTCTATTCGAACATTATCTCGACAGGGAACTCATCAGAGCATGTAAAGCGACGATACAGTTGCACTTCCTGTGCGGATTAATGCTGGTTGCGGGAATCCTTTGGAGCGCGAATTGAACTAGCCGCTGAGATCCATCAGCCGGCATTGACCCTTACTTCGTAATCGAGTTTTCATATCGTTAACTTTGGTCGGCTGTAAAGCTTCGATCAAAATGTTTACTGAACTCGATGCCGATCTCCCCTTAATAGGAATAGCGGATACCCAGTCCGATCAGAAAGACATCGTAGTCGTAAGGATCCGCTCCTAAGCTCAACAGTTGCGGAACAGTCGCGGGCCCAACTCCCTGAAGCGCCCAGTCGTCCACCGCGAAGCTTTCGTAGCGAACGTCTAGACTTCCCTCCAGCCTTTCCGAGGCACGATAAAGCAATCGAACCCGAAGCGAGTCGAGGGCCGATTTCAGGTCCGGGAAGCGTCCCATGCCTCCACTTGCCGATAGGATAGCGATCTCGCTGCTACCGGCACCGTGCGTGTAGTCGATTTCGAGATCGAAGCGCTCCTTGAGTTCTTCCACGCGATAACCACCACCAAAAGTGACGAATTCATCAGAGTGTGTCGCATACCAGTCCGGTGCCTGAAAGAATTCACTACCCGCTTGCTCCGAGTCGATTTCATCGATCGCGGCCGTGAGATAGACGGACGATAGAGGCGACAGAGCCCAGCTGAGATCCACTGCAACGCGAAGTTCGTCGCTCGCCAGACGCCCTAGTTGCGACCCAGTGTAACTATCGTTGGCGAAGAGCACGGTCCCGCTCACGGAGATCGGTCGCTCCGGTAGTGAGGTGCCGATAGTGAACTCACCGAACTCGCGGTACCGGTAAGCGAGGTTGAATTTTCTCAACAGCGGATTCTGCCCCAGGCTGACCGCGGCCCCGGTATCGTAACGGTCCACGTCACGCTTCGAGGTTCCCGCCCGTCCCCGAAGGTCAATGTACGCGTTCGGCTGCCAGCTCACTTGCCCCCAGCCGGACACCTCATCTTGTTCCGCTACCTCTTGGAGATCGCGGTGGAGCTCCCGATAGTCATAGCCTGCAGAGAGGCGAAGATTGCGCCGAACATTGAATTGAGCATCCAGATTCAGGCGGGTACGCTCGAAGCTGTACGGCATGTTCGACTCGAACTCGCCAGAGTTGAAGGAGTCCACGATGACGCGGTTCCACTGCTGCACCGGCGTCTGGTTGTCCCGATCATCGTAGCGGTAGGCGGCTTTCAGCCGAACACGCTGATGGGGCTTCGCCGTCACCGTCAACGCCAGATTGGCTGTATCGACCTGGCCATCCAGGCTAAAAGCAGGTAGCGGCACCGTGGAGATAGTGGGATTGGTCGTATAGGCGAGCAGCGGATCGTCCTGCTCCATGACGCCGGTCGCAGCCGAGTAGGTCACGATCGTGTCATACCACCCCGTGCGATAACTGCCCGACAGAAGGAGCTGCTGGAAGCTCGAGTCTGGCGGCTGAGCGAACGCGCCAACCTCTCCACCATCTACCGAGGTGAACGGATTCTCCCAATTCAGAGCAAGATTCTTATCGTCGAAAAATGAGCCGTAGTAAGCGAGCTTGACCGTCGAGCGATCGCCACCGTAGCGCACCCCGACATCGAGCTCATCAGTCTGATAATCAAACGGCCTGGGCAACAAGCTCGCGTTCGTGAAGTAGGCGCCGCCCTGAGTAGCCAGTCCATCCCGTCTGCTCTGGCGATAGTCGGCAAAGACATCGAAGCGATCGGTGGGAATATACCGCCCGCCGATCTGGAGCGTTGCACGGTCGCTCCCGATATGCTGATCGAACAGATTCGATTCCAATGCGGTGAAGCCGGAGGTTAACCCCGCCCTCACCCAATCGTCGGGTAACAGGAGTGTGTCGTCGGCAGTAGCGGAGAAAATCGTCTGAGTCGTATCGAATACCCGGCGTGGGAGTTGACTAAAACCAACGTAGTAGTCGTATGTACCCTGTCGCCCGCCGTCGAGTCGCAGAACACGGGAATCCAAGCCGAGGTCTTCGATAAACCAGCTACTGCGATACCCATCCTCGATATAGGACCCTTCACCATCAAGGTTGAGGTAGACACCTTGCTGATCGTACCCGGTCGCATCACCGAAGCGCGCCGCATCGTCGCTGACATAACTGGCGCCGCCGGAATAGCTGGCCTCGTAGCCGCTCTTGAAGGGACAGCGGCTACAGTTCCAATTACTCGTGTCCGGTGCCTGCGCTGACACCGGACCACTCAAACTCGTGACGATAGCCACGGCGACCAGGCTAGGCCAAAGTGACCTCAACATGGCCAGCCTGGAATAATCGAACAAAGCCATTAACCGTTCGCCCTCAGCGCATCAATTTCGAGCCGGACGGGTGGTTGGATCCATGCACCTGAGAATGGCAGTTCGTACAACTCTGCCCCAGCAGGTAGATCGAAGGTATTCCTGTTGCCAGACCATCGGGGCCATACGCCGCGCTCGGATGACCGGCCTGCGAGTGACACGACTGGCACAGGAAAGGCGCGCGCTGCGTCAGCATGGCCGGATAATTCGAACCGTGGGGCGTGTGGCACAGCGAGCAGTCTTCGGCGGCCGGTGCATGTTCCCAGAGGAAGGGGCCGCGTTTCTCGGCGTGACACTGGTAGCATGTGTCGTTAACCGTCTGCCGAACGAGCTGTAACTCGACCGTTGCGCCGTGAGGACTATGGCAGGCCGTGCAACTCATCTTACCGGCTTGCAACGGATGCGAGTAGGGCTTGATACTTTCGGTCCGTACCGTCTGATGACACTGGTGGCAGACCTCCGGCTGGGTTGCAGTGTCAAGTACCGCATCACGACCCGAGTGGACAGTATGGCAGTCAGCACAGGCCACCTGATTGCCGTCGTGTGGACCACCGTGCCAGCCAAAACCTGAGTCTCCATCGTGGCAACCGAGACACATCGCATTCTGGTCGATGACCGGGGTGATCGAATCCGCGCTAAACCGTATCACCGGGATTCGTGACTCGCCACCTGGAGCAGGGCCGATGTGCGCGCCGCCGGGGCCGTGGCAGGCCTCGCACTGTAGCTGACCTTCTCCGAAGGGGCTGCGCGGATCGGTCGGTACCGCATGCTTGCTGTCGAAAATGGCTATCGTGGCCGGCTGAGCGGAATGGCACAACAGGCAGGTATCGGCGCCTTGGGGGCTGTAGGGAATAATCGCACTCTCCTCCGGTGGCGTCTGTGCAGCGACGACATACGGTAGGCTCAGGCATAGGCCCGCCAAAGCGGCCAAGCATGCCCACGCGCAAGTTCTCGTTTCCGTATTCATCGCAGCCGGGCGCCTGAGCCGTCCCACAACGGGCCCCCTCATCCCATCCATCAGTTGAAGCGGAACGTGCCGACGCCGTGGGCCTCTTTCACATCGGCCAAGCGTCCGGGGCCGTGGCACACCTCACAGGTTTCGATTCCAGCAGAAATCAGCGTGCCGTCGGCGGCCTTGGCAGCTTGGAAATCGGCGCCGTTCTGCTTCATGTGCTCAACTTCGAGCGTACTGGTGTGGCAGCCTGAGCACACCGCCGCATTGGGCGAAATTGCAACGTCGTCGGTCAGGATGGAGCGGTCGGCGCCGGCATCGACGGTCGTGGCAAATACTTCACCAACACCCAAGGGATAGTATGTGTCAGCTAAATGGCAGCCTTCGCAGTTGTTGAGCTTGCCGGGGTAACCAATCTCGAACACATCACCGCAGGCTACTTCGAAGGTGCCGCCATAGTCCTCGTCTCCCGATGAATGGATCCTGTGAATCATGCGCTTGAAGTCGATGGGCACGTCGTCGGCCCCGAACGTATCGACGCAAGTGCCGGTGCGCTCATCGATATCAGTCGCGTTCGGGTTGTGGCAGGTGGTGCAGAGTTCCGTGTTGTTCGTACGATTACGACCGTGTTCGGAAAGTCGGTTGTGGCAGTCGTTGCACTTGGCGATATCGACCACCATGCGGCGATCTTGCGGAATAGCGTCAGTGATCGTAAACGTAAGTCGCGATGCCTCGATCGGAATGCTGTCAATACCGCCGTCACCGTCGGCATCGAGGCGCGCCCGGCCTTCGAGAATAGCCGCGCCGGACCCTTCAATGCCCGTAGGGATTGCGTCGGTCGCCGTCGCGGTATAAGTGCCATCGAGATTGTCAGTAGTCGGACCGGCGAGGAAATCGATTCTCAGCGGTGGGAATGGTGCACCGGAGAGCGCATCGCGCGCCAGGTCATCGTTGGGATCGACATTACCGAAATCGTCAGTCGTCCAGGCGACATTAACGCGCACGCGCGCGCGCGAATCGGAGAATGGCCCGAGCGGATCAAAAATGTCGTAAGGTTGATCGCCATTGGTCGGATTCGTCACCCGAATGGTCACTGCCGGCATCTCCCCGGGGGCGGTATCGATCGCGCTTAGTACCTCGAAGGCGAATGCCTCGGCGGCCTTGTCGAGCGGAATTTCGTGAGCCTTCGCAGTCTGCGCGTCCCCGTTATTCACAGTCGCATCGGGGCCATGGCAATCGACACATTGCGTATCATCGATAAAGGTGAAACCGCCTGGGTGACCTCCGTTTGCCCAATCGATGTCATCGTGACAGCTGCCGCATGCGGTTCTGTTCGCGACTAAGCGCCAGTTACTCGCCTGCGGAGTATTCGGGTCGTCTTCCTCGTGACAGGTCTGGCAGTTACGGATGTCTTGTGGAAAGACGTTGTTCGAGTAGTCGTTCACGGACCCGCCAAAGCCGATGATCTGATAGCCGTTCGCCAAATTCTCACCGTGATGAATTTTGTGGCTCAGTAGCTTCATATCGACTGAATTCCCGGTATCACCGTCGATGGAGTAGGGGTTGTGGCACTGCACGCAGTACTCGACGTCGAAGCGTGCCTCGCCATGGCGTTCCAGGCTGTCATGACAAGCAAAACAAGTGTCGCTGTCCACGATCAAGCGCGTGAACAGAGGCGCGCCACCGCTCGGCACGAAATCGAACGGCGCGTTGTTGGCCGGAATATTTTCGGGGAGGAATCCTCCCGTGGTAGTGCGAATTTCGATCCCGAGCCGATGGGTTTTTGTTGCGTCGAAGACGGGCCCTGCAGGGTAATCCGTCAAAGACGTGGAGAATGTGTACTGATAGGTCCCGTCGCCATTGTCGACGTAGGTTCCAGCCGTGGCCGTCTCCGTCGTTGCCTGCACATCCGGAATACCGCCGTCCGCGCGCGTGATATAGGACTGCCACTCACTGGACCCGCCGTTCGCGCCCGGAGTCAGTTGGGCGATCGCGAAACGGATGTTGGCGGCTGGCAAATCGATCAGGCCGAAACCCAGGTCATCTGTCAGACTGACGTTGGCCACGGGCGCCCCACCGTCCGCGGGAATGTTGACGCCGTTGACGACGACATTGATGCGCTCGGCCGAGGTTATAGGCACCACGCTCGACGAACCGCCCGGGCCCGGCGGACCTGCCGATCCCGTTGAGCCTTCCTCGCCCTCGGGCCCCTGGGGGCCCGTGTCCCCCTCACAGCCCAAGAACAGCACCAGAACTGCGACGAGCGCGGCGGCGCTCAGGGACTGACCGAACGACTGACTCGAGTTCTTCATGGCCTGATCTACCTCACGACGCACAAGTTCATAAAGAATAGGTCGCACTCAACAAAAGGAAATTCGGGAATATCCGTAGTTCCCATTGGCATCATGGATACTACAGTTTGGATCCCAAGGAGAGTAGCGTCGACATGAGCCATCAGGGCCCGAGGAGAAAACGAGCGGGCCGACGCCATGGGTAGTGAGCCATCCGACGACAGTATTGGGGCCACTGCCACGTGATCGAGGCCATGGACTTCGAGACTCGGGAAAACACCTCGTGTGCTCGCAGCCAGTGTAGTTTATTCCGAGCCTAGGGCAACGTTTCAAGCGTGCCCGGAGGTAAGCACTCGCCGAGCAGCGTAACCAGCCTCGGGAGCGAGGATTCCTTTAGCAGGTTGATGGCTTCGAGCCCTGTGAGTTTGGACACGAGCTCGATTCCGGCATCTGTGTTGGCAGCGGGACCCGTTACCAGATCCGGCTTTATTCGAAAGGCAGTTTGTACACCAAGCGCAGCGTACGGGTCCGAGGCACACAGAACGGTGCAGCAGACGTTTGCGCCAAGAGCTTCCATTGCGGCGGCTCCATTGTAAGGCTCTAGAGGTGACGCCCCCGCCTCGGCGACGAGTACGTCCGGTTTACTCTCGACGACCCGTGCCAGCATGTAGTCCATGGCTTCCTTGAAGCGTTCCTCGGACACCACCGTGGACGGCAAGCCGGCATCGACGAAATCCACGATCGCATCGGCTCCGGCGTCCTGAAAAGACAGTACGTCGCGATAACGCCCGGCTCCCGTGAGTTTCGCGCCCGCGACTCTGAGACCGGCACGCTTCAGCTCGTGGATGATGACGCGACCCGTCGTCGTCTTACCGGCGGACATCGACGTACCCACCAGCAGAATTACCGGAACAGAAAATTCGCCCGCGGCGACCGGTCGCAAAAAATCACTCATGCTCAACTTGCGACCGTCTCTGATCACATGACCTTCGTAGGACAAAGAAATCATCTGCCCCAACCAGGTCGCCGCGGAGGTCACCTTGCCAAAAAGCCCCGCGCCGGTGAGCGCCTGCATGACACCATCATCACCAATCTCTTCCCAGTCACCTACGGCCTCCAGGGTAGCGGTGCGTTTGCCGAGTGCACCGACGACATAGGTACCCTCCATGACATCCATGAGGCGGCCGTTAGCGAGCTCCAAGCGATAGAGGTTTGACGGCGCACCTTTGATGCGGCCAACCACGTAATCCGCATCAGCCCATTGCTCCCGCGGCAAACTCGCCGTCTCGAAGGCATGGCTCTCGAGATCGGAGATTCGAGTGACTGACGTGAGCAGGTAACGCTCGTTCATTTCAGGCTTTCTCCAATGGCGGCGACAGCAGTAATAAAGCCAGCAACGCCGTTCGCTCGATCGTCTTGTTCAGGTCCAGGTGCTCATGGTGCGCATGAGCGCCGTCACCGACCGGCCCCAAGCCGTCTAGCGTGGCTGTGTAAAGACTCGTCGTATTACCGTCCGAACCGCCGCCTGCCCGACCTTCGGACAATTCCAGGCCGATCTCCCGGCCGAGCGTCTGAGCATGACGCCACAATGCGCGGTTGCGCGGCGTAGGTTCGAGCGCGGGGCGCCCTATACCACCCTCAATTTCCAGTGCAATCTCGCTCTTCGTCGGTTCAATTGCCCGAATCGCCGCATCGATTCGCTCTGCGTCTGCCTGAGCGGCGACGCGTACGTCGATCACAGCTCGGCTCGTCGGTGCAATGACATTCGGCCGTAGACCCCCGTCTATGGTTCCCACATTGACCGTGACACCGTTCTCGGGATCATTTAACGCAAACAGTTTTTGAATCACGAACGAGAGCTCGAGGATTGCGCTGACCCCTTGTTCCGGGTCGAGGCCTGCATGGGCCGCACGGCCCTTCACACTCACGGTATACCGACCTACACCCTTGCGTGCCGTCTTGATAGCACCGGCCGGGCCTAGGGAGGGCTCCAACACGAACACCCGGTTCGCCAACTGAGCCAATCGTGAGATGTAGCGTGTTGACTCCCGGCTGCCGATCTCCTCATCGGAATTCAGGAATATCACCGGCATCACGGTGCCCGTGAGTGAGAGTGACTTCAGCGCTCTCAGTGCAAACACCAGTTGAACCAGACCGCCCTTCATGTCGAACACACCGGGGCCGTTGACTAGATTGCCCCGAACCTCGAAGGGCATGTTCTTGAGCGTACCTACGGGCCAGACGGTATCGAAATGCCCAATTATCAGCTGCCTCGACTGCCCGCGCGCCCGTTCTGCGGGTCGGGCGTAGAGCTGCCCCCCGGACTTGTGCCCGAGCAGGTCAAGTGTTTTGTAATCCAGAGAATGAAACGCTGTTGCTAGAAGCGCACGCATAGCCTGCTGGCTTTGCGGATCCGAGGAAGGAGACTCCGATACCGTTAGCTGTTCTAGAAAGCCGACCATCGCGTCTCGCTGTCCATGGAGACAGTCGAGAATCTCCGGACCCGCGCCGTCCATGTCAACGTCCGCGGTGCATACCCGCCGGGAACGGGAAGCCCTCGGTCTTGTCGATGACGGCGAATCGTCCCGGAAACAGATAGGCCAATTGGGGCGCGTTGAGCAACAGTTCGCCGTCATCTCGATCGGCGCCGCGCAAGGCATCCGGATGAACGTGAGCGGCAACGACCTGGCCGGCAATCAGACTGTAATCGCCAAACCCCTCCACGATACGGGTCCGTTCGCACTCGAGATAGAGGTACGCATGTTCGACGAATTCACCCTCTATGCGACGCGCAGGGAAGGTATCGAGAAGGCCCACGATCGGTTTGTTGTCTTCGCAACGAGGTGCGGCAGTTAGACTGGTCATAACGAGATCAGAGGGCCGCGGGTAACTCACGGTGAAACTTTTCGTGCGTTCCACATTGCGGTAGGTCTGATGGTGCGGCGTACAGACAAAGCCGAAGTAGTTCTCCAGCCCAATCGGGAAGGCCATGTGTTTGGGAGCAAAGTCGGCGTCTCCATTCTCTTCCATCGTCCCTATCAATACCAAGGGCGACACCGTGAAAAACTGTTCCCAAATTGGCTGCCCCACATCCAGTGTTTCTAGTTGCGAATAATTGTCATTCGTCATTACAAGCACTCGTTCCTGGGCGCCCTTAACAACTAAACCCTAGGACGAGCATTCGAACGTAACCATTCGGGTATCTACGTAGAGGCCCCGATTGATCGGGCCGCGCGGGAAAAATCATCGCAACCCACTCTTCCCTTGAACGACATCAAGAGGTTGGCACGAAGATTGGTTATGATGCACATTCGATTGGATCTTCCGGATGAAGGAGACTGGCGATGCGGTTAGAGGGAGTACGGATTCTGGCAGTATTGTCGATAGCGGTGATCGCAGCGGGATGTGCTTACGATCCAAACTATCGCCCGGACTTTCGATTTCCGATCGAGCGGGGCGATATCGACGAGGGGAGGCAGGCCTTTCTCGATCTTCAGTGTCACCAGTGTCATACCGTTGCCGGTGTGAGGCTACCGACATTTCCGGTGGATTTTCCTTTTCACCTCGAGTTGGGCGGTGACATTATTTTGGCTAAGAGCAATGCCGAACTTATGACGTCGATCATCAACCCGGATCACGTCATCTCGGAAAGATTTCGCGAGCAGTTACGCCTGGAAGCAGTAGTACCATTGGAATCCCCCATGCCGCGCATCGAAAATATGACGGTGGCCCAGCTCATTGATCTGGTGGCCTTCCTGGATTCCAGGTATCGACTGATGGCGGAGTATTATCCGGAATTTTAATGCTCGCCTGGTTGCTGTACGACGACACTCAGCTCCGCGTGTAACCGAGCTCTTCCAAGCCCATGCGCAAATAGTCCGCCAGCAATGGTGTCCCTATCAAATACTCGGCCGTCCGTTCGTTCCAGCTTTCCCCGGCAAATTTAAAGGCGTTGTCCCACTCATCACCGGAATAATCCCCGCGACCAATCCACATGAGCGTGACGAGCGTCACTTGTTGATCGGGCTCCAAGTCATTAATCGTTATCTTTAGCTCCTGAAAGACGGGATCATCGGCGTGATCTGCAAGTACTTGTCGCGCCCAGTCACCGCTTGGACTCAGAGATTCCTCGGGAATGGTTACCTGCTCCTTGACATGAAATTCCTGCGCTTTGTCTACGATAAAAAATACGGTATCAGGGTTTAGATCCATCGTCCTATCTCGTCCATACAAACCAACCTTAATCCTAATGCGGTCTTGGCGGGAATCGGGGTTCATACGTATCGCAGGTGTCACAGATCGCAGCAGCTCGGTGACCTTATCGTTACGGAGACTCGACGGCTTCGAGACCAGGCGCACGGTACTGATAGTTGCTGCTCCAGACTTCGCGCGACACGTCATTGTTGAATGGAGACCAATCGACCATCTGAAAGGTATTGGTCCTAATCAAGTGACGGTTGGGGGTCCCATGTGCTTAGATCTACTCTCGGACCGCGAGAATAAAACAGAGTCTCGGCCGTGACATCGGCAGAGTTATATGCGTAGTAATACTAACCGCGACACAATTCCCTTCAACCGAATCGCTGCTGATCTGCTGCGCGACACTGCCGAACTCCTGGACCAGCAGCACGCGAATCCATTTCGAATCGACGCCTACCGGCGGGCGGCGGAGACGTTAGAATCTCTGCATACAGATGTTCGCGAACTACTCCGCGAGGAGGGTTCAGCAGGACTCATGAGACTCCCTTTTATCGGCCAAGGCCTTGCCTCGGCCATAACGGAAATCGCTCGCAGCGGCCGCCTTTCCCGACTGGACCGCCTGCGGGGCGCCTTGGAACCGGAGGTGTTGTTTCAGACCGTTCCGGGAATCGGCCCAAGACTCGCACGCGTAATCCACGACACACTCGAGATCGAAACATTGGAGGCTCTGGAACTCGCAGCTCACGATGGTCGACTCGAGACTGTTCGCGGACTAGGCCACCGGCGTACGTCAGCCATCAGCGCAAGTCTAGCCAGCATACTCGATCGCCGACGCCTCCGGTTCGCGCCCGGCATGACTACGCTCCCGGTGGGAACGATTCTCGATGTGGATCGCGAGTACCGTAGGAAGGCAGATGCTGGCGAACTGCCCCTTATAGCGCCGCGACGTTTCAATCCTGACGGTAAAGCCTGGCTACCCATCCTACACACTGATCGAGAAGACTGGCATTTCACCGCGCTCTACTCGAACACGGCGAGAGCGCACGAGCTTGGACGTATCGACGACTGGGTCGTTGCTTACTTCTATGACGGTGACCACCGAGAAGGGCAAGCCACGATCGTGACGGAAACTCGGGGAGCCCTAAAAGGCCGGCGAGTCGTACGGGGCCGGGAGGCAGAATGCGCTTCCTGCTATCACGCGTAACGGCTGATGCCCAGAACTTCGAGGGCGAGCCGGGTTACCCAGGTCGTATCGAGTTCGGCTACCGAAGAACGGAGGAAGTACTCGCGAGGGTGCACGGCTAGTCTCGAGTTAGCAAGGACCGAATCTCATGCTGATCCTGTGCGCTGCTCAGCGCGTAATAAAGATCGAGCAGCTCGTAGCAGAAGACGAGTTCCCTCTCTTCCGGAATCCACGCCGCCTCGGGCATCGAGCACGACCGCAAAACAACCGTCGCATCTGCATTAAGATTAATCAGCTCCTCGAGGCGCTGAAGGGTCCAGTCGATCAACCCAGCAGCCTGAATCTCCCTGACCAGGTACTCGCTGATTCGACTGTGTGGTGCTTCGAACCGAACCGTCATCACCCCTTTCTGAGGTTCGCCCTCCTTGCGCCCAAAGGCCTCCAGGAACCAGTCGATTGAGCGGGCCGCCCGAGCGTACTCAGCAGCGCAGCTCTCGGCCCGTCGCGCCGGCATCTCGATTAGGCCGGGGACCGCCGAAAAACGGTCCGGGCTGCTTCCGTACAGTAGGCAGCCGATAGTGTAAAAACGCTGTATGGAGAGCGCGTGGCTGTCCCAGTAAGGGAAGACCGCGCCGGTCTTCTCTCCCAGCTGCCAGAGAATGACGAACGCATCCGCTGTGGTCAGGGCGAACTCGAGCCACCTCTCACTGCCCACCGGCGGGATCTCCAGAGGCCGGAGCAGTGACATCGTAGCGAGATAGTCTGCCGCCTGTTCCTCGGGTCCGATGATGGGCAGATCCATTTCTCCGATTACCAGGTGCGCCAGTTCATGAAGGAGCGCGAACTCCACGTTTCCCAACACGAATCCCACGCGATCCGTGTCGAGCGGCGATGCCCGATCCTGTGCATAGCCCGGCGCAACCATCGCGATCAAGAGAAGAATCGAGACACAGGCCGCGAATTTCCTGAGATTCGATGGGTCGGGCTGCACTGAACTAGGCATCCGCAGATTTCCTGAGCGTGTCTCGCATACTATTGGTATACAGCTTGAAGCCCTCGAAATCACCAAAATCGTCTCGCTGGAGCAAGGCATGGAATACAAAGAGTACTACGAAATCATGGGCGTCAAACGTGATGCGACTCAGGAAGAAATTAAACGTGCCTACCGGAAATTAGCCCGCAAATTTCATCCAGACGTCAGCAAAGAAGTCGATGCAGAAGCACGCTTCAAGGAAGTAGGCGAGGCTTACGAAGTCCTCAAGGACCCGGAAAAACGTGCTGCCTACGACCAACTTGGCGCAGATTGGAAAGCCGGTCAAGATTTTAACCCCCCGCCGGACTGGAACGCGGGTTTTGAGTTCAGCGGTGGTGGATTCACCGCTGCAGATTCGTCAGCCTACAGCGATTTTTTCGCATCTCTATTCGGCCAGAATCTCAGCTCAATGGGCAGCGGCCGCCCACGCGCAGGCTTTCACGCGCGTGGCGAGGATCACCACGCTAAGGTTCTAATTGATCTTGAAGACGCCTACAAAGGCGCGACGCGCAACGTCACGCTACGCACACCTGAAGTCGATAGCAGCGGACATTTGGTCAACAAGACGCGAACCCTGAATGTAAAGATCCCCAAAGGAGTCAAACAGCGGCAAAGAATCCGGCTGTCGGGTCAGGGTGCGCCCGGGCTGGGTGAAGGAGAAGCTGGTGATCTGTATCTGGAGATCGAATTCAACCCTCGTGGCATTTACAGGATAGAAGGACGTGATATTTATCTGAACCTGCCGATAACACCGTGGGAGGCGGCACTGGGCGCAACGATAAAAGCGCCGACACCTGACGGCGCAGTGGATCTCAAGATTCCAGCCGGCACCAGCAGTGGGCGTAAACTGCGATTAAAAGGCCGCGGCATTCCTAGCGAGCCACCCGGAGACCTTTACGTCATACTAGAAATCACCGTGCCGGCAGCCGACAGCGACAGCGCCAAAGACCTGTACCGCAAGATGGCACAGGATCTAGCATACAACCCGCGCAGCGAATTGGGAGTGTGACCAGCTATGAATGAGAAAACTCTGAGCGGTACTTTATTGGATGAATACACCGAACTGTCACCGAATGATCTGCGCCATGCCTGTTCGCAGCGTGCGGAATGGATCATTGAACTGGTCGAGGAAGGCGTACTGGAACCGACTGGCAGTGATTACGAACAATGGCGATTTTCCGCGACCAATTTGCAACGCGCGCGCACTGCTATGCGCCTGCAACGTGATCTGGGCGTTAATCTCGCCGGTATCGCAGTGGCGCTGGACTTACTGGACGAAGTTGAAACACTGCGTGCGCGCTTACGGCGGTTCAATACTGAACAAGACACTTAAATTCGCGTGCACGAAGGCGGCCTACCCCTCAATCATCGTTTGTTTCCATGATCACGGCCGATAGGTTCGAGAACAATGCTTCGATCTGAGTATCGTTTAACGCTAACGTCACGTCCTCTGGGTCAGCCCTCAATACCAGTTTATAAACGAACCCGTCGCCCACAATCTCAGGATCCTTGAACGGCTCGGCCTTCGTGACTTGATACTCGATCATTCTCTATCCACCTGTCGTTTCTTGATTAGTAGTCCCGCGACCGTCTTGTCGCCCGCAACTCCGCGGCGCTATAAGCGAAGCTGGCGCCCCGAGCAAGATTCGAACTTGCGACCTTCCGCTTAGGAGGCGGACGCTCTATCCAGCTGAGCTACCGGGGCGGCTTTAAAATCAATGACTTAGTCTCTGCGTAGTGGAGCATCAATCCTAACACGTAGATTCTGAGCGTCGGCTTCGGCAAGCAGTCATTCGGCTTATTAGATGCTAAGCTCGCGGCTCCGACTTATCCAAGGACCTCCATGACTCATCAGAAAGTTCGTCGCACAACTTCAGCGATCGCAGCGCTGCTCGCTCTCTCTTCGCTTTCTAGTTCGCTGGTCGCTCAAACGCAAACTGCGCTCGACAGTGAGGAATCGAGGATTCTTTATGCTCTCGGGCTTGCAATGGCCCAGAACCTCGATACGTTCAACCTGACTTCCGAGGAGCTTGAGTTCGTACAGCAGGGACTTGCCGACAGCGTTCTTGCTCGGGAGCCAAGAGTGAGCTTGCAGGAATACGGCCCCAAGATCCAAACATTCGTGGATCAGCGCGTCAGTGCCGTGGCGGATGCCGAGAAAACCGAAGGAGAGCAGTTCTTAGAGCAGATGGCGGCGGAAGATGGTTCTGTACGAACGGCGTCCGGGCTGATTTCCACCGCAATTGTCGTCGGCACGGGCGCTAATCCCACGGCGACCGACGTTGTTACTGTCCACTACCATGGAACGTTTCGAGACGGTTCGGTGTTCGATAGCTCCGTTGAGCGGGGCGAGCCGGCGAGCTTTGCGCTCAATCAAGTCATTCCTTGCTGGACCGAGGGAGTGCAATTAATAAGGGTCGGCGGAAAAAGCCGTCTCGTCTGCCCCTCCGATATCGCCTATGGCGACCAGGGAAGATCGGGAATTCCTCCGGCCGCCGTACTGGTCTTTGAGGTTGAGCTGCTCGGAATCGAAGGACAGTAGTAACCGCCTGCTGAAGCTATCGTGATCCCCGATCTATTGATTAGTTATTAAACTTTCGTAGACTCCAGCCACGTTACCGGCGCGGGAATCATCGTATTCGATTAAGTGATCGTAATTCTCCATGAGAATTGTTTCGACAAGTCGTTCTTTCGTCTTTCCTTCCGCGATGCCGTCGGATACGGCAGCCACGAGTTCTTCCAGATATTCCCGTTGCTCGGTTACGTGCGCCTTTGTACCGGGTAACTCGTGGCCCGGGGAGAGAATATCAAAGTCCAGTTGTTCAACGCGACGCAACGACTCGACCCACTCGGGGAAATAACCCCCTTCCAAGTAACCACGCGGTGGGCGATTGGGCGTCAGAAAATCGACCGTGTAGACAGTGCGCTCCTCGGGAAACAACACGACGGTCATATCGTCAGAGTGGTTGCGTCCCATGTAGTGGAGTTCTACTGTCTTACCGCCCAGGGTGACGGATGCGCGATCAACGTAGTAGATATCAGGGGGTACTTGCTCACCGCCAAACCGCGCCGCCCAGATCTCCGCGCGAGTGAGAGCACCGTCTTGATTCGCGTCCCGCGCCGCGAAAGGGCCCTCCAGGGCAGTCCCCACCGCTTCCGCCGCTTGAATGAGTCCATCGTCATTCGTGTCCCAGAGCTGTTCGCGCGGTAGCAAGGGCGCATCGGCCGCTGGAGACTGCAAATTGCCGCGCATGTTCTCGTGGCCAATGATAGTGGCCGTCTCTGCGAAAATTTCACCGCCGCTTGCGTGATCGTTGTGACTGTGGCTGTAGATCACATACTTCACAGGAAGCCCGAATCGCTCGTCCAATTGCTCCTTGAGCCACGTGGCAGCTTCCGAATTAGTCGGATCCACCAAGATAATCCCATCTGCTGTAACCAGGAACATCCCGAAGTGCCGGGTCTGCCTAAATCGATACAGGTCGCCTGCCACGTTGGTAATATCGTGCCTCGGCAGCCCCTCGCCCCTACCGAACCCTTGAGCGTGTGCGAGTTGAATAATGCCGCAACATGCACCAATCACTACGACTACGGTCAGTTTTTTGTATCGCATCGAATCACCCCATATAGAGTTTTTATGTGCCTCGCGTACCAGCAGCGCGCAACGCCTAGACTGCGCGATTCATCACGTTACACTGGCGAAATAGACTTAGCAGGCGTACCTTAGTCGCAGAAGGGAGACAAAACCACATGTATCTACGATACATGGCGTTCCGGACGATTGCCTGAAGGCCTACTGTAGAATGGTACAACTTGGATCTGCTAATGCGACGGGGAAGAAAAACATGGCCCATGCTTTACGATTCCTGGCTGCGGTAAGCCTCTTGATGGTCGCGGGATGCCAGCAACCACCCGACGAGACCACCTTACCTTTAACGGTGACATCCAAAGACTTCGGCGCCTATACCGTTCACTTCAGCGCGCTGACGACCGACCAGCTGCACGCCGAGGTCGCCCAGCAATACGGAATCGTCCGTAGCAACAACCGGGCGATGCTGAACGTCAGTATCCTGAGAAAAGAAGACATCGGCCTGCCGCAACCGGTCTCGGGACAGGTAACCGTAGCCGCTAACAACCTGACGGGGCAATTGAAAAGTGTCCCCATACGGGAAGTTCGAGAACAAGAGGCGATCTACTACATCGGCGAGTACGGCATCGCCAATGGGGAGACACTTATTTTCTCGATCGACGTGACCCCGATCGGCGAAACATCTCCCCTGTCGGTCCGCTACATGAAGCAATTCTTCGTAGACTGAGAGAACTCGTTCGGAGACGAATTCATATATTCGAGGTCATCGTTTATCGCGTCACAACTGAACCGCGGCGGCAATTCACTATGCGACATTCACTGAGATTATTATTGACTCTTCTGGCGCTCACATTAGTGGGGACACAGGTGGTCGACGCTCAGGACCAAGCATCGGTTTTCGCTATCGCCTACATCGAAATTAAGCCCACATCGGCATCGCAGGCCGAGAACTTACTTAGGACCTATGCGGCAGAAAGCCGGGCCGAGCCGGGTAATCTTCGATTCCAGATCCTGCAACGCGTAGGCAGGCCGTACCACTTCGCGATCCTCGATGCGTGGGAAAATCCACAAGCACTGGATGATCATTCTGCCGCCGCTTATACGAGAGCCTTTCGCGACAGTCTCGAGACGCTGCTCTACAGTCCATACGACGAAAGAAGAAGTACGCCGACCATGGGTACATCAGCTACTGGCGATGAAGGCGAAATCTATGTGCTGACTCATGTAGATCTCGCCGGCCAAGGCCGCGAGGACGGTATGGCTCTAGTCGAAACGCTCGTCACGACCAGCCGAGAGGACGCGGGCGCGATCGATATCGGTGTAATAATTCAAGATAGCCGAACCAATCACATGACCGTGTTCGAGGTCTGGTCGAGCGCCGCAGATCAGGAAGCCCACATGTCGGCACAGCATACGATCCAGGTTCGAAATGAACTCTTAAGCCGAATCGGCAGCCCATACGATGAGCGGATTTATCGTCGCCTTTAGCGCGAACTAGCAGGCTGTTAGAAGCGGAAGGTGTAGCTGAACTTAATACTAAGATCGGCCAGGCTCGAGTGAAAAGTACCGTCTCTATCGACATCGGCGAGATTGTGATTCAAGACAATAAACGCCTCGCGTCCCGCCTCCGGAATCCAGTGTAAGCGACTGTTGATACCGACGATCTCAGTATCGTTGTCGTACTGGACAAGGTTTGTCCAGGACAACGTGTTAGAGAAAATAACATCCAGGCCGAGGCGGGCCAGCCTCAGAGTGAAGTCCCCCTCGGGTAGCTCAATATCGTTGTAGCTGTAGGAAAGAAACGTCCGAAAATGCCGGGATGGAAACCAGGTCATCTGCGCGTCGACGTTCTCCCGATCGCCGCCGAAAAAATCGCCAGTCCGATAAATAACCGTGCCGGAAAACTTGCGGGAGGCTTCCGTTTGAATGACGAATGTGGGCGTAACGTATGAGTACTCCCCAATGGGGATCGTGATGGGTTGCTCACCCGAGCTGGGATCAGGATCCCAGATAGTGAACGGCTCCCGGAGTACTTCCTTGGTGCCTCTGTAGATCAAACGAAAGTTGTCGCCTGCCTGATTGGTAATACTGACTACCCGCGCATCCAGCACCTCGGTCTGTAGTCCACCGTCGATTAACTCGACCCGTTGCAAGCCGGCGCGCATCAGAAGAGTCCGGATTCGGGATTCCTCGGAATTTCTGTGTGTCCAACCTATTTCTACAGAAGACTCGCGAATACCGGAACGATTGACAAACCCCAATGCGGGATTGAAATTCTCCTGGACCTCCTTGATACCCACATTGGCCAGAAACCCGGTAGCGCTGGGAAGCCTAAACCGTAGCCCGTAGGCAGCGTCGTCGCCGGACAGCAATTCAGTGTCAGTCCGCTGATACCAGGCTTCCGCCTGGATCGTTTTCCCATTTGGCAGGCGCGTATTCAAGTACCGGAAGTCCACGCCAACGAGGCTGTTATCCAGGTTCGATAGCGGATCCCCGTTCGTCGCGATCATTCCCACGGCAGACTCGTTCAACACGTTCAGAGAAGCGCGCCCAACGAAAAGGTCCGTCGCCTCGACATCGCCGAAAGTGTCCTGCTTAATCGCAAGCGCGCCGAGTGTCCACGGGCCGACTCGACCGCTAAGCTTGCCGCCGTAGTCGAGATCCACCGGTTGTCCGGATGCGCTCAACCCGATGCGACGAGAGAAGAACGGCCGCGCGTTTTGATCTAAGATTCCAGAGAGTTGACTGGAGCCGAGACTACCGAGACCGCCGAATTCAAATGCGTCCGCGTCCTGGAGAAAGAAGTCGCGTTTCTCCGGAAAAAACAAACCGAATCGCGTGAGATTGACCTGCCGATTATCTACCTCAGTCGCGGAGAAATCCGTGTTGATCGTCAGCGAGCCGTTTAGCGACGGCGTAATTCTGTAGAAAACGTCGAGCGAGGGATCCAGATCCGATTCTGAACCCGAGACGGAATAATCCTTGCGATCGCTCACGCTCACAGACGGCACGATATCCAGGCCCAATCCCTGATCGAGTCCGTCGAATCCAGTCGCGCGCCCGGAAATGGCCGGAGTCTGCGATCGATTCCGCGAAACCCAGGCCATGCGTTCGTTCCTCGACTGGACTCTCCTCCCGAAATTGATTCCCCACGTGTCGCTGTCGGCTGCGAGCGACAAGGTCTTGAAAGGGATCGCCAACTCGGCTACCCAGCCGTCGTCATCCTGGGTTACCGCCGCTTGCCAGATGCCGTCCCAATTCCATTGCACTTGGTTCGGCCCAACGTACAAGCCATCGTAGCGAACGCCGTTCGGGTTCAACTGAAACTGATAACCCTCACGACCTTCGTTGTAGGGATCCAGTATCAGAATCAGCTGATCGTCATTTCCAATCCACGCTCCTTGCCGGAGAGTGTTGGCCGTAATTTGATCGGCGTAACTGTCCCACATACGCGCGGCGACATAGAGCGCGTCCTGATCGTAGAGCACATAAATGTCGGTCTTCTCGGTGGCCTCCGAGAATTCGATCGGGTCCATCTGGTGGAGGTCCGTAACAAGCGTCGCGCGTCGCCATGCATCCTCGTCCAAACGCCCGTCGATGGCCGGCGGTGTCGACGTTCTCGCCATTTCGACGGTCTTGTCTGGAGCATCGTCGGACTGCGCCGCCGCATCCAGCCACGGTACGGTCGCGGCAATGAACGCCAGAATCGCGTCTACCAGCCGGCGCGTCGTTACGCGCATCGATTATCAGTCGCTCAGGAAGTGATACATTCCAAGGACGTTCAGGTCGACCCACTGGAAGTCGGCCCAGTGACTGTATTCCTCCATGTCGATATCACGCTGCATCTCCTCCACGGACTGGCCGGCGGAGATTCCTGCCGCGACCAGGTCGCGCATTTTCTCCATGTAAGCGCGCCATGCCGTAACATTCTCCCGCGTACCCACCGGCCCGTGACCGGTCGCGACGAAGTCGAAGCCTGCCGCCAACTGCTCCGCCTCTACGATGGCGGCCATCCACTCATCGAACATTCCTAGCTCGTAATCCATTTCCCTATTGGGCACACGGCCGAACGTGACATAGTCGACGACATACATCACGCTGTCGTCGGGGAATGTGATCAAGCTCGAGTCCATCGAGTGATTCATCTCACCGACCCACTTCATATTCACTCGTTTGCCACCCAGAATAATTTCGATCTCGTCTGCGTAGGTAATATTGGGAGGGAGTACGAAACTGATCGGCCCGCGCTTCACTTCGGCACCGTCGAGCACGCCATCTTCGTTCGCGTCGAAACCGACGAACTGACTCTTCTCGGAACCGGGATAGCGACGAAAGTCCGGTCCGATTTCACTCTCCTCAATCACGCCGTTACCGTTGGCATCTAACGCCGCCACCGGAGCGTACTGCCCGAGAACCTCGGACAGAGTGGTAGACGCTGGCGGCATCGCCAGATGCGATAACATGTTCGCGTGACCCACATACTGAGCCGTCTCTGAAAAGACGTCTCCGCCCGAAGCATGATCCCAGTGATAGTGGCTGTAGACCACGTATCGGACCGGGACGCCGAAACGTTCGTCGAACTCACGCTTCAGCCAGACGGCGAAATCCGTATTGACGGGATCCGCCAGAACGATGCCCTGTGGCGTTACTAGAAATACCGTTCCGTGATTGTTATTCAACGCTCTATAGACACCGCCGTTAATATGCGTAATGGAATAACCCTCGGGTATCGCTTGGGCGAATCCCTCAGATGCGAACGCCACGACTGCGGTCACGCTCGCCAGAACCAGTCCGGCCGTATAGCTACGCATTAACCTCTCCCTATCAATTCTAACCGGCGCAAAAATCTTTCCGAGCAGCGTATAGGCCATTCGCGTTTTTCTGTAACTGTCGTGCTATTCGCGGGCGAAATCGCGCGGATAACGGATATGCTCGACGAGCTGCCGAACCTCAGCCGAAGGCGGCGGCGTCATTCTGCTAACGACTATAGCAACGACGAAATTTAAACACATTCCGACCGCACCGATTCCTTCGGGCGAGATCCCGAATAACCAGTTCGCCGCAATGTTTTCCGACCAGGGCGCGCCTGCCCACGGAAGAAACAGTCCCTTGAAAAATTCGATATAACCATAGGTAAACACCAGGCCGGTCAACATGCCCGCGATAGCACCTTGTTTGTTGATCCGGCTCGAGAATATACCGAGCAAAATAACCGGAAAGAGCGATGCTGCAGCTAGCCCGAACGCGAACGCCACGACCTGGGCGACGAACGCGGGTGGATAGTAGCCCAGGAAACCGGCGATACCGATCGCGATTGCCGCGGATACTCTGCCAGCCAGAAGCTCACGACGCTCACTGATATTCGGAGCGAATACGCCCTTCAGGAGATCGTGCGAGACCGAAGAGGAGATGACGAGCAGTAACCCGGCCGCGGTGGAGAGTGCAGCGGCTATACCGCCGGCCGCAATCAAGGCGATCACCCATTGCGGGAGTCCCGCGATCTCAGGATTGGCCAGCACGATGATATCCGGATCGACGTTTAGCTCATTGCCGCTCCACCCGTAGCTGGACACCTGCTGCGCAAACTCCGCGTTCTGATCGTTGTAGTACTGAATCCGCCCGTCACCGTTAAGATCGTCGAACTCGAGCAAGCCCGTGGCCTCCCAGGTTCGGAACCAATCAGGCCGTTCCGCGTAGGCGAGATTTCCTGCCGGTTCGCCTACGGCTCCCGTCTGAATCGTCTGCGTCAGATTCAGGCGCGCCATCGAACCAACCGCCGGCGCCGTTAAATAGAGTAGCGCGATAAACAATAATGCCCAACCGGCGGACAGGCGCGCGTCGCTAACCTTCCGCACCGTAAAGAACCGCACGATGACATGCGGCAGCCCGGCCGTGCCAACCATAAGCGCAGCTGTAATACAGAAGACATCCAGTTTGCTCTTGTTGCCGGATGTGTATTCTGGAAAGCCCAACTCGGTGACGACTTGATTGAGTTTCTGCAGGAAATAGATCGACTCACCTTGCACGATGCTGCCGAACGCGAGTTGTGGAATCGGTATACCAGTGAGCTGCAAAGCGATAAAGATCGCCGGCACGGTGTAGGCGAAGATCAGGACGCAGTATTGGGCGATTTGTGTGTAGGTAACGCCCTTCATACCGCCGAGCACGGCATAGATAAAGACGATTCCCATGCCGACCACGAGCCCGATGCCGATAGGCACTTCGAGGAACCGGGAGAATACGATGCCGACGCCACGCATCTGTCCGGCGACATAGGTGAAAGAGATAAAGATCAGGCAAATGACGGCTACGATCCGCGCCAGCCGGGACTCATACCGCTCGCCGATGAACTCAGGCACGGTAAACTTGCCGAATTTTCTTAAGTATGGCGCAATCAATAACGCCAGCAGCACATAGCCGCCGGTCCAACCCATGAGATATACCGAGCCGTCGTAGCCGAGAAACGCGATGAGCCCGGCCATCGAAATAAAGGACGCGGCCGACATCCAATCCGCCGCCGTAGCCATACCGTTCGCTACTGGGTGAACGTGCTTGCCAGCAACATAGAAGTCGCCGGTCGTGGCCGCTCTCGACCAGACGGCAATACCGATGTAAACGAGAAAGCTCGCGCCGACAACAAGGTAGGTGAGGGTCTTTAATTCCACGCTCGACTAATCCTCATCTACGCCGTGTTCACGATCGAGGCGATTCATTCGCCAGGCATAGTAGAAAATCAGAACGACGAAACAGAGAATCGAGCCCTGTTGAGCAAACCAGAAGCCCAAATCAAAGCCGAAGATCTGGATCTGGTTGAGCGGTTCCACGAGCAGAATGCCAAAGCCGAACGATACCGTGAACCATATGCCGAGACACACGGCGACGAGGCGAAGATTGGCACGCCAGTAGCGTGTTCTGGCATCCTGTGCGGTCATTTGCGTCTACCCCGGATCTAGGCTTCGGACTCTCAGCACTGCCCCTAATCCAGCCCAGCTGCGGGGTCGGAATACACGATTTCACCGCCAAGAAGCGTCAGCACTGACAATAACCCTCTGATGTCGCTCTCCGACACCGTGAGGTAATTGTCGCTTAATACGGCCAGGTCGGCGAACTTACCGACCTCGATCGAGCCGAAGGCATCATCGTCACGACTAACCCACGCGCTCCCGAGCGTATAGATTTTCAGCGCTTCAAGACGAGTAATCTCCTGCCCCGCGTTGACAGGATAACCTCCCACGTTCTTGCCCGAGACCATGTAATAGATGGAGTACCACGGGTTCATCGGCTGGGCGTTGGTACTGTCCGTCCCGCCTCCTATAGGAATGCCGGCATCGACGAGCATCCGCAACGGAGGCCCGCCCTGGTTGTTTTCAACGTTGCCGCGGTTGTAGTAGCGGTGATCCTGCACGGTGACGCCGGCGCCCAGCGTTTTGAGCCGTTGCACGATCTCCGGCGTGATCTGCTGCACGTGAGTCAGGGTCCAGCGAAGATCGGCGATCGATGCGACTTCGTTGGCGGTTTCAAACGCGGCAATGTGCGCCGTATTCTCGGCCGGCTGAGATGAATGCTGCTCTAACGACCAACCCCGCTGTGCGGCAATCTTTGCCACACTAACGAACGCTGGCCCGCGAGAGTCCGTCACAATATTTTCGCCAATCCCTGCGACCCTGAGCATATCGTCACCGAAGCCCATGAATGCGTTGCGCATTCGCTGCTCCGCACCGGAGTTACCGGTGCCGTCGCCTACCTCGTCGTCCGAGCTCATGAACATCAGACGGACACGCATCGTCAGATCATCGTCACGCCATAGCTTGAGCAGCGTCTCGTAGTCTTTGTAAGGCTGAAACAGCTGCGCTCCGGGTCGAGGGGTGCCGCCTTGGTCGCGGACGGCCGTAAGTCCCAGGCTGTTTGCGTGGCGCATGAACTCGATGGTACCGCGTACTCGATCGGCATCGGTCTGCAGGCTCTTGAGATAGGTAAACGCCGCTATAGCGTTAGTCGGGCCACCGCCCATGGCGACCATGCCGTTATCTGCAACATCAATACCGCCTGCTTCGAGCAGCGTTTTGCCTAAGCTGTTGGTAACACCCGGCCCGTTCGCCCGCAGGTGAATGTAGACAGGATGATCCGTCGCGACGCTGTCGAGTTCCTGGCGGGTCGGGAAGCGGTTTTCGCCGAGAAACTGAACCGGGTCCCAGCCACCGATTCCAGTGATGAATTCTCCTTCAGGAACAGACTTCGACCGCTCGTCGATCGCTTCGACCAATTGCGAGATAGAACTCGCGAACTCGATTGTGCGCATGTCGTACCCGGGGCGTAACGTCCCGCGAATGAAGTGCATATGCGAGTCCATCAGGCCGGGAATGACCGTTCGCCCGTCCAGATCGATTACCCGCGCTGACGCGGCGAGATCGCTCGACTCATCGTCAACAGCGGCAATTCGCTCGCGATAGATCAACAGACTACTCGCGACCGAATTCTCCCCATCGAGCGTCAGAATATTGCCGTTCGTGAGAAGCAGTGGCAGATCTTCTCGTGGGACCTGCGCCATCGCCTTCGCGATCAGGCAGAAGCTGAAAATTACGATTAGCGCAGCGCGGATTGTCGTTGTTATCACTCTTATCCCCTGATTTGGCGGTTGCCGAGACGGTCGCAACCTGATGGTTTCGCCATTCATAGCGCATATCGAGGAGAAAACCAAGACTCGAAGCGAGTATCGGGAGCAGGAACCCGCTCGTGCAGGGCGCAATACCTAACGGACCGGCTATGCCAGGGTCTTTTTGACGTGTAATGTGGCGACAGTTATAGGCGCATGTCAGGAGACACGCGTGTGTCGCAATACGTTCTTGATTATCTAGGTGGAAAGCAACATTTCTCTAAGTAGTTGGATTGGTTAAGTACATTGGGCGTTACGGTAAAAAACTATGGGAACGGTAACTAGCATCTCTCGGGCGAAGTTCGCCGTCGGCGATCTGATTCATCACCGGCTTTTTGAGTATCGCGGTGTAATCGTAGATGTCGATCCGCAGTTCCAATCAACGGACGAGTGGTACGAGGCGGTCGCGAAATCTCGCCCTCCTAAAGACAGTCCCTGGTACCATGTTTTGGTTCATGATGCGATGCACACGACGTACGTCGCGGAAAAAAATCTGCAGCACGCTGAGAGCGCCGCTCCCATCAATCATCCGATGCTCCATGATTTTTTTTCTCGATTCGAGAATGGACGATACATCCGCGACGGTCGAACTAATTAGATGAAGCCAAGCGACAGAATAGAACCAACGATGGAATACGATCGATGACCAAGCAATCCGACGTCGACTACGGTCCCTTGAAGAGCCTGATCGGCGCCTGGGCAGGCGACAAGGGATTGGATGTAGCGCCTGATCCGGATGGAACTGAACACAACCCTTATTACGAGACCATCACTTTCTCCGCCGTTGGCGAAGTCTCAAACGCTGAATCACAGCTACTGGCCACCATTCATTACCGGCAAATCGTTAAGCGCAAATCGGACGATAACGTTTTTCACGATGAAACCGGCTACTGGATGTGGGATGCGGAGGCACGAATCGTAATGCATTCGCTCACAATTCCTCGTGCGGTCTGCGTGCTGGCTGGCGGAACCTACGACGGTGAGACTGACTCTGATGGCAGCATTCTTCTGACTGTTTCTGCGGGCCTCGACGACGAGCATTGGCAAATCGTTCAGTCACCTTTCATGCGCAAACAAGCGCGCACCACGGAGTTTCGCCACCGCATCACAGTCGGAACCAACGCACTCTCCTATTCGGAAACGACGACCGTGGATATCTACGGAAAAATCTTCGAGCATACTGATCGTAATGAGTTGATTCGTCAGTAGCTATAAGCCTTTACCGGACGACGCAAGTGAGAATTCATGAGCAAGCTGCTATCCAAAGAACGAATAATTGCCGGACCCGAATTCAATCGCTGGCTCGTTCCACCGACATCGATCGCAATCCACCTCTGTATCGGTTCGGTCTACGCGTGGAGCATCTATAACCCCGCGCTGATCCGCGTCTTTGGTGTCGTCACACCAGCAGCAGACGACTGGACTCTTAGCGGCGTCGTCTGGATCTTCACGGTTGCGATCGTCTGCCTCGGGCTGTCGGCCGCATTCGCCGGCAAGTGGCTCGAAGATGTCGGACCGCGCACGGTTGGTGTCGTCGCGGCGGCCTGCTGGGGCGGCGGTTATCTCATCGGCAGTCTAGGAATCGCGTTACACCAGCTCTGGCTGATCTACCTGGGCTATGGCGTGATCGGCGGTTGTGGGCTCGGTCTCGGCTACGTCTCTCCGGTGAGTACGTTGATCCGCTGGTTTCCGGATCGTCGTGGCATGGCGACCGGCATGGCCATCATGGGTTTCGGTGGAGGCGCGATGATCGGCGCGCCGCTCAAGGAGTTCCTCATTCGAGCTTTCTACCGCCCCGCAGAATATCTCGGCGGCCTCGACCAAGTGACATTGGTTACAGAGGCCGGCCGGCGTTTCGCCGACGTCGCGGGCGAACTCCGGGAGGTCGTCGTTGTAAGCACCGGCGATGTAGCGAACATGGTCGTAGCGGGGCCCGCAGGCGTCTATGTCGTCGGTACAGGCACCGTTGGCGTAGCACAAGCGTTTTTCGTCATCGGCTTGATCTACTTCGTTGTGATGATGGTCGCCGCCTTCTCCTACCGCATCCCCGCACCCGGCTGGCAACCGGCCGGATGGACACCGCCCGACGAGGCCCATCGGGCTAAGAAGATGATTAGCGCCAACGATGTCCACATCGACGAAGCATTGAAGACACGGCAGTTCTATCAACTGTGGATCGTGCTGTGCTTCAACGTCACGGCCGGCATCGGTGTGCTGAGTGTGGCGCGCACCATGATGACGGAAATCTTCGGCACGACGCTGCCGGCAATTGTCGACGGCGCATTTGCCGCGACTTACGTTGTCATGATTAGCGCCTTCAATATGGTTGGACGATTCTTCTGGGCGAGCTCTTCGGATTTTCTCGGCCGCAAAACAACGTACTGGATCTTCTTCGCGCTCGGCATCGTACTGTATCTCTCGATCCCCTACTCAGCCCAGCAAGTTAGTGTCTCACCCGCCGCGGTATGGCTCGTTTACTTCTACGCCGCCACCATGATCATCTTCACAATGTACGGCGGCGGCTTCGCCACGATTCCAGCCTACCTCGCCGATCTTTTCGGCACGAGATATGTCGGGGGCATACACGGCCGGCTTCTTACGGCCTGGAGTACGGCGGGGGTACTGGGCCCGCTGGCAATCACTTCACTACGAGAGAGCGCCATTACGAATGCCATCCAGAATCTGGTGGCGAACGTTGAGCCTGCAGCATTTCAGTCGGCGTTCGGAGCTGGTTT
>Ga0255049_10000192_pt1 | contig 37146 bp, 32 predicted proteins | sample JV7_2_3_MG_FD_183615 | JGI IMG/M metagenome (GOLD analysis project Ga0255049, IMG submission 183615) | Seawater microbial communities from Jervis Inlet, British Columbia, Canada - JV7_2_3 | ecosystem: Environmental > Aquatic > Marine > Inlet | place: Canada: British Columbia | collected 2016-10-06 | reverse complement strand
TCGATCGGGCGTCACCACGCGGTGAGGCGTCGCTATAAAGCGTCCGTTCGACCAGCGATTCAGGAACTCTCCGGTGTTGACGAGAATACCATCCGCCACGGGCGACGCCGGCAGCCAACTACCACTCGGCAATAAAATCTCGAGGCCCGGAACCTCCGAGATCGGCAGCAGCGTGATAAAGCTGTGATCGGAATGAGGCGAGATGCCGAATTGATTTTCCTCTGCTTCAAGTGCGGGATAGTACGTGTTCCGCGTCCACCACATCGGCGCAGTGAAGTACGGATCGAAGTAATCGGCAGGCAGATCGAGTGCTCGCGCATATAACGGCAACATCGCGTAACCGAGGACCGACAGAACATTCTGGGAAGCGATCATCGCATCACGAAACCCAGGTAGTGATTCCGGCCACTGATTCGGCCCGACGAAGCGCTGGCCCTGTTGAATCGCGAGGTCGTCCGGCAATCTTTCGCGAGCGAGAGTAATCGTCTCGTTGAGATCCGGTTTCGTATTGATATTTATTTTCGAACTGACATAGACCGTCGTCTTCACTGGAATATAGCCGACTGACCGTTCGTCAATCCTGCCTTCCAGCTTGGCATCCAGAGGCAACTCGAAGAACTCTTTTAGCGCCGCGTACGCTCGCGCTATCGGCTCGGATGGCACGCCGTGATTCACGACGACGTAAAAACCGATCGACTCCTGCACGTCGCGCAAATCGCGCGCAAGCCGCTCCCGCGCTGCTGTGTCCCCCGATAAATAAGGCCCGAGATCGAGCGTTGGTATCTCTGTCACCCGGTCGGGCCGAGCGTCCTGCCATCGATCTCGAGGGGCTTCGCGGCACAAAGGATAAACGCCACGACACAGGGCACCGAACCGTTATTGATCCAGTCGTGGATCGTGCCGCGTTGCACGAGCACGTCACCTTGCCGCAACGTAACCTCGCCCTCATCCAGGCCCATCGTAATCTCACCGGACATCACGACTGCATAATCGAGCGATTGGGTTCTGTGATTACGCGGGGCGACACCAGGATCGTATTTAACGATTCGGAAGACCGTGCCATTGTCGTCGGATGTCGCCAGCGTTCGCGAGGCTCCGTCTTCGCGGCTCATGTTATCGGCGGGTGACTCGCCCGCGGACCAGACTACAGCGGCCTGCATACCTTCCCGTCTGGAGTTTACGTTGTCCGAGATCTCGTCGATTGCCACAAACGACTGTCCGTCCGCTCGGTGCCCGGTGACGACACGGCGCAGGCGTAGCGGCGCCCCGGCCGGTTGATTCAGAATCGGCGGGTCCGGAGACTCCTGCGCATCAGCAATTTCAGTAGCGCTGCTCGCGACGACCGCGAGACCGGCGACTGCCGATGCCTGAAGAAATTCGCGTCGATCCACGCGTGGCTTTAAGTCTGCCATGAGGTTCCCTTGTAATTGATTGGTCGACAAGAGTGAATTCTAGCAAGAACTGGCTTTTCCGGGGTTCGGCCGCAGCGCTGTCACGGCGCGCCTGCACGGCCCTAACTGATTGGGTATAGTGACGCACAAGCTGGAATGCCTTTAACGAGGAGTAGATCTTGCCCGAATCTATGCGACCACGAGATCGGATTGACTACAGCGCGATCGTCGATCGACCGCCACTGCCGCTTCCCGACGGTGGACGAATCGCCGTATGGACAATCGTAAACGTAGAACATTGGTCGATCGATCACCCGATGCCGCGCACCGTGCTGCCGCCACCGCGGGGCAAGCAGCTTCTTCCAGACTTACCAAACTGGGCCTGGCATGAATACGGCATGCGGGTTGGCTTCTGGAGGATTATCGAGGCGATACGCGCCGCGGGTGTACGCGCGACATTGGCGACCAATGGCGCCGTCTGCACGAGCTACCCGCGCATCATCGAAGCAGCGATCGATGCAGACTGGGAGATCATGGGCCACGGCTTTCGCCAAGGCCCGATGCATGCCCTCGAGGACCAGCGGCAAGCGATCCGCGATACCGTTGAAGCGATCCGTGCCGCAACCGGTAAGCCGCCGCGTGGCTGGGAAAGTCCGGGTCTGACCGAGACTTTCGAGACCGCGGACCTATTGGCGGAGGAAGGTATAGAATACGTCGCCGACTGGGTCCTCGACGATCAGCCGATGCCCATTCGAACGACGGCCGGCCCGCTGATCTCGGTACCCTATACCGTCGAGCTGAACGATATTCCGATCTCAGCCTTACAGCAGCACCGGTCCGACGAGATTCTCCGCCGCGGGATCGATCACTTCGATCGCCTCTACGCCGAGGGCGCCGACCATACGCGCGTAATGGCGATCAGCCTGCACGCGTTCCTGACCGGCGCGCCGCACCGGATCAAATATCTCGAGCAACTCTATGAGTATATCGGCTCCAAGCCGGGCGTCTGCATGATGACGGGCGAAGAGGTCCTTGACTGGTATCTGTCGGTATCTGATGGCTGAACCGCACTCAGTGCCAGGTCACATCCAGCGTATGTTGTCCCCCGCCGTTCAGGTATTCATGTCCGCCGAAGCGCAATCTACTTTGGCGGCAAAATAAAAATCACTCTCAGTCAGGCCATCGATCTTATGGGTCCAGATTTCCACTTTGCACTTTCCCCATGCGACGTAGAGATCAGGGTGATGATTTTCTCTGTCGGCGATCACGGCGACCGCGTTCGCGAGCGTCATCGCATCACTAAAGCTCTTGAATGAGTACGATCGCTCCAGATGGCCGTCCGGATTAAGGAACCAGCCATCTCCGAGTTTCTCCAGTAGCTCCCCCGCCAATTCCGGCGCCAGCGGCGGGACACCACCACGGCAGGGAATACATGCTTGATCTGCTAGGCCCACAAGAAAGATGGTAGCGGCCCCAGCGCGTATTGACAAATGGGGATCGGAAGCCGATATCATGAGTGATGAATGACAAAACAGCCACGGAGATAAGCGGAGACAGTCGCAGCCTTCAGAGTGAACGCGCGGTGCCTGAGGGCGACGAGATTGAGAGACTGAGAGCTGAGCTAACCCGTTACCGCGAGGCCTTGGAAGAGATTCGGGATCAGACATTCGAACAAACCAACTCGCAACGTCTGATCGATCAGTTGTGGCACTTCGTCAGATGGTCGAAAGCTACCGCCCGAAGCGCGCTCGAGCAGCCTGGAGAAAGAGACGACAAATGATCAGCACCACTCTACGAATGCTCGGCTTGTTAAGCCTGTTGCTGCTCTCGGGTGCCGCCTCAGGCCAGCCCGAGGACAGAGGTTCACGGCTGATTCTCGTCTCCGGTGCGACCGGCACACAAGGCGGCGCAGTCGCCCGTGAACTGATCGCTCGCGGTTACCCGGTACGAGGACTGACGCGGAATCCGGACAGCGACGCATCCAATGCCTTGAGTTCGCTCGGAATCGAAATGGTACGCGGTGATTTCGACGAACCGGGTTCATTAGCTAGGGCGCTCGAGGGCGCCTATGGCGCATTTTCAGTTCAACAATATCGCGGCGTCGGAGTCGACGGCGAAATACGACAGGGAAAAGCCTTCGCGGACGCAGCGACTCGGGCTGGCATACAGCACTTCGTCTATACGTCTGTTTCCAAGGCGCCTCTGGGCACCGGCGTTCCACAGTTCGAGAGCAAGCTCGAACTCGAGAACTACATTCGCACGCTCGGAATCCCCTATACGATCATCAGGCCCGCGAGCTTTATGAGCGGCTTTGAGACTTCTCGCGAAGCGGCATCTGCCGGAGAGATCAGCGGCCCACTGCCACCGGAGTTGGCTCGCATCTATATCGCACCACGCGATATCGGTCGCTTTGCCGCAGAGGCCTTCGATCATCCGGAGGACTGGCTCGGTACCGCAACGTCGATCGCGAGCGAGCGCATCAGTTACGCGGATATTGCGGCGGCCATGAGTCGCGCGATGGGCACGACGGTCGTCTATCGGCAGATACCATGGGATGAGTTCACCGCCTCATCTACCGCGACGGCCATCTCGAGGGAACAGTGGTACTTGGAAAATACCGACCCGGTCGATGTCGACGCGCTGCGAGAGAAGTACGACTGGCTGACCCCATTCGAAACCTACCTGATCAACAGCGGCTGGGGCGAGCCTCTACCCTAGCCGGCATGATTGATCTCTACACCGCAGCAACACCGAACGGGCGCAAGGCGTCCATTGCATTGGAAGAACTGGATCTTCCGTACGAAGCCACCTGGTTAGACCTCGGCGAGTTAAAGCAGCGGGAGCCATGGTTCCTCGCGATCAACCCGAATGGACGGATACCGGCGATCGTGGATCGTGACGAAGATAACTTCGCGGTATTTGAATCCGGCGCGATTCTGATCTATCTGGCCGAGAAGACCGGCCGACTGTTACCAACTGAGATGAAGGCGCGATCGACGGTTCTGCAGTGGCTCATGTTTCAGATGGGGGGCCTGGGCCCGATGCAGGGGCAGGCGAATGTCTTCTATCGCTACGCTGCGGAAAAAATTGACTTCGCGATCGATCGATACCGTCGGGAGACCCGGCGTCTCTATGAAGTATTAAACGGTCGTCTAAAAGACGCTGAATATCTTGCGGATGACTACTCCATCGCTGATATTGCGACCTGGCCCTGGGTAACGGGCCATGAGTGGGCGGGAGTCAGCCTCGATGGCCTGGATCATCTGCAACGGTGGCAGACCGTGATCGCCGAACGGCCGGCCGTGCGACGCGGAGTCGCCGTGCCCGACGCTCACGCGGATTCGACGCGGGACCGGGCGGCCGTGACGCGCGTCCAGAAGATGCTGGTCTGATGTAGGAGCGGCCGCCTGGCCGCGATACGCCGCGAAGAATCGCGACGAGGCCGTCGCTCCCACACGCTTCGATCAACCGTTTCCGTTGCAGGTTCGACCGCCCGGACGTACGTACAACGTCAGTCCGGCGCGCGCGACAACGTCGACAAGATCTCCCGGCGCGAGGTCGGCCTGTTCTTCCAGGCGTGCTCTCCACCGCTCCCCTTTCACCAGGACCTCCCCTAGCGCGCTCTCACCGAAGCCGCCGACGACTTTCCCGGCTAACCGCGAAGTCTCTCCAGACTCCAACGTAATACGTGTCGGTGCGTACCGCTGCAGCAGCAGGCCCGTGGCGACATCGCCGGCGACGATGATCGCCAGCGCGACGAGCAAACCGAACGGTTCGAATAACTGCTCAAACTGCCACAGGACCCATAACGCAAGGACAGCCAGGAACGCGGTCTCCATTGCCAGCAGAAGCCAGAATTGCCGTCGGGATAAATGCATTCGCGCCTACACGCCGTCGGTAAGTTCGCGTCCATTATGCCGGAGGAACGGGTCGAGCGTAGACTTCGGGCCCAACCCGATTTCTGCTACCTTATGCGGCTGCCGGCTACGCCCGATGACGATCCGCTGACCGGCAGGCAAACGGATCGGCGGTAACAAGCATGGAGAATGTGCGATGAGTGAGAAATTCTGGAATATCTATCTGGCCGGCGAGATCCACTCAGACTGGAGAGATCGGATAATGGCCGGGGCAAAAGAGAAAAATCTTCCCGTGATTTTTTCCGGCCCTGTCACCGACCACGATGCCAGCGACCTGTGCGGCGTGAGTATCCTGGGAGAAGAACCTCAGGGTTTCTGGCAGGACAGAAAGGGCGCCGGTATCAACGCTATTCGCACCTCGAACATGATCGGCCGCGCGGATGTCGTTGTCGTACGCTTCGGGCCGAAATTCAAACAGTGGAATGCTGCGTTCGATGCCGGATACGCGGCTGCTCTGAACAAATCCTTGATCATCCTTCACGATGAGGACCACAATCACGCCTTGAAAGAAGTCGACGCCGCGGCGAATGCCACAGCTCGTACACCAGAACAGGTGGTCGAGATACTGGATTACGTACTAGCGAGTTGATCAGAGTACGATCGGCTCAGCGCAGTGGCTTTCTCGTCAAATCGGAAGCGGCACCGCAGGTACCGGTCTGAGCCGTATCCAACAGATACGTTGTGAGCCGATCCAACGACGAGTAGAGCGAGCCGCGCTCCTCACCGGACAGGAGATCCAATAATTTGCGGTCCTCATCTCGCCGCTCGGTGCCGCTGGCGTCACTGACGCTCTTACCCTGCGGAGTAATAAAGAACAGGATGCTGCGCGCATCCCCAGGGTCTTTCTGCCGCGTCACGTAACCTCGCTCCACTAGCGCCGCGGCAGCGCGACTCATCTGCGCCTTGTCGGTAAATGTCGCTTCCGCGAGCCAGCGAAGCGTACGTGGTGAATGTTGATCAAGCTGCCCGAGCATCCACCACTCCGCAATGGTGAGATCGAATTCCCGGGCTAGATAGCGACCCGCAAGACGGTTCATGAGCTTGGAGAGCACGCTCACGCGGTGGCAAAGCAGATTCTCCAGGAATACCTCCTGGGAGCCCGCCGCCGGTGCCCGTGTCGGCGCCTTCTTCTCGTAATTATTCGCTACTTCGTCTGGTGGCACGGCCACTCCCTCGCACGATCCAATCAAAAGGGGTCGACACGGCAGACCTGTGCAGGACCGCGTATCTAGCGGTCAGTATAATATTGCTTAATCAACAATAATCATAGTCCCCCTGACAAAGCGGATTCGGATTGCGACGGCGTCAGCGTCGCGACGGTAGCGATTGTGACTGCCGTTGGGAGTAACTGAGCGGTGCACACCGCCGACATTTGACATAATCTAAGCGCGTCCGCGCCGCAAGGAAGTCTTTAGCTGGCGAAAGTTACCGCCGCCCAGTGCCGCCACCGGTGCCACCGGTGGATTGAAAAGGCGTCGATGAGACGCGTGAGGAGATGAAGTTCTGGATCGTTTCCTGTTGCTCGAAGAGGCTGGAACTCGGCAGCAGCAACACCTGCGCATCCGCGCTGAGTCCGGCGACGATCTCACTGTATTCCATATCGGTCAGCCCGGTACGAACGGACACGGGTACGGGCTCGCCGTCCTGTATCGCCACAACCCAGTAGTCGCCACCGAACTGATAATCCGTGACGGATGGCGTCGCAGCAGGTCGACCGCCGCCCATGCCACCACCGCCACCACCACCGAAGCCGCCGCCGGACTGTGCCACCTGCTGTTGCACCTGTTGAATCAGCGCTTCTTCCTGCGACGTCAGCGCTTCCCCGCTGCGACGCTTGGCTATGATCGCCTGAAGCTGCCCGCTATCGACACCTTCGGGAATCCGGTTGCCCCGATTGGCGGTTGGTTGCCGCGTGCTTGAACCCGAACGCGCGGCTGATTGCTCCGGCGCGCTGTCCGTGAGCATCTCGCGAAGTTCCACCTCTGCGAGACCCAACATCAGTGCCGCCGTAGGGATATCGCTCTCAGCACGTAACGCTATGGTCGGTACCGCCGACACCGACTCGCGACTGTCGATCCGGATTTCGACCTCGGCATTCATACCGGGTTTCAGCAGATCGCCACGATTTTCGAGGCGTATCAGTACGGCAAACATCGTCACGTTCTGCTCAACGATTGCCTGCGGTTCGATCTTCAAGACTTGACCGTCGAAGGGCTGGTTCGGATAAGCCGCGACCGTCACGCGGGTCGTCATGCCCTTGCTGATTTTCCCGATATCGGTTTCATCGACCAGCGTTCGAACCTGCACCGTCGTTAGATCCGCCATCCTTAACAGGACCGTGCCGCCACTGACATCCTGCGTCGGCGACGAAATTACGGTTCCCGGCTCGACGTTTCGCGCAATGATCGTTCCAGTTATCGGCGCGCGTACTTCGGTGTCGTCCATCGCTATTCTAGAGTTCTCGAGCGCGACCTGCATCCCGATCACCTGCGCCTCGGAGTTCGCATACTCCAATTGGCTTTGCTCGTAGTCGGCCTCCGTCAGCGTCCCTGACTCGTAGAGCGTCTTCGAACGCTCCATCTGAGATTCCGCGATTGTACGGCGCGCTCTGGCCGCGACGAGGTCAGCTTCGGTCTCGGCGAGTCGATTGCGCGGCGTACGCTGATCGATCTCGACGAGCAGGGTATTAGCCTCGACGACGTCACCTGTCTCGGCATACATGGCCAGAATCTCGCCGGACGCCTTCGACTTCACCTCGACCGTAATCTCAGGCTCGATGACGCCGGCCGCATCGACCGTTACTTCGATGGCTCTCGTTTCAATCGGCGCTGTATCGTATATCGGTGCGACAGAGCCCGATTGCTCCGACTCGCATGCGCCCACCGAAAGTACCAACGCGATTGCTATCCCAGCTCGCATTATCAATGACTCCCTGTTCTCATTCGTTCATCTGTCTCGATCGAGCCGTCGCGGAGAATGATCGAGCGCTCCGCGTGCGCGGCAATATTTGTCTCGTGAGTCACGAGTATGATCGTGTGGCCAGCCGCGTGAAGCTCGTCGAATAAGCACATGATCTCTTCTCCCGTCGCCGTATCCAGATTACCGGTCGGCTCGTCGGCAAGAAGGATGCTGGGTTCCGTGACGAGGGCTCGCGCCACCGCGACCCGCTGGCGCTGACCGCCCGACATCTCGCTCGGGCGATGGCTCATCCGGTCGCCCAATCCGACACGCGCCAGCGCGGCAGCGGCGCGCTCCAGCCGCTCCTTGCGCTTGATGCCAGCGTAGATCAGCGGCATCTCCACATTATGAAGCGCGTTAGCCCTGGGTAATAGATTGAATGTCTGGAACACGAAGCCGACTTCGCTGTTACGAACTCGCGCGAGCTCACGATCATTCATGTCCGAGACCAGTTTGCCGTTGAGCCAATACTGTCCGTCGTCCGGTGTGTCGAGGCAGCCGATCATATTCATCAGCGTAGACTTACCCGAGCCTGACGGTCCCATCACGGCAACATATTCGCCAGGAGCGATCTGCAGATCTATGCCACGCAGGGCGTGAATAACCTCACCGCCCATTTCGTAATGGCGTTGCAGATCTTCCGTCACGATAATCGCTTGTGGGTGTTCTTCCGTCATCAGTTCTTGCCGTTCCAAAGGCTGCGCCATTATCAATCCTGGCGTTGGTCGAGGTAAGAATTATCCCATCATGCGCTGGGGATTGCGCCGGTCAAAGCACGTAAACCCGCGGGACTAAAGGATTCTTTGCATTGCCGACGGGGCGGCCTGCACGGCGCTCACGCCACGACGGCGGCGCGGCGAAGCCTTTATTGGGCCACTAGGACTTTACTATTCGCCGCGACTGAGGCGGCGGAAGTACTCGGCGACTGCGTCCTGATAACCCTGTGCCACCTGTGCGGGCGCCTCGGTCCGCACGCCGGAGTCGTCGGAACCCAACTCGCTGCTGGCGAGCTGCAACTCCAGCTGTTCTACGAGCCCCAGCATGGCGAGGAATTCCTGTTCGATTAACTCCGGGTTGCCCGTCAGGCCACCACGTAGCGCATCGCCAAGACGCCGTACCGCCTCGAGCTCTTCGGGCGTTAGTCCTTCGGTTCGTAGTCTGGAACCCAACGTCAGCAGATCCGCGCCGGCCTCGTTGAGCCGGTCCTCGAGTTCTGCCTGGCTATTGGCATCGAAACTGGCAATGCCGACTGGATCCCACGCACCAAGCCCGCGGCCCGTCTGATCGTAGCCGCCTCCGCCGAATCGGTTACCGCCACGTGCGCCGCCGGCCTGCTGCCCGCCCTGACCAGGCTGGCCACCTTGCGCCTGACCCGGCTGACCGCCTTGGCCTTGTTGTCCCTGTTGTTCCTGTTGTCCCTGTTGTCCCTGTTGTCCTGGCTGGCCGGGCTGGCCGGGTTGGCCGGTCTCGGCTGCGGCGCGGAGTTGCGCGAGTTCTCGTCGCAAAGTCTGCAGTTCCGCGAGAAGCTCGGACGTCGCGTCCGGTTCGGGATCGACACCCTCACCCGCCTCTCTGGAAGCAAGCGCCAAAGCGCGCTCGGTGCCGCGTTGCAGGTCGTCCAGCGCGTTCGTCGTGACTCCTTCGAACGGGGCTATGTCCTGGGCCCGGTTGTAGCGAATGTATTGCGCTGCATCGCCAAGCCGCGCGATGGCCTGTGACTGCTGCAGGTCTGCAAGGCTATCCTGCAACTCCTCTGCCGCGCCGGGAGTCTGGCCGCGAAACTGCTGTGCCACCTCTTGAACATCCTGCTCGAGTTCTTCGAGTTCGCGCTGCATGGCCCACTTGCGATCGGCGAGATCGTACGCTTCCTCCGGGCTCATCAGGTCACTCGTCGACTCATCTCGTTCGCGCGCCTCGAGGAAGCGTCGCGCGAACTGCTGTAACTCGGCCGCGACCTGCCGTTGCTCTTCGAATATCTCGGAGGAACGATCGGACAAATCGGAGAACGCTTCTTCAGCAACCGCCTGCCGCTGCGCCGTCATCTGTTCGAGCGCGCGATCGAGCTGTCGACGCGCTTCCTCCATCGCCCGCCGCATTTGCTCGGGATCGAGGCTTTCTCCGTTCAGGCCACTTTGACCGCTGGCTCGGTCCATGGCCTGGAGCGCATTGTCGAGCTGTTGAATCGCTTCGTCCGCTTGCTCTCCCTGCGCGCCGCTACTCGCCTGGCCGCTGGACTGCTGCCCCGACTGCTGCCCGGGCTGCTGTTGAGACTGCTGCTGGTTCGCAGCCGCTTGGCGCAATTGCTCCAGCTCCTGGCGAAGCTCCTCGGTCTCACGACGCAGCTCTTCCTGTTGCCAACGTTCTTCCTCGGTCAATTCGTTGCGTTGGTTCGTCTGCCGCGCCAGATTCTCCTGACGACGCGCGAGCTCCTGGAGCTTGGCTATCGCTTCGTCGACTTCCTGTTCCTCTTGACTACCAAACGACACAGCCGATTCCGTCTCGTACTGATTCTTGTCCAGATCCATCTCAAGCTCGAACAGCTCGGCAAGATCACGGCCGGCGAAACCGCCGCCACCGCCGCCGCCACCGCCCTGCTGAAAGGCAACCTGGATGTCGGTGAAGACAGCCTCCGCCTTCAGAAGATGTTGTAGCGCCGTCTGCTCGGAGGGCACCGCTTCATCGAACTCTACGTCGGCCAGACGCTCGGCCGCCGGCTGCATCGCTTCGGCCGCGCTCTCCAGACTCTGCACGAAGGTCCGAATGTCTTCGTCGGCACTCGTGAGCTGCCTGGCCCGGGTACGGGACGCCAATGTCTGTGCCTGCTCCGCGAGCGTCCGCTGCAATTCCGCCAACAGCGCGCCGTTGTCTTGAATCTGCTGTTCGTCCTGGGCACTGGCCTGGTCTTCCTGCTCGCGGATTAGATTCCAGGTCGCGACGAGAATCTCTTTTTGGCGCTGGGAGATCTCGCTTTCCTCACTGCCGCCGCCTCCGCCGCCACCACCGCCGCCGCCCTGCGTAGACTGCGAGAAGCTTCTATCGAACGGTTGAACCTCGACGAAGTACAGATCCGTCCGCATCGAGGAGTCGCGGTCAAAAGCCTCGGCGAAATAGGAGATCAGATCTCCGGGCACCAAGCCGGCGTCGATCGTCTCCGGCTCCTCCGCGCTCAAGAAGTCCAATACCGTGGACTCGTCCAGTTTTTCGAGGTCTTCCAGATAGAGAATTTCCTCGCTCAGCGCATAGTCACCCTCAACGTCAAGCGGCGTAATCTGCCATTCCCCGCCGTTGACGGCATAGTGCAGCTCCAGTCGGTCCAGGCCGAAGTCGTCGCTGGCCTGGATGCGCACGGATACCTCTTCGATATTACTGGCGCGCCAGTCGCTACCGGGTTTGACAACGGTGACCGCCGGCCGATTGTCCGGCACGACGTCGATAAAATAGGTATCGGAAAGTCTTACCGGATCGCCATTGAACAACGTGGAGACAAAGTACTCGCCTTCCTCGGTAACCTCTAACGTTGCCGTCGCGACCGTGCCAGCGGCAGACATCGTCAGCGCGTCGCCGTTGACTACCAATTCCGCATCATTCAGCGATCGATCAGTATGGATCTCAACCTCGACCTCGGTTCCAGCCACCGCGCGAATATCGTAACCCGGGTCTTCTATATTCGTCTCGAGCTCGGTCCACTGCGGGTACTGGTAGGTCAGCTTGATGCTGTTGACACGCGGGAGATCGACTACCTGAATCTCGAACTCCGGACTGCGCACTCCGGCTGACATCACGTAATAGCGCAGCGGCTCGCGCACCGCGAAGAATCTGAACTCGAACCCTTCCTCCGCAGCGAAATCCATGGGCGCACTCTCCCAGGCATCGCTGTCGCCGAACAATGCAAAGACCTCAGCCTCTACAGGATCGAAACCCGCCGCCAGTGCGGTGATCTCCAAATCACCGCCACGCCGGACGGCACCGTCGCCAGGAGTCACAACGATTCGCTGCGGTGGCAGTGTGTCGGAGATTGCCCATCCGGCCCAAAGGTGGCGCACACCATAGCGCCAGTTATCCGGGCCGAAGGCCGCGAACCACACCAGTGCTCCGAGCGCTAGCGTCGTCAGCACGGCCGGCGTGGAAATCTCCCAGTTCCGCACATTCAATGCGACCGGGATCCGCCGCGCGATCTTTAATGTGTCTTCGGCCAGCAGGCCCAGGAATGGAGAACGCTGCTCGGCATCCTTAGATGCATTTGCAAGCCCATGGTAGGTTTCGATGCGGCCGTCGAAATCCGGCGCACGCCGCTCGATGTCAGCCACGCCCTCGCTGCGGCGCAGCGCGCGCAGCGGAATTGCCAATAAACCGATCACGAGGCCGGCCAGTAGCAGCACGAGCAGGAGGCGCGCACTGACCATGAGCTGATTGGCAAACGCCTGCCGCGTACCCATGAAGACGGCAGCCAACGTAAACAAAAGCGCCGCGATCGACAGGACCGCGGTACCGCGAGCGATGATTAAAGCGCGGAGCCGGCGACGAAACTCGCCTAAATAGCCTTCCAGTTGTGCCTGTACAGTCATGCGGCAATTCCCCTCCGGACTCTAAGATGCCAGTTTCCGACCCATGATTCCACGATTACTATCACGGCCAACAGCCCCAGAAGCCACGGCCATAAGGGTGTAGGCGGCGTTTCGGCCACATTGATCGCTGCGGATCGCGCACTCTCCGCAGCTCCGGGGCCCAAAGCCAGCCAGCGTTCCACCGCGTTGGGCTCCATCGGCGTCAGGTCTGACTCCCTTGGATCCACATTCACGGCCACGAGTTCCGTCTGTCCTGCGCCCACGATCTCGTAGAAGCCGGTCTGGTCCAGAAGCACTTCGTCTTCCGCTCCCGTGCTCGCAAGACCGAGAGCCTTGTTGCCTTCCGGATCGAAGATCTGCCCGCCAACGAAGCCGGCGGCACGAGGCGACAGCGTACTACCGAGGTTCGCCTCACCACTCAGCCCGAGACCGCCGGTCAGATAAGACGAGAGCTCGGCCAATAACGGCACAAATACCGGTTTCACGGGCAGGTCGTTCCACTCCCGGTCGAGAGAAGAGGTGAATAACAAGACTTGTCCATCGCCGAGCGTATGTTCTATCAGTAGCGGCGACCCGTCGTCGAGCCGGATCAGGACACGATCGGACTCGCTGGGTTCGACGGCCAGGTAACGCATGAACTTCGCCGAGCGTATCTCGTCAACGCTGGCCAACGCCGGATGAGACCGATCCAGATTTCCGACCGAAGCGAAGTCACTATCGAGATCTCCGAACGTTGAAACCGCTAGAAAATCATGGTCCGTCACCGGGACCTGGTCGAGGCCGGCAGCACGCTGCCCGAGCGCCATCAAGAGTGCGCCGCCCGCAGAAACATAGTCCTGCAGCAGCGCCGAATCTTCCTCCGCAAGCGCTCCGCCGTCACCCACGATGACGAACGCGTATTCTGACAGCAGCTTGTCGGCCAACGCCGCCGGCGCGATTTGTTCGATCTCGAAGGCGAGTTGCGGCAGGGTGTCCATCGCCGCCGAGATAAACAGCCCGTCGCGGCCACGCGGGTCTCCGGTCACGAGCAGAACGGGACGCGGCAGCGGGCGTCTGACAACCAGCATTCGACGATCATCAACCCCCAGTGCATCGCCGGGTGTGAGCAACGCGCGAACACGATTGGCACCGGATTCGAACTCGAGACCGTCAAAACTGACTTGAGCACTGGCACCCGCAGGCACCATGACACTTTGACTCGCAACTTCGTTGCCGTCGAGCTCTAGTACGACTGTCCTCTCCGCCGCTTCAGTACCGAAGCCCCGAACGCCGACGGCGACCGCGCCCGACGCGGCGGTCCAGCGTAGCGCATCGATGCCCCAGTTCGTCTCTCCCGGCACGGAAACGTCGTGTACACGAAGCTCGAGCGGTGCCTGTGGCGCCAGGTCCGCAAAACGAGTCGGCGACGATGCCTGCTGAAGATCGGTGACTAGATGCAGCACGATGGGCATCTCGACGCCACGCAGCACTCCGTCCATGGCGCTGATGACCTGGCCGTAGTCGATGCGAAATAACTCCGGCTCCAATGCGTTGAGCCCCTGCCGCAGACTCGCCCGGTCCAGAGACGGTTCCACCAGGACCCGTGTCAGCCGTCCCGCGGCAACGAGTTGACCCAGGTCGGTCGACTCCATGTCGTCGATCACGTCCCCGGCGACATCCTGAGCGCGCGCCCAGCGCTGACCGTAGTCCATCGACACGGACACATCCATGACGATGACATGCAGACTCGCGCTTTCGCCGAGGAGCGTCTGCGCGGCGCCCTGCAAAGCGGGCCGTGCGAAGGCGAGCGCCAACAGAGCGAGAATGCCGATCCGCAATGCCAGCAGTAGCAGATACTGCAGATTCTTCGCGAGAACTCGTCGCGGCTCTCCAGGTTCGAGAAACATGACCGAGCTGAACGGCTGGCGGTTCGGATTCTCCGACGATAGGCGGTGCAACCACAGCGGCACACCGATCGCGAGCAGGCCTAGGAGAAAGGCGGGGGCGAGTAGCGTCATAGTCGCGGCTCCACGATCAACCCCGTCGCTGCCGGAACAGCAGGTAGTTGCGCAGCGCGGTATCGAGTGGGTCGGCGATATTGACGAGCTCGTGGTCGGCAGCTGAACCCGCAGCCGCGTCGCTCAACGCGGAGATATGTCCCTGGATGCGTTCGCGGTAGCGTGAGCGCATGAATATCGGCGAAACCTCCATCGCCTCACCGGTCTCCATATCCTCGAGCAGCGCGGACTCCTTGAATTCCGGTTCGAGTTCCTGCGGATCCAATAGTTGGAACAGGATGACGTCCTGGCCCTGATAGGCCAGCGGCTGGACGCTCTTGATCATCGCCGTCGGATCGCAGTAGAAATCCGAGATGACAGCAACGAGCCCGCGACCTGATCGGTACTGTCGAAAGCGCTCGAACGGCACGCCTAAATCGGTACCGGTACCCGGCGTCGCCCGGTCGATCGCATGCAGTATGGCGTTGAGTTGGCCCGCCCGTGACGCCGGCGGACGATGCTCTCGTACTTCCTCATCGAAGACGACGAGCCCTATCGCATCGTGCTGGTGCGAAGCCAGGTAAGCCAGGGTCGCGGCGAGAAACTTCGCATACTGAAGCTTGGTCACGGCGCCGGAGCCGTAACCCATCGACGCGCTCGCATCCAGAAGTATCACCAGATGCGTGTTCGTCTCGCCGAGGAACCGCTTGATATAGGTGCGGTCGGTGCGAGCGTAGACATTCCAGTCGATGAATCGAGGGTCGTCTCCCTCAGCGTAGGCACGGTACTCGGCGAATTCCTGGCTGAAACCGAAAAACGGCGAACGATGCAGGCCGTTTAGAAAGCCATGCACCGCCGCGCGCGCCACGAGTTCGAGGTTCGATAGACTCGCGAGTACCTCCGGATTAAGGAGTTCTCGTGGAGTCCCGGCGGTTCTCGCACTCATCGATTACGCAGTATCGCCTTAACCAGCTTGAGCTTGCCGGCCAGGCGCATTCAGCGAGTCTACTAGCTGTGTCAGTATGTCATCCACCTCGACGCTATCCGACTCCGCGAAGTAGTTTGTGAGCACGCGATGCCTCATCACGGGCAAGACGAGTGAAGCGATGTCGTCCTGGGTAACATGGTATCTGCCGCTCATCAGTGCCCGCGCTTTCGCAGCCAGCGTCAGGAACATCGTGGCTCTGACACTCGCGCCGTATTGGACATAGCGGCGAACGACATCGGGTGCGTGCGGATCAGTGGGTCGCGTCGCGCGCACGAGATTCACCGCGAACCGATTGACGGTCTCAGACACGGGGACCTGTCGCACGAGCCATTGGAATTTCAGTATCTCCTCCGGCGTCGTACACGAGCTGACCTCCGGTATGCCGATCCGCGTCGTATAGCGCTGGACAACTTCGAGTTCTTCATCCTCATTCAGATAGTCCAGGATGACGTTAAACAAGAACCGATCCAACTGCGCCTCCGGTAACGGGTAGGTGCCTTCCAGCTCGATCGGATTCTGCGTCGCGAGGACGAAAAAGGGCGGCGTGATCGTGTGGCGATTACCACGTACCGTCACCGACAGTTCTTGCATCGCTTCGAGTAGAGCGGACTGCGTCTTGGGCGGCGTCCGGTTGATCTCATCGGCGAGCATGACATTCGTGAACAGGGGTCCCGGGACGAAAGTCCAGGTACGGTGGCCGGTCGTAATGTCTTCTTCGATAATGTCCGTGCCCGTGACATCGGTCGGCATCAGATCCGGCGTGAACTGGATGCGCTTGAACGTCAGTCCCAAAGCGGACGCCAGGGTCTGTACCAATAGGGTCTTGGCCGTCCCGGGCAGTCCGGTTATCAGACAGTGCCCGCCGACCAGTAGCGTCATGAGCAGATGCTCCACGACCTCGTCCTGGCCGATAATGACCTTCCGGACCTCCCCACGGATACCGTCCAGGGATTTCTGGAACGTCTCGATCAGAGCGCGAGCTTCTTCCGTCTCGAGTTGGCTAGATGATTCAGAACTCAACGTGCAATCTCCAGTAATAGGTGTTGTGCTTCCCGATAATGCGGGGCGATCTCCAGAGCATACAATACATGCTCCAGTGTCCTGTCGTCGTCGTCCAACTGGCGGTAGGCAGTCGCCAGTCGATAGTGCGCCGCTGCCTGGTCGTGCGGATTCATGGCCAGGGACGCCTCGTACTCACGAAGCGCCTCGAACGGCATCTGCTCCTCTAATAACCAGCCACCGAGTTGAATATGCAGCTCGTCGTCCAATGGCGATACGTAAATCGCATCGCCCAGTACGTCTATTGCATCTCCGATCCGCTCTGCTTCCGCAAACCAGAGTGCAAGCCTCTTCAGCGCGGTGGGCTCATGCCCGCCGCGCCGCCAATACTGCTCCAGCATCTCGGTCGCCGCAGCACGATGCTCAAGTTCGTCCTGCGCGCGGGCGATTATCAGGTACGCGGAGCTGCCGCTGACGTCTTCCGGGTAACTTTCAATGGCCGAGGTCGCCTCCATAATGACGTCCGTCCAACGCTCGTCGGCCAGCGCTTCCAGGGCGGCCTCACTCTGCTCGCGCCAGGCCGCGAGCCGCTCCAGGGTCGGCGCAAGCTCCCGTCCAATAAAATCCTCGAAGCCTCGATCGAATTCCTCTGCAGACACGCCGAGTGCCGGCTGAATCACTTCGTCCGTCGTTAGACCATCCCGATAGAGATTCAACATCGAGACAAGTCCTTCCTGCCCCCAGCGTTCTGCGACGAACTGACAGATCAATCCCGCCTGCATGTACGAAACCATGATCTGCCCTTCGTACGTCGGGCGTATGAAGCCGCTGTCCAGATCGACTACCGGTAGGAACTTATCCTCGGCAATCGCCTGCATGACATGCAGCGGAATATGCCGCCCGGGAAGCGGTCCGGTGCTCCACTCTTCGAACACGGACACGCCCTCGCTAAACCAACGCGGCACAAGGTGGTCCGTTGCTTCCAGGGTAAATACGTGAGCCATCTCGTGCCAGAGCGTCGTACCCCAGTGGTAATCGCCGTCGGCACGACCCGAAGGGCTGTCCATCGCGACTAAATAGCCGAACGTCACACCTAAAAGCCCGATCCCGGGTAGGCCCGATGTTCGTACGGCGAAGTCGTCGTGCTCCGGGTACAGCTCTACGATGGCCGGTTCCTTTAGGTCGAACTGATAGCGCTCCGAGAACGTCTCAATGCTCCGAGAGACCAGATCGACGACATAGGGTTCGAGCACATCGGCTTCATCGTTGTGCAGGCGCAGGATCATGCCCGGGCCGTTCGAATCGTCCGAGGAAACGCCTCCGGCAGGCACGTGATTGGTAACTCGGAAGTTGTCGAAGCTGTCGATCAAGCGCAGCGTGTTGACGATCTTGGCGCTGAATGGGTCGCCCCGGAATGCAATGGCTAAATGCCGCTGCGCCTCGTCGATACGATTTTCACGCAACAGGTTGACGCCCAGCTCGGCATGCGCGGCCCAAAGATTCGGCTGCACGCTGACGGCCTGCTGCAACAATTCGATGGCCTGCCGATAACGTCGGGTGATGATGTAGAAATGCGCCGGCGTCGAATAGATCTCTCCGTAACTCGAGTTCTGAGCCAGGGCGCGTTGTGTCCAGGGACTATCGGTAACGCCGCGTAGCAGATCGCTGGAGGCGTTCAGCGCGTAGATTTCCAGAGGCGTCACCCCTTCCGCTACGGCGATCTCGAGCGCATCCGCGAGTACGCCATCGGCAAGGTCGAGAGAACCTTCTTCGAGATTGATTTGTGCCAGCAGCAGGTGCGCGTCCAGCCGTACCGGGTCCGCGGCCAGGACCTCATCGACGAGCTCTCGGCCCTGTTCCTCGAAACGCCCCGCGGACACGCTGGCGAGCCCGAGTTTGGCGTCCACTTGATCAGCATCCAACTCGAGTGATTCTTGAAACAACTTAACCGCTTCGCTGTCCTGATGGGTCGCGAGATACAACCGGCCCCATCGAGACCGAACGTGCGCGTCGTCCGGATAAATTTCGAGCGCGGTCTGGAAGTAGGAGTTAGCGGTGCGCAAATCACCAAGGCTCCACGAAGCCTCGGCTCGGATTCGGGCATCCTGACTTTTTGTCAGGAGCGCACCATAACAAAGCTCTGCTTCGGTACGTTCGCCGCTGTATAGATAGGAGTCACAGGTGCGAAGCTCAGCGTCACGCTCCTTCGAATAGTCGAAATCCAGGCCATGGGCACTCGAAGTGCCCAATAACAAGACAGCAGCGACTTTAAGCGGAGCGTTCATCGATTATTCTGCGGTGCGTATCGCGTCGATCTCTCTCTGAACCAGTGCGAGTTCGAGCAGCAGGTCCTGTAGCTCGCCCAGATAGACGTCGGTCTCCATCTCATCTCGACGCGCCCGGAGGCGATCGATGTCTTCCTCGAGTGCGTCCAGCTCGCCGATCAAACCCTCCAGCTCGACTGTCGTCGCGATTCGCGCTTCGAGTAGCGCGACATTGAACGCGCCTGGAGCGTCACCAACGAGTTGCGGATGCTCGGTCGCGAGCGTCCCTGTGCTCTCATAGCTATCGCTGACTTTCCGTTCCGCAAACTCAAATGCCTCTTGAGCGGTAATCGCTCCGTTCTTGTTGGCATCGGCTTCGTCGCTTGAAAGCGCGGCAGCCCAATGCTCGCTGAAGCGCGTTGCGTTGCGCTCCCCACCAGTTCTCGTCGCGGTAATCAGCGTGCGTCCATCTCCGGCCCAACTCTCCAATACTGCGCCACTCGCGCTCGTCGCGTTCACAACAAGTTGTTTGCCGGCGGGTATGGCGCCCAGCAGTGCCGCGAACGCATCGCCATCGATATCCGGGCCGGGCAAGTTGAACTTGTATATTTCTCCGTCGTAGCTGCCGTGCCCAAGCAGGAAGATGGCTACGCTATCGCTAGCGGTCGTCACCTCGGCCAGCCGGACAAGCTCAGACGTGAGAGCCTCCCGGTTCGCCGCGTCGCCGGACAACACCGACACGCGCGCTTCGTCGCCAAGTGTACGTCGGGCCGCGCTCGCTAGAGATTCCGTCTGAGCTACGAATCGCTCCTCGTAGCTCGACTGCCCACCGAGTCCGCCGACAATCAAGTAATGCAATTCGGCGTGGGCGAAGGACGCGAAACAGAGAGTGGTGATCGTTGCCGACCGGATGAGCATTCTCATAATCGCCCCCAGAACAACCGCAACAGCCATTCACCGGCTTTTAGCAGTATCAGCAATAAAAACACGATCGGCATATTCCAGAGATCCAGGATCTGTGTCTCGAGGATACCCGCGTCGGAAAATTGAATGGCTTCCGGCAAAGCTGCCAGATCGTCCAGCGCAAAGTACTGTCCGCCCGTCAGGTTGGCGATATTTTCGAGCAGCGGCCGATTCTGTTGAATCTGGAAGTGCTCCGCGACGCCATCCGCGCGCCGCACCGCGAACCGAGCGGCGCCGAGTAGATCCTCGCCGAGACTCGCTTCTGTCTCGAAACGATACATGCCGGTCTCATCGGCTTGAATGGTCGCCTCGTAGAATCCCGGTTCCCCGGGGAGAGCCTGCATCTCGACCACTTCTGCGGGTCCGGCGACTCCGGTTGTGACCGACACGGTGACGGCAGCGTCGGCGACCGGCATGAACTCTCTATTCTTGACTTCAGCGCGCAACGTCACTTCGTTCTCGTCGCCATAGAAGAGCCGTTCCGCCGATACAACGACCGGCCGTGGCGCGCCGGAGGCTAATGCGTGCAGCATCTGGCGCCAGAAAGTCTCGTGTCGCTGATCCTCGGACGGCAGTTGCATCTGCCAACGCCAGGTGCCACCGGTCGCCAGAATGTAGGCGTTGCCGAGGCCGAAACGCTGGTGGACCAGCAACGGGTGGGTCGTTCCCTGGATATCTGCCTCAAGCAGCGTCACAGCCCCGGGCTTCAGCTCATCGAGATACTGAAAATCTGCGATGTCCGGCATCTCTTCCCAGAGCAGGACGTTGGTGTCTCGATCGGAGTCGAGTCGGGTTAGCAGGGACTCCTCGCCCTCCGCGGTCAAAATGGCTTTCGCCGGCCAACGATTAAACGTCGCTGCATCGATGTCGGGTAGCTGCGCAGGCAACGCGTCGGCTACGACGCTGTTACCCCAACCGCCGTCGGCGAGACCCCTGAGCCCCGCCAACATCAGAAGGCTGCCGCCCCGTTCACTGACGAATGCGCTGATATTTTCCTGTTGCTCCGGCGTTAACGCGGCCGCCTCATAACTGCCGATAATCAGCGCATCGTAACTAAATAGAGTTTCCCGATCTTCGGGAAAACCGTTCTCGAGTTCAGTCGGGTCGTCGATGCCCTGGCGATAGAACTTATTCGGTGTTGTCCGTAACAGGCTCGCCAGGCGAATCGGAGAGTCCTCTTATACGGCCCGCCGAATAAATTTATATTCCCAGCGAGGCTCGCCCTCGACGTAGAGGATACTGCGGCGATCCTCCGGCACCTCCAACACGCGGAATTGTGCGTTATTGATCGTATTACGTTCGTCGGGAACGGCGTCAAGAACAAAACTCAGATCCTTAACCCCGGCGTCGCCGACGTCGAAATCGGCCCAGTGCGTGGTCACACCATCGCGATCGGGAAGATCCAACTCCTCGGAAGCTAGAATCTCGTCGCCGTTATAAACCTTGAGCCTGGCAACGCCTGCGCCTGCGTGGCGGACACTGACCTGAGCGCTGACACGCGACCCGGCCATCACCTGAGTCGTCATGCTGACGCTCTCGAGCTCGATGTCCTCGGGAATGGACTCCCGCCCGACTCCGACCGTGTGAACCGGGACACCGAAGCCCGCTATTTCGGCGAGCCGAGCAGTATTCAACTCGTCGGAGTTGTCGGCCCCGTCGCTGATTAACACCACGGCACCGAGCGCCGACGCCCGCGCTTCACGCAAGACGCTGAGAACCGCATCGCCCAGATGGGTCGCGACCCCAGGTGGTGGTACCTGCTCCAGGCTGTCGATCGTTATCGAGTCCTCGGAGAACGCGTACAGACGCGTCTCGAGGTTGGCCGAGAGGTCTTCCAACACGCCGTCATTGAGCGCGGCCACGGCCTGCTGCAGACGAGACATCTCCGCCTCGCCATAACTCATACTTGCCGATGTATCGAGCAACAGGGCGACGGCGTTGTCCTCGGCGCGAAGCGTGTCGCTGGACAGTGCCGGCTGCCAGAGCAAAACCAGCACGAGCGTCACCATAGCGGCTTGAATACCGGCCAGGAGGATTAGCTTTCCGAACGTGAGTGAATCGCGGCGTTGCCGCAGGCTGTAACCGATGCCCATCACCGCGGCCAGGCTGACGACGACTAGTAACCAGACAGGCCAACCGCTGGCAAAGAGAAACTCTCCTTGCTCAAAGGTCGTGCGAGAATATTTAAAAAGAAATTCGAACAATTCTGACGCCCTACTAAACTACACCGTCAGTACCGTGGGACCGTACAACTCTGGACAAGTGCCACTCTGCACTCAGGGGCGATGGTATCATTTTCGACTTGCAGCCCAGAAAAAAGATTTCTCAAGGCATCCTGAGGCCCAACCGCCGCGAGGAGACGCTCCGGGAATCGGCCGGCGACCGACGCCTTTGAGGAGGCCTTATCGGACCACTGAATGAATAGAGCAATTGCAGCCAGCGCGCTCGCCGGACTGATTATCGCGGCAGGGGGACAGCTCGTGACCGCGCAGGAATGGGGGGTCGCGAACGCGCCGCCGACTGCGGAGTTTCAATTCACGCGGCTGATATACGACAGCGGGGGCGGCAGCTCCGGCTACGGCCGCGGGGGCCAGGACTGGACGATCGACTGGCCCGACGCCGAGTTCTTCTTCATGCAGGGTCTGACTCGCCTGACACGCGTCGACGGCGCCGAAGTGAGCCGCTACAACGGCGACGGCGGACGCAGGATTCGCCTTGGCGACGATCAGCTCTTCAACTACCCCTGGCTTTATGCCGTGGAGGTGGGCCGCTGGTATCTCGACGACTTGGAAGCGGCTCAACTCCGGGAGTACCTGCTACGCGGCGGATTCCTTATGGTCGATGACTTTCACGGCAGCCGCCAGTGGTCCCGTTTCCTGGCGAGCATGGTGAAGGTCTTCCCCGATCGCCCGATACTGGAGGTACCGGAGAACGATGAAGTCCTGCATGTACTTTACGATCTCGATCAGCGGGTGCAGATTCCCGGCGTCCGCATGCTGTACACCGGTCAGACCTGGGAGGATGACGGCTACGAGCCGCACTGGCGCGGGATCTACGACGACAACGATCGGCTGATGGTCGCCATCAACTTCAATATGGATCTCGGCGACGCCTGGGAACATGCCGACACGCCCGAGTATCCCGAACCGATGACGGCGCTGGCCTACCGCTTCGCCGTGAACTACGTCATCTACGCAATTACTCACTGAGCGACCGCGGGCACGCGTGTCCCGCAGCGCTCAGCACGGGCATCTAGCCCATTCCCATTCCCATCGCCCGACTATTGAACTCTGCCTCGGAGACCGTGCCGCTGGAGTCGGTATCCCAATTCGTCAGAATCTCATCAACCTGCGCATTGCCGGACTGGACGAACGGCAGGGCCGCCAACTCTTCAGCGGATAGCTCGCCGTCTGAGTCGGTGTCCATCGTGGCGAAGTCAGGCGCACCCATGCCCATGCCCTGCGCGGAAACGAGTTGCGCCGCAAAGCTCATCGCGATTGCGGCGAATAGTGTTGTTATCGTCTTCATTGCTACTCCTGCATTCTGAGCGTGTAACTGTTCCGTTCGCTCCACACGGCGTGAAGCCTGGCCACACTAAGTGCCGCCAGCGTGAAGCGCAACGGCTCTTGGCCATTCTTAAGAAACGGCGGGGTTGCCCGTGGCGACGGCAGGGGATTTAACAAAATACGAGTCTAGTTCTCGTTGAAACGAGCGCTACTCTCCGCCGAGCCACGCCAGGATGGCGGCCGTCAGCTCCTCGCCGCGTCGGCGGGAGCGGAAAATGTGCTGGGCGTGTTCGCTTCCAGTGAGTACCGTCAGTTCCTTCGGCTCTCCGGCACGCTCGAACTGACCCTCGACCGCATCGCGCAGTGAATCGCCGCGAGACACAATGAACAATTTATCGCCCTGAATTTTTTCCGGAGTCGCGATCGGTACGCCGGCCAGCAAAATCAGCTTGTCGATCTCGCCCGGTTCGACAACGACCGACGCCTGCGCCACGGCCCCGCCGCCCATACTCGCGCCGATAACCGAGACCTGCTCCGATCCCGCGCTGTGCAGATAACGAATTCCCGCGAGAACGTCTTGATACAACGCGTTGCCCGAGCGCCCTGCCGTCGATTTGCCGTAGCCTCTGAAGTCGATGGCGAGTGCCTGATACCCAGCCGCCAAGAGCTCCTGCGCGAGCTCGTCCCAACTCTCCTTGTCGAAGACCGCGCCGTGCGCGAGCAGCACGGCATGCTGCCCATCGCCGTAAAGATTGCCAAAGATCGTGCCACCGTCAGCGGTGGGAAAAGAGATCTCTTCGAATCCCTGAGCGCTGACGCCGGAGCCTGCTGAACCCAACAAGATAGCCATAAGCCATGCCGCCGTTTTGCCTGCCGAAATCGCTGATTTCATCGTGTCGATGTCGAGGTAGGGACGACTTCGATCCTAACGATTCCGGTGATCGGATACCAGCCGTGTCGAGAATGCACAGAGTCTACTGTGCCCAGTGTGGGGCGGGTTCAGTGCGATTTTATCGGCTCAGTCCACGGAGCCGGCAAATGCCTCTTCCGAACTCGTGTAGTAGACCCGCCAGGTCAGCAGGATCGCCAGGACGGAGCACAACAGGCCACTGAAAAGCGTCGTGGGTCCGAGACCGATCCGATCCGCTATCCAACCGATCATCACACTGCCGATCGCAGGAGCGGAGAAAGCGACTGCAGCCCATAGACTCAGTACGCGACCACGCATCGCTTCCCGTACCTGTGTCTGTATCAGTGACTGGGAACCGATGCCGACCAGGGTCAGAGCAAAACCCAGCACCGCGACCAGAGCGATGGCGATCGCGTAATCCTGGGTCACCCCCAGTCCGGCCATCAACACACCAGTCGCGACCGTGGCGAGTACGGTCGAGCGCAGCAGGCGTGCGCCCGAGCCGAGGCGAGTCAGGCAGATCCCGGCTACCACCGCGCCGGCGCCCGAGGCGGAGGTCAGCGTTGCCAACGTGCTGCTGCTGCCGTCGAATATCCCGCCGGCGAACGCCGGTAGCATGACGATAACGGCGCGACCGAACAGAGCGGAGACCGCCACGATCATCAGCTGCTGACGGATCGTGGGGTGTCGAAGCGTGTAGGCAATACCTTCGTGGAGCTCGGCAAAGAAATGACTCTTCTGCCCGCCGGAACGCGTCGTGCGAAGCTTAACGAGCAGCAGGGCCGCGATCATCGCGAAATACGAGATGGCATTGAGCGCGAAAGCCGACGCCAGCCCCATCGTCGCGATCGCGATTCCCGCTAGTGCGGGGCCCATAAATCTCGAGACATTGAAGACAATCGATTGCGCAGCCACGGCTTCGGAGAGGAGCTCACGGGGCACGAGGCTCGGAATCAACGACATTCGCACCGGTTGGAATGCGCTGCTCACGATGCCCACGAATGCCGTAATCACCCAGAGGATATAGATGTCCATGCGGCCCGTAACGGTCAACACGAACAGCAATGTGGACAGGCCGATGCTCAGGGCCGTCGCGATATACGCCACCGTCTTGCGATTCAGCCGATCCGCCCAGACGCCGAAAAATGGCCCAAATAAAACCGTCGGCAAGAACTCCGAGAGTGCGATCAGTCCGAGCCATACCTCGGACTGAGTCAGCTCCCAGGCGAGCCAGCCAACGGCCACGCGTTGAATCCACAGGCCGTGCAACGAGAATGCGCTACCGGTGAGATAGATCGCAAAATTTCGACTCGATAGGACTCGAGAGACCATTCGTGACTCTTTCGGGAATAAGTGACTGCGCGGTACCGTGCCGGCTATCGCCGACACGCTGCGCGCGAAACCATACACCACGACCGGCGCCTGCAACAGTCGAGTCCAGCGCTGCAACATTAACGCCTGTTCAGATCGACTCCCCGAACTGCTCGCGAATTTCCGCGAGCCGCTCCGGTGTCCCGACGTCGTGCCAGATACCCGGATAGCGAAAACCTCTGAGCGAACCGCGTGCGATTGCCGCATCGAGGATCGGGCGAAGCCGTCGGTGCCCTGGACCGAAGCCGTCGAAGAGCGCCGGCGTGAAAGCTGCGACTCCCGAATAGGTGAGAAACGGCGGCATCGCGGTGACGGCACCGGATGACGCGAGACCGAAGTCACCCTGCTCATGGTGCGGGGGATTCGGTACCAGCATCAGGCACCCCTCACATTGCTCACATGACAGCGTTGCGAAGTCGACGTCGCTATAAACATCCGCGTTGACGACGATAAACGGGCCGGGCCGAAGATAGGGCAGCGCGTTGATGATGCCGCCGCCCGTCTCGAGCGCGGGCGCGTCCTCTTCGCTGTAGTGCAGCCTCTGACCCCATGATGAGATGTCTCCCAGTGCGGACCGAATCTGCTCGCCGAGATAGGAAACGTTGATTACTATCTCCGACACACCGGCTTGATGCAAACGCCTGAGATGTCGTTCGATCAGAGTTTCGCCTGCGACTTTCAGTAACGGTTTGGGTATCGCCGTCGTCAGAGCGCCGAGACGCTCACCGCGGCCGGCAGCCAATATCATTGCCTTCATCGCGGCTGCTCGAGGGATGAACGGACCTTAAACCGTGTGGTCGGACACTGCTCATCCAGCACTTTCGGTCTCCTGCCCAATCCGTTGAAGCCATACAATAACTATGCCATTGTAGTCGTTTGCCCCGCCCGAACCTTGTGCTCCCCAAAAAAAGTCTAGCCCTCCTTACCTGGTTGACGATCCCCGCGCCCACCGTAGTGTGGGGGCAAGACTTGATGTGCGCGCCACCTGCCGCACGTCCGCCGCTAGAAACCGGCCAGGACGACTCAACCGAAAATGCAACTGAGCCGGACAGAATCGAAATTACCGCTGGACAGGTCGACCTATCCAGCGAAGAAGGTGTGGAATTTTTCGATCAGGTCGAGTTTCGCTACGGCGATCGGAGTATCACTGCTGAGAACGCAACCTACGATCGCGCCCAGCGAAATATCACGGCGAGCGGCACGGTCGCTTATACCGATCCCGACGTGACCGTATTCGGCGAAGACGCCGAGATTAATACCGAGAGCCAAGAGATTAGATTCACGAGTGCAGGCTTCAATATTCCACAGCGACCTGCGCGCGGCGCGGCCGATGAGATCAGCATTCGCGGCGACCAGACGATGGATCTGTCATCGGTAAATTTTACGACCTGCCCCGAAGGGCAGACTGACTGGGAACTGATGGCAAAGGAGATCGGTTTCGACATCGATGAAGGCTTCGGTACGGCCCGCGGTGTCAGACTCGAATTCAAGGGCGTTCCCATAATATACGCGCCGTACATGACCTTCCCGATCGACGATCGACGCAAGAGCGGCCTACTCACGCCGAGATTCTCCCAACGGGATAGAACCGGCCTCGACATATCGGCTCCGTATTACCTGAATCTTGCGCCGAATTACGACATGACTTTGGAGCCGCGCTACATGAGCAAACGCGGCGTGCAACTTAATACGGAGTTCCGGTACCTGCTGCCTCGTAGTGACGGACGAGTGAACGTCGAGTATTTACCGGATGACTCTGAGACGGACTCGCGGCGCAGCTACATGACCTACGATCATCAGACGCTGTTCGAACGTGGCTGGCGAATCGTCGCGAGCCTTGCCGATGTCTCTGACGACGCCTACTTCGAGGACTTGGGCAATAGTCAGACCGTCGCCAGCCAGACGAATCTGGATCGTTTCGTAGACGTCGGTTATCGGGCCACGAACTGGTCGTTTCTCGGGCGATTTCAGTCCTACCAGACGATCGATCCTCTCATCGTGCCGGAAGATCGACCGTATGAACGTTTGCCGCAACTCTTGTTTAATGGTCGATGGTCGGGAGACTTCTTTCAGTTCGAATCGACGAACGAACTCGTACAATTCGATCGCGATGTCGGCGCGACCGGCTGGCGAATGGACTCTACGGAAGAGCTTAGTGTTTCTTTAACGAAGCCCGGCATGTACCTGACACCCGCTCTCGCGCTGCGGCAGACAGATTACTGGTTGGACAACGTCGCTCCAGGATCATCGGACACGTTCTCACGAACGCTGCCGGTCGCAAGCGTTGACGCGGGACTCACTTTCGAGCGCAGCCCCGAGCAGAATTCGAGCTGGATTCAAACGATCGAGCCTCGAATACTCTACGTCCATATCCCGTTTGAGGATCAAGCGGACATCCCGATTTTTGACACGATCGAACCCGATTTTAATCTCGTCCAGCTGTTTCGAAAATATCAGTATCTCGGCGCAGATCGAATCGCCGATGCCGATCAATTCAGCGTCGGAGTCACGGCACGACTGGTTGATCGTCAGAGCGGCCAGGAGAAATTAACCGCGACATTAGGGCAGACTCGTTATCTGAATACACAGCGCGTCAGTCTGCCGGATAGCTCGCCGACTGACTCGAATGCGTCGGACTATATTGCCGAGGTATCCATCGACGTGTCGGACGCGTGGCGACTGGATGTCGATTATCAGTGGGATAGCGAGACAAATGCCACGGTCCGAGCGGAGACCAGTATCCGATATTCACCACAGGAGGACCGCTACGCCGGCTTCTCTTATCGTCGACGCGAGGGACTGCTGGAGCAGGGCGACATCTCACTGGTCTGGCCGATCGGTCAAAGCTGGCGAATCATCGGACACTATAGTTATTCCTTTCTCGACGAGGAGGCCCTCGACCGTTTCCTCGGCTGGGAGTACGAGGCCTGCTGCTGGCGGCTACGCCTGGTCGGCAGACGCTATATCAGCCGCCGAACCGGAGAGTCGGATAGCTCCATCTCCATACAGCTCCAGCTCAGAGGATTCTCGGATGACGGCGGCTCTCCGGAGGAGTTGCTGGATCGTGGTATTCTTGGCTATCAACAACTCGGTAATAGCCTGTAACCAATTGAAAAATATACTTTATTCCACTGCGTTATTTGCGGTCCTGACGATATCGGCGACTCAGGCCTGGGCGCAAACGCGAGAACTGGGCGGGACGGGCAGCATGCTCGATGGCGTGGCCGCGATAGTTGACGATGGCGTCGTTCTCAAGAGCGAGCTCACGCAGCGCGTAGCCGTCGTTCTCGACAATATGCGTTTGTCACAACTCGACGCTCCGCCGGAGCAGCGGCGGCCCCTGCCACCGATGTCGGTCCTTGAGGAACAGGTGCTGGAGCAACTGATCCTCCAGCAGATACAACTTCAGCGCGCCGAGCGATTCGGCATCGTCGTCAACGACGAAATGGTGAACCAGGCGCTGACCACGATGTCGCAAGATCTCGGTCTGACTCTCGAGACGCTTCCCTCCGCGCTCGCATCTGAGGGCATCGACTATGCGATGTATCGTCAGGACACACGTGAGCAGATGATTCTCGATCAGCTCCAGCAGCGCGAAGTGTATTCCACCATCGTTATCTCACCTCGCGAGATGGATCTCTGCCTCGGACGTAGTACCACGAGCCTCGCCGAGGATGTCGACTACGACATTTCGCACATTCTCATCGGCTTGCCCTCAGACGCGTCGCAAGATGAGGTCGACGAAAGCAACGCGCAGGTCGTGGACCTCTTTGCGAGACTCGACTCCGGCGAGGAGTTCTCTCAGTTGGCCGTTACTTTCTCGGATGGCCAGAACGCATTAGAGGGCGGCGCACTTGGTTGGCGTAAAGGCTTCCAGCTGCCGACACTATTCGCCGATGTCGTCATCGGCATGGAGCCGGGAGAGGTCTCAGATCCTATTCAGAGCGGCAGCGGCTTTCACATCGTACGGCTGAATGAGACCCGTGGTGCTCAGACCGTTATTGTCGATCAACTCCAAGTCCGACATATTCTCTTACGCCCGAACGAGATCATGGATAACGATGCCGTGCAACAGAGACTCGCAGGGATACGGGAACAGATTCTGGCCGGTGATGAGTTCGGGCCTATCGCTCAGTCCGTTTCCGAAGACCCAACCTCGGCGGCGGACAACGGCGATCTTGGTTGGGTCGAGTCCGGTGTCTTCGTGCCCGAATTCGAAGAGATGCTGAACTCGTTAGAGATCAACGAGCTGAGCGAGCCGTTTCAGACTCGCTTCGGCTGGCATCTTGCTGAAGTCACGGACAGTCGCTCCTACGATACAACGGAAGAGGTCAAGGAGCAGCGATGCGCCGATCAGATCCGTGCCAGCAAGGTCGAGGAGGAGCGGGAGCTTTGGCTGCGGCGATTAAGGGATGAAGCGTTCGTCGAGAACCGCATTTAGCAGACCTCCTGGAGGTCTAAATCTCACAACCTCCGATAATTTTCCTAAGCTCCGGTGAGCCGGCGGGTATAGGCCCTGATATCTGCGCCATGCTGGCCGTAGGAGCTCTCCCTGCGCGGCTGCTGGTACTCGCCGATGCGGGTCTGATTGCCGAGCGAATCGACGATCTTCGCTTGGACGTCACCGTGCGCACGGTCACCGGTCCGCACGACGTTGCCCCGCAAGTCGCCGGAGTAATCCACGTACTCGATATACCTGCACCGGCACCTGTCCGACCCGGGCACGCGAATTCGACAAACGCGACCTATGTCCTGGATCTGCTGCGGCAAGGTGTAGCGCTCTGCGCTAAGGAACCCAACGCAGCCTTGGTGACAGCACCCGTGCACAAGAGCGTCATTAACGCCGCGGGAATTTCTTTCACCGGCCACACGGAATTCCTGGCGGAGGAAACCGGAGCGCCGACGCCCGTCATGATGCTTGCCGCTGGAAACCTGCGCGTCGCACTGGCGACCACACACCTTTCGCTCGCTCAAGTACCGACCCAGATCAGCCGCGAGCGGCTCGAGCAGGTACTTACCGTTCTCGATCGCGAGCTTCGAGAACGCTTCCGGATCGGCGCTCCGCGAATCGCCGTACTCGGACTCAATCCTCACGCGGGCGAGAGTGGCGTACTCGGCCATGAGGAACGGGACATCATCGGACCCACCGTCCGGCTCCTCACGGATCGCGGCCTGTCTCTGCTCGGCCCGGTGCCGGCTGACACGGCGTTTACACCGGAAGCGCTCGCACGATGCGACGCCGTACTTGCGATGTATCACGATCAGGGCCTGCCGGTCATTAAAGCCCTCGCCTTCGGCGAGATCGTCAACATCACACTCGGTTTGCCAATCATTCGTACGTCGGTCGATCACGGGACGGCACTCAACCTGGCGGGCACGGGCGAGGCGAGATCCGGAAGCCTGCGAGAAGCCATTCGCGTGGCCTGCGAGCTGGCCGCAACGACGAACGATTGATGCCGCTTCGCCCGCGCAAAAGACTGGGACAACACTTCCTGCACGATCCGGCAGTCATCGATAGATTGGTGAGGACGATCTCCCCGCGAGAATCCGACTGCATGGTAGAGATTGGCGGCGGTAAAGGGGCGTTGACGTTTCCACTATTACAGCAACTTCGACAGCTCCACGTGATTGAACTCGATGACCGCCTGGCCGATCATCTCGCCCGCGCCGCACCGATGCCTCAGAAATTGACTATCCACCGCGGCGACGCGTTGAAGTTCGACTTCTCCTCGTTGGCGCCGGCGCCTGACTCGCTGCGGGTTGTGGGTAATCTGCCCTACAACATCTCAACTCCCCTGCTGTTTCATCTACTTGAACATCGCGCGACGATCAAAGATATGCATCTGATGTTGCAAAAAGAAGTCGCTCATCGAATGGCCGCATCTCCTGGTGGTAAAGACTACGGTCGCCTGACCGTGATGCTCGCACTTTGGGCGCAAACGGAGGCCTGCTTCGATATTGGGCCGGGCGCTTTCTCGCCCGCGCCGCGCGTTCGTTCGACGGTCGTCCGAGTGACAACGCAGTTAGAACCAAGATTCCCGGTGGCCGATATCAATCGCTTCGCCGACGTCGTCGCCCTGACGTTCTCGATGCGACGAAAGACGCTCGCACGATCACTGAGGGAACACCTGAGTCGAGATCAAATTGAATCGGTTGGAATCGATCCAGGTGCCCGCCCGGAAACGCTGCGCCCGGAAGATTTCGCCGCGCTGGCAAACTTACAGACTGCTCGTTCCCAGAGCGTGCGCTCGTGATCCGCACGTGACACTTTACGCAATCGGCGACATTCAAGGTTGCGCTCAAGCGTTTACCGAACTGTTAGGCGCCATCTCATTCAAGCCGGAACGCGATCATCTATGGCTAGTAGGAGATCTCGTCAATCGTGGTCCCGATTCGCTCGACGTGCTACGCGACGTGATCAGTCTCGGTAATAGCGTAACCGCGGTACTAGGAAATCACGATCTGCATCTGCTCGCGACTGCGGCCGGCGTGCGCAAGCCTGGCAAGGGAGACACATTCCAGGCCGTCCTGGCAGCGCCCGATGCCGAAAACATTCTCGACTGGTTGAGGTGTCGCCCACTGCTCCAGTACGACAAGACGCGCTGTCGGCTCCTGGTCCACGCCGGCTTGCCTGCTAACTGGTCGGCCACTGACGCCGAGGCGTATGCCGAGGAGGTCACGACGCGTCTGCGGGGGCCGAGTTGGACCCGAGCGCTGAAAAAAATGTATGGAGACGAACCGCGTGCCTGGTCAACCGATCTACGCGGCGCGGACCGGGCTCGCTTCATCGTTAATGCCCTGACGCGCATTCGCTTCTGCGACGAGCACGGTAACCTCGACTTCGATCATAAGGGTCCGCCCGGCACCCAGCCCGCTCATCTCACGCCTTGGTTCGAGCTCCCAGGCCGACTCAGCGAGGATACTCATATTGTATTCGGCCACTGGGCATCCCTGGGACTGCTTCGTCGGGCCAACATGACGGCGTTGGACAGCGGCTGCGTTTGGGGTCGCTCACTCACGGCTCTGCCTCTAGAGCCTGCAGGGGAGCCGATCGCAGTCGCTTGCACAACAACCGCGAGCCTCGATACAGACGCTTAGCAGGCTGCTGAAGAAAATTCAGCGAGATCCCGGCCGGCCGCGAGTCTTCTTAGATGGCTACCGGTGCCCGAATGTGAGCATGCGAACGATATTCAATTAGCTCGAAATCTTCGAAACGATAATCGAACAGCGATTCCGGAAGACGCTTGATGACCAACGTAGGCAGCGGCAGCGGTTCCCGGGCCAGTTGCTGTTCGGCCTGTGCTAGATGATTGAGATACAGATGGCAATCGCCGCCCGTCCAGACGAGTTCTCCGGGCTGCAACTTCGTCTGCTGTGCCATCAGCATAACCAACAGCGCGTAGGACGCGATATTGAACGGTACGCCGAGAAATACGTCCGCGCTTCGTTGATAGAGTTGACAGGAGAGTCTGCCGTCCGCCACATAGAACTGAAACAACGCGTGGCAGGGTGATAGCGCCATCTCCCCGAGTTGGGCTACGTTCCATGCGCTGACGATGATGCGCCGCGAATTTGGATCGGTCTTGATCAGGTGAAGCGCTTGCTCGATCTGATCGATGTGCTGACCGTCAGGCGTCGGCCAGGCGCGCCATTGGGCACCGTAGATCGGTCCCAACTCGCCGTCGGAATCGGCCCATTCATCCCAGATTGAGACGCCGTGTTCATTCAGATACGTGACATTCGTGTCGCCGCTTAACAGCCACAGAAGCTCGTGGACAATTGAACGCAGGTGCAGTTTCTTCGTCGTCAGCAGAGGAAAGCCCGTGCCTAAGTCACAGCGCAACTGATGACCAAAGACGCTGAGCGTCCCGGTACCGGTGCGGTCTGACTTGCGTGAGCCGTGGTCGCGAATCTCCCGGAGTAAGTTCAAGTACTGCTTCATTCAGACTGTCTCTCAACAAAAGATTGATCTCGATAGGCGAGCCAAAACAAAACGACGCCTGCCAGAATCATCGGAGTAGACAAGATCTGACCCATAGTGAGCCAACCGAACGCAAGGTAACCTTCCGTCGCCTCGTTCAAATGTGTGTCGGGTAAACGAACAAATTCGATCGAGACCCGAAAGATCCCGTAGCAAATAAGAAACAGCCCGGAGACGGCCCGTATCGGTCGCGGCCGCAACGAGAATGTCCACAGAATCAGAAACATCAGGAGCCCTTCGAGAGCGGCTTCGTACAACTGCGAGGCGTGACGCGGTACTCCGTCCACAATGACGGCCCAGAATGCGTCGGGACTCGTTTCCGCTCCCCACAACTCGCCGTTGATAAAGTTTCCGATACGGCCGAGACCCAACCCCGGCGCGACCCAGGTAGCAATGAAGTCAGTGACGGCGAAATAGGGTTGCTGGACGCGCCGCGCGAATAAGCCCATCGCGATGAGAACGCCCAATAGCCCGCCGTGAAAGGACATGCCGCCCTCCCAGACCTTGAAGAGATTGAGCGGATTATCAAGGAGGCTGCCGAAGTTGTAGAACAACATGTAGCCGACTCGGCCGCCGACAATGACGCCGAGCGCGACATAAAAAACCAGGTCGTCTATCAACGCGGGAGAGACCGGGCTGCTCGGACGCCTGGCCCTGACGCGCATGCCCAACCAACCTAATAGGAATCCCCCCAGATACATTAGTCCATACCAGCGCACCTGCAGCGGACCGAAGCCGAAGGCGATTGGATCGATATCAGGATAGGTAAACACGAGGACGGTAGTGTAGTTGCGGACCGTAGCCGGGGCTAGCCGTGCTTGCTGCTATAGTCGATGCATGCCGAACAAACTGGCGAAAGAGACCAGCCCTTACCTCCTGCAGCACGCCGACAATCCGGTCGACTGGTTCGCCTGGAATGAAGAAGCGCTGCAGCTCGCGCGGCAGAAAAACAAACCGATCCTGCTCTCGATCGGCTACTCCGCGTGTCACTGGTGCCACGTCATGGCGCATGAATGCTTTGAGGATGAGGACACCGCAAAGCTCATGAACGATCTGTTCGTCAATATCAAGGTCGACCGGGAAGAACGTCCTGACCTGGACAAGATCTACCAGAGCGCGCATCACCTGATCTCCCGCAGCCCGGGCGGTTGGCCTCTGACGGTGTTCTTAACGGCCGACGGCCACTTGCCGATCTTCACCGGGACGTACTTCCCGCGAAAAGTTTTCACGGATGTCCTGACCCGTGTTGAGTCATTCTCCCGCACTCACGACGGTGACATCAGGAGCCAGGGAAAAATCCTGCAGGACGTCCTCGCAAATCTCGACCCGTCCGCCAGAGCCGGTGACTCGGCCGAGTTGACAGAGGAGCCGATACGACTGGCGCGGCAACAACTCGAAGAGTCTTTCGACTCTGAGCACGGCGGCTTCGGTGCGGCTCCAAAATTCCCGCATCCGACTCATATCGAGTCCCTGCTCTCGGCCTGGCGTGCGACGGCGGAAACGATTAACCCGGACCTGCACGCGCTCTACATGGCGACGCTGTCGCTGTCGCGCATGGCGACGGGCGGACTCTATGATCAGCTGGGCGGAGGTTTCTATCGATACTCCGTGGACTCACGCTGGGCGATCCCTCACTTCGAGAAGATGCTCTATGACAATGCGGCGCTGCTCACAGTCTATAGCGACGGCTTCGCGGCGACGGGTGAGCCCTTGTTCGGCCGCATCGTGGGTGAGACAGCAGATTGGATCTGTAGAGATATGCAGGACCCGAGCGGCGGGTATTACGCCACGCTTGATGCCGATTCTGAGGGAGAAGAGGGTCGTTTCTATCTCTGGACACGCGATCAGTTCAACGAATTATTAACGGCGCAAGAGAGTGCCGTCGCACGCGAGCATTATGGCCTGGACCTCGACGCAAACTTCGAAGGAAAGGCATGGCACCTCCACGCCGCCGTGCCGATCGACGATCTCAGCACCGCGACGTCGCAGAGTCGTGTGCAGGAAACTTTAGACTCGGCACGCGACAAGCTGCTGACGAGCCGAGAAACGCGAGTCTGGCCCGGACGGGACGAGAAGATTCTCGTCTCCTGGAACGGCTTGATGATCAAAGCCATGGCCCGTGCCGCTCGCGTGCTGGACAGAAACGACTTGGCCGAGTCCGCCTGTCGCTCAGCGGACTTCATTCACGCACAACTCTGGCTCGACGAGCGACTGCTCGCGAGCTTTAAGGACCAACGGGCGCGCTTTCCGGCTTACCTCGATGACTATGCCTTCCTCGCGGACGGTCTGGTGGAACTCCTGCGATACCGCTGGCGGTCCGAGTACCTGACGTTCGCCTGCCAGCTCCTCGATGTGCTGCTGGCACGATTTGAGGACCCGAATGGGGGCTTCTTCTTCACGGCAGACGATCACGAGACCCTGATTCATCGACCGAAACCGTTTTCGGACGATGCGACGCCGTCCGGCAACGGCGTCGCGGCGCAGGTCTTGCTGCAACTCGGGCATCTGTTGGGTGAGACCCGCTACATCGACGCGGCAGAGCGAACCCTTCGTGCCGCCTGGCCCGCGCTCGAGGAACATCCGCAAGCGCACGGCACGCTACTGCAAGCGTTAAGGGGGTTTTTAGCGCCGCCGGAGATCGTTGTTATTCGTGGCGATCCGAGCGCGTTGGCGGACTGGCAGCGTTACATCAGCGCCGGCTACAACCCCGGCCGGACGAGCTTCGTGATACCGGCCGATGCGAAACAGTTGCCGGGCCTGCTCGCGGAGCGCACGCCACAGGGCGACGGCGTGGCCTATATCTGCCAGGGGATGACGTGCCGCGCGCCCGTCACGAGCCTTGAGGAATTGGTCGCGACGTTGGGCTCGGTAGCCTGAAGAGAAAAAATCGGCTAATCAGCTAAGAAGCGACTCGTGGCTTCCGGGTCGCAGTTGAACTGGAATCTCTGCATATGCGGTGAATACACCAGTTCCCGCGCGTGGGTCATGGGCTCGTCAAGGTACTCCGGGTCTTCGAGGGCTACCACAGTCGTTATGTCCATACCGACGTCGCTGTGATGGCCTGACGCAGGCGACGCGACCACGAGCATGGCAACGATGGTTAGCGTGGATCTCACGAGCGATCCCCCCTGGGGCTAGTTTCTAAGCATGATTCTGCTGCAGATTCGTTGTAGGAGTGCGTAGGTGTAGGCGTGTGCGCCGGGCCACTTGCTCGCGCGCGGCCCGGCAACGTTCAATATCAAAATATGATTGTCGCGAATAAATTCTCCTAACGCATCGACAGCGTCAGTTCGGTTCAGAGTTGCTGCATCGATCAGCAGATGCGGTTTACTCTCCTGAGCGCAGAGCTCTGCGGTC
>Ga0255049_10000190_pt1 | contig 37311 bp, 51 predicted proteins | sample JV7_2_3_MG_FD_183615 | JGI IMG/M metagenome (GOLD analysis project Ga0255049, IMG submission 183615) | Seawater microbial communities from Jervis Inlet, British Columbia, Canada - JV7_2_3 | ecosystem: Environmental > Aquatic > Marine > Inlet | place: Canada: British Columbia | collected 2016-10-06 | reverse complement strand
TCCGGCTCGGTGCCTCTGCCAAACAGGGAAGGAACACACGATGATACAAACGATTATCACCGCCATTTATCTAGTTGGGTTTTTCCCCGCGCTACTCTTTAACCTGTTCATCGGTTGGCAGGAGTACCCTTGGTACGGGTTCCTGATATTCGGTATTGGTGAGGCGGGATTCTGGGCCAGCATCTGGCCGATACAGGCGGTCGTCATAGCGCTATCATAGGAACGGACATGATAACCCTCACCGAACTCAAGGAACGACTCACCGGCAGCAACGAAGCGTTGCCGTCTGAGCGTACCGTTACCGAGAGCCAGCTCCGGGATATGACCGACCTGGAGCGGCTGGTTGTCTCCAAAACAGAAGCGCACCGGGATTGGTGCGACGCCAAGAAAGTGTCCGACGGGATCAAGGCCGCATATAAACCCTGGTTGGCGCAACTGGGCGCGGATATCCGCAGCGCCCATGCCGCCGGTAACAAGACCATAAGCGCCGCCGCTCTTGAGCAGGAGGCGAGCTCCCGCCCGGAAGTAATCGACTACATTGTCGGTATGACAGAGGCGGACCGGCAGACCAACCGACTGCGCGCCCGATTCGAGGGATTGAAGGACATGTGGGAGAGCGCACGAACCGATCACGCCGACAAGCGGCAGAGTCATCACGAGCAAGGAGTTTTCTAATGCCAACAGCAAAAGTCAGCAGACAAGGAAAGACCGACACTATCAAAGGTGGGCAGTATGCCGGGTTACCCAAGACCGGCGTCCAATTCGAGGGCAAGGGCGACCAGTGGTACGACCTGCTCGGCGAGTACGCCTACAGCCAGTTAATGGGCAAGGATATCACGTTCGATATCGTGCAGGAGAACGACGGCAGGGACGGGCGGAAGTTCTACACCTTGAAACTATCCGGCGACCCGCCCCCCAAACCAGCCAGTGGAGGCGGCGGAGCGCGCGGGTACGGCGGCAGGCCCGCCCCGGTAGCCAAGCCGTGGGCCGACCTGGAGCGTGTCGTTATCGCCGCCGCCGCCCTGGCAACCGACTTCCTTGGTGATGACGGGGACTCCAACGGGCGGTTTATCAATACTGTGGTTATGGCATTTGCCCGTGGGGAAGTGGCCGCACCCCAGAATACCGCCACTGACGCCCGAGAATCGCCACAGACGCACGTTTCCCCCGAAGCCAGCCCAGCAGACGCAGCGGACATGTTCGGGGCTCCGGGGCCATCTGACGAGGATGCGCTGCCAGACGATCTCAGATTATTTGCGACGTAGTTATGTCAACTTTGGAGTTCTTTGTAAGGATTAACCAGTTCGTGCCGGGGCCGCGATTATAGCGTTCTCATATTTGGTAATGGACAGAACGTGCGGTTCCGGCACGGGAGAAAAGGAGCAAAACATGAGCACAAAGCAGAGCGCGGAGGAGTTCCTACAGGCAGAAGGCCAATTTGATCCGTACGCTAATACTATTTGCTGGTGCCATGCTCGCCTGGATGGGCGTACCTGCTCTGGCTGAACAACCGAGTCTGGTAAAGGGGACATTATGAGGAGCGAGGATACATCATTAAACTCTCAAATATACAGGATAACGGTTACAAGTCCGGGCGCATCAGCACAGCCTATTGAGGTCCTGGTGTACAGCAATTTCAGCGACACCGAGAAAGAGAGAGAGCAACGAGCGGAGATGCTCGACACAGCCAATGTCTCGGGGTGGATTTGGTTTGACGACACGGCGACCGTTGACAAGGTCCGTGAGGTAATAAGCGAGGCCATCCTCTCTTATTTGGAAGGGCTATCATGAGCATAGTTGCGGCTACAGTAATACAGTGGCTCGGATCTAACGTGGGAATGTCGTTTCTTGAGGAGTCGTTGGGTTCGTGTGGCTACAGAATAAAGGCAGAAGGGGGCGGGGGATGAGTCCACAACACGCACGAAGTATAGCGGAGGCGTTGATGTCAGATTTAAATGGCCGCAGCGGTTTTGATTTGGATATTGACGATCAGGTTCGCAAGGAATGGCTTGGTGAATGGGTCGTTATTATCATGTCCACCAAGCCAGAAGGGGGCGAGGAATGAAGGGCCGCAAGAAACTGACCATACTGAGTACGGCGGAACTGTGGGCGTTGATCGTTGTTCCGCCTCGACTGAGCAAGCGCAACCGGCAGATCCGGAAGGACGCGAAAATATACTGCCAGTTACTAGCCAAGGCCGAAGGGAGCGAGGGATGAGTGACAAAACAGCAGATGATTGGATGCGACATCACCGACAATGGAATGATATGTGTTACATGATCCACGCCAGTCAAACTGATGTCGAAAACTACGGCGACAGGCGAGTCGCAGAAGCAGAGCAACACCCGCGCCATGTGGGCACAAAGCACACTCACGAGGCCGACCATAGCGATCCGTTGTTCCGGCGCTGCCTGCGTTGCGGCAAGGACTTGCTCGACGATGCCCATATGCCAGAAGGAGGCGAGGGATGAGCACAAAGCAGGGCGCGGAAGAGTGGTTGAATGGGCGGGTTGGAGCATCTTGGCGTTACGAGGGAGGTGGCGTCGTAACCCGTGGCGACGCTGAAACCTACGGCGACATGCGAGCGCAGGAGGAGCGGGAGCGGATACGGAAGGTGGTGATGCCAGCCGCCAGGGACATCGAAGAATGGGTGCAGTTGGCAATAGCGAACCGGGGGCGAAGCAGCGATCCTAGCCACGATCCCGCCTGTGCAACTGAGTGCGAAATTGAAAGATCCCGCCGCATTGTGCGAGATGTAACGCTAGCTACCAAGGCAGAAGGGGGCGAGGGATGATCGACACTGGAGTATTAAATGAGCGCGTCCTGGCGATAGCCAGGGGGCATGGAGCCCGGAACCGGGGCGCAGGGCTGCCGGAATGGGATGTCAAGCAGGGGACGCTCGACTGGCTGACCCGCTACGCCGTGCAGGAGTTCCAGGCAGAGGCCCTGCGCGGCTGGAGGGAGGCCAACGAACGAATCAATCTCGAGGAATCAAGGGGGACACAATGAGCAAAAGAGAACGAAAGCATTATTCGATATCGCCGTCGAGCCTGGCCTTCCTTTACGAAGAATGCCCGGCCTGCTGGCGACGGGGAGTAGTGGGTCATCCACTGGCTCGCCCATTCAGCCCGTTTCCCTCGATCTTTGGCCGTATCGACAAGGGTATCAAACAACACTTCGTCGGTCGTCCGGGAGGTGAGATTGCGCCCGCTCTGGCCGACGGTACCGTCGTCCCCATCAAGGAGCAGACCCTACAGTCCGCCCCGGTCGGCGAATATCGCGGCCTGCCCATTGTTATACGCGGGAAGCTCGACTCCCTGATAGAAGGCGCCGGCGGGGATTTCGCGATAGTGGATTACAAAACCAGCAATCCCAGGGAAGACCTCATCGGTCGCTACGCCCGGCAGCTCCACTGCTACCAGTACATCCTGGAGAACCCGGGACCAACACACACTCACCGTGTCGTCGAACGCCTGGGTTTGTTCTGCTTCGAGCCGTATGAAACAGCCAGCTTTACCGTAGCGCGTGGCGACTTCGCCAACTTCGGCGGCACCATGACCTACCACTCCATCGAGCCGGACCGCGACACGTTCACCTACGAGACACTGCCCGAGATCGTGGCTACCCTGACCGGCGACCCGAAACCGGGCGCCAAGTGCGGCTACTGCGAGCGCGAGCAAACCATGATCGAATACTTGAAGCAGGGGCTGGACAACTTCTCATGACCCCCAGCCAACAGACCGCCGCCGATATTCTGGCCTTGCCCGAGTCGGTGTTAGGGGTTTATACTACCCCCGAAATTGCGGCAAAGCTGCTGATTTGGGCTAGAAATAACGTGTCCGATGAGACTGTCCAGAATTTCATGACGGTAGTGTAAGAAACTGGACTACACGGAGAGCGATGGCTATGTCGGTGCAGCTCACGAACTCCTTTAAAATTGGGGTGACAATGCGTATGGTGGGCCTGTGGATACGGAACCTGGCCCGCCAGCGCATCACCATGAACGTCACAATTCTATCTCTGCTGGTTAGTTCGTTTCTGGGAGTGAGTGGGTACGTGGCATGGCAGACAATGGACAACGCCAAGACCGCCGCCGCCACCGAGATCCACATGCAGCATGTCCAGACCAACCTGGAGCAGCTCGTTACCAGCGTGGCGAATATCCAGTTGCGGCTGGCCGAGGTGACTCACCTGCCGCAGCAGGTCGCCGCCTTGTCGGATCGGGTAGATGCACGGGCCAACCGCATCGACGGCTGGCGCAACGTGCAGACTATCAAGCTCGAGAAGATGGCGGAACGACTAGAAAGGGGACAATGACCTTATGACTCTCTCACAAAACCGAATGCTTAGTCGGCCTCCGCCATCTCGGGCAGCCGCTCCGGTGTCAGCTCGCCCGGCTCCCAGTAGAACTCGCGACCAGTCTCGCGCCGCATCTTCGTAGCCATCCGCCTGAAGCTGGAGTTGGCCTTTGGGTCCGCAACCTTCTGCAACTGGTCCCAGAACAGCCGCTGTAGTGCGAGCCTCGTGTACCACATGTTAGTCCCAGGCGTGTACCGCTTGGCGAACCGCACCGCTTCCTTCGAGAACTCTGGCACCTCGCCCTCAAGGGCATCACCGCCCATGCGATACAGCGCCCCCGCCACGTCCGATCCCAGCGACCAAACCGGCCCTAGCAATGTCTCAAGTGGCCCCTTGCCGTAGCGAGACTCGCCGGACGTTAGCAGGTCCGCCCAGATGCCCGCACCACCACCGCGCAGAAACCCGGACATCCACGTCTTGCCAGCGAACGGATCCTTGATGTCGCGACCGTTCGCCACGTCGTAGGCCATCTCACTGATTACGCCCATTGTCGTCAGGCCCACCGCATGGGCCATCAGGTAACGCGTTCTGTTGAACTTCCCGCCGCTGTACGTCTCATGATACAGCCCGCGCATTAGCTGGTTCTGCACCATCGACAGGCTGAAGGATTTGTATGCGAAGAACGCCCGCGACAACTCGCCAACCCCCGTACCCCTCGCACTGCCCGCGCCGGTCACTACCGCTCTGACTCCAGCCTCCGGCTCGACAACACCGCGGGTCATCTCGCTGATGATCATCTCTTGATAGCGATTCGCGGCGTCCTGCTGGAATGACAACTCGGCTTGCAGCTTCGTAACCTTGGACCGTGCCGCCGCCAGTCTGCGCCCCAGTGCCGCCGGCCTGCTACCCCGGAGACCGGCCTCCGCTTCTTGGGCCTCCCCGGCCTCCTTGAGCGCCTTTGCCATTGCCTCGGTAATGCCGCCCGCCCGGTGCATCACCTGTGTCGGTGCCAGGATCGGGACGCCGTTTATCTCATCGGGGGCCGCTGCCCGTATCACGTCCCAGTGGGCAGGAGTGATGCCGTTACGCCGTAACAGGTTTTTGTTAGCCGTCGTCAAACTGTCGAACTTCCTGCCCGTCAGCGAACCGAAGTGCGTCACCATCGACATGCCAATATGGCGCTTGTGGCCCTCGGTCCACGCTTCCAGCCCCGACGCCCGGATCAGTGTTTGAAACACCGTGCCGATCCTGCTGGTACCCGACATCTCGCCCCACCGGAGCGCCGCCTGCGTTCCCTGGATCGAGGCGTCCATACCCAGTGCGATCCTACCCGCCGCCATCCGGTCCGCCTTCGACTTCGTAAACCGCTTCAAATGCTCGAACGCGTATCGGTACGCCGGGATTCCCTGCGCGGTAAGGGTCATTCTTGTGGTCCAAGGGTCGCCCATGCTCGACAGCAACGCCGAGTTCAACTGTGCCGAACCCAGCCACATGCGGGCGCCCGTACTCAGGTTGTCGAGAAACTCGTTGGCCGACTGATTCACCCGCGACGTTACCACGTTGTAGGCAGCCTCCGGAGTTGCGATGATCTCCTTCGCCCTCGCCAGTGGTCCGGTAGCGCCCGCCTGGAGCGCCCGGTTATTGAGCGCCTGAAACACCTGGTCGGGCTTGGGGCCGAGGATTTCCATTACGCCGGTGCGCCGGCTCAAGTCTTCCAGATCGCCAATCACCGAACCGTAAATGTCGGGATCGCCGAACTCGTTGTTGGCCTCGAACCAGGCTTGCGCATTCTCGAACGTCAGGCGACGGTGCTGCGAGATCCTCTTCATTCCCCGCGGGATGTCCTTCACCTTGACCGCCGCATCCGCCACGAACTCACCGTGCAGAGCTTCGACAAACTCGCGCACCTCGGTACTGTTCAGCACCCGCGAGCCGTCCTCGCTGTAGATGCCGCCCCGCTTGAGCTTCGGCAGAATGAAGTCCCGCCACTGCTCCATCGGCACCTTGGCGATTCTGCGCGGGTCCCAGTGCAATGTGAGCCCATAGTCCTTCCGCTTGGCTATGTTGCCCCCAGCGGCATTGTGGCGCATCCTGATGGTCTCTTGAGCGTCTGCCACCTGCCGGGCGTACCGCTGTATGGCCGCATCCTCGACCGGCTCATTGAACAGAGCGCGCACGAGCTTCCGCGACTCATCGACCTGTGGGCTCAAACCCAGCTTCTTGGCCTTCAAGGCCTCTGCCGCCTCCGCCATGTGCGACATCGTGTCGGCAAACACCGCACGAGCGCGGAAGTCCGCATTCGAGAATTCCGCCCAGCCCTTGGGATCACGGCGCAGTAGGGCCATTACCCCATCCCAGTCACCGCCACGGTATGCATCGACATCGGCCATGCGGTTTTTCATCGCCAGCGTGTGCAGTGCGGTTGTCCGCCGTTGCTCCATCGCCGACTTGATCAGCGAGTCTACCGCGATAGTTTCCGATGCTCCTGCCGCGATGCGATCCTCCAGCGCCTTGGCCTGCCGCTGGGTGATCACGCCCGTCCGCAAGGCTTTTTTTAGGCACTCAGCAAGCGACCGCATAGCGACTCCTTCGGTTGTAGTTCTGCTCGCTCGGTGTTGACCACTTGCAGTTAGCCGGCTCGTAGTTCCCGTCATTGTCAATGCGGTCTATCGACTTGCCCTCGGGCCTCGGGCCTACATCTCGGTAGAACGCCTCAAAGGACCGCCGCCACTCATCGCAGATCGTGATTCCACGCCCCCCGTAGTGCTTATACCCACGCGCATTCGGTTTTGTGCAGCGATCCCGCATTGCGCTCCACGACCCATAAGTCCGCGTGTAAGACATCCCGTGCGTCTTCTTCCAAGTCCTCTGGTAGCACCCGCAACTTCGCGTCGCCCCGATCCGTAGCGACTGGCTCACCACCTCGCTGGTATTGCCGCATTCACACCGGCACCACCATCGCGCCTTCTTGTCCCGCAGTTCGCTAAAGCTCAACACAAAGAGCTTACCGAACACTCGCCCTGTCAGGTCTATTCGTTCCATTGCATCACCCCAGTAAGCAGTTTTTCAGGTTAACTGCGGCCTCAACGTCCATGTCCGCATTCCCCATCGCCTCACGAGCCGAGCCCATTCGCACGTCTACCTTGCCGTCAACGATCGTATCCTCGATCGGGATCTGCACGTCCTCGGCTTCTAGCTCACGGCTGGCCCGTAACGCCGCCTCATCCGGTGGTGGCAGATTGTCCCGGCCCGTCCACACGTCGAACTCCCGCTCGGCCTCCGCCCTGAGCTTTGCATCCGCCGCTGACTCGGGCACGAACTCGGGAAGATCGTCCGCCCGGTCCATCGCCATCCTCGCCGCCTCCTCCTCTTTCATTTCAACGTAGGCGTTCAGCTCCCGGTCTATCTCAAGCTCTAGCGCCCGCTCCGCCCTGGTGCCCTGAATGGACGTTATCGGCTCGCCCTCCAGATCCCGCCGTAGTGCGTCCGCTAGTGTTGCCGGGTCGGTATCGTCGATGAACCCCGCGTCGAACGCTGCCTGCGCCATTGCGTCCGGCGAAGCGCCCGCCTTGGCCTTGACCACCCGCCTCGACTTGTCTCCTACCTCCCGCAGCGCCGCAAACTCGCCCCGTAGTGCGCCCGCCTGCGCTACCGACACGCCGCCCTCGGCCTTGACGAACCCACTGAGCCGCTGGTTTTCCGTACCTAGCCCCGTAACATCGCTACGCTCAACCGCTGGTGCCAGGCGCGCCCGGATGTCGTCCACGTTAACCGGCACGTCGTTGAACGTCTGGCCGACCGCTCGTGTTACTGCTTCGTAGTGAGCCGCTGCCGCTGCCTCGCTCTTGAGATCGCCGGGGTTATCCTTGATAACGTCGAGCTGGTCCTGCATCACGTTGAGCGCGTCTTCTTGGGCAACCGTGCGGCTAGGTACGCGTTTGAGTCCCTCGATGCGCCCCACCAGCTTGGCTACCAACCCCACGGTTCCCGTCAGAACACCGGCACCACCGCCCGCTGCCAAGATGTTGGTCACCGCCTCGCTCAAACCGTACTCAACGCCCAACTTTGCCTTGTAGTTGGCCACCTGCGGCTGAATCGCCGTCTCTATGCCAGCCCCCAGCGCCGTCTCAATGCCCACCTTAGCTACGAGCCCAGCCTTGACCGGTGCCCCGAATAACAGCATTGCCGCGTTTATGGGATCCGTCAGCGATGCCCCCATCATGCCCACGAACGACCCGACATGCCCCATGGGAGCCTGCTGTCTTAACTCCCGGTCCCGGGTCTCCCGCAACACACGTGATTCCTCGATCACCTCAAGCTCTAGCTCGTCATCGGTCTTGACCTCGGGATAGCGCGCCGCCAGGTCCGCTATTCGTACCCTCTGAGCTTCCGCCGTAGATTCGGCGTCCGCCACTCCCCGAATCACCGCTGCTCTCGACCTGGGCGCCGGGGCTGGCTCTATCACAGTCTCGCCGAGCTCCCGGATAACCTCCGCCCGCTGCCTGAACTTCTCGGACATGTTGAGCGATTCGCTGGCCTGCCGGTCCTCTTGCTGAAAGACCTGGAAGTCCCGCGCCGTACTCTCGACGAAACCGGCAACGCCCGCCTTGGCGAACTCTTCGCCCTCGTAACCGCGAATCGCACCGCGGTAGCTATCGGCAAATACTGTCATTGCGTTGCCCCGCCCAACTGCAATACAAACCGTTGGCCGGGTCGGCTCTTGGACTCTACCGGCAGCACGCCGACGCGAATAAGATAACGTCCATTGCCGAGCGACTCCGGCACCCCTGTGCCCAGAATGTCCTCACGGCTCACGCCTGCCGCATCCGAGTAGTCACCGATCTTCATCGCCTCCAGAAACTGATCTTCCGTTTGGCCTGGGTACGCCGGCTGGACCGTGTAGTCCCGGCTCATTCCCCAATTATCCACCGCTATCAAGCCGCCCGTCACCGAATCTATCGAGCGCGTGAGCAATCCCGGTTTGACCTCCCCCAGGTCGCCCGTATCCCACAACTGCTTCGCGTAGTACGCCGTCACCGCCTGTGTGGTTGCCGCCAACGCCTCCGGGCTATGCCGGTATGCCTGGTGCAACTGCCCGACTATGGACTGCTCCAGACCCTTACGGTCCTGTCCCTGCGGCAGTATCGCGCTCTTGGACTCCTTCAGCAGGTTCAGCCCCTCCAGCACGGTCACCGCCGCCGCCGACTGGTCAACGCTCATGCCCATGGTCAGCCCCAGGACACCGCTATGCTTCTTGCTCACCGACTCGGCCACCGCAAACAACTGATCGTTGCCGAACCCCTCCGCCATGCGCTGAAACGTGTTCACCTTCGCCTGTGGGGTCTGGGCATCGAGCGCCATCGTTAGCGACTGCACCTCGCCCGATGTCAACGGCGATACCGCGGGCACCCCGTATGCATTTGCCGTTACCTTGGCGTTGTGCGCCTTTGACGCCATCAGTGCCGGGTCCGGCTGCGCCCAGTTTACCGGTGGCGTCCCTTCTACGAGCCCTTGCCGCTCCGCATGCAAAAGCCCGTCACCATCGTCTAATGCCTTCGTAAGCGCCGTGTAGGACGTAGCCTTGGCCTTGTAGAGCTGCCCCTGCTCCCTGGTCAGCATCCCCGGCCCCGAGGGCGTGGCGCGTAACTCCGCTTCCTGCTGCCCTACCGTGCCGCCCACGAACCTTTGCACCTCCGCCTGGTGGACTACCGCGGCCTCGGTATCAGCCAACGTCTCGGTATCACCCGACGCCCTTGCCGCCGCCATCGCATCGTTAGGTGACACACGTGGCAGATACCCCCGCAGCACGTCCCGCGTGTAATCCTGGGCAATGTCCGCCTGCGATCCTTGAAACGCCCGAGCTTCGGCTGATCCCTTCCGCTCCCGCCGCTGTATCTCGCTAACCGCTTGGCCTTCCATCGCCCGCCGCGCGTCCAGGGTCAGCCCTGAATATCGTCCCTCCCGCAAGCCCTCCAGCGTTCCGGCTGGGTCTTCCTCGATGCGCCGGCTAACGTCCAATTCGGCCAGGTCCGTCGCTAGTTGCCGCTTGAGTCCCGCCGCACCCTGTGCCGTCAGCAACCGACCCCCCACTGCCGTGTCGACTATCGTCTCGATGTCAAAGGCTCGCTCCAACCGCCTATCGGGGTCAAGCTCCGTTGCCAGGCCGGCTTTCTCGGTCTCCAGCGTAGAGAAAAGCTTCTCTTGCGCCGTTGTAATCCTGGCCTTATCGCTGACGTCGTAGGCTCGCTTATCGCGCTTTAGCTTCTCGGCGTCCCAGAAGACCGAGAGCGCACGCGCTACACCGGGCCGTGCCGTGGCCATGGACTCCTTGGCTAACGCTTTGCCATGCGTTTCTATCACCGACGCGTAATCCTCAGTCTGCGGCGTGTCCTGCTCCAGTTGGTCGAGCTGCCCCCGCAACGCCGAACGCCTGGAGTAGAAGTCCATCGTGTCTTCGCTGTCCCGTATCGCCAGCGCCGTGTCTGATATTTTCCCCAACCCCTTCACCAGCTCGGTCATACCTATCTCCGTAGGGTGCTTGGGTATGGTTAGTCCCGGGATTGGGTTCAACTGTATTATCTTCGGCATGGCTACGGCTAAAACCTCGTTAGAATATCTATGTCATACAGGTAGTTTGGCGTACCTGCGTCGGGCGTCGGCGTGAACGTAATTGTTCCGATCCCAAACGACACTGCTACCGTGACGCCGGCTTCGGAAATGACGGTGTTGGCGATAAGCCCCGCGTTGCTGGCGTTAATCGCCCGAAAGGAGATCTCCCTGTAACTATGGAGAGTGTTGGCGCCGTTATTCTCGACGCCCGCCATCCGGAACTTGGCCAGATACGCCTGCCAACTCCCTACTGTAGCCACCTCTAGCGTGACCGGAAGCGTTGATCGCATCACGAAGTTTTTAGAACTCGGCCAGGTGTCGCGGATTTCCCCAAGCGGGCCGCGGTTCTCCCAGAACATATTACCCACCGCGCCGTTATTCTCGTCTATGTAATTACCAGCCGTACCCTTGATGAGCCTGTTTCGGAAAGCTCCATTGTTGGTAGCCCCGACGTTGAAGAACCGGACAATAGCGATCTGTGCCCCAGATGGCTCTGTGCTCAATCGGTTATCGAAGATGGTACAGTCGGGATTATTGTCAACGATGATTGCGTATATTCCCGAACTAACGATAGTGTTGTTTCTGACAACGCACCGTGGAAACTTCAACTGTATACCGCTCCCGGTGGCATAGATCAGGTTGTCGAACAGTTCCACTGCCCCTTGAGTAAACTGCCAACTCCCAGTGGCGTCGGGCTCGCATTGATTGTTAAATATCCGCACCGGCCCAACTGCCGGCGCCGTGCCACTATGGATGATCCCGTTGCTCGTGGCGCCGGCTAGTGTGTTCCCCGATACGTTGACATTACCGATCATGCCCACCAGCTCAACCCATGCGTTACTACAGTCCTCGATATGGTTGCCGACCACATCTACATCCGTCAGGCTGTCGGCGGCTGAAAGGCTCACCCCCATACCGTGTGCGATGCCGCCGGTGTTCATGATGATGTTGTCATGGATTTTGACTTTGGTAACACTCTCCCCAGACCCCGTCTGCGTCACGAGTTCGATACCCATTCGGCCTTGCGCATCTACGCGATTGTGATCAATCTCTACATTAGCCACCTTACCGTTCAAGTGGCCCTTGATCCCGACCAGATTTTGCCCGTGATTCGGGCAATTGCTGGAGATGTGGTGTATGCGCCCGTTATTCGACGGCGTTGTCGTCGAGTCGATATCGATAAACCCGCCCACCGAATTCGCTGTGGTACGGGAGCTGATGATACGAAAATACCCCAGGTCCCAGTTGTCGCCCGCTATTCTAAACCGGAGGTCATCCGCACCAGCATCGAGAATAGACTCGTCCCCGTAGCCTCGAATCTTCTTATCCGTGCCGACCCCTACCGTCGTAGACCACAGCCATGTGCCTGGTGGAATGATAGCCACATTCCCAATGGCATGAGCTGCCGTTATTGCTGGCCCTACGTCTACGCCGGGTACGGCGCCGGTCAGCCTAATGTCTACCTCTTCGCTGAACAGGTAGTCGGCGACTCGCGTCCAGCCTGCGCCGTCGTAATACCAGATCCCCTCGACTCCATCACTTTGCTCGACCAAGGTGCCGACACCTACGGTCAATGCTTCTCTCTGTGCCTGAGTGAGCACCTGAAGCGTCCCGACCGGCGTTTCCGTTGTTAATAGTTCAAGGTTTTGCAGGCCCGTCAGATCTGGCTTCCACGACAGTATATTGCCGGCCACCGGGTCGGGTACCGTCAGGTCCGTAAGCGTGGAGTCCAGGTCCAGTTTAAGCGCCCTGTTTATCTCCTCCGCCTGCATCTGGTCGATCATCACGCCCTTATCGAAATCGTCTTCGATCCGGTCTGCGATATGGGCAGGGAGCCCGTCGTTGGGAATGTACTCCGATAATTGGCTGACCGGCTGATTCCTGAGAAACAACACCGCTACGTTCGCAGCCGGGGCTGTCGTAAACGTGACGTTCCCGCCATTCGCCGACCCCAGCCCGTCCACCGTGTAGTCGGTATCCACGATCTTGAGCGCATCGTCTACGTAGACCGCGATATCCCCCTTGGCGAATATCTTGAACGTATAACCATAGATAGCCAGGCTTCCGTTGCCTACGTACTCGTCCCGCGCGCTATTGGGTGCGACTGTTGGCATTGCGTCCTCGCAGTCTGCTTTTTAAAATGCTGTTAACCCCGGTCGATATTCCCGTCGAGATAGCCTGGCCCGCTGCTGCCCTGCCCCCCGCCTTGACAGCCGCGGAATTGAGCGCCCCCTGCTTCTTGATCCCCAAGGCGCCAATCTCCGCCTGCCGGCGGTTCTCCAGTTCCATCAACAACGGTGAGCCCGACCCCGGGTCCACTCCCGCCGCTCCCGCCGTGGCCGCCCCTTTTGCAATCGCCAACTCACTCTGCCGGCGCGTTTGCTTTTCTTTCAGCTTGGCCGCTTGCTTTATCTGCTCGGATTCTTTATCCGCCTGCTTCTTTGCCAGACCGCCCTGGACGCCTCCCGCCACTATCCCGGCATCGGCTGCCAAGGCGGACGCCGCTTCTGCCCCCGTGATACCGGCCTCGACTGCGCCGGTTGCCAAGGGCATGGCGGCCCCGGTCGCTGCATTGACGGGCGCGAGCACAGTGCCTGCCCCGACCGCTCCTGTGGTCGCTGGGGCTATCACGCCCGACGTCCCGGCAACAGCCCCCGGCAACGCGCCCAATGTGCCCGCGGCGGCTGCGTTTGCAGCAGCAGCTCCGGCTGCTAATCCCCCGGCTGCTCCAGCTCCCGCAGCCCCGGCACCTGCGGCCAAACCTGCTCCGGCTCCAGCCGCCCCTGCACCTGCGGCTGCGCCCGTACCCAACATGCTGCCCAACAGAGGGGCGAGCAACGCGAGAAACGCCATAATTAATCCTCCCTTACCCATGCGAACCTCAATGCATCTATGCGTTCGCTCGTGAATTGTCGCGATACGCCCTCGAAGACGAAACCGAACCGCTCGAGCCATCGCTGATTAGTATCGTAATTCCCCACCACCGCCGCCTCTATCCGGTGCAGGTCATGGCCGTCTATCGCTTCCCGCAATACCCCAGCCACTACCTTTGTCAACCATATGCCGTATCGCCCCACTACCTCGGTCAGGTTCAGCCAGGCATAACCCACGCCCGGATGCGTGACTATCACGCCGCCTGCCCCGACAATCGCTTCCCCCAACACCATGGTATAGGCCGGGCCCGCTGTTGCCTTGGCTATCAGCATGGCCTGATCCTCGTCGTTCACCTGCCCGTCATCACGGTTTACCAGCCCCCCGTTATGCTCGGGCTTGAATGGTATCAGGCTAGGGGTCATAGTCCCCTCCCATACGGTCGCCGTAGGACAACTCACCGGCAAACATGACCACCGACATCGGATACGCCTGATCCTGGCGGATTTCCACATACCCGTCGCGGCTCCAGCCTATCCCCTCGACCAGCAGATTCCCCGTGAATAATCCATCTTTCGAATACGACAGAGCTTCCCCGTTGAGAGTCCCGCCCTTGGTATCCTGCACCCGCAGCAATACTTTGTCCCACGAGCGCGGCACTCCCTCGATGCTTGTACCCTCCACGCCTGGTCGCATCGTCTCCACCACCATCGTATACCGCAGCCCCAACTCCACCGTGGACCCGCCCTCCAGCGTGTCGTCCAAGGTGACCGTCCCGCCGCTTACCGTCTTGTCGCCGCGGTCGTACCCGTCCTGCTTGATGCCTACCGTTTTGCCTTCCAGGTATTCGAGCCCCGTGATCACCGGGTCCGTCACTCCCGTCAGCAACGTGGCGCAGTCGAACTGCAGCCCCTGGTTCGATACCGGCTCACTCGCGTAGGCCGCCATCCTGTCCTCCACCACCTCTATATATCGCTTGGTTGCCCCATCGATGGTCCGGTTGACAATCAGCCAGACCTGATCCCTGTCCCCGTCCGGATGCCTTTGCACCGCTACCGACTCGACCGCTCCGTCCGTGACCCAGCGCGCCCACGCACTGACTTCCTCCGATGGCCGATACGTCAGCACCAGCAGCACCCCGTCTTCTCTGACCACATACACTTGATAATCCGGGTCTTGCGCGTAGGCCATACGCGTCTGTGCCACCGGCGTCGTAAACAAGTGCTCCGACACCAGCGTCATGTCTTCCGGCAACTCCAGGTCGCCCCCCGTATGGCGCAGGGCACTTACCCGGCGGCGGGACTTCGAGATAAACAAGCTACCGTTCAGCACCTCCTGCGCCTGAATCGACGCTGCGCCCTCGTTCCCCGCTGGCCGCACCGCTGGTATTACGTCGCCCCCTAACGGCTCGTCTAGCCCTGCTCCTTTTGCCGTATGCTCGTTCTTCGCTGTACCCAGAAACAGAAACGTATCCGATATCATCCACTCCAACACGTTGACCTGCCTGGACGCTACCGTATAAAACACGGCGTCTGTCGCCAGCGGGCCCCGTGCGAAGTTCTCGAAATCGTCTGTCGAGGACAGCCACCAGGTTGTCGGCTCTAACCGGTTGCCGCCAAAGCCCAATCGCCCCTCATGAAACTCGATACACTCCGGCCAGCCGCGGGTCGTTGACCATGCGGGAATTTCCAACGTCCACGTACCCAACTCCGTCTGGGGCGGATTGTCTTTGTCTGAGTCGGTGAGTTCCGACAGGATCTGCCCGTTTACCTCCTGGTCGCTGATAAACTCGTTGATCTGGATAACGCCCCCGTACACGATGAGATACTTTCCCACGTCATCGCTACGGAACGCGGCCACATTGGCCTGACACTTCGTAATAGTCTCGACCGGCCCCTTGTCCCGCACATCGAGCCTTGCCCTGGGGCTGCCCCGTAACGCCCAATCCCCTGCCGCTATCGGGTCCGTGTCGGCAAAATCGTCGATGATATCCGCCGTAACCACCGTATCCGATACCGTCGCCGTTATCACCGCCTTGGATACCCCCGAAATGATTTGCTTCCCCACGTCCGACGCCTCGTCGTTGGGCGTATTCGACAGAAACACCGCTGCCGAGGCCGTGAAGGTAACCCCGGTGCCCGTTGTCGCCCCGGGCGTTAGCGTAGCCGCGAACGTCTTGTCCTCTTCCACAGACGGGTACGGGCGGAAGTTCACCAGATTGAAAAACCATTCGGTGTCCGACAGGCGCTGCAGCTTTCGGGGCTGGTGCAACGGCTGTGTGTGATACATCACGTCCGCCGACTGCCGCGTCTGAACATCCGCCAGGTCCGCTACCGAATACGGCGTCACTACCTCGATCGGTGTTCCCGGCGGGTTCTCCAGTGCCGCCCCGTCCTTGAAAAACCGGGCGTAATCCTCCCCGTACTCCAGCATGTAGGCGTCCGTGACAGAAAACTGGAACGGCATCAGATACGCATTCTGAGTGCTGTCTTTGACCTCTTGCACCTTGCGAGTACCGAAACGCCGTGTAAAGCCACCCTGGGGCCAAATAACGGCATTCTGGACTTGTCGGGCTCCATTAAAGTAGGACGCCAGATCGGGGCGTCCTTCAAGCCTCGGGGACAGTTCGCCCGCGGTGAAGTTGGTTTGGAGCGGCTTGGTCTTCTGTGGCATTCTATCGCACGTCCACCAGATCCTGAGCCAGGAAGGTATCGACACTGCCTTCTTGCCCCGACACGCTGGCAGCATCCACCAGCAGGTCGAACGCCTCGGTTGCGAAGGCGACCCCCTTTTCCGTGTCCTTCGATATCGCGTTCGCCAGGTTGCTAGCCATCTTCTTGACCAGCGATTCCTCGAACATGCTATCCCACTCGGTCGAAGACTCCACGAGCTTGGTGTAGACGATAAACGCCTTGGCGTCGTAGCTATACAAGCGCCGGTCCGAATAAACCTTATAGGGATAACGACGATGACCGTAAAAAGGCCAGTTCTGGACGTACTGGTTTCCTTCGGAGTCCGTGCCGGTGGTGTTGGTCAGGTCGCCCATGTACGAGCGAATCATGATGTAATCGTCGGGAAGACGATACGAGAAGGTGAAGTTGAACAGGGGCGCCTCGGCTATCTGCGCCAGTTCTGCCTGCTCGCGGGCGAACGCCCAATTCGCAAACCGCAACGCCCGCTTCAGCGTCGGCTGATAGAACGTCTTGCAGTGCCGCGCCCTGGTATTGTCATCGTCCAGGCTGCCGATCCGTTGCTCACCAATCAGACCGAGCGCCTCATTGCATACATCAACCGGACTAGCCATCTCACCCCTACTCCGGCAATGGGCCCGCCGCTATGGTGGTGTCATCGTCGTACACCTTGACCCATGCGCCCCGGTTGCCTTGTGGCGCGCCGCCTGTGGCCATCGGTCGCTGGCACCGTGCCATCAGATTGGTTGTCGAGCCCGGCACCGAGTCGTATGCCGAGTGCCCGTTGATAATCTGCTTGTCGGCTATCCGGTCCCGTATCCACGCCTGGACAGCGCCCATGGTTAGAAAATCCGCCATGTAGACCACCCCCTTTCGAAGGTTACCCCGACGAGCCGACCGCCTCATGCCATAAGGTTAAAGCCGCCTCGCCGGGGTTCGCATACTCAGTTAATGAGCCGCGAAGATAACGTGCCCTTGGACTACCTCGCCAGGCGCTACCGTGCCGGCCCATAACAAGTCAACCTTCGCCAGCTTGTCGACGGGCACATTGTAGGCAGCCGCCAGCACCGGAATATCGAGCGACTCCGAGGCCGCCGCGGCGACACTGGCCGAGATAGCCGTGCCGTTGACGCGCACCGTGAAAGTGCCTACCGCCGAGGCATTGATCGCCTTGATGGCGACCGGGGCGTAACCGCCGGGCACCGTGTTAACCACAGTATGGTCGGTCGCCACTTCGGTCGTAGTCGTCATACCGATCGACACGACAAACAGCGGGCCGCCCGCTTCCCTTGCCTGCACCGGGACAACTTGCCCCGCTACTCCTGCGATAAATTCAGCCATTATTAATGGTTCTCCTTTCTACCCGCCGTGGGCTAAGTGGTTGAGCCTGCTGCGTCGATTCTCACAACCCCGCCTTCCCATACCCGCACGGCGGCTTGCATCATCAACGACCGGATCTGGATGCTGTTATTCAGATCAGGACGCTCGTTGATCTTGGTTGTGATATCTCTGCCGATGGACAAGCCCAACGCCGACTTGTGAATAGCCAGCAATGCCCTGGACCCGGCCTCCGCCGAGGGTAGCATGTTTTGCAGCTTCGACAGGTCCGGCGCCACTACGTCGGCGATATTGACCCAGGTAAAGCCGTTCCACGGCACCTCGTTAATGGTGCCCTTGTCATAGATCATGCGCGCCGTGAAGTCGGAACTCGTGGCCTGCGTGATCGACTTGATGTCTTCTTCCTGGGTCGGGTGGTAGAGCATACACCGCTCGCCCGCTCCCACCGGCACCGATGCCGCGCTCAACAGGCCGTGAGCCTTGTTGATGGTCGCGTTGTCGATTGCCGTAGTTGCCGTTCCCGGGTTAATGACATGCGACGCCGGTAACGCTACCGTGCCGTAGGTGATGACGCCGGTCCCCTCTGCTACCGTGGCTGTGGTCGCCGGATTGGCAGCAGCGTTGATGCAATGCAGGTCCGCTCGGCGTCCCAACGCGAACACGATGGTCTGCGTGTACCCGTCCCCCGGCTCCACCATGGACCGCAGCGTATGCTCGTCCGATACCAGAACCGCAGCGTCGGATGACTGCAATGTCGCAGCCCGCCTCGAATGCTCCGGGTTCAGGATCTTGGTCTGACCAAACGGACTGACCGTATCGTTAGCGATGACATTGCCCAACCGCTCATGGTGGTCAATCGCCCCGCCTACGTTACGATGGACCATCATCGGGTCGATCTTGCCCTCGAGCAAGCTGCCCTGTTGCTGATACGTGAGATGTAACAGATCGTGGAACCGATAGACCCACGTTTGTTCGATGGTGACGTTTCCGGCCTCGCTCGCCAGCAGCCTGATGACTGTGGCAAGGAAGCCTTTTAGGATGGTGAACATAGGGTTCTCCTGTCAACGGTTATTGGATTAATTGTCTCTGGCGGCGAGATACCCGCACCCACTGCGGACTCCCCTTACTTGCGCGCCAGGACTCCCGTCGGGAGATACCCTGGACTGACCCTTTTGTTTTACTCCTGCCGTAAACGATTGTCTAGTCTTATCGTGCCCATAGCCCCCAGGCTACCTCCAGCCCTACCATGATAGCCACTGCCAGCATAAAGCCCCCGATTATGATTGCGCTCTTTGCCATCTCCATCTGTCCCCCTTATTGCTGGGGACGCCGGGCACCGGAAAGGGGACACAGACCGGCGTTGCTCCCGACTTCCCCGTGTGGCTATTTCGTGCCGGCCTTCTTGAGTTCCGCGACCACTATGGGCACGATTGCGCTTATCAAGGATGCCATTTGGCTTTGAACCGCATCGGCATTTACCGACTGCCGCCCCTGACTGGTGGCGGCGTTGCTACCCACCAAAGCCCCGAACTCATTGGCAAGCGTCAAGGTGTTGTCCACGCCCTTCATCCCGATCATGTAACTCAGGGTCTGGGCATCGGCGTTCGCCCGGTTGCTGGCGGTCGCCCCGTCATTGGCAATCCGGTTCGCTACCGTCTGGGCGTCGGTCATCGCCTTCAGCCCGACCTGATGAGCGTCATCGAGAAACTGCAGCGCCCGCTTATTCAGGTCGTCCATGTGCTGGACAGTCTGATCGTAAACTAACTTCCTGTTGGACATGAGCAACGAGCCCATATCGCTAGTGTCACATTCTTCCATAGCGTCCCCCTTCTCTGGTTCGGTAGGCTCCGGGCATGGCTCCGGACACGGGCCCGGCTCCACCGGAATCGCCGGCGGCTTTGTGATCGCCATCTTGCAGGCATCACACGCCGCATAATACTTGGCGTCGGCCAGCCCGATGGCGTCCCATTTCGCCTGGCTTGGGTCCTTCTGATACGCCGCCCGTGCTGCCTCGGTTTCCCTAAACAGCCTCCAGCACCATCGCCTACAGTCCGCTCTCATCTCGGTGTCCCCTGTTCTTCGTGTCTACGTCCCTCAACCCGTGCCGATAACCTGCCTATTCGCTCCTCCAACCCCTTCAGTTCGGCTTCTTGTTCAGCGTCTAACTTGATAGTCTCCAGCATGTGATCTCGTACTATGAAAAGAAAGTTCTGGATAACCGCCTTTGTCTCCTCTGCTCGTGCTCTCTCTGACTCTATCCACTGAACAAACAGCCAGGAGGTAGCCGCCATAACGATAGAGATCGCCAATAGGGCTACGGGGATTATCCATTCTGGCGTCTTTCTCGATTCTGCCAATCACTAGGCCCCTCTCGGCACGTCACCCTATGCCAGTGCAATCCCTTCCGACACCCAGACCCAGCACTGGACGTATGCCCCCGGATCGTCACCCCGGGAGACCACAGCATTGGAGTCCACCTCCAGTACGCCGTATTCCTGTTTCGCCTCGGCTGCCGCTCGATACCCCTCGTCAGTGGGCTCTGCGTATGATTCAACATGCTGCCCTTGAGTACACCCTGGACAGTGCCCGTCCTCCTTGACGTCTGAAGCCTCCCAGATGTCCCCGCAATAGCCGCACTTGAAAAGTTCTGCCACGCACTGACCCTCATAACCGGTGGGGGTCGCTGGTGGACGGGGATTACGGCTCTGCCCTGTATCAACGTAGTTCTGGTGGCACCCACTGTGGGCACAGTGGGGGGGTGTCACTAGGCTCCTGATGTGCCTGAGGTGCTCCTCCATCTTCAGACACATTGCCAGCACCCGGTCTCGTTGGGACTCGCCTTCGGCGTGAAGTGCCATCTCCCTGATCGAAGCATTAAACTCCTGCAACTGTGCCTCACAGACATTGCTGATTGTTTGGTCGGTCATGGCATCCTCCTTTTCAGCCCTGCTAGGCCCTAGCTGATGTTAACGAGTCGCCTGGACTCCTCTGCCGGCTCCAGCGGCTTATACAACGCCTCCTGCCACTGTTGCCACTTCTTCGTGTTCTTCTTGAACTCTTCGAACATCTCGTGCTTCGGGTCGGACATCGCGCGCCCCACCTCTTCCCGTACATCCTCCCGGCTCATTGCCGCCGACTCCAGCCCCAGGTCTTTCAGATACGAACTGTCCCCTTGTGCCGCCTTGCCCATTTTCATGAACACGCCCAACAGCCGCGGGTCATCTCCCAACCCCAGATACGACATGAGTTCCTGCGTTTCCTTGGGAACAAACTGGTCCCGCAACCGCGCCGCCCCTTCCAGCCTGTCGTTAAAATCGTCGGGAAACTCCGCCTTGAGCGCCGATAGGGTTTCTTCCCGCTGTGCCTCCGTAATCGACAACCCCGGCAACTGCGCCTTGATTGACTCCATCGTCTGCCCCATCAACTCCGCCTGCACCCCCGCCATCTCCGCCAAGGCCTCCGCCGGCACCCCGTGCTTGAGTGCTATTTCGCCAAACCTGCCCGCCAACTCGGGGCTAATCTCCATCCCCTCGGGTAAGCCCTCGACCGAGGACAATGCCTCCGTATACCCGGACGCGTCCTGGGGCAGGTTGGGCATGTAGCCCCGCTCCCGTAACTCGGTGCGGAACTTGACGGCTTCCTCTTCGTTCCCCTCGTTCGGCCAGCGCACCCGCCCACCTAACTCCCTCTCCATCTCCAGTTGCCGTTTTACCAGCCCCGGGATGTCCTTGGGCAGGCTTTCGAACGCCTTGGCGGATCGTAGCGCCTCCTGGCTGCCTTCCGGCCCGTACATGGCATCCTCGGGCACAAGCGCCTGATAGCCCCCGTGCTCTTCCAGCCCCGCGGTGAGTTCGTCAATCTCCATCGTTGCCCCCTTCTGTCTCCGGCCCTGCGTACTTGGCCGGATTGTCCGATCTGTCTATCGCGTCCAGTATGCTATGCACTACCGCCCTGCCCCCGCCGTGCTGCGCCATCGCTATCGGGTCCGTGCCTTCGTAAAGCGTACAATACACACGATCCATCAAGTCCTGTAAGCACCTGCGCCCCTGCTCCGTCGAGAACGTCGCCTGGTAGTCATAGATGAGGACCTCGCTAACGGGCTGCCACTTCTGCAGCAGCCACTCGTCCCGCCTAGCCACCTACACCTGCATCACTCAACGCACTAACCATCGGGGCGGTTTTATTCAGCCCCTCGGCTACTGCCCCCGCCTCGGCCATCATCTGCTGCTCCTGGGCTTGCTGGGCACGTTGCTGCCGTATCTGTGCCACCTCGTCCTCCCCGCGCTGTGCCTTGGCAGGGACGCCACGGACATCGAAGATCGTATCGACCAGCCCGTCCATATCCAGCCTGTCGAAGATCGACGGGTCAATCTCCGCTAGCGGCGCCATGTCGTTGATAGCCAACTGTATAGCCTCCACGTCCCCGGCTTTCTGTGCGCGTGCTATCGGGTTATTGAACTCGACCTCGATAGTCCCGTCTGTCTCGTATATCTCTTCCGGTGGATCTGAGAACAAACCGCCTTCCATCCCTACCTGCCAGGCGATATCCACCACCTCGCCCAGAAACGAGTGCTCGAAGTTGGCATACACCGGCCCCAGGATCCGAAACAGAAGCTCTATCTTTTTGGCGTACTCGAAGGCGGTCATCTCCGTTTTCTGCACTTCCATCAAGGCTATCAACTGGTCCACGTAGAACGCCCGGTTGATACCCGCCCGGATGTCCGCCATCATGATCTGGCTCACCTCGGGATGCGAACCCGTCTGGAACGCCTGCACCGAGTCCGAAGGCGGCCCGCCCACCGTCCTGACCGACGTGTTTCCACCCGGCACCAGCCGCAGGCTACCGATCACGCTATCATGCCGTGTCAGCACCGGGGGCCGGATCTTGAGTGACCAGTCCTCGAACGACATCTGCATCGCCCGGTTGCCCGTTCTCGTGTCTGGGAACGCTATCTCACCCCGCCCACGCCCGTACACCTCGCCCGGCGTCTTGCGGTAACGGCTGTTGGCACTAGGAAACCGCGAGTAGCCGCCCTCCTTGACCACATGCTTCGACTCACGCTCTACCCACGCGGACGTTATCGGCATCGACTTCGCCAGGCTACCCCGGCGTTGCTCCCCCATGGGGCGCGGCTCGATGGCGTGGATCATGTCCATAAACCGGTCGCCACCCTGATTGGCTATCTGCGCCCGGACCCCATCGCTCATGTTCTCCAGCCCGAACCGAGCCGCAAACGTGCGCGCCGCCCCGCGAAACAGCCGGTAGTTCGTGTCCACCATCCCGTCCGGCCCTTCGCTAATAGCAAACCTGCCGATCCTGTCGGCATGCCAGTAGTAGCCCCGAAAGCCCCCTTTGTCCTGATTCGGTAGTGCCGGCGCCTCCTCCCCGATTAACGAGTGAGTGCCAAACACCAGATAATCAATCATCGACTCCGACGCCTCGGCGTAATACAACGAATTGGCTAACTGTGCCATCATCCGGTCCCGCGACTCCTCGAGCCACTCGGCCACCGCATCCTTGCGCCGCTTCCCGTTTGCGTCCGACATGTACGGGTCAAACCACATAGTCGCCGGGTTCATCGTGTTCCCGGTAATGAAATTCGCCGCCAAGTCCCCGGCATAGATCGCCGTCGAGTCGTACACCCCCGCCGTTTGCTTTTCGCCCGGTGAACGGAGAGTACGCACCCCATAACGCGTCGGTGCCATAAACCGCGCCATCAAGTCCCATCTCTCCTCAAATTGGTATCTGTCCCTCCTAAGTGCTGCATATCGTTGAACTACATCCGTGCCTATTAATGCCATGAATACCCCTTCTTGCTGGCTGGAGCGTTCGTGACGCCCTGACTATCCCTGTTGCCCGTCGCAAGCATTGACATTCACATTCCCCCATACATCAGGACCACCCCTATCGTGATCAACGCCAGCCCCATCGCGACCGCCATAACCCCCATCCTCAGTGAACCCGCTGGATAATCCCGCCGTCACGCTCTTCCTCGCTCAAGAAGATAGCGTCCTGCGGTGAGTCTACCCATACCGTGCCCAACATCGACGAGGGCGAGAAATGCCCCGGCTCCGCCTGGAACGTCCAGTCTCCCGTCGCCTTGGCGCGCTCCATCTCGATATGATAGCCCGCACCATCATACGTCAGGTATTCCTCGGACGTTGCCTCGTCCCAGCCATGAGAAATAGCATGGACCGGCACCCCGTGACGCCGCATCAAACGATCAATACAGCTATGCACTATCATCTGATGCGCCCGGATACACGCTCGCATCCTCTGTTCAGCTGCCTGCATTACTCCCCCATCTTCGTCTTAGGCCCGGCTGTCCCCCTCGACATGCGATTCAAGATAGTGTCATGATATCCCGTCGCCCGTAGCCGCCGCCGCTTGGCCGACGCCTTGGCCTTCTCGCTTGCCTTCATGCCGGACGGTGCCGGCGACCCGCTGGATTTGCCCATTTAAGCCGCCTCCTTGCCGCTCGAGGGCTTCTTTGACTGCTTCCCCTCGTATAGGGCTGCAAATGCCATTTCAAGAGCGTCCACGCGCCCTATCAGTTGCCCCAGTATATCGTCCAGCAATACGCCCACCCCGGCTAAATCCCCGGTCGGTCGCTTGCGCTTGAGCAACACCAGCTTATCCCTGAGCTCATCCGCCTTGCTCTGCCCTTCGGTACTCATCTCTATGCTCATGTCGTTACTCCCATATCGTGTATTCCGCCGGCTTGTACGGGCTATCCTCTATCATGTCCCCCATCGGGTCAAACGCCATCTCCACCTTGAGCGGCGCGGTCGACTTGGCCGCCCCCGGTCGCATTCCCGCCAGCATGTAGATCAGCGCATCCCCGAAATCCTCCCACGGGTGGTTCGGCTTCTTGGGCTTGTCCTTGCTCACGTTCCCCAGCCGGTCCTCCGGGTAATGCCACTGCCCCTTCAAAGCCTCAATCAGGTCGGCGTTCCCCTCCCCGTCCGCCGCTATCACAATGCCATTTATTCGCCCCAGGTTGCTTATGAGCAACTCTTCGCGTCCCACCCAAGGCACCGGCCCCGGCTCCATCGCACCACCTAGTGTCTGGTAGATTATCTCCACCGGGTTAGTATCAATGTCCGCCTGCTCTGCCGTGTTGAGTGCCGGGTCGTAGCAATGACGCAGCATCTGCCAGTCGTTAAACACCCATTTGGCGTGATTGACCAGCCACTGACGCACCTTGCCCTCGGCTAGCTGCTTCGTCCCCGCCCGTTGCTCCGACAATGCCGCGAGAACCTGCATCCGCCCGCGCCATTCCTGCCCGATGATACATACCGGCGTATGCCCGCCGTCCCATCCCAGGTGCAACGGCTCGTGTGGATGCGCCGCCATCTCACCCGGCTCGACGTGGATGTCAGGTCGGAAGTTATGCGCCACCGGCGGTCCCATGTAGACCGATGCCGGCTCACCCGTCAATAATCGCTGTTGCAGGTCCGGGCGCCCCGCTGTCGCATCTATCCAGCGTTGCCGGTCTTCCTCCGATGCCAACTCGCCCGGTGGTACGCGGAACGCCATCGAGCCCGCGACTGGATCCAGGTCTTGACGCCTGTCACCGAAAAACCGTTTCCACGTCCAGTGGCTTGCCGCCGGGTAGTTTAACGTCATGATTGCGGGGTTATAATACGATGGGATGCGGAGGGAGGTGATAGCCGTGAGCCAGGATACTTCGTTGACACCGGACGAGGCGTAACCCGCCGGCGCTGGCTCCTCGAACCATACCCCGCAGGACTCACGCCGTACCCGGTTCATGGCCGACTGATCCTCGATACCGAATAGCGACATGTGGACCGCCTCCACGCCGCCGATAGTGGCGACCGCCAGGTGATCCTGCTCCCGCTGCGTCCATATTCCTTGCCATAGCGGGTTATTCATGGACGGGACCGTCTTCTCTTTGTGGGACTGGTGGGTATCGGTGACTCCCATCCATTGCACCGGCAACGGATAGCCCTTCTCCTGGTGCTGCTTGGCATGGCAGATCGTAGCCAACAGGGCACCTATCGTCTTGCCATCGCCCCGAGTGCCGAAACACGCCATCTCCGGCGCGGTGCCGTTAATGACCGCCTTCACAAAGCGCGAGACCATCGGCTGGAGTTCAATCTCCATGCTTCCCCTTGCCGTTCTCCACTATCTCAGGCCAATCCGTTGGCGTCTCTGGCTCCATGTTGATCTCTATCGGGTCTGTGCCATCCTTGAACGTTATCGCCAGACTGCTAGGTAGTGAGTCGTCTGTGATCTCCAGCTTCTGTGAGGGCTGGCCCCAGCAATAGGCCATTACCGTCTTAGCTGCTGACAACGCATCACTCACAGACGGCAGACACGGGAGTTTCCTGTTCTTCCCGTCCTCACCCATAACCCACCTGGGCTCACAGACGCGGTTCTCCAAGATCGCAACGCACAGGGCGAACGCCTTCCTGCCGTACTTATCGCGCACCTTTCGCGGTAGTCCCTTCGGCCTTCCCGAAGGATTGCCCGACATCCCCGGCTTCCATAACCATGGCTTATCTCGTGTCGATGCTTCCATGTGCTATATCCTACTGATACCTGACCTGACCTACGTCGCTTCCCCAGCGACAAACAAACTCATGGCTATCACGTCGATAACGTTGGCGATAGTGCTCTTGATAAACACGCTGATCTGATCGCCCGGCACCAACGACGTCGCTTTGGGAATGGTAACCACCAGGTTCTGCACCAGGTCCGCCGTTGGATTGGCACTAGATCCCGAGACAGCCTTGATCAACTCGATGCTTGTACCCTCCACGCCGTTAAGCCCAAACCCTACCGATACATCCTGAGACTTTGCGGGGATCCGGATTGATGCATTGATCACCAGGGCATTTTGGAGCACCGAACCCGGCGTATCCAGCGTCAGCCTGCCCGCCGCATAGCTCGTGCCAGAGAGTTGGGTAGTCACCGCCACCCCTGGAACATACTCCTCCCACACGTTAGGCGCGGCTACCGTATGTGTATCAGCCGCGTTGATGGCATAGGCTCCGTTAAACTCCACTCCCGCGCCGGTGTTCCCGCCACCGCCCGCGGACGATGCCAACAGGTCCCAGTCTGGGCTGACGGTAAAACCGTTGCCCCGGAGGTCCACGCCGTACGCGTCATCGTCGAGCGGGATCGTGGCCAGGTTGTCAGTCACAAACCCCTTGACATCGACATCCGGCGTTACAGCACCGATCCAGTGATTGGCGATGTTGTTGTATATCGTATCCGCTCCACCAGCAGCAAAACCACTGATAGTGACGCCCGTGCCTGACCGGATTGCACTGCCCTGAGAGGTGACCGTGACCGGGAACGTGTAATATGTGCCGTTGTCTACCGGAGTGCCGGCTATCCTATAATTCTCGAACCTGGCCGGCGTCGCCGTCTCCACCAAATCCAGCCTGTCGCCGTCTGCTAGGGTAGCTAGATCCGCCGATGCGTCTGCCACGTTTGAATCTGTCTTGGAAATGTAGAGGTTGAGTTGGGCCGCGTCCCGCTCGTAGTTGCCGCTGCCTGGATCTACATCGATACCGATGCCCTGAAAGGCCCACGGGCGCGTGAAGCTGGTCTCGCCCACGGTTTTCTCGGCTATCAGGGTTATTCTAAGCTTCGCCCCTACAGCATACAGCGCTGGCGGCAGGTTGATGCCAAACCACCCTACAGTGCCCACCGGGACTTCTGCCGAGCCCAACAGTATGGGGAACGCCGGGTCGGTAATGTCCTGAGCGGCCAAGACGTACGCGATATCGGTAGTTTCAGGTCGCCAGCACCGGACGCCGTCGATAAATATCAGCCCGGTTATAGTGTACTCGTGCCCACTATAGACCGCGCCCGCCTGATTGGGGGTTATCCATAACGGCACGTCTGGGAGCGTCCAGCCAGGAGCGCCATCCGCTACTGGGGCCGGCTTGTCCGTGGTGGTCTTGTTGGCCACCATCGTATAGCCGCCGTCGATCACCATGTCGCCCACGTTGTAGGTGCCAGATGCCCAGATGTCTCGCCAGTCCACAGGTACCGCGAAAGGCACCCCGAGGCGATGGGCATAATCCGCTGAATACGTGCCGTCATTCGCCAGTACGCTAGAGCCATCCCCAGTATCCTGATACATGGTGCCCGTGGAGACTATCGACACCCCGTCGGGACCGTACAGGATGAACTCGCCCGGAGTGGCCGGCTCCCCGACCAAGGCCCCGTCATTCGCGTTGGCATCGAGCCCCGGTACCGTCATGCGCTTGCCCGTAGTGGCGCGCACCTTGCCAGAAAGGAAGTCGACACGCTTGACACGCTCTTTCTGGCGGATGTTTCTCATTACCTAACCATTTACGCTGGTTGCGGGACTGTCGTCAAGCTAAAACCTTATCCCCATAGCCGCTCCTTCGGGCTCCCCGCCTGCAACGCCAAACACCCGTATATCTCCTCGGCACTGGTCGCTATCATGTACGCCCCAGTCCACGAGTCGCAGAATGCCTGCTCGTCCGGCGTCAGCTTGCGCGCCGACGGTGGCCGGTCCGGGTCCTTGAGCTCTACCAGGATAGTCACCCCACGCCAGCCTACTACCAGATCCGGGAACCCGCCCCCGACCATGTGCGTCGGAAATACCGATACGCCCGGTATCTGGCGCAGCTCGCGCACTACCTGGGATTGATTTGTGTCCACCTTTGCCGCCCTTCTCACCGCCGCCTCCAGACCTTGAGTTCCCGACTGTGATTCGTTACCCGAGCCGACTTTCTCCGCTCCCCCGTGAAATACCAGCCGCCCCCCTTGAACATACTCCCCGCTGCTGGCCCCGGGTTCGCCATATAGCCACGTTTCGCCAGCTCCAGGCCTATGTCGTCGCTGGTGAGCCCCTCCGGGTAATCTGGGGCAATTTCGAGCGCTATGCGACGCGCCACGTCCAGCGAGTAGGGCCGGTTGTCCTTCGCGAGCTTCATGCCCTTCTCTTTCTGGTAGTTGGCCTCCGCCGCATCGAACATGTCAGGCTGATAGGGTTTCCCTTGACTCTTCTGTGCTTTTGCCATATCGTAGCCCTTCCTTCCGGTGTCGTCGTTGTGCAGTCAGCGCCCGTCAGGTTGTTAGCTTGGCAGGCGTTGCTGTGTCTACTCGCAGATCGCCTGCCTTGCCAATTCCTTCTGATCGTCCTCTAGTTTGCTGTAGGCGTTAAACACCTTCTGCCAGGGCTGGAGGCGCTTGTCCTTTACAATCCCCGCTTCCCTGGCTGCCGCCTGCATGGAGGGGTAGTCCTCCAGCTTCTCGAAGACCTCCGGTGCATCCCGCATGATTCGAGCAGCCAGATAGTTGAGATCATCCCCCTGTAAAACCATTATATTTTCTATTTTATTATGGTTTTTTTCCTTACTTGGCCTTCCTTGTGATCGCCTCTCCGGTGCCTTCGCCTTCGCTTCCGCCAGCGAGAGTTGCTCACCTTCTGGCCTATCGGCGAATCTCTCTTCCGCCTCAATCAGCCATTGTACTTTATCGGGATTGACTCCCATCCCGTCCCAACAACACGCCTCCCAGGATACAAAGCCAGCCTTGCTCCATCCTTGGTCTACCTGCAACATATGACACGCCTTCACGAATGGGCGGATATCCCGGTCTAGGAACTCATGGGAGCGCATCGCATGAACAACGATCTGTTGCCACCACTGCGGCGTCCCCTCCCTCAATGCTGCCGGTTCTACGATAGTGGTAGCCATAGCGGTACCTCCTTCGTTTTCGCGATCCGGTTATTGAGTTCTTGCAGCCAATCATATTTTCTCTTGTAGTCGCCTGACACCATGTTGTCGTGATTCAAGCGGCTATTCATCACCCACTTCCGGTTGACCGCCTTCTTGATATCCCCTGCCACCCCTGTATCACCCGACTTGAGTTTCTTCGCCTTAAAGATATTACTCACCAATGTTCGGGTCGCTATCTTCACCTCCCCTTGCCACATATCGAGCAGGCTACTCTCCGACATTTCTGTGTTAATCGTGCTTGCTGGTGGGGCTTCCGAATCCATCACACCAAGCGACTGCCTCACTATCTCGCCCACCCTACCTTCATCCACGTCTGGATAAAGCCCCTTGACTCCCTCAACTATGCTCTCAACCTTGGTTGTATCTCCCGGTGACACTCGCTCCGTCCTGTACCATTCAACATCGACAATATGAGAATCCGGCAACTCTATCATCGGTGCCTGCCCGTCATCGGTCTCTTGTTGCGGCTCGTAGTCCTTCAAATCCCGCTGCATCGCCGCCTCTAGCTCATCTATCACTCGCGCCACTGCCGTATCTCTGCCGGCGAACACATCACAATAACGCTGATTCTTATACTCGACCTTAGGTATCAGTCGCTGGCCACGACCGATTTGCTGCAATAGCTTGGTAGGGGCTTTAGTAAGATGCAAAAACGCCAATACCGACACGTTTGGATGATCGTACCCAATCCCCATCATGTCGATCACACAAACACACTCCAGCTCCCCCTTCCTGAATCTCGCCTTGATCTCCTCGTTCTCAAAATCCGGACGATCCACGCCAACCCAGTCACTGAACCCATCGCCCGCAATCCGATTCAACTGCCGATTTACCGACTTTGCATGGTCGTTTGACATACAAAACACCATCATCCGATGACGCTTCGCCTCATCCCTGACAAATTGGTTTTTTTGCGCCAGTCTTGCAATTGCATGGGTCAGCAATGGCGCGGTGTATTTCTCGATATATCGAAGTCGCCGCTTCTGCTCAAACTTCTGAAAGTCCTCATCTACGTCTGGCCCGAGATCCCCCGCCGTCAACCGGGTAGGATCACTATCACCGTTGACCGTTACGTCAATGTAATAGTCTTCGATATGGCCCGTCGGTTGTCGAATCGCCTGCTCTTCTATCCCCTCAGTGATACCGACGTGGGTCCGCGTACTTCCCTTAGCCACCGTCTTGAGCCCATCACTTCGTATGGGGGTAGCTGTTGTAAACATCTGAAATGCAGCATTTAATGCCCCGAGCCCACCCCACGACTTGCCCGCCGCTACCTTGTGCGACTCGTCATAGCCAACAAACCATCTGTGGTCGGGATGGACCCGTAACAGTGAATCCACAAACTCGTTTGCCACCCCCTGTTGATAGGTTGCTATAAACACCTCGATCTGACCTTCCGTTACATACCGCAACTCACGTGTTTTCTTCGTTATTCGTACACTGCCGCCAATGGTAACACCCCATTCTTTCGCAAACGGGATTACAACGCCATCGGTCTGTGTGCGGAGGTCGTCCGTAGGCACCAAAATCAACATCCGGTTACACAGCTTACGTTCACGCAAGACTACGTATCCACCAAGCAGGACCGAGGTCTTGCCGTATCCGGTCGGGAAGTTGATTTCGTGTTTTGTTTCGGTAGTCTCAGCGAGCGCGAGGAGCGCCCTTAATTGGCCGGGTCTGAATTTCGAGAGATTGTCTCCGAAGATTCCCATGAGGAACTCTTCCGAAGATTGCACGTCTTGCACAGTGCTCTTAGATTGCATAATTCCGTTACTCCTTCTTTTGAGTATGGTTTTATATGGTCAACGTGGAAGTCGTCCGTTAGGTCCGCTCCACAGTTTTCGCATTTGCCGTTTGATAACAGCCATGCGCGCCATCGTTGAGTTCTCGTAGCTAGTCTTCTTATATAAACCACCCCCCCTCTTTCATCCCCTTCTACTCCTACGCCCCTATCCTGTCAAGTTTTTACAAGCCCTTCGCCTTTCTCTTCTCCTCCTCCATCCACGCCGGCAGCCCATCGTAAGCCCGCCGCTCCCGCTTACTGGCCGTCACCCCCGGCTTCTGCGTCTTATCCACCGGTTTGGCACCGTGGAAACTCACGTCCTTGCGTACCCACGTCCGAAATGCCGCCGTCCAGTCCTTGTGGGTAGTCCCATTCGCCTTGGCATGGTCCTCGAAATGCTCTGCCAACTCCTCCACCGGGCGAGTTGTCTGTGCCGCTGTCCACTCCTTCACGTCCGGGTCCAGCCATTCAGATCTGGGTGGGAGGGCGCTAGCCCGTCTCCCCTTTTCTTTATCTGAGTTTAAAGATCCGGATATCTTAGTTTGTAGCCCATTTTGGCCTGGGCCAATTTGGCCTGGGGTCAGCCCATTTTGGCCTGGGTAGGTTGGCAACGAATAGCGGTTTGTCGAACCCTTCACGGCTTCTATCTTGACCAGCCCGCACTCCACCAGATTGGCAATGGTGCGCTTCAGGGTATTGAGTGAGACGTTGACATTGGTCGCCATTCGGGGATGTCCAGCCCAGGCATAACCAAAGGCATCGTTCCACCCATCCGCAATCTCGCAGAGCACCAGCTTCTCGGTTGGATTCAGATTTGTCTGGGACCAGGCCCAATGGAAAGCACGTAATGACATTCACTCACCTCCCTGGGAACAGTTAGACCGTTCCCGTACCGCTGCATTATCTAACGAACAGGCCAGCCTTATCGCCACCGCTGCGACCTGTAGCGCCTCCTTGACGATGCCGTCCATGTCGTTGCGATGAATCGCCTCGATAAGTTCGGTGTATTCCTCGGTGAGTACGCCGAGCCCCTCATGCGTCGATTGAAAATCCCCGTACTTTATCGCAGCCGTCAGCCGCTCGCTGTCTATGATGTCCTGGTATTCGTCACATATCATTTGAACATATCCATCTGGTTTTCTGAGTCCACTTGAACACCCAAGTTGCTAACAGCCTGGTCGAAATATGACCGTTTGAGCTCTATGCCTACGAACTTTCGTCCCCACTTGAGAGACTCCACCCCCTCGCTCGCTATCCCGGCGAATGGCGACAACACCATATCCTCCGGAGCTGACCATAGCGCCAGACAACGCTTGATAACCTCGAGCTGAAGCGGACAAATATGCCGTTCGTCCTCAGACTCACGCGCGCTCATGTACTGGAGCGTGTCGCTTGGTTTGATATCTGTCCATATAGGCGACGCCCACCGTTGCCATAGCGACACTGGAAACACGTCCCCATCGTGGCTAATCGGCTTTGTGTTTTCGCCGGGTTTCCGAAATGTTACGACGTAATCCGGTATCCCCTGCCGACTCATCGCCGAATCCTTCCGGATCTGCTTGTGTAGCAATCCCACCGCCTTGGTTCTCTGCATCGCCATCACCGGGTCTTTCCATATCACCACCTCGCTATGGTGAATGAACCCCACCGCCGCCATTGCCCGGATGATATCGCCGCGGAAGTCCATCAGGCCGATAACTCCATCCCGCGCCTTGAGCGTCGGCAGCAACATGCAATGAACACTCACCAATCGCCCCGAACGAATGACCCGGAATAGCTGATTCGCCAAAAACCCGTAATGCTCCATGAACTGTTCATGATTCGTCGAGTTGCCCATGTCCGCCAGATGGTTAGAGTACGTGTATAACGAGGAGAACGGCGGCGAAAAGATAGCATAATCAACGCTCTCCGCATCCATTGTCTGCATCACCTTAACGCAGTCCCCGTTATGCATCGTCCACCCCGCCCCCTCTTTTTTCTCGTGCATCGTAGTCCCCATTGTCCTCGCCTTCTGGACTCGTTCCGCTATCGCGCCGAGCCTTGCCTGCATATCTTTGTGGTTCGCCTCTTTGCGGAGTACGTTTTTCAACGTGAATATGTCTTGATCCGTAGTCACGATATGTGCCGTGACGTCTTCTGTTTGCCCAAACCGCCAGCACCGACGAGTCGCCTGATATAACGCCTCGTAAGAGTCCGACAGCCCCACGAAAACCATGTTGTGGCAGTTCTGCCAGTTCATACCGAACCCTGCTATTTTGGGCTTTGTGACCAATACCCGAACCTTCCCATCCGCAAATCCCAGCATCGACTTCCGCTTGTGTTCGTCGCTATCCCCGCCCTTAACCTCGACCGCGCCTGGCACCGCCCGCGCCACCGCTGCCGATTCGTCATTGAGCTCACACCAGACTATCCATTGCCCAGGTTGCGATGCGAGGTCTATCGCTTTCGCGCACCGGTCCGCGATTGAACTCCGCTGTAGTTGCCGCTTTTCGTTCAGGTCCAGATTGCTGACCGGCAGCAACTGGCTCCCCTTGAACTCGGTACTCACTCGATTCGTTACATATCGCAGTTCTGGCAAATCAAACCCATCGTCGGAAAACCCCACTTGAGAGGGTCGTTGAATCATCACCGACCATGACAGTACCCAATTCCAAAACTCATCGACCGCATGCCCCTTAATCCGCCAGTTCTGCGTCGAGCCACCATCGTGAACAAAGAACATCGAGAGCATTTCGGTTCGCGTCATGGCCCCGACAAACTCCGCATGATTGCCCAACTCCATAAAATCGTTCGGCGATGGCGTAGCCGTACATGCCAGCTTGTATTTGTGCTGGGCCGTTGACTCGATAATCTTGGTACGGAATACGCCAGTGTAGGATTTGAGAATGGAACTCTCGTCGAGAACTATCCCGACGAACTCATCTAAATCGAAGTGGTCTATCTTCTCGTAGTTGGTTATGGAGACTTGGCTTCTGACATCGGCCTGCGTATCGACCTCACTGCAGTCGATTCCGAATCTCTGCGCCTCCCGAACGGTCTGGGCCCTTACTGCCAACGGTGCGAATATCAGCACCGGACCAGGTATCCGCTCCGCCCACGATAATTGCATAAGCGTTTTTCCCAGACCGCAATCGGCAAAGATACAATACCGGCCAACCTCAAGGGCTCGCTCCGTTATCGCTCGCTGGAATCCATATAGGTGAGGATTCAGGTCACCATGTGAAACACCCTCAGACTCGAACCTCAAAACCTTTGACTCTAAAAACTGATCGTATTTTTCTGACACTAGACACCCCCTTCTAAGGTATTGGTGAGTGGCTAAAGGCCCCCCGGTGTAGAAGGCACCGGAGACTTACGACGGGCGATCAACCCGTACCTCTAACCAAAGTGAAAGCTACCATTACTCTCGCACGACCGAAACGTCAAGGTTTATTCTGCATCTTCCGCCAGCACCGCTGCCCACACCCCACAAAGTCACAGTGATAGCGACAGGTGACGCGCTTCATTTGCCCGGCGCCCGCTTGGCGGCGGCCCCGAGAAACTGCACCGCTTTGTCTAGTGTTTCGCCCTGCGCCTTCAGCCTGGCGTCGTAGGAGTCGAACGCCCTCGCGTTGGTGGTGGACTCCAGCCGCCACGAGCCGTCCGCGTTCTGCACCGCGAGCACGTCCTTGCCGCTCTCGTACCGCAGCTCCTTCCCCTTGCCGTCCTCATATCGGACTTTCGTAAACGAGCTCGGCACCTCACTGCACCCGACTATCAGCACCAAGGCCCAGATAGCCGCGCCCCCTGCGATCCCGTTGGCTACGCCTTTAAACTCTCGCATTATTGTCCCCTTCAATAGCCCGTTGAATCGCGCCCGGCAATCGCCAATCTGTTTCGGTCATGCCTTCAACAAACAACGCCTGCTGTTCCATTATCCTTCCTCCAGCCAGGCGGCGGCGACAGCAATCGTGCTGACCCCCATCCCGCCGGCCAGTTTAAACACGGTGTCCCGCGTGATCTCAGTTTTCACGCCCCGCTCAAGCTCCGACAGGTAGCTGGCCGACAGCCCGCACTCGTCAGACATCTCGCGCAGTGAGCGCAACCCTCGATTCCGTTTCAACAGCTCTGGTAAAGTCATGCCGCCACATTACCATGCACCGATGATAGCTGTCAACGCTAGTGGCACGTATTTATTTTCACGGTATGGTGTTTTTTATTGGATAATGGCCTTGACACCTAACGCTATTGGCGTTATGGTACTCAAACAATGAGCACTTGAACACAACGCATAGCCGGCCCCCGAAGACGGGATAAGCACCATAGGGCCGGTCGCCGGGCTTCTGTCCGGTTGGGCTAACAACACACAGGAGGGGATATGAGAGCTGCACACGAACAGCAGGGAATGGGCCAGGACGAGCAGGATACCGTCCTCAAGTGCGAGGGTAGTTTTTGCGATACGCTCATCGGCTGTCTCAATATGACGGTACTGAATGACAAGGCATATTGCCCGGACTGCGCAAGCTATCTGCAGGATCTGGAGAACGACCCCAGCGTTTATAAGAGCTGGACATCGAGGAGTTTCTAATGACCACAGCAGACGCAACCCAGGCTTTTCGCAACGGCCAGATGGACGAGGACACCTACGCGGCTATCGTGGCGCTCAACCCGCCCCTCGGGGCAACGCCACCGTCCGCCGCCAAGCTGGCTGAACTCCGAAGATACAAGGACGAAAGATAATGGAATACGTACTACCCTGCAAGACTTACCGAGTTTTTGATCTGGGCGGAGAGCGCACCATAGTGACACACGGCGGACTGTCTTTTTCCCGCGTAGTGGACAAGGACATTAGCAACGTCGGCTACCGGTACCTGGGGCTGATACACGGGCAGTCCGGCATGACTACGACGCTACGCATAACATCCGAGCGACTGGTGTTGCACTACTGGCATTGCCCCGAGGACGGCGGCGAGGCCATCGAGCAGATCTCATATTAATTAAACTAGGGGGAGGGGATCTTACAAATGCCAACGTACTACAAGGTGTTGAACGAAGACGGGACTCCATGCTGGGGCGGCAGTGGACAGTGGCACCTACCGACCGACAATGAGCCCGGTGCGTGGATGCCGCGAATAGAGGACATCCAGATGTGCGCCTGTGGCTATCACGTTATCACCAGCGACCATCTCATGGCCTGGCTCGGCCCTGCTATCTGGACGGTCGAGGTTGCCGGGGACGGCATACTAGATAACGATAAGTCCTGCTGGCACGAAGCTCGATTGCTACGCCGGCTCAATTGGGATGACAAACAAGCTAGGCTCTTTGCGGCAGACTGTGCCGAACGTGTGCTGCCTTTATTTGAAAATATGCATCCTGATGACCCCCGCCCGCGGCTAGCTATAGCTGCCGCTCGTAATTCTGCCAACGGCAACATCGGGGCTGCTGCCTGGGCTGCTGCCAGGGATGCTGCCGCGGCTGCTGCCAGGGATGCTGCCGGGGCTGCTGCCAGGGCTGCTGCCTGGGAGGCTGCCGGGGCTGCTGCCGCGGCTGCTGCCAGGGCTGCTGCCTGGGAGGCTGCCAGGGCTGCTGCCGGGGAGGCTGCCAGGGCTGCTGCCGGGGAGGCTGCCGGGGCTGCTGCCTGGGCTGCTGCCTGGGAGGCTGCCGGGGAGGCTGAGAGGCAGTGGCAAACAGGCCGCCTCTTATATTATCTCGGTTAACCCAGCGCAGGGGCATCGAGCCGCCCCGACGGGCCATGACCGGCTGGCTACTGGCCGGAACGAAAAGCCTGGACGCACGAACCTCCGGCTCGGTGCCTCTGCCAAACAGGGAAGGAACACACGATGATACAAACGATTATCACCGCCATTTATCTAGTTGGGTTTTTCCCCGCGCTACTCTTTAACCTGTTCATCGGTTGGCAGGAATACCCTTGGTACGGGTTCCTGATATTCGGTATTGGTGAGGCGGGATTCTGGGCCAGCATCTGGCCGA
>Ga0255049_10000189_pt1 | contig 37331 bp, 32 predicted proteins | sample JV7_2_3_MG_FD_183615 | JGI IMG/M metagenome (GOLD analysis project Ga0255049, IMG submission 183615) | Seawater microbial communities from Jervis Inlet, British Columbia, Canada - JV7_2_3 | ecosystem: Environmental > Aquatic > Marine > Inlet | place: Canada: British Columbia | collected 2016-10-06 | reverse complement strand
GCTTAGGCTTGGTGCCTTAAGCTTCGTTAATCTTAGTCTTTTTTGGCTGCTTTTTTCTTTGCAGCTTTTTTCTTGGCTGCTGGTTTATCCCCGGATGGGGGCTTCTTGGTCGCCGTCTTCTTTGCAGCGGCCTTCTTCGGCGCGGCCTTCTTCGGCGCGGCCTTTTTCGTGGCCTTCTTTGCTGCTGCCTTTTTCTTCGGCGCCGCTTTTTCGACTACTGGTGCCGCTTCAGCCTTGGGAGCTGCTTTCTTCTTGTCCCCGGCAGGGGGTTTCGCTCCGCTGGCGCTGATCGCTGTGATCTCTACTTCAGTAAAGAACTGGCGATGTGTGCCCTGACGAAGATAGTTCTGGCGGCGCTTGAACTTAACAACCGGTACCTTCTTGCTCTTGCCCTGGCGCAGCACTTTGCCGTTGACAGAACTACCAATCAGTACTGGATTACCGACCTTGATATCGGCGCCTTCGCCGATCAAAAGAACGTCGTCGAAACTTACCGTTGCGCCCTCTTCGGCCTCGATTTTCTCGAGACGCAGGACATCACCTTTTGCCGCGCGGTACTGTTTACCGCCGGTGCGAAAAACCGCATACATGTGTTTGCTCCATTGCGTAAGCCGCGAAATTTGCAACCTACTGAGAATTAAGACTTTTTCGTGGGCCTCTCGAAATGCCGCGCAAGCGTGCGAATGGCGGGGGCCACAAAAGAGCGGGAATTCTATAGACTCCGGTGCCCCGGGTCAACGTCTACAAAATCGCTGGAATGTCGCCAATAGCAACGCATTCAGGCATTATCACGAATCTCATGCAAGTCGCCGAAAAAACTCCCGATTCCATCAGCTTTGATGACATAGCTGCGCTCGCCGCAGCCGACATGCGTGCTGTGGACCAACTGATATCGGAAAGCCTCAAAAGCGACGTTGCCCTGGTTTCGCAGGTTTCTGAATACATAGTAATGAGTGGCGGCAAGCGCCTCAGGCCGCTCATAGTGCTGTTGGCGGCACGCGCACTGGGCTACGAGGGCGAGCAACACGTCCGGGCGGCCACGATCATTGAGTTCATTCACACGGCCACCCTGCTCCACGACGATGTCGTCGATTCGTCATCGCGACGCCGTGGCCAGGACTCGGCGAATACTGTGTTCGGCAATCAGGCCAGCGTACTGGTTGGCGACTTCCTGTATTCGCGGGCTTTTCAGATGATGGTCGACATCGGTGAGATGCGAGTCATGCAGATCCTGGCCGATGCGACCAACACCATCGCTGCTGGCGAAGTGATGCAGCTGATGAGCGTGCACGATCCGGATACGACCGAGGATGACTATCGTCAGGTTATCTATCGTAAGACAGCCCGGCTGTTCGAGGCTGGATCGCAAATTGCAGCGGTATTGGGTGGGCAGGATGCCAATATCGAATCATCCATGGTGGATTACGGGCGCCATCTCGGAACTGCATTCCAGTTAGTCGACGATGCACTCGATTTTGCAGCCTCGCCTGAAGAGCTCGGCAAGAATATCGGCGACGATCTCGCTGAAGGCAAAGCTACGTTGCCCTTGATCTACGCCATGCAAAACGGCTCTGAGGAAGACAGCAAGATCATTCGGAATGCGATCCTGGAGGGCGGGCTCGACCAGTTGGACCGCATTACCTCCATTATCGAGTCTACAGGTGCGCTGCAATACACCGCCGATAAGGCTCGCGAAGCCGCGGACCTTGCTATCGCGGCTCTGGCTGATGTCCCTGATTCGAATTTCAAACAGGCGTTGATCAATATCGCTGAACTCTCGATTCAGCGACGGTCTTGAGCTAGACCGGCCGATGGACCAGTTCAACACGCCCTGGCGAGTAACCGCGGCAGCCATCTACACCACACCGACTGACTCACGTGTCTACGGCACGCTCGATATCGACGTGACCGACGCCAAGCGTTTTCTCGACGAGAAACGTGGCAGCGGCGTGAAAATCACGATGACCCACCTCGCAACGACAGTACTGGCACGAGCAGTAGCGTTCGACGTACCGGAGATGAACTGCTTCATACGTCGTGGCCGTGTTGTTGGTCGCGAACGCCTTGATGTCATGGTGCCGGTCTCGATCGGTGGAGATGAGGGTGTATCGGCGATTCTTATTAAAGACGCGCACGCCAGAACGGTGACATCGATCGCCGAAGAGATTCGGGCGAGAGCAGAGGAAAATCGCTCAGGCACGGAATCCAAGACGGCACAGAACAAGTATCTTTTGAATCGTGTTCCCTGGCCACTGCGACGGCCGGTGTTTCGATTCCTGAAATGGATCACGGTTGATATGGGCATCAAGATCAAGGCGCTTGGATTATCCGCTGACAGTTTTGGCTCTTTCATCGTCTCGGACATCGGTAGCTTTGGCCTCAACACCGGCATGACGTCCCTGATGCCCGCCGCAAAGATCCCCGCCGTGATTGTATTGGGCAAGATCGAGGAAAAACCGGTTGTCCGAAACGGCCAGATCGAGATTCGAACAATACTGCCGCTGACCGGCACGTTTGATCACCGTATCGTTGATGGAATGCAGATCGGCAAGCTCGCTCGCGGCATCAAGCGTAATTTCAGAAAACCCGAGTGGCTGGATGAGGTGCCAACTGAAGAGATTGAAAAAGGCCTGTTTTCACCGCGTGATTAGCCTTTCGTAGTATCGTTCGACTGTGTATCATTGCGCGCGTTCGGGGTGTAGCTCAGCCTGGTAGAGTGCTGCCTTCGGGAGGCAGAGGCCGGGAGTTCGAATCTCCCCACCCCGACCAACTTTCCTTCAAACCTCAATAACTTGTCAGTACCCTTCAGTTGGCTCGGCTCAGGCAAGCGCTTCTAAGCCTTTGTCCTGAACCAGGTTCAACAGCTTCAATGACGGGCCGTTAGGCTTTTTCTGGCCTTGTTCCCATTTCTGCACTGTCGACGGACTGGTGTTCAGGTACGCAGCAAATACCGCCTGACTGGCTTTGTTTCGTGTGCGCAGTCGTTTGATCTGTGCAGCACTCAGGTTTTTCACAGGTGTCAGGCACAGTGCATCAAACTCGTGCATGGTCTTGGTGTCCATAACACCGGCCTTGTGCAGGCCTTTTGCCGTGTTGTGTACAGTATCCAGAATTTTCTTAGCCATTGTCCTTTACCTCGATCTTAATCAATTCACCGGCTTTCATTGCTTTGGTGAGCGCCGCTGCTGTGTAGCTCATTAGTTCTTTTGCCAACATTTTCAATGACCGCAGTTCTTTGTCACTAATATTGGCGCGTTCATTTTTTGCAAATCCATAAATGAAGAACGCCTTGTTACCCTGCCTGAATGCTACCAGAGTCCGAGTGCTGCCCCGCTTACCTCGCCCAGGCAACGCCACACGTTTCTTGACGACCTGCCCGCCCAACTTTGCATCAATCAGGCCTTTCTCCATCTCGATCACCGCCGATGCCAAGGCATCATCACATAGGCCTTCACTACTGGCCCATTTGGCGAATGCCCTGATCTTAAAAGCCTGCATCTTTCGTCCTCAACATTAGATCACAACTATAGCACTAAGTGCTATAGCATGGTGCTCTTTTCTTGACCTGCTTGGCTGCCACAATTCTGCCACAGTGCGAACGTTATCCAACGTGACGTAACGTGATCGAACGTTATCGAACGTGACCGTATGTGATTGTTCTGATTCGTGTTATTCTCATAAGTCGTTGATAACAAACGAGTGTTGAATTGCCTTCGGGAGGCAGAGGCCGGGAGTTCGAATCTCCCCACCCCGACCAATTCTCAGTTTGAAAACATCGTTTCGATCTTCGAGCTGATTCTGCTACGTTCTGCGTCCTGCAGTTCAGCCCCGGAAAGTCGAGTGAGCATGATCTCTTTTCGAACCATTTCATGCCGTATCAATTCCCGAATGAACTCAAAGTCTTTGGATCGCCCTGCGACGAATTTGGAAATCGCCAGGTCGTGCACTTCAAGGCACAGTCCGGCTATACCGTTCGTGTTCTCATTCTTGACAACAACCAGCCGATCTTTCCAACCGCTGGGTAATACCGCCGTTTCAGGCCCTACTCCTTGAGCGTAGTAGCCGTGCAATTCGTGAAATGAGGAGCCCTCACCAATGGCACCATCGACTTCGTTGGCAAGTTCCGGACGGTGGTTCGGATAAACATCGGCCTCCATCGAGGCCAATAAGCGCATGGGCGCATCGGGGAATTGGCCGAGTATGGACTGGCTGCCGATAATGACGATTTCATCATCCCTGGCAATATCGCCGCTTGCTCGAATGATGTGTTCAAGCTCTGAACGCTGCATAGATTTGCTCTCTTTCTTCCTCACTCAAGATTCCCGCAAACGGGGAGGACGAACGAAGTCGGGTTGCGTCCTCGCTCATGCTCGTCATCATCTCAGCGATCGTCAGCCAGGGCTTCTCCAGAATCTCCTGCCATTCCTTCAAATAGCGTGGTTTGGGTCCATCGATTTTCGCACTCCAGCGTGAAAGGTTGGCTTTCGCCTTCTCAAGCAGGCGCGGATCTCGTGAGATTATCTGCACGAGCTTGCAATGCATTGCCAAACTCCGGGCGTCGAGTATCCGGTGATCAGAGTAACGACCCGCAGGCACATCACCTGCTGGCCCCCAACGACGAACACTTGTCAAACCCGCGTCACGCTTGCGTTTGCGATAGGCGCGCATACGTTCTGCAGCGGATTTGGCATCTGCTTTCTTGGGCCTGCCGCGTTTTTTGATTTGATTCTTCATGATTTATCGTAACGCGTTACGATAAATCATGCAATACTGTGTAAGGACTGGTTTCGGGAGGCAGGGCCGGGAGTTCGCACCGAGGCCAGTGCAGCTGGCCGACAGGCCGAAGGCCTATCCTCTCACCCCGACCAATCTACTGCTTCTGAAATCGGTGCAATAAGTAGCGATCACTTCGAAAACCTTGCGGTATCGTTTCCTCACGATCAAGCGCGAGTGCGGCGAGCATTTTTCCAGTGGCTGGGCTGTGCTTGAATCCGCTGCCGGAAAATCTACAGCCCACAACTACATTGTCAACAAGACGATCGACGAGGCCCGGATATTCAAGTGACGGTAGTCCGTAGATACCGGTTAGTCGTGCATTAAAAATGATCGGAAAGACATTTGATGCGCTGTGACTTCCTGAGGGGTCATGCCAATAGGTCACTGGTGTTCGCAGGGTACTTAGAAATGCACTGAGCTCTGGAACGAGTTTGGCCGTCCATGGCCCTGCACAGACCACCGCACGTCCGAAGGAATGTGATTCAAGCGCGCCAGTCGTATTGGAGCGCAACTTAATAATGCAGTGCCGTCCACGAGCCGATAATGCCACCGCCGATTACACAGACTGTTGCTGAATTTCTTATCCCGCCAACTCCTTTACAGCCCTCCACGCCTGCTCGACTGCAGTTTGCATAAGCGAACTGGAGATGGCGTCGCTATTGGCAATAGCAATTCGGCCGAAGCGTTGTCGTCCAACGGCCCCCGCATCGCCATAAACGTAAGCATGCGCCCAACGGTTGATCGAAATACTCTTCACGTCTTTGTCGAAATTAAACGATTCCTTCGGCAGCATGCCACCCAGGTGTTCTCTGATCTCTGCCTCATAATCCTTGAATTGTAGTGCCAACATCCGGTGTCTTGCTTCGCGAAACTGTTCGACACCTGGCGCGCCAACGGTCTTGCCAACCGGGGCGCTTCTCATGTGAAGAACGCACGGGTCATCAGGGGACTTGGTAAACTCATAGCCCCCCATACTGACCGGGTAATCCATGCCCACAACTTGATGAATATTTCCCGGGCACATGGCCATCCCGATGCCCATCTCTTTCATCGCCCGCCAGTTCGTTACCCCAACGGTGGTGTATTGCAGGGGAACCTTCGATAGACGTCTCAATGCTGAATCTTGCTCTTCGGGAAGGTCGGGAACGATGTGCGGAATCATCATGTTGTAACAGGCCATCACGACGCCTTTGCCTTTCACCTGATAGGCCTTATTGCCATTGATGTAGTTGACAAGAACTTCGTCCGAGCTTTTGGGATCGCCAGCGTGCTCGACATTCACTACTGTGCTGTTCAATCGAAGTCGAACGTTGTTCTTCGGCTTGTCTAACTCGGCATAATCGAATTTGGACATCACGATTTCTTCGGCGGTTTCTCCCGGGCCGACATCCGGAATCATCTTCTTCACTAACGATCGCGCAAGAGTGGCATTGCCATCGGGAAAATGTTGAATGAAGGGGTGTTCTACAGAGTACGTTCCGCCATCTTTGTTGACGTATTTTTGGTAGTCCCCTTCGTCCAATGCATCATTCCAGGCATCATAGGGATCCGAGCCCAATGACCCGCTTGCCAGGGCTTCACTTATGCTCATCACATCTGTTCCGCTACCCGCGTAGTCCAATGCAGTGTGTCTGGCCATTTCCAATACGCCGGGATCATCAACGCCTAACGTGTTCTTCAGGTAATCGAAGAAAGAATGGGTAGCAACGTATTCTCGCAATTCTTTCTTGGGTAAATCCAGGACATGCTGCCCACCCTTTAAGGCGCGCAGTAATTGTTCTTTGCCCTTCTCGCTCAACGGGGTTTGCTGCACCGCCTCTTCGTACGATAGCGTCGGTCGCAAGAGTCCTTCAACAAAACCCGGATAATCACAGAAAGGATGCTTGACTACCTTGTCCTGACCGAATTTTTTCTTGTTGAAATACGTAACCGCACCCAAGTTATGTCGCTTATAAAAATCGACGTCATAGGCCGATTCAAATCGATCTATGTCAACGCCCAGATCGTCCATAAGATTGCGTACGGTTTCTCCAAACTCATGTGGCGACTCAAGGGACTCAGAACCACCTTCGCCCAGCAGTGTGTGACCAGCAACCGTATGTTCATTTCTTTTGGCATGCCCGCCGAAATCGTCATGGTTGTCCAGTATGAGCACTTTCTTATCTCTGCCGTGCTGTTGCTGATAGAAATACGCGGCTGACAGTCCGCTGAGGCCTCCGCCTACGACGACCAGATCATAAGTCTCTTTCAGTTTAGTGCTTGGTCCCCAATCCGAACGCCCGGCGCGTGCGCGGCTGTGCGCGGCTTCGTTTGATCCCGGGTGACTTCCCCTGAGTCCGGTGCGCGCTGGTGGGTAATACGACGGATCCAGGGCGGCCATAGCAGCCTGGCCAGATGCTTCGAGTGGCAGTATTGAAGTTCCTGCCGCCATCAGTGTGCCGTTAACAAAGTCGCGTCTTGTTATCTTACTCATCAGCTCTCTCCGTACTGTGCAAGGCTGGCTGCCCGGTTGTCAGCAAACGGCTCCAGAAGTCCTGCAGGTAGTCGCTGGCATCACTCGTGTCACGCAGCGTTCGATACGTCAAGACCGCGCCGTTGAATCCGTCCGTCCTCCATTCTGATCCCGCGGGCAAACGAATCGCGGCCATTGCATCCGGTGTGGGATACGCAGTCACGTAAAAATAAGGCTCCGGAATGCCGTCATCGCCAAATGCAAAACCGAAGTTCATTTGTTTGTCGGAATACTCCTCGTCGTTTGGGTCCTGGCCGGCAATTTTCTCTCCGGGTAGCCAGATCATCGAAAGGTCAAAGTGGTGCGGCCAAAGCTGAATGGGACTGGTCTCTTCCCGAATACCGGCGCGAAACGTCTCCATCTCGGCAGCGACCGAACGCAATACCTGCCCCATCGACTCTGCGTGCGAATGCGAAAATTCCGGCCATGCAGTCGGCGAGTTTCCCGTACCTGAAAGCTCTGCATCGCCTGCGCTATTCGCCAACAAAAAATCACTGACCGCTGCCGTAATCTCAGAGACGGCCTGACCGTCGAGCGCGAGATCGAATCCGCTATCGTTACTTGCACGCGCGTGCAGCGAGGCACGGCGAAAGTCCAACTCAATTTCGAAGTCTGTTGTTGCGCGCACGACGCCGGTGGTGAGTCCATTCAACGACGGCCGAAGGCTCGCATGCCACCAGTGCTTTCGTTTGCCGCGGCGGGCCTTCAGGCAATCACCCAGCACGCGCGCATATGCATGCATCGCATCACGCGTTTCAAGAAATGCCGCGCTATTATCGAGCGCCGGAAACATTGAATCACTCAAGTCGATTGCTCATCGCCGATTGCCATCACGCCGCCGTAATGGACACCTGTCAATTGCGCGATGTCACTCTTGAACGTCGTCAGGTCATCGAGTGTGAACTCACTAAGGTGGCGATGTCCGGCCGCGCGCGCCAGCACTTTCATCAAGTCTACTGACGCTGTGAAGAACCGTTGCAGACGTTCTGCAGCAATGTCGACCGGTAGTCGGGCGCGCAAGTGCGGTTTTTGCGTCGCGATACCAACCGGACAATTATTCGTATGACAGGCGCGCATGCCCAGACAACCAATTGCCTGGATGGCGGCATTGGACACTGCGACGCCGTCCGCACCAAGAGCCATGGCTTTGGCGAAGTCGGCCGGCGTTCTAAGGCCGCCCGTGATGATGAGCGTTACGCCCGCCGCATCGCTTTTGTCGAGATGACGACGCGCCCTGGCAAGAGCGGGCATTGTCGGCACCGAAATGTTATCGCGAAAAATGAGCGGCGCCGCACCCGTACCACCGCCGCGACCGTCAAGAATAATGTAGTCCACTCCGATATCGAGCGCCGCATCGATGTCCTTCTCGATGTGCTGTGCTGACAACTTGTAACCAACCGGTATACCGCCAGTCTTTTCGCGCAGCTCGCTCGCAAAATCACGATACTGGCTGAGCTCCGTCCAGTCGGGGAAGCGTGGGGGTGATATTGCCGCTTCGCCCTCAGGCAAATTTCGGACCGCTGCTATCTTGCCTTTCACTTTGTTGCCGGGCAGATGACCGCCCGTTCCGGTCTTGGCACCCTGACCGCCCTTGAAGTGAAACGCCTGCGTTTTTTGCACGTTCTCCCAGGAAAAACCAAAGCGGCCCGAGGCCAGCTCATAGAAATATTTGCTATTGGCGGCTTGTTCCTCAGGCAACATGCCGCCCTCACCCGAACAAATTCCGGTACCCGCCAGTTCCGCACCTTTTGATAACGCGACCTTCGCTTCCTCGGAAAGCGCGCCGAAACTCATGTCCGAAACGAATAGCGGGATGTCCAGCGTCAACGGCTTTTTAGCATTGGCGCCAATGACGAGGTCGGTGCGGACCTCTTCTTCGTCCAATAGTGGCAACTTGTGCAATTGCCCCACTACGAATTGCAGATCATCCCACTTCGGTAGCGAATCACGCGGTACACCCATTGCAGCGGACGGGCCATGATGACCGACTTTGCTTAAGCCCTCTCCTGCCAATTTGCGAATCAGTTTTACGTGCGGCTCATCCGCCGTGCCAGTGGGGTCCTGGTACGCGCCTTGATAGGCATCGCGGTTGTACGGCTGTGGGTGTTTCTTCGCCCAGGCTTCAATGGCATCCTGATCGACCAGCACATTACCGTTCTCAATCCAGGCATCAAATTTCGGCAGTGTTTCTGAATTGTTGTATTCACTGATGCCGGTATCCACTCGGTAGTCCCAGCCGTGAACACCACAAATCAGATTGTCACCCACAACATGGCCATCTGACATCAGCGCAGCGCGATGCGCGCAGCGTCCATAAAGGACGGATACAGTGTCGTCGAAACGAACTATCACGAGATCTACATTGGCCACAATGGCGTGTGCCGGGGTTCGGTCTTCGAGCTCGTCCCAAACTGCGATGGAAATCTCTTTCATGGGTGCGTGTCCTTTATTGATCGTTGTTATTTGGTAACAGACCCTCCCGAAGGGGCATTTCTTTCACTGGCTTAATTTCCTCGCATTCACCCATTCTGCTGGCCAACTGGCCGTAGATACGAGCGAACGGTGCAGCGCTGATGCCATGTAACAGCGCGCTAAGTGCGACGGTCACAACCGTTACCGAAAGCAATGCGTCACGATGCGGTACATCGGATTCCTCGAGAATGAGCAACACAAACAATATGGAAGCCAGACCGCGCGGTCCGAACCAACCGAGGAAAAGATACGACGGCGGACGCAGGCTCGTGCCAAGAAGTGACAACCCGATCGGGACCATGCGAATCACTGTCAAGCTCAGTATCGCGTACAGAAAAACCGCTGGGCTTAGATGATCAACAGCTTCCGGCAACAACGCCGCGCCGAAGATCAGGAAGGTGATCAGCATTAGAAGCTGCCCTTCTGTCTCCATAAATTCGAAGAGAAACGTGCAGGGATTGCGGACACTGTGACCGAAGACCATACCGCCGATAAATGCAGCAATGAAGCCATTGCCACCGACCAACTCCGCGACAACATAGGTGAAAACGGCCAGCGACAAGATGCCGATCCCCTGAAATGCGGAGCTCGACAAGCCGCGCTCAATTGCCGTGTCCAGCAATCGCGCACCAACGTATCCAATGACGATTCCCGCTATGGGTCCGAGCGTTACCTGTAGTAGTCCGAATCGAACCCAATCGCTCGCTTGCGTCGCGTCGTGCCCAATACTCGCCATCGCCGCCAGCAAGAGGACGGCGGGCAACGCGATTCCGTCGTTGAGACCGCTTTCAATGTTGATCGCCTGACGAATACGCACAGGGACAATTTTCGCGGCGACGACGGCCTGGCCCAAAGCAGCGTCGGTCGGTGCCAGTAGTGCGGCCAATAATGCGGCCTCCCAGATCGAGAAGGACGGGAAAACCCACGTTGCAACCAGTGTTCCGGCCACCATTGTCAACGGCAGGCCTGCTAACAGCATCCGCACCGGAAGATCATGGTCCTTTCGCACACGGTTGAGATCGATGCGTGCAGCGTCAGTGAACAACACCAGGATGAGCGTAAATTCGGCGATGACGTGAATCGCTGAGTGGCCGACATCGACTGCCGCCAGATTGAAGCCACCTGGGCCCAGCGTGTAACCAAAAACGATGAAGATCAGCGGCGCAGTTAGAATCGTCCCTTGCAGTCGACCGGAGACCAGCGAGTACAACAACAAGCCACCAGTGATAGAGGCGAGCGACAATAACTCCATCAGAAATTTCCCAGGACAGCAGAGCCAAGCAGTGTATACGCACCGTAGCACTGCCACCCTGTAAAATACCGTGTATACCATCAATCACAGGGGATTCTTATGAATACTGAGCTTTTTCCCGACACCGGACGAACAAATCCTACGAGTGCTGGTGATTGATCACCGTACCGCCATCAACCGGTATGACTGCTCCATGCACGTACGCGCCAGCCCGGGAACTCAAATAAATGGCCAGCCCTGCTATGTCTTCCGGCTCGCCCACGCGACCGAGCAGACTATTACTTTCAAGTTTGTCGCCGAAATTATCGAAGATCTTTTCGGTCATCTTGCTGCGGAAAAATCCCGGCGCGATTGCATTAATCGTGATGTGTTTCGGGCCAAGCTCCACTGCGAGGTGACGAGTCAAATGATGAACTGCCGCCTTGCTGGCGGTGTAGGCGTAGGTACCGATGCCGTGCACTTGCGGGATATGCAAGCCATCCATTGAGCCAATGTTAATTACGCTCGCAGGATCCGATTTTTTTCCGGCCGCTTCCAGTAATGGCGTGAAGTCTCGCGTCATGGCGAACACCGTTGAAACATTGAGCTGCAGTACTTTATCGAACGCCTCTACAGAGTAATTTTCGTAACTATCGCCCCAGGCGGTACCTGCGTTGTTAACCAGAATGTCGAGCCGGCCATCGTGACTCGCAATGTGAGCTGCAATTTCCTGGCGTGCAGCAACATCATTGATATCGGCTGGCAATGCCTCGCATGGGCCATACTGACTGAGTTCATCTGCCGCTTGCTGGCAGACATCCACCGTACGCGCTGTGATGTACACCTTGGCTCCGGCTTGCAGCAGTCCCTGGGCGATCATGTAGCCGATACCGCGCGAGCCGCCGGTAACAAGGGCTACCTTGTCATTCAGATTGAACAAACCGTGAAGGTCGAGATTACCCATCGACACTTGCGGCTATCGCTGTGAGGTATTGTTCGATGAGTGCCGTATCCTGCGGCGACAGGAATGTTGCTTGACTGTGTAGCAACTGAAGATAGGCATCGGTACCAATTTCGTCGAGTATCGTGAATGGCCCGGTATCCAGAATCATGCCGACCATCCATGCGCGATCAATTTCCGTTCGATCAGAAACGCCATTCGCGGCTAGCAATATGGCGTTACTAACGAGCGCCGAGGTCAGAACATTATGTGGATAGGATGCATCTGCAACGTCATCGAGAAAGTCGGAGTTTTCAAATTCCGGATTTGGATAATTATAGAATCCCTTGCCAGTCTTAAGACCCAATTCGCCCTTCTCGATGAGCGAACCGAGAAGTGACAATACTTTTTGTTTGAGATCGTCGATGGCGGGATCTGCAGGACGATGCTGCCAGCCATCATAAACGACATTGAGTCCGAACAAATCCATCATGCCGAATGGCCCCATCGGCGCATTACGATGCTTCATCCACGCGCGATCGATGTCCTGTTTGCTCGCGAGTCCTTCACAGAGCAGCAGCATCGCATTTGAAACGACTGGACCAATCAGTGCGTTCAGAACGTAGCCGCGATTTTCCTTCTTCAGTATCAAAGGCACATTGTTGGTGCTCAACACATAACGATTCAGAATATCGATCGTCGCTGCGCTGGTTCGCGGTCCACCGACAATATCGATGAGATGCGAACCGTAATGCGAGTGCAAGGCCGCAAAGCGATCGCCTCGCGTGACTACATTTTCAATATCGGAAACCAGAAAACCTGACGTATTCGTCGTGAGTATCGTCTTCGGCGGGCAAAGCTTGTCCAACTCGGCGTGCAGGTCTCGTTTGACGCTAAGATCCTCTACGACCGATTCACTGACAAGGTCCGCATCTGCAACCGCATCGACGATACCTTCAACGCAGGTAATGCGTGCAGCACTCGCGGCCAGCTCATCAGGAGTACAAAATCCAGTCGCCGTTAAATACGCGCCTATGTCCTTCTGATTTGCGACAACATGCTGAAGACTTTCTTTCGCTACGTCGTAAACCGATACCTCATAACCCGAGATGGCGGCAACCAGCGAATTCCAACACCCCATAGTGCCGGCACCAATGAAACAGATTTTGTCGATTTCTTTGACGGTCATTAGGCTGTACGAATTTTGGTCATCTCAGCACCCGCGGCCAACGCTCGGGAAAGAACAGATTGGTGTCGCCCTTGATCACGGCTGATGGGCGGTATTCGAGTATCGGCAGATCAGCCAACGCGTTGACAATATGAAATTGCGTCGGGTTTTGCTCCCAGGTCAGTCGATTCCACTCAACACTCCCTTCGCCCACTTGTACTTCACTAACAATAGTCTCCGATGGATAAATAACCGGCTCGCTAATTTCCGCACCAAAACCACCGACCGCCGGCATGTAGCGCCAACCCATCTGATTGTCCGTAGCCGCCCGGGCCTCTTGAGCAACTGCAATCTCCTCCGCTGATAAGGCCGTGAGCTTGGCAATCGACATGTCGAGAATACCGCTTTCGAAGTGGCTCGCACTGCACCGCCATTCGCCGTTATCAACAATGTAGTCCGGGATGTCGGCGAATATTTTGGGGATGCCTATCTGTTCTCGCCCAGTGAGAATTGCATCTGCCAGATTCTCCCAAATTACGAGCGAGAACCTTCCCTCCAGCTGATCTTCTTCACCATTGAATTTGACGGCAGCGTTAACGCTAATCATGTTGTAGCTACGACCGGCCAGCCAATCAACCTTTCCGGTGTGTCCGTAGGTTACCGATATTAGTGCCTCGTCTGCCACAGAAAATGGCTTCGGCAACAGCGCGGCCAGGCGCTCTCTGTCAGTAATGTAAGAGACCTCCACCGCGAGTCCGCCGTGATACCAAAGAGATGGAGGGCTATCGTAATTCGGCATGCCGAAATGGGCCGGCATCATGTACCTGCCTTTGGGGTCGAATTCAAACATTTGAGACTGCTCCTGGAATTGCTTGGGCTTACAGCCCTAACCGATCAATAAAGTCACTGCGAATCTTTTTCTTGAAGATTTTACCGGACGCAATACGCGGCAAACTGTCTTCGTGAAGCCAAATTTTCTCGGGAATCTTGAACGCCGCAAGGCGGTCTTTTAGAACGGCTTTCACGTGTTGTTCGTCAAGCGTGCTCCCTGACTCCAAGGTAATGGCGGCACCGACAACTTCACCGAGTCGTTCGTCGGGCAATGAGAAGACGGCGGCCTCGCGGATATCCGGATGCGAATACAACGCTTCTTCTACCTCAATGCAGCTGATGTTCTCGCCGCCGCGAATGATGATGTCTTTGATGCGGTCAACGATATAGAGAAAGCCCTCTTCATCCATATAGCCAACATCGCCAGTGTGAAACCAACCATCCTTGAAGGACGCTTCCGTCGCAGCAGGTTGATTGAGGTACTCGGATGGAATCGCCGCACTTCGCAGACAAATTTCGCCCCTCTCGCCGTGTGGTACAGGCGCACCATCGTCGTCAACCAGTCGCAGCTCGACCAGTGGTGGTGTCGGTTGACCAACCGAACCCGGCCTGTCTGCATAGTCCTCATCGCCGATGAGGCAACCTATAGCGTTGGTCTCTGTCAGTCCGTAGCCAGCCGACGGAGACGCACCGGGAAAGCGCTCCAGAAGTGTCGCCACCTGATCCGCCGGTCGGGCAGCGCCACCTGATGCAATGTCGAGCAAACTTGTCGTGTCATAGTCTGCAAGTCGCGGATGATTCATTAACTCCATCGACATTGTCGGGACGCCATTGAAGTGACTGATCTTCTCAGCCTGAATCACTTCGAGTGCAACATCGGCACTCCACTTGTGCATCATCACGATCTTGCGACCGATGATGAGCGACAGAAGGAACATGCTGTTAAGGCCCGTGACATGAAACAGCGGCACTGTCAGCAAGATTGCCGGTTGAGTTTCGGGCTCCTGACCCAGAGTTCCTGCAACAACGCTGACCGCTGTTCCGATCACCATCCAGCTGCCCAATGACGACAGTACATTGCGTTGTGTCGAGAGTACGCCTCTCGGCTGCCCTGTACTTCCGGATGTATAGAGAATGATCGCCGGATCTTCAGGCCCGATCTCTACGCTGGGCAGTGCGGCCTGATCGCCGTCAGCCAGGATTGTTTCCAATCTGGCGATATCATCTGGCAAGCCGCGCCCTTCGATATCCAAGGCAATGACGGCCAGTCCGGATTCGTGCAACCAGCCTGCGAGTCGTTGATAACGGGCGTCGTCCAGAATCGCCAGTCTTGCTGCGCTATCCTGCAAACCATAAACGAGTTCTTCGCCCTGCCACCAGGAGTTCATCGGTACGGCAACCGCACCGATGGACGTAATCGCCATGAAAGCGACACACCATTCGGGGCAATTTCGCATGGCTATCGCGACGCGGTCGCCTTTCTTTACATCGTATTGCTTCGCTAGTGCGGCGCCCAGAGTCGCTACCTGTCGCTGCACGTCGGCAAACGACAGCCGTCGATTCTGATCAACCAGGCACTCCTTGTCGCCATGAGCGGCGGCAACGGCATAGTAATCCCGCAAACTATCTGGCAAGCCACCGAGTACTCGTTGCGGAACGCCGTTGATAACTTTCTCCGCAACCGGAAACGGACCTTCCGCACTAGTAATACCTTCGATCGCAGCGAAAATGTCCGGGTAGCGCATGGCTCAGTAACCTCCAAGCTGCGCGAATCGATCTGTGTGGTAATAATAGTCGCCATATTCCTGGCTTGCTGCAGCTGCTCGCTTCATGAAGAATCCGATATCGAATTCGTCGGTCATACCGATGCCGCCGTGCATTTGTACGGCCTCATTGACTGCCAGCTTCGCGGTCTTGGTCATCTTGGCCTTGGCTGCACTTGCGAGCCGCGAACGAGACTCTGCGTCTTCGTCCAATGCCTGCAGAGCTTTCAGCACAGCTGATCGGCACAGTTCAAGCTCACAAAACAACTGCGCCGCTCGATGTTGTAGTGCCTGAAAGCTGGCAACAACGACGCCAAACTGCTTGCGATCCTTTAAGTATTCGATAGTGCGTTTGAAAGCCTCGTCTGCAAGACCCAATAACTCAGCCGCAGACATCACTGCACCAATATCCAGGGCCCGCTGCAGAGCTTGCCAGCCGGCGCCGGGCTCACCGAGCAACGCACTGTTGTTGACCCGAACCTGGTCGAAAACGACAGTCGCAGAGATTCGGCTATCTGCGTTTAGAGCGCCCTGGCAGCCGACCCCATCGGCGTCCTTGCCAATTACAAACAGACTTAGCCCGTCAGGATCACCTGCGTTTCCACTCGTCCGTGCAACCACAATGTAGTTATTGCAGACGTTGCCATCAATCACATGCGTTTTCGTTCCGTTGAGCACATAACTGTCCCCATCCGGAACTGCAGTCATCTTTACCGCCAATGGATCGAAGCGCGGCGACTCTCCAGATGCAAGTGCGTAAATGGATTCGCCGCTGCTGATAGCGGGCAGTAATGACGTTTTTTGGTCGTCGCTTCCCAATGCACTGATCAAAGATGCACAGACAAATGCCGACGATACCAACGGCGACGATGCAAGCGTCCGTCCACATTCTTCTTGAACAACCCCCGCGCCGACGTAGCCAAATTCCAGACCACCGTATTCTTCAGCAATGGCGATACCGGCCCAACCCATTTCGGCCATACCGGTCCAAAGCTCCGGTGACCATTCTGCGTCGCTATCACGCAGCTCGCGTAATATGCTGACGGGTGAACTCTCCTGGATAAAAGACTTCGCCGAATCACGCAGCATCTGCTGTTCTTCATTCAGTACCAAGGCCATGTTGTGCTCCCTTATGGTCCTAATCTCAACCCGGCATGCCGAGAATTCGTTTCGCAATAATGTTCAGCTGTATCTCGGACGTACCGCCCTCGATCGAGTTGCCTTTGCTCCGCAACCAGTCGCGTGCAAAGGTCGTCGTGCCGTCGTCTCCCCACTGCAATGCAGCGCTACCACCGATAGACATCAGCAGTTCGTTTCGCGATTTATTGAGTTCGGTTCCGTACAGTTTCAATAGCGATGATGCGGCTCCTGTACCCTGCCCGGCCTTCGCCTCATCGATGACGCGCTCGACTGTCGAGGCGAACGCCAATTCCTCGATTTCAAAGTCAGCAATGTCGCCGCGTAGTCCACCCTCTCTGAGGCGGCCGTTAGCGAGTCCGAGTTTCTGTGCTGCAGCCTGACCGAGCGAATCTGCACCTGCCTTGGAGAGCCCGAATCCACCAATCATTTCACGCTCGTGCGTGAGCAGGTATTTAGCGATATCCCAACCCTTGTTGAGTTCGCCAACCAGATTCTCTTTCGGCACTTTTACGTTGTCGAAAAAGGTATCGCAGAATGGTGAATTGCCGCTAATCAGTTTGACCGGGTTGGTTGATACGCCCGGGGATTCCATATCGAAAAGCAGGAAGCTGATGCCCTGATGTTTCGGTGCGTCGAAATCGGTTCGTACGAGACAAAAAATCCAGTCCGACTTGTCCGCATACGACGTCCACACCTTAGATCCGTTAACGAGGTAGTGGTCGCCCTTGTCTTCCGCCCGCGCCTGCAGGCTCGCAAGATCCGAACCCGCGTTGGGTTCACTGTATCCCTGGCACCATCGAATCTCGCCGCGAACAATCTCAGGGATGTAACGCTGCTTTTGCTCTTCACTCGCAAACTTGAGCAACGCGGGCCCGAGCATGTCGATGCCGAAACTCTCGAGTGGCCGCCGGGCAAGAATACGTTCCATTTCCTGCTGTAAAATCTTGGCTTCTTCTCGGGACAGACCGCCGCCACCGTACTCGACCGGCCACTGTGGCGCTGTCCAGCCACGCTCGGCCATGCGCTCCAACCAGAGCCGCTGGTCCTCGCTCAGAAATTCGGCTTTGCGCCCGCCCCACCATGGATCCTTTTCAGACAGGATCGGTTGCCGCATTGACGGAGGGCAATTTTCTTCCAGCCAGACGCGAGTCTGTCCTCGGAAATCATTCAGGTCTGCCACGTTGGAATCTCCAGAGCGTATTTAGAGTTTTGAGTATCAGCCTCTAAAATACGCCAACGGGCATTTCCTGAGTGTCACACGCGTGACATTGTCAAATCTTTAGTCGACCCGAAATGAACTTTCGAAATTTTTCATCATACGGTGGTCGAAGTACTGCAAGCAGGTCGGCATTCGCTTGCGAATAGACTGCTTTCTTGTGACTGAATTCTTTGAAGCCGTCCGCACCATGGTACGCACCCATTCCAGATGCGCCGACACCACCGAATGGCAGATCCTCCTGCGCCACATGGAAGAACACGTCGTTAACGGTAACGCCACCGGACGTCGTATTGCTCAATACAAAGTCGCGTTCTGCGTTGTCCATACCGAAATAGTAAAGCGCCAACGGCCGAGCGCGGGCAGCGATGTATGCAACTGTTTCCTTGATATCCGAGTATTCCTTTATCGGCAGAATCGGTCCGAAAATTTCATCCTGCATAACTGCCATCTCGTCCGAGGTATTCGTGACGATTCGTGGCATCGTCTTGTGATGTGCCTGCTGTGCAAAGTCTTCACCACTGGGATTGATGTCGACGACTTCGGCTCCTTTCGATCGGGCGTCTTCCAGATAGGATTCGAGGCGCTCGAAGTGACGCTGATTGATGACTGACGTGTAGTCGTCATTTTCCAGAAGCCCGTCCGGGAACATAGCGGCTACGGCATTATGAACCGCTGCTGTGAATTCGCCTGTTTTTCCCTTTGGCAGGAAAACATAATCCGGCGCCAGGCAAATTTGCCCGGCGTTCAACATTTTGCCGGCCATGATGCGTAGTGCAGTTTTCTCGAGATCGGCTGACTCGCCTACGACTACCGGCGACTTGCCACCTAATTCAAGAGTCAATGGCACAAGATTCTCGGCGGCAGCGCGCATTACATGTCGTGCTACCGATGTCGCACCCGTGAATACCAGATGGTCAAACGCCAGCCCGGAGAATTCGGCGCCGGTCTCAACGCCACCGGTAACTACCGCGACTTCTTCTTGTGCATAATATTTGCCGATCAATTCGGCCAGCAGCTGTGATGTCTGTGGCGTCAGTTCCGATGGTTTGATGATGGCACGATTGCCGGCCGCCAGAACGCCAACGAGTGGCGCGAATGTCAGACTTACAGGGAAATTCCAGGGGCTGATAATGCCAACCACGCCTTTTGGCTGGTAATGCACGGATGCCTTCGCGCCAAACAGACCGAGTGGAAACAGCGGCGACCGTTTCTCCGGCTTTAGCCATGTTTTGAGGTGCTTCCTGGCGTGTTTGAACGCATCAATAGAACCGCTTATGTCTGTATATCTGGATTGATCCAGCGAGCGGTGCCCAAAGTCCGCGCTCATAGCGTTGCAAAGCGCATCGCCATTCGTGCAAAGCAAATCGATTGACCGATCAAGCCATTCGATACGCTTTTCTAAGCTGGGTATGCCGTCTCGAATAATTGCGGATTTCTGTTTTTCGAGAATCGGTTGCATTGTCATTTTTCATCTTCCGACGGGTTGTCCTGAGGTTCACTCGATGGCGAGTCACCAGCGGGCGGCACCTGCCCCGTAAACTTTTGGTACTCCTCAATCATCTGCTTGATAGCCTGATCCGGCGTTGGATACGGTTGCGTGAATGCTTTGGCAAGGTGCTCCCGAATCAGGTCCTGCGATGCCAGCGACTGCAGTATCTGTTGTTCGAGATACGGCCCAATCAGCTCGACGACTTTGTCTCCGTAAAATCGAATCAACTCCTCGAGCACACGGTTGGTCAGGAACGAGGCGTGTCCCTCGGTCTCCATTTCGGTGATGACCTGTAAAAGAACGCTGCGGGTCAGGTCCTCGTCCGTTTTTGAATGCACTACCTGGATAGATTCCCGGTCAATGACCATCTGTCGAATCTCGGCCAGAGCCACGAACTTGCTGGTCTTCGTATCGTAAATACGCCGATTTGGGTATTTTTTCAGTAACCTCATCTTCGTTCTCTCAGTTTATATGCACTGCATAATATATATTGCGTACAAATTGTAACATACTGTATCAACAGCTATTATATTTTTTGCGTTTGCAGAAAAATCGCTTGACATGTCCTTATTTGCTGCTATATTAGCTGTAATTCTTTTGCAACGCAAAAAACAGGAGCGTTAGCCATGACTGAAGTAACCCCGGAAAACATTAAGCAAATCGTTGAAGACGCAACCGCCGCCTATACCAACGCCTGGAAAGTCCAAGCGGAGTACAACGACGGACTGGTACGACGTAACACCCAGGCTCTGGTAGAGCTCGCCGATGCACGTATCTCAAGCTTCAAGGAGATGCGCGACTCGTCAACGTTCAATCAGGCGTTTGAAGCCAACCTTGCATTCGAGGAAAAGGTTCGTGAAGACCTGGTTACACTACAGGAAGAGAACACCAAGTCGTGGGAAACTCTGGTCGAGGAATTGACCGCTATCTACACGCCGGCTGAAAAAGCTGCTGCAGCCAGGAAGCCTGCTGCGAAGGCAAAGAAAGCCGCATAAGAAAGAGTCGCTGTCGGCAGATTTTCGATCACGAAGATCTGCCGACACTTCATCGGGCTTGACGCTAGGCCCAATCTAAGTTTATTGGATTTGGATATGCAACAGATAAGCGGACTTGATGCGGCATTCCTGTTCACTGAAACGCCGAATGCACCTATGCACATCGGCTCAGTGGGAATTTTTGACCCGTCGACAGCGCCGGACGGTATCGTTCGCTTCAAGCGCATTATCCAGACGGTGCTGGAACGAGCACACCTGGCACCTTACCTCAGACAACGACTGGTTGAGGTTCCGTTCAACGCCGATTTTCCTTACTGGGTACGGGATCAATCATTCGACCCCGAATTTCATATCCGTCATATCGCGTTACCCAAACCCGGCGACTGGAGGCAGTTGTGTATCCAGGTCGCACGATTACAGTCGCGCGCGCTGGACCGCTCGCGGCCACTGTGGGAACTGTACGTCATTGAGGGACTCGATAACGTAAAGGGAATTCCGCCGGGTTGCTTTGCGTTTGTAACCAAACTGCATCACGCAGCGATCGATGGCGTGAGCAGCCAGGCTATTGCAACTGCAATGTGCGATGCCACGCCAGAGATTAGAAAAGTCGAGGGCGCAGAGGATTGGAAGGCTGACAAGCCGCCGACACCACACGAACTAACGGCAAAGGCAATCGAGCACGGTCTCACCCGACCTCTGCGCTATCTTGAGTATCTGCAGAAGTCGGTTCCAACATGGACCAAAGCTATAGAAGCGGCAGTTAGTGGTGCCTTGACGCCCCCACCGGAGGTACCACGTACTCGCTTCAACGGCGTCGTGTCGCCTAACCGTGTGTTCGAGGGTGTGACGTTTTCGCTCGAAGATATCAAGCAGATCAAGAACGCTGTCGGCGCGACTGTAAACGATGTTGTCCTCGCAATCTGCGCCGGTGCGCTACGCAAGTACTTACTTGAAAACGACGAATTGCCAGACATCAGTCTCGTGAGCATGTGCCCTATCAACGTTCGTGACGCCAATTCCACAGCTTCTGGTGGTAATGAAGTCGTATCCATGTCAGTGCCGCTGCATACCAACATAGAAGATGCACGAGAGCGTTTGCAGGCAATTGGCAAGTCGAGTCGCAGCGCAAAGGAATATACGAATGCTATCGGTGCCAGATCGATGGTCGAAATGGCCGAATTTGTTCCCATGGAGCTCGGTGTTATGGGTGCACGCGTTGCTGCCGAACAAGGGCTCGCCAATTTCAAAACACCCTCATTCAATACTGTAATTACAAATGTGCCGGGTTCTCCCGTTCCATTTTACAGCAATGGCGCGAAACACGTGCGCGGCTGGGGTACAGGACCCTGCATCGATGGCAACGGACTATTCCATTCCGTTGGCAGCTATTGTGGTGAGCTGAACATCGGCGTGACGTGCTGTCGCGCGATGATGCCGGACCCATCACGATATGCAGAGTTGCTTGAAGAATCGTTCGCCGAATTGCTGCCCATTGTGGCACCACCGAAAGCGCCACCAAAACGGAAAGCGAAGAGAAAGGGCCCAGCATGAACTACGTACTGAGAGAGAAATACCGGCCGCCGAGCGCGGCGCTATATCTCACGGAGCCATTTCGAGCCGCCATCGAACTCGGTACGCTGCACCTCTCAGAAACATGGTTGAACTCCCTTAGAGGCGGCGATGGGCATCCCGTACTCGTGATTCCCGGATTCACCGCGGGCGATCGCTCCACCTCGGTATTAAGGAACTTTCTTTCGTCGTTAGGCTACTTGCCGTGCGGCTGGAAGCAGGGTGTAAATTTTGGCGCGCGCCGCGAACTGCTGGAGGGAGCCGGCGAACTGCTATCGCAACTTCACGAAGAATACGGTTGCCGAGTCAGCATTGTTGGTCAAAGCCTTGGCGGAATATATGCAAGGGAGCTGGCCAAACACCTGCCCGATGCAGTGCGTCAGGTCATTACGCTTGGCAGTCCATTCAACGACCCTGACGGCGCGGCTTCCAGAGTGAGCCACGTCTACAAGATGTTCAATCCGGACGACGAGACCAAGTCAGAGCAGTTCCAGAACGAAGCCTGGCAAATTAATACCGCGCCGCCGGTTCCGACAACATCCATTTACAGCAAATTTGATGGCGTGTGTCACTGGCGAGCATGCATTCAGCACAGTGGGCATGATCAGATCGAAAATATCGAAGTCGTCGGAAGTCACACCGGGATGGGTGTCAATGCACAGGCACTTTTCATTGTCGCGGATCGTTTGTCGCAACGTCGCAAAGAGTGGAAACCATTTCATGCTGGCCGCTATTTCGGTATTTCTGACGGGCCGGAATAACAACGGCGCGCCGTTCGAGGATCGTCACCTTGGCGACAGATGACGGTAGTTCATGTATGCGAGCATAAGGCATGACCGAAACCATCAAAGTTAGCGAATTCCCCACTCTCGTCGGCAGAGATCTCGAACCTTCATCGTGGATCGAGATCACGCAGGAACGCGTCGATCAGTTTGCCGAAGCGACGAACGATTTTCAGTTCATCCACGTTGATCCTGACAAAGCGGCACAGACACCTTTTGGTGGGCCGATTGCGCATGGTTTCCTGTCGCTGTCGCTATTGTCTTATCTGAATGCGCAAACAGCGGTTATTCCTGAAAACCTCGTCATGGGCATCAACTACGGTTCCGATAAGGTGCGCTACCTGATGCCGGTACGCGTCGGAAAACGCGTCCGTTCAAAACAGACGATTCTCGAGGTTTCTGAAAAATCGCCGGGACAATGGTTGCTCAAGACGGCTGTAACGGTCGAAATCGAAGGCGAGGAAACACCGGCACTGGTTGCGGAAATTCTGTCAATGCTTGTCGTAGATCCACAAATTGTTGGCAAACCAAACGAAGAGGCATAAAACAATGAGTATTAGACTTGATGGCCAGGTAGCTATCATCACAGGCGCGGGTCAGGGTTTGGGCCGATGCCACGCATTAGCACTTGCCGAACGCGGTGCGAAAATCGTCGTCAATGATCTCGCCGATGAGAGTGGTGCGTCGCCGCACGCCGACGCAGTTGTCGCAGAAATTGTCGCAGCCGGCGGTGAGGCGATAAGCCACGGCGCCAATGTCGCGAACTTTGAACAAGTTGAAGACATGGTTAAGCAAACCATGGACGCGTGGGGCCGAGTGGACATTCTCGTCAATAACGCCGGCATTCTGCGCGACAAGACATTCCAGAAGATGTCTTTGGACGATTTCAGGCTGGTACTGGACGTTCACCTCATGGGCTCGGTCAATTGTACCAAGGCCGTTTGGGACATCATGCGCGAACAAGAATACGGGCGCATTATTTTCACGACATCGAGCTCGGGCCTTTACGGCAACTTCGGTCAGTCAAATTACGGCGCGGCTAAGATGGCGATCGTCGGGCTGATGAACACCTTGCATCTCGAAGGTGCGAAGAAAGATATTCGCGTAAATTGTCTCGCACCTACAGCAGGCACAGCAATGACCGAAGGCCTTATTCCGCCGCCGGTTTTCAAACTGTTGTCAGCCGAATCGGTTAGCCCGGCAGTGGTCTTTATGGCCGGTCCCGACGCCCCGAGCCGCAAGGTCATCGGTGCCGGCGGCGGCAGTTTCTCCGTGTTCAAGGGATTTGAAACGATCGGCGTCAACCTGCTCCCAGATAAGCTCTCGGCCGAAGGGTTAACGGCGGCATGGGAGTCCATGAACGACGAGACTGGCATGCAGGAATTCACCGGCGGATTCGAGCAGACCGGGAAATTTGCCCAGCAGGGTGCCGCCAGTCTTGGCATAGATCTGGACGGCTAGGGCCGCAGAGGAAGTTAGTTATGAGAGAAGCAGTCATTGTATCGACCGCGCGGACGCCTATAGGCAAGGCCTATCGCGGCGCATTCAACAACACGGAGGCGCCAACACTCGGCGGCCATGCTGTCAGACACGCTGTCGAACGTGCAGGCATTGATCCCGCGGAAGTTGAAGACGTCATCATGGGCTGCGCGATGCCGCAAGGCACGCAAGGGATGAATATTGCCAGGCAGATCGCTCTCGCAGCAGGACTACCGGTGACCACTGCTGGCATGACTGTAGACCGCCAATGTTCCTCAGGCATGATGGCCATAGCGCTCGCTGCGAAGACCGTCGTTTGCGACAACGTCGACATCATGGTCGGTGGTGGACTGGAGTCAGTCAGTCTCGTTCAAAACGAACATCAAAATTTTTACCGGGCCGCTGACCCCCAACTGCTTGCAGTCCACCAACATGTCCTCATGCCGATGATCGACACAGCTGAGGTCGTTGCCGACCGCTACCGCATTAACCGCGATGTTCAGGATCAATACGCATTACAGAGCCAGCAACGAACGGCTGCCGCACAGGAAGCGGGCAAGTTTGATGATGAAATCGTTCCGCTGCCGTCGAACATGGGCGTCATGGATCGGGAAACGAAGGAAATTACGTTTCACGATACGATACTCAACAAAGACGAAGGTAACCGTCCGTCCACGACCCTGGAGGGTCTGGCGGGGCTGAAGCCAGTCCGGGAGAACGGAATCATCACTGCCGGCAATGCAAGCCAACTTTCTGATGGTGCGTCTGCATCTGTCGTGATGGAGGCAAAGGTCGCAGAGAAGCGCGGACTTCAACCACTCGGCATTTATCGCGGAACGGCCGTCGCTGGCTGCGAGCCCGACGAGATGGGTATTGGCCCGGTGTTTGCGGTACCAAAACTGCTTGATCGAGCTGGTTTGACGATGGACGATATCGATCTCTGGGAGCTCAACGAGGCATTTGCCGTGCAGGTCTTGTATTGCCGCGATACGCTCGGCATCCCTGATGACAGGCTGAACGTCAACGGCGGTGCCATTTCGATTGGACACCCCTACGGAATGTCCGGTGCCCGCATGGTCGGCCATGCGCTACTCGAAGGTAAGCGTCGGGGCGTCAAGTATGTTGTATGTACGATGTGTATCGGCGGTGGCCAGGGGGCAGCATCACTGTTTGAGGTCGCGTAGGGGCACTAAGCGCGATCGACTAATCTTGTACCGCCATTGTTTCTGGGCCACCATCGTGTGCAACCCGGGCAATGATCAATGCAATGGCGTCAGAAAAACCTCACCACGACAGCGTCGGTATCATTTCCCGATCGCCGTGGTTTGAAGGCTTGCCAGAAAGAGCGCACCTGCGTCTCGCTGAAGCCGGCAGAATTCACCACTATCGAAAGAGCGCTTATCTCTATACAACTGGCGAAGCCAGCAAAGACGTTTATTGCATCTTGTCTGGTCGCGTCAGGCTGCTCTTGAGCAGCACCATTGGGCAGGAGTTTGCGATTCGTGATCTCGAGCCCGAAGCGTGGCTTGGTGAACAATTCATGGCCCACGATTTCCCGACGGCGATCGACGCCCGAATCTTGGAAAGTGCCACGGTTTTCGTAATACCCCGTGCCGTCGTGCTCACCATCGGCGATGAGCACCCCGTAATGTACAAGAACATCTTCAAACACCACATGAGGAGGTCGCGTGGAGTCTGGCGGCTGCTCACTGGCATGGCGTTCTATCCACTAAGGTCTCGCCTTGCGGGCCGATTGCTGGCATTGATTGAGGAGCATGGCCAACAGGGTGCCGAGGGTGTCTTGATCGACATCAATATGAGCCAAACGGACTTTGCCCAGCTCAGCCTGGGATCACGCCAGCGAATCAACAAGATTCTCAGTGAATGGCGTGAGAGAGGGATTATCGAGGTGCAAACGAATCATTACGTGGTTCGCAACATCGACGCGCTGCGCGAGGAGCTTGAGCTCAAGGACGACGAAGACTGAACAGCCGTCGCGAGGGCGACACTCCTCAGTTTTCCGACGGTGTACTGTCGGATGTTGGCAGCCTTGCAGCAGGATAAGCGACGCATGAAGACTTCACTGAAATTGGCTTACGGGATCGGTCAGACATCCTCGGGCGTCAAGAACGCCGTCTTCACGATATTTCTCTTTTTCTATTACAATCAAGTACTTGGGGTCTCCGGAAGCCTCGTAGGCATGGCTTCATTGCTGGCATTGATGATCGATGCCATTACCGATCCGATGGTCGGCCAGCTCTCAGATCGCTTCAGGTCGCGCTGGGGTCGCCGGCACCCGTTCATGCTATTCGGCGCAATTCCTTTCGGAATTACTATTTTCCTTCTGTTTTCACCGCCAGCCGGAATGGACGAACAGGGCTTGTTCGCCTGGATGCTGGGCTTCGCCATCATTGTGCGGATTCTACTGACCTTCTTTTTCGTCCCACACCTGTCTCTCGGTGCCGAAATGGTACGCGATTATCACGAGCGGACGACCTTGATCGCCTACCGTCAGTTTTTTCAATTCGCTGGTGGACTGTTCGTATCGATGACCGGATTCATTGTCTTCTTTTCACCCAGCGAGGCGTATCCGAATGGCATGCTAAACGCCGCCAGTTATCCCGCATTCGCAGCATTTGGAGGAATACTGGCCACTGTAACTATGCTGTGGTCCATCTATGCAACACGCTCAACCATCCCGCATCTTTCCGATCCTGTGCCAAACCCTGATGCAGGGAGCCCACTACTGGCGTTTATTACTGTATTCAGAACTTTGCGACAGTTCGCTTTTCGTAAGTTGTTCATTACAACTTTGGTATTCACAACGATTGTCGGCTTAACCCAAACTTTGATCATCTACACCGGCACCTATCTGTACGGGTTCACCCCGGTCCATTTGGCCATCGTGGCGAGCTCGCCGATTATTGGCATTATTTTTGGGCCGTATACCGCCAAGCGAACATCCCTCTGGATCGACAAGAAACGATCGTTCATGTTGTGTCTCGTGATGGGCTCCGTATTCGGTTTTTCACCTCCGATAGCATTCTTGCTCGGTGCCATTGAGCCAATGGACGCCGGCACCACGTTAGGCTTCGTCTATCTCGCTACCGGGTTCTCGCAGATCTTCTTTATCGCGATGTACATTATTGTGGATTCGATGCTGTCTGACACGATCGATCTGCATGAACTGGAAACAGGCCGCCGGGAGGAAGGACTTTTCTTCGCCGCTGGCTCATTTGCACAGAAGGCCAGCTTTGGCCTGGGTGCATTCGCGGCAGGTATTGGACTGGACTTTATTCGATTCCCGAAAGGCGCGAGCCCTGCTGACGTGCCACTCGATGCATTGACCGGTCTTGCGATGTTCTCAGGACCACTGTCGATGGTCCTGCTGCTATCCAGCCTCCTGATTATCAGGCACTACCCGCTGGACCAGGCAGAGCATACGAAAATCACAAATGGAATCAGGGCCGCAGAAACGGCAGCTTAGTCGCAGGCTTTCAGGTGCTGACTGATCTGGCGGCTAATGCGCGGTAGCAGTGCGAGTGGCAGGTCGTGCCCCATCCCGGAAATGGTTGTCATTCTCGATCCCGGGATTGCTTTGGCTGTCGCTAGTCCACACTCGACGGGGATAAGCGGATCCTCCGCGCCGTGGATGATGAGCGTGGGCACTTTCAGGCGTTTCAGATCGGCGGCCCGGCCGGGCGCAGCAAGAATTGCAAGCGTTTGTCGAGCCGTGCCGGCCGCTGTCATTCCACGAGTAAGGACAACCCGCAAAAACTCCGACAGCTCTTCATCCGATAGCGGATACGCCGGACTTCCAAGCAGGCGCCACGTCTGCCACAAAAATGCGAGCCCTGCTTCGTCGGTCCGCGCCGCGGGACCGCGCATATAATGTCTGGTCAGAGCTTTCGTTGGACCCGGTAACTTTCTGTCGTTCGTTGTCGACATGATCGAAGTCAGACTTTTGACACGTTGCGGCTCATGGATCGCCAGCAGTTGCGCAATCATCCCGCCCATCGATACGCCGACAAGGTGTGCAGACGAAATGTCCAGTGCATCCATCAAACCGACAACGTCCCGCATCATATCCTCGAGTTGATAGGGTGCTTTGACCCGCAGTCGCAACTTTCTTCGCAAAATCTGCACGAGCATGTTGGGAACCTTCATGTCATCCATCAACTGCGATTGCCCGATATCGCGGTTGTCGAAAGTAATGACACGAAATCCATCGGCAACCAGAGCGTCGATCAGCGGTGGCGGCCAACCCGTAAGTGGCACGCTAAGCCCTTGCAGCATGAGCACGACCGGGTCAGACAGGTCACCGTGCGTTTCGTACGCGATTTGCAGACCGTTACTGGATAGGACGGGCATGACACTGCCTGATTCGAAAAGGTGTTATGGATACTATTCCGGCGAAGTGTCGAAATCTGTCGCCGGTGCGACAAATACCTGTCCCGGTAGTGACAGACAGGTTCGAGGAGTCGGCGTAGGTTTAGTCAACCATCGTTTTAGGGGCAAGGGATGTCAAAGGTTTCACAGGTTTGCATATGGGTTGCAGCCGCTTTAGTTCTGGCAGCACCAGCACTCAGCCAAACAGCCACTGAAACAGAGCGATCTCACCGCGTAGCGATATGGGGCTCATCGGTTGCCAATGGCTCAGGAGACGAACTCGCTCAAGGCGGGTATGCCGGGAGACTGGCGGCACTGCTGCAAACGCGCGGATGGTCTGTGATCAATCAGTCCCGTGGTGGTGACAACACGGTTACGATCACGCCGAGATTTGAGCCCGGTGAAACTCCCGACCCTGACACCAAATATCTCACCACCCCTGATCCTGCCTATGTTGTCGTTGCCCTTTCGCTGGGTAACGAAGGCATCGCTCAGTGCCAGTGGGGACAAGAAGATGGATGCACATCCAGTTTGGCAGACGCCGAGGCAATCTACGCCCAATTCGCCGCTGGGTTGCAGCGTCTGATATCCCGCGCGCGTGCAGCAGATATCACGCCGGTCGTTGCGTTGCCTTATGCACGCAGCGACTTTTTCGAACGCGAGTACGGCTATACACGACGCATGAATCTACTCATTAATTCGTGGGACGTGCCGAGCATTAATCTGCTCGGTGCAATAGATGACGGCCAGGGCCGATGGGGCCGCGGCTTATGGGCCGACCCGCTGCATCCCAACGCCGCAGGTCACACTGAGATGGCGTATTCATTTGTGCCGTCCTTATTCGCAGCTCTGGATCAGGGTAAGCCGACGCCGAGGAAATCCGATTCGAATGGCTTCCTGAGAGTACAAAGAGATGGCCCGGCCCCCTTATCACTTGAAACATCGGACACAATCCATTCTTTCGCTGTGTCGTTCATGGTCCGTTCCCGAACGGGTGGAGTCGTTGCCGGAATAAACGGCCGAACTCTCGACCACGAGTACTCGATCTTGCGTCGCTCATACGGTGACTTTCAATGGGATACGGAGTCGCTTGAGCTGATGCCATCCGACAGTTCGTTCGCGACTTCATTGAGTATCCGTAACGGAAGAATTCGCTACCAGGATTCAAACGGCAACTACATTTCGTCGCCTGTCGGAAATTCGAATGACGATTGGCACTATGTCACGCTCTCGCATTCGGTCGCGCGTGGCGAGAGTTCACTGTTCGTTGACGGCGCGTACGCCGGCTCTGTGACCGAGCGGCTACAGCCAGAGTCGTTCGAACTCGGTGGAGCTAACGCCGATTTCAAGGAGTGGACGATTCACAGGGCAAGCTTGAACTCAGACGAGGTCGCTGCGCTACACAGCGGCACATTGCTTCAAGCCAGCCTTGAACTCTACGCACCCTTGGCACAAGACGGGGCGAACCTGGCCCAGAGTCTGTCGGAACTTGCTATTGATTTGAGCGGCGCAGAATTCGCGTCTGACCTCTAGCTACTGCTCAAACGATGTAAGTCTTTTAGCGATGTCGTCGCGCAACAGTGCTCCCGCATCCCAATCGCCATCAAGGACGGTGATAGTGACGTAGCCCTGTGAAAACAGTTGCAAGTCGGCGTCCTGAGCACCCGCATCTGATGCCTGAATCGTTACCTTCAGCTGCCCTGCTTCGCCGGTTTCACTATAGTCAATACTCACGCCCGCGCTTCGTGCCGCACGCACGACTCGAACACCCTTTATTTCTTCAGGGCCGAGTGCCGGGTAATTGACGTTCAGTATCGTGTGCCCGGGGAGCAAGCTGCCACCTTCGGCTCTAGCCCGTTGAAGATCGGAAATCAGTCCCACGGCCAAGTCGGCCGCACCGGCGAAGGCAGCGAAAGTGCTGGGAAACGGATAAGGTTCGACATTCAGCTCGGCATAGTTAACGCCAACCGATATGGCGATAGCCGGCGTCCCTGCATACATCGCGACAGTTGCCGCACCAACTGTGCCCGAATTAATTGCATACCCGGGGTTCTGCCCAAAATTGGCCCCCGACACCACCAGATCCGGCGCTTGATCTGGCATCACGTGCAGCAACCCAACCAGTACAGCGTCAGCCGGGGTCCCCTCGACTGACCAGATTCCAGGTGATTGCAGCTCGTATTTCAGCGTACCGCTGCTGGTGACTTTTGCCCCTTCTCCACTTTGGTTGCCGGCGGGTGCGACAACCGTTACATCGTGCCCCGCCTCGAGCAAGACCGCTCGAAGAGTTTTGATACCGGGAGCATCAACGCCATCGTCATTGGTCAGCAAAATACGCAGCGGAGCGGAGTCAACAGGGATCGCCGCTGTCGCACAGGCTGAAAGGGCTAGGTTGATGCCTATGATTACTAATAATAGTGCGCGCATTGTTACTCTCAATTGTCGGCCAGTCGGCGTAAATTATCTTCATGTTCGACCCGGTCGATTTTGTAGGCAGAGATCGCCACCATCATTAACATCCAGATAAACACTACCGACGGTACATAATAGATACCGAGACGCCATACTGTTTCATCCGAGACTTGTTCGACCGTGGCACCGGCCGAAAGTCCAGCCCAGTACAACACGAAAGACGCCAGCATAAGGCCAAAACCCTGCACACTTTTCCTGATAAAGGTGACCGATGAGAAGAAGACGCCCTCCGAGCGACGCCCGGTCTTGAGCTCACTTTGTTCAACAAGATCCGCCATCATCGACCCATAAAGAATTTGGAAGCAAATGATCAGCCCAAGATCGATCACACCCGTCATAAAGACGAACCAAAACACAAAAGGAGAGCCATTGTCCGGCAGTAAATCGAGCAGACGAAGTGTGATAGGCAATGGCGATCCGATAAAGGCAACAAGCCCAACAATCATCGCCCCCTTCTTTTTGCCAATCTTTTTCGTCACGTAAGGTGCAAGAACAGCGCCGATAATTGCCGAGATGAAAACACCCATCGTGATCAGACCTGTCTCAATCGATGAGAACTCCCAGAAATAGGTATAGAAGTAGAAGCTGAGCGAGGCGGCCAAACCCGTTGCAACTGCACCCAGCAAAGCAGCAACGAAAAGGGCAAGAAATGAACGGTTGGACACTGTCTCGAAGATCTCTCGGAACACTAGCTTTATAGTAATTCGTCTACGCGGCGGCGCCGCTTTAAAGTATTTGATTCGTGAACGTGTGCCGATCGCGGACAAAAGAATAGATATGAAAATCAACAAAGAGGCAATAGTGCCCATGATCTCGTACGCACTGCGATTGAATCGTCCATCGGCAATCGCGTCGGTCACCATGGCGGGAAACAGAAAGAAAAACATAAGAACCGTCATCGCATTGCCACCGGTCCACGCGAAGTAAGAGCGATAGCTAATCAGCGAGCTGCGCTCAACATAGTCATTCGTCAGTTCTGGTGCCAATGCAGCGCTGGGTGTTTCGTAAAAGGTCATTGCCGTACGAATGACCACAGCCATAGTTAATAAATACCAGAATAATTCGGCTTGGGAGCCGCCCTCTGGCGGATGCCACAATAGATAAAAACTCGCTGCAAAAGGCACCGCGGCGGCGACCATGAAGGGATGGCGCCGCCCCCAACGCGATCGCAGGTTATCAGACCAATAGCCAACGATTGGGTCGCTGATGGCATCAACAACCAGAGCCGCGAGAATGGCAATGCCAACGAGCCGCGCGTCGAGACCAATGACCTGGCTGTAGAACAGCAGCAGGAAGTAGTCGAAACCAACGTTATTAACACCGTAGGCAACCGCACCAATTCCGTAGGCAGACTTTATCCCGACGGATAATTTTTCAGGCATGGTCATTCAGGTACCCATAGAAAAACGGCGCCCTTTGAGGGGCGCCGTTCGGTTGTCATGTCCTAGAAGCGATACTCGAACTGCACCGCAACAGTCCGAGGCGGTTGCAGGAAGCCCGAATAGGCCGGCGCACTCAGACCCGAGCCTGACAGCGGTACGGTGCTGCTGAACTCGATGACATCTTCGTCCGTCAGATTCTTGCCAAGCACGGCAAGCGTCCACGACTCAGACTCGAGTGCCAGGCGCAGGTTAAACATGGTGTACGCGTCTTGCATCATGTTCATGTCCTGACCCGTTTCGGTGAAATATTCGCTCTCATAGTTCACGTCGAGCGTGCTACGGAAATCCAGATTTCCGGTAATCGGCAGCACGTAGTCAGCTACCAGGCTTGCGGACCAATCCGGAACGTATGTCGCCGTACGACCTGTGTAGTCGCAAAGGACCTCGCCTGTCAATAAGGTGTGAATCGAGCTACAGGGAGAGGGGTCGCGCTTGGTGACTTCGTAATCCATTAAAGCAATTGATCCGGAAAACGATAGATTTTCTGTCGCGCGCCAGCGGCCATCAAACTCAAAGCCTTGCGCTACCGATTCGGCGGCATTACTAACATTGAACCCGGCGATCCCGTCAAATGTGGTCACCTGCCGGTCTTTGTACGTGGCATGGTAAATGACCATGTTGGTCTCTACCCGGCCGCCGGCCAGAGAGCTCTTGAGGCCAAGCTCGAAGTTGTCGACGTGCTCGTCCTCGTAGTCGAAGTCTTTTTCGCGTCCCGCTCGGGCATCGAACCCGCCAGCCTTGAAACCTTTCGAGTACGACAGAAAAGCCATGTGGTTATCGCCAAAATCCAACTCGCCGATGACTGTTGGCGTGAATACGTTTTCTGCCCTGTCTCCCGCCGCATCGTGTGTGCTAAACGCTCCGGGGCCGACGAAATTTCCAGCACAATCTGGTATGAACGCACCGATCGGACCAATTGATGCCTGGCCCAGCGATTCGTAATCAACGCCGAACGTGCAAGATGCGAAGATTGCCTGATTGAGATCAAATACTCCGGTTGCCGTGTTGATGATATCCACGAAACGACGACCACTCTTTTCTTCACGTGTGTACCGGCCGCCAACCGTAACTCGCGCCGCATCTGATACGGACCAGGTTAGTTGGCCAAAGCCTGCATAGGTTTTGCTGTCGCTGGTGTAGTAGCGCGTGCTGTCGAGATTGGCCAAAGTCTCCCAACCGGGTACTACACCCATGTTGCCAAGCAGGACCAGCATGTTCATGTCATCGACCAAGGTGCTCTCATCAGCTTGGAGCTCCCAGTCCTGGAAGAACGCGCCAGCGATCCAGTTCAAAGAACCATCCAGGTCAGACGTAAAGCGAAACTCCTGGCTGAACTGCTTGAATTCTTCCGTGGACAGAACGTTGCTTATATCGATGCCCGATGAAGAGCCTGTCAGCCTTTCCTCGTCATACTCTATGTGACCGGTTACGGACGTAAACGTGAATCCGTCAAAGTCGTGCTCATAGGTCAGTAGTAAATGGTCGAGATCAAGGTCCTGATACTCTTCGACATTTGAACGTCGAATACGGTCAATCACCGCTGTGTCGCTGCCGACATCGACAGGAGGCAAACCAAATCCTGCCAGAATCTGGTTGTAAATACCTTGGAGCGTGGCAACCTGCTGGGTGTATGTAAATCCGGCGAATGGATTCAGCACGGGATCAAAGGGAAGCGGATTGCCGTATTCGAACATCAACTCCTGGCTCATACCCTTGCTGTCAATCGTATCGTGCTCATACTTCAGCGTTAACTCGGCACGCTCGCCGATATCAAGGGCAAACGTCGCACGGACGGCACTTTCTTCTCGCTGTTCCTCGTTGCGACCGTTGCCGGCGTTCAGCGCGTAACCACCGCGCTCAGCCTGGCGAACGGCAATGCGCCCGCGAAAACTGTCAGTGAACGGGCCGGAAAGGACGCCGATCACTTCGCTGTCATCATATTCGCCTTCGTAGCGAACACTTACGCTACCTTCCAGCTCATCGGACGGTTTGGCTGTAACCATCGAGATTGCGCCAGCGATACTGTTTTTGCCGAACAGGACGTTTTGTGGACCACGTAGGACTTCGACCCGTTCGAGATCCATGAATGGCATGCGTGCCAGGCTGTGTCGACCGAGAGCGATGTCATCCATATACATGACGACGGATTGCTCGAAACCAGGGTTATTGCCGGTCGCAATGCCGCGAATCTGCAGCACGGGTCCGATACCCGATTCGCCCTTGCTGAAGTTCGGCACGTACAGCGCCAGATCGTCGAGGTTCGTGATTCCCGCTTCGACAAGCTTGTCGCCGGTAACGACGGAGACCGATATGGGCACGTCCTGCAGGCTTTGGGCACGCTTTTGCGCCGTAACAACGATTTCGTCGAGTGCGAAATCAGATTCTTGCGCTTGCACACCGATGGTGGAGAAGCTCATTGATATGCCCAGCACCATCGCCAGACCGCGTCGTATTGTGTCCATCTCAGTTCTCCCCCTTAGGAGCGCAGATATCGTCTCTTTGGTATTCCCGTCTGGAAATACCCCATTATTGAGACACACTAACAACTTCGACGGAGCCCCCCTGTCGCGGCGGCGACAGCGAAGCAGTCCTCTCACCCCAGCCGGTCAAATCTCGCCCGGGTGGTAGGTTCGCATCGCACGATGCTCGACATCTTTCTTGTAATAAGCAACGTCCTTGAACACGCGATCGACATATCGCTGCGCCTGATCATCGAAATGCGGCGAATCGGGATCGCCGCTCTGGCCACCGGCCAGTAGCGTCTTGGCACGCACCTTGTCGCCAAACTCCACCACGGCGACGAAGCTGTTGCCCGACGATCCATAAATGCGTCTCGTGTCCTGGTAGCTTTGCGCACCGAACGATGCCAGAGCACCCCAACGTCCGGAGCCCATACCGACAGCAAGACTGGGGTTATCGTCATCGAAGGGGTGGTCGATGTCGCCGCTCGTCCTTTGGAAGCGATTGATTTCGCCCCACGCTGTTTTCGACTGACCGAAGTCTGCTTCGAGTTTGCTAATGGCTGTGCTGAAGATACGCAGTCGCTCCTCAAAGGGTGATTCGGTGCCGAAGTAATCAATGAGACCTGCGCGGCTCAGATTATTCGGGTTCTCGCCATCCTCACGATATTGGGTGCCATAAAAATGCGCCAGCGACATCGCCACGGAATCAACAGATACTTCGAAATTCCAGTCCCGCAGCACATCAATCTCATCGGCAAGCTCAGCGTAATCCTGTCCCGATGTATCGAAAGCCTGCACCAAACCCGGAATGAGTTGTTCAAAGCCCGGCAGAAACGGGTCATAAGCGAGATCAATCATCTTGTCGAGAGTCAGGTCGGACACGCCGGTTAACACACGCACCGCATGTATCCCGCGGAAATTTTCCGCATCGGGCGCCATATACACCGGGTAATCCTCTCGCCTGGGACTAAACTCGGCAGCGGCCGTAAACGGGGTCGAATTGCAGTTTTGAATCCAGCCGTTTGGAGGATTTAAAATAGTGACGATTTCGTCGACGGCGTGCATCCCCTGCCAGTCGGTCGCCGGGTCCGTGCCATCGACCGGTTTTGAGAAGTCGAATTGGGGGTCACGAACAGGCACGAAATTGCCGTGGTAGTAAGCGATGTTTCCCTGCGAGTCCGCGTATACGGTGTTGTTCGACGAATTGGTGCGGATGTTCATCATGTCGCGGAAACCATCGTGGCCGGCCTGCTTGGTGCGAATATAGGACTGCCGTAAGGCATTGACAGGGTCCCAATTGATTTTAGTAGCCACCCATTTGCCGTCGAGCATGTGCGTAATCGGTCCATGATGTGTGTGATACATCGGAAAGGTCCGCTCCGACATGTTGTCGCCGTCTTTATATTTGAGAGTAACTTCCGACACATCGACTGGCCGGATCTCATCACCGTAGCGATACATCAACTCCCCATTTTCTTCGAACACATCCTCGACAAACTCATCCATGAAGTCGAGCCGCGTCGACGTGTGCATCCAACCGGTATTCTCATTAAATCCCTGGTAGACAAAAAACTGTCCCCAGGTAACCGCGCCATAGGCGTTCAGGCCTTCTTCACTGACGACGTGTACTTCGCCGCGGAAATAAAACGACGTATGCGGATTGATCAGTAACATCGCATTACCGGATTGAGTCAGTTCGCCAGAAACCGCAAAACCGTTCGAGCCAACGGGCTCCCAGGAATCCGTGGACCTTGCCTGAGCTTCGCTCGCGACCTCCAACGACTGTCCTTCACCGTAGAACGCTTTGATGCCATCAACGGGAATTTGCTCAATGTCACCCCCGATCGAACCTTCAAAGAAAAACATCGGCATCCATGGTTCGAAATGTGTCAGCAACTTCGGCGTCACTTCCGGATGCGTCGCGAGGTAGTAGTTCAGACCATCTGCAAATGCATCGCAAAGTTCCTTGAGCCAAACCGGCGAAGCTTCGTAGGCCGCCCGCGCATCATCAACCGTCATATAAAGGCGAGCCCGCAGGTCACTGAAAATGGCTGCGCTGCCATCGACCTCGGCTAGACGACCCGTTGCCCAGATGTAATTTCGCTCGACGCGATTGAAATCGTCTTCAGCTTGCGCGTACAGGAGGCCGAAGACTGCATCGGCATCGGTCTTGCCGTAAATATGTGGCACTCCGAAATCA